>Ga0315339_1000526_pt1 | contig 46487 bp, 46 predicted proteins | sample ASW17metaG_FD_204514 | JGI IMG/M metagenome (GOLD analysis project Ga0315339, IMG submission 204514) | Ammonia-oxidizing marine archaeal communities from Pacific Ocean, United States - ASW #17 | ecosystem: Environmental > Aquatic > Marine > Oceanic | place: USA: California | collected 2016-12-05 | reverse complement strand
CCGATCACACTCGGCGATACGTCGGTAACCCTGGCGGCTGTCCCAGGTCACACGCCCGGCTCGATCGGCTTGATTTTCCCCGTTCGAGACGGGGGTGCCAGTCACACCGCGGGGCTCTTCGGGGGGACGATTCTATTATCGTCGCGGATTTCCGATGAGGGATTGCGCCAGTATCTTCGCTCACTCGCCTATTTCGCTGAGGTGGCCGGTCGGGAGGGTGTGGATGTTGAGATTCAAAACCATCCAATCTTCGACAGCATGCTCGAGAAACTGGCTCAGCTTAAAGCGCGAGACGCCAGCGCGCCTCATCCTTTCGTGGTTGGCGAAGCTGTTTATCAAGGGTTTCTCAATGTGATATCTGAATGTACCCAAGTAGAGCTTGCTAGGCGCGGCTCGACTTAGTCATCGCCGGAACGTGACCAGCACACACAAGAACAGCGGTCTGATCGCGCGATTGGGCTTTGCCCTCAGTGGCCTCATGCAGTGTTATCGAGAGGAGGCGAGCTTTCGCTTCCATATATTCGTCGCTGTTCTAGTCATCATCGCCCTCTTCGTTTTACGCCCACCCCTGATCTGGGTCGCGTTGATAGTTCTCATCTCGTCGTTGGTGTTGAGCGCTGAGCTCTTCAATTCGGCTATGGAACGTCTCGCAGATGCGTTTGGCTCGATGGCGAATCCACAGATCAAAGCGGCGAAGGACATGGCCGCCGGAGCCGTACTCTTGCTCGCGTTTACTGCTGTGATTTTAGGGTTGTTTCTTCTGTTGGTTATATTGAAAGGGATCGTTTAGCCCGTGTTTAGATATGCCTTCATTCTTTTTGTGCTTATCGGGAACTCGTTAACTGTTAAGGCTGAAAGCTCGAGGGATTGGTGGGTGGATGACGCCCTGCTTGCAGCTCTTCCACTAGCTGCTTTAGGGATGGCTTTTGCTAACGAGGATGGAGAAGGAGGTATCCAGTTTGCTAAATCTATTGGTTTGAATACGTTGGTTGTAGCGACTCTGAAAGAAACGGTAGATAAGGAGCGCCCAAACGGCACTTGTTGTGATGCTTTTCCTTCTGGTCATACTTCAACGGCTTTCGTAAGCGCGGCCTTTATGCATCACCGTTATGGTTTCAGAGTAGCCATACCCGCGTACGTTGTGGCGACTTGGGTTGGGTATGCTCGGGCTGAAGACGACAAGCATTTCGCCGAGGACGTGGTTGCGGGCGCAGCGATCGGGTTTCTCAGTAGTAGATTCCTGACCACTCGCTATAGGGGCGCGCAGATAGCGCCGATCGTCCGAACAGGCTATTACGGACTTCAGGTTAACGGGAGTTTCTAGCCCCGTATTTTCACGCGATTCAAAGCTCGGTGGTTGACAGGGGCCTGCAGGGAGTCTAGCTTTCCACGGACATTCCTTTAGAAAATCTGCTGCCCTCCCCAATCGGCGGCGGATGAGCATAAAAAAAGGGGGAGGTGCCCCATGAAACGTTCACCGGTTCTTGTCGTTTTGGCTCTTGCGATGCCGTTTGGTCTTTTAGCCCAGGAGGTGGTGCCATTTAAACTGGGTACGTTCGCAGACGGCGGCGACAGTTATCTGGGCCTAGTCCTTGACGACCAACTGGTAGTCGATATCGCGGCAGCTAACCAGGCGCTCGACGGCGCGAAGCCGCCGATACCTGGGACTATGACGGAGTTAATCACCGAGTACGATGGGCTTCGTGATCGGTTACATCAGATTGCCCGCGCGGCGTCATCCATGCCGTCGGCGGCTTACGTCAAGGACGTGAGCGATATCACCATCCGCCCACCTATGAGGCCTCACGTCATCTATAACGCTGCTTCTAACTACGATTTGCATGCTGCGGAGATGGCACGACGGAGTAATCCTCAGGCGGATTTAGAGCCGCTACCTCCCGCTCCAAACTCAATAACTGGGATTTGGGAACGGGAGTCAGATGACATTCGACAAAACCCCTTCATGTTTCTCAAGCTGCCGAACACAATTATCGCTGACGGTGAGGCGATTCGTGTTCCACCCGAGCGTCCTAATCTAGATTGGGAGTGTGAGCTTGCGGTGGTGATTGGTAGGACCGCAAGTCGCGTCTCTGTTGCGGATGCGGAGGACTACATATTTGGTTACACGTTAGAGAATGACGTGTCTGATCGTGGAGGTCGGGGTGACGGCCGCTTCAACGGCCCGGATTGGTTCTTGCAAAAGAATCACGACACATTCGCGCCATTTGGGCCTTACATCGTCCCCAAGGAGTTCGTGGATGACCCGCTAAATCTTAGACAGACACTGACCATGAGCGGTGAACTGATGCAGGACTCCAACACGGGCAATATGACGCACGACGTTTACGATATGTTGAGCTATGTCTCTAACATCATCACTATGACACCGGGTGATGTTTATGCGTTGGGCAGTCCATCTGGCGTGGGAACTGCTCGAGTGCCCCCGGTATACATGCAGGCTGGCGATACAGCGGTATGTGAGATTGAGGGTATCGGTGTTCTCACCAATCCGGTTGTCGCTTGGGATGAGTAGTCTTCATTAAAGGAATCTATAAACAGCGGCCACCCTATGGGGGTGGCCGTTTTTTTTCTTCGTCAGCTCAATAAGTAAAATCGCCGAACCTGCTCGACTGTTGCGCCTGTAAACCTCGGTTCGATTTAATTGGCGCACATTCCGATTCGCCGGTGGGCTTGACCCGGCGACCTCGCCGAGCGAAGCTTCCGTTGGCCGCTCAGACGAGCAAAGAGAGTGATGGGGAAGGATCATGGCGGACATCCGGCAGAGCATCGTTGAAGCATCCCGTTTTCAGATGGCGTATGCGCTGTTTCGAATTACCCTGGGTGTCAATATGTTTTTCCATGGTTTCATGCGCATCATTAGCGACACGGGCGCGTGGGTCGACAGCCAAGTCGCACTCTTCACGGATTCCTTCCTCCCGACTTTGTGGGTCACGGCGTTTCTCTGGGTACTGCCATTCTTCGAAGTCGTGTTTGGTGCTTTGCTGACCCTCGGACTATTCACCTACTGGATGTCTGTGACCGGTGCCTTGATGATGTTTGTGCTCATATTCGGCAACACGACGCGCCAGGCGTGGGGCGTGGTTGGCAACAACATGCATTACACGGTCTATTTCTGCATCCTGGTTGCCGCACATCCTTATGATTGGTTTGCGTTGGATAACCGGAAATCCTCGTGAGATTTAGTATTGATAGTTGATAATGAGATGTGCTCTGTTTGATGTGCCATTGCCCCACGGGTACCCAAGTTCGGGATTTAATGGTTCGGGATTAACTACCACGATGTCTGCCCAGCCCGCTTCATGCAGAAGACTTGAATCAATCGTAACCTCCAGTTGAGTTGGGCTCTTCGCTTCGTAGGGTACTGAAGTGCCGTTGAAGTACACCCGTGATTTTCTGACGAAGTTAAATCCCGTCAATGTGATACTTATCGTCGGGCCACCCTGGGTTACCATGACTGGTGTGATGGTTTCTATGGCGGGCTGAGGGGCTTCGACAGGATCTGGCAGAGGTGTACCAGGCCCACCCGGCGGGCGCCCCACAAACCTAAAGCCACGTGCGCCGTGCGCGACTTCCTTGAATGCAGCTACCCAGTGTAGTGCCTCCACGGGGGGGTTTAGTTCTGAGTCGCGGCGGAAAGGATCATGAAATGACACATCATATCCAAGCTCGACCACTTTACCGTTCATGATCACCGTATCGATCTCACGAAGATTGCTAATATCTCGCAATGGATCTTCATTGACGATGATCACATCCGCTAATTTTCCGACCTCAACCGTACCGATTTCGTCTCCTAAGAGCAGCATCTCGGCTGACCATTTGGTTGCCCCCTGGATGATTTGCATCGGGGAAATACCAGCCTCCTCGAATACGGCAATCTCATGGTGGAGATTTTCGCCTGGAACCCGGGACGGGTTCGTATTTGCGCCCGGAACCAGATGTCCACCGTTATCCACGAACATTTTGTGAAATCGTAATGCATTCTTGAAGCCGATCATCTTTCGTTCTCGTGCAGTCTCATCATGGACGCTCCACGGGCCTCGTTGCCCATAGAAGGCTAGCGCTGCCTGCATCCTGGCCGATGGGTAATAGGCCATTAAGTTAGGGTCTGCTTCTGCGAAAAATCTGCGGTCTTCCGCCTCGAAACGGGCCCATTCGGCTGGGTAGCCTCGAAAATTGGCCTGAAACGTTGGTGTGAGTGCGGTTTCGTTCTCAATCAGGCGCTGTATGAGTTCTTCGGCACGGTCATCATCCATGTCTGCGTACATGTCGAGTCGATCCCGTTCATCTGTATCAGTCGGTACCGGGCTGGTCACGGCACGCCAGATGCCAGCTGAATGGGGTAGGTTACGGGTTGATCGCTCGACGGCCTCCCAAGGACCATAGATCGGTCCGTACGCGCGAGTGAAGACAGGCGTACCTGTTCTATCCGCCTCTTCGATAGCAGTAACATAGTACTCAAGCGGCATTGAGCCGTCGTTGAACATAAGAGCGTCAGCGCCGGCTTCGATAAAGGCTCGCGCGAGGTCTCGGGCCTCCTGGGCAGAGTGAGGGTCTCGCGCTGGTGTTAGAATTGTCTCCAGGCCCGTGCCCCCGTCGGGGACCCTGTTCAAGCGCGACAGCCCGGTGTATGTACGTGGCGCGCGAAGTATGCCGGCGTGTACTGCGTCACGATGTGGTATAGCAATCTCGCCGGAGTTACCCACGTCGATAGTTGAGGTGATCCCATAGTTCAGCATGACTTCGCCGTAATACCAGTTATAACTAACTTGAGAATCCCATAGTCCAGGGAGGATGAATTTTCCACTTGCTTCAATGACAGTGGCATCATCTGGATAGGAGATATCGCTTACTGTCGAGATGGTTTCTATTCGGTTGCCGCTCATCACGATAACTGCGTTGCTTATTGGTACCCCGCCGTTGCCGTCAATCAGCGTACCCCCCTCAATGATGAGGGTCTCGATCTGTGCGGCCAGTTGCAGAGAGCCCGTTCCGCAAGCGACAGCAAGGCCCAGGGTCAACGTACGGACCTTAGAGTTCTTCATGTTTCCTCCGGACACATTTTTTGGAGTTATTATTTGTACGATAATTTTACTTGGTTTATACAGGGTTCAAAAGCGCCTAGTCCTAAACGGTAAGGCGTAGCCGTGGTCTCAACTGATTTCATGGGTAACGTTTGCACGACAATGATATGAGTTTCGCTTTCCATAGTTAAAGTAGAATACTCAAAAAATAAGATCGGTAGGTTTATTCTTGTCAGACTCTCCTCAAAAATCGTCGGCCGTGGCACCATCTGATGTAAGTAAGGTGCCCGATCGAAATAGAGCAATTAGTGTGATTGCAGGGCCTACTATTTTCTTAGCGTTGATCTTGTTGCCGTTAGGAGGGTTGCCCTATGAGGTGCGGTGCAGCATCGGACTGCTCGTTTGGATGGCGTTGTGGTGGATCACCCGGCCTGTCCATCTAGCAGTCACTGGGTTTCTTCCTCTGGTTACTGTTGCGCTCTTCAACTTCGCATCAGTAGACCGAATCTTGCCCGCTTACGCGGCGGAACTCGTTATTCTTCTCCTATCTGCGAATGTGCTTACCACCTGCTGGACGCGTTGGGGATTGGATCGGCGCATTGCATTGGTCTCATTGATAGGCGTCGGTACCAATACGACGCGGCAGATTATTTCCTGGTTTGCCATAGGCATGATTCTGAGCGCGTTTTTGCCTAATACTATTGTTGCAGCGACCATGATCCCTATTGTCGTTGCCATGTTGAGATTTATCGGTATTGAAGATTTGTGGGAAAGCAATCTTGGTACCGCTTTGGTTATAGCAGTTGCATGGGGTACGAGTGCAGGAGGTGCTACAACCCCGCTCGGTGGTGCACCTAATCTTCTGACGGTTGAATATATCCAGGAAATGGTTACCGGGGAGGAGTTTCTCTTCGCAACCTGGGTGACACGATTTCTACCGCTGAGCCTCGCTGTCATGATCGTAACTTTTATCTATGTAAGGTTCGCATTTAAACCGGAGATAGCAGAAGTAGAAGGAACTCGAGAGTTCTTTCTCTCTGAGCTCAAATCTCTGGGCTCAATGAGTATTCAGGAGAAATGGGGTTTCTTTCTGTTCGTGTCGGCAGCATTTCTCGCGTTTAGCCGACCCCTGTACGCAAGCTTGATACCCTCGCTTACGCCCGCATACGCTTTTCTATGTTGCGCAATCATCTGTTTCTTGGTTCGCACACAAGGTGAGAATCTTATGACCTGGGAATATGCTCAGGGGAAAATGATGTGGGGACTGTTTTACCTCTTTGCTGGCGGCACGGCTTTAGGGCGTGTGTTGACCGAGACTGGGACGGCAGCTCATATCGCCGAGGTATTGTTGCCGTACGCCAGTGAGGGCGGGTTCGTCGCTGTTTTAGTCTTTGCCGGATTAACCCTCTTTATGACCCAGATCACAAATAACACGGCAGCTATTGCGATTACCGTGCCTATTACTATCAGTACCTTCCAGAGTCTGGGTTTGAACCCGTTACCGTTCATTTATATCGTAACAACGGTAGGCAATTGTGGCTTCATGTTGCCAACCTCCGCTGGAGGCCCTGCAGTTGCAGCCGGTTATGGAATTAATCTTAAGACTATGGCGATCAAGGGCTTTTGGGCTTGTTTGTTTGCACTAATCGCGGTTGTGGTCGTGGGGTATCTACTTTCCGTTTATTGGCCTGCTTTTAGCTCAGTGTGAGGCGGGGAATTCACCGCCAGGCTATACTAGCCGCCAACTTCTTTGCTTGGGATTTTATTCCGTAAAAGGGGACAGCATGAATCGCACTTTGGGCCTGATTTCAGTTTTTTCGCTTTTTGTTGCGTTGATGAAGCCTGTTGCGGTGAGCGCCCAGGATGGGGTGGTTTACGAGACAGAGGATGTTGCTGGCTCTGAAATCCCTGTGACCTATCATCTAATTTCAACCGATGACGGACTTTTGACGCCGATCGGTTTGAGAAAGCCCATTGGCGATGGGCCTTTCCCAGCGGTGCTGTTTTCGTCGGGGAACGGCGGCGAAGGGTTAGAGTACGTTAAGGATAACAGCCATAATCGTGGTTGGACGCTTGATCAATTTCTTGCTGCCGGTTATGCGGTCGCTTGGTTGCGCTATCGTTCCGAAGTGGAAATCCCTGTTTACGATGGTTCAGCGTTGTTAGCTCAACCATGGTCAGGTCGACCCGTATTTAATAGGGCGCCATTAGAATACGACGACGCTATTAGGATTATTGACTACGTTCGGGCTCTACCCTACATCGATTCCGATAAGGTTGGATGGATGGGAGTAAGCCATGCCGGCGAGATGCTGATGAAAATAGCGGGTGTCTACGATGGACTGGCTGCAGGAATAGCGTCTGAGCCTGCATCTGCGGGTTTTATGGCGCGTGGTGAGGTTGCTTCAATCTCTGAAATCGGCTCAGAGGAATATGGTGAAGACGGACAGTCTGCACTTGAAACGGCAGACAGTTACGATGCAGAAAGTCTCCAAGCAGCGGTAAAGGCAACCCATAGTGCAATCGATCGTGATGTTGCTATGGCGAGAATTGACCCGATTGGTATTCCGATTTTCGTTCAAGGCAGGGACCGCGATCATAACCAACCAGTTTTCAGAGTTAATTACGAGTTGCTTTCTCAGGCGGGTAAGAATGTGGAGTGGAAGACCTATGACCATGACGTGCATGGGTTCGTCTACGTGTGGCGTGATGCTGCGGGCAAGTACCAACCAGATGAGGTTCAACTCGAAGCGATTTCTGACTCTATAGCGTTTTTCAATCGTTATCTGAAGTGATGAGGCTAACAGATCATTGGAGTGTTCGACGTGATAAAAAAAGTGACTAAAGAAGGCGCAACTACACGAAGAGAATTTATCGCTACGATGTCGGCTCTTGGTGTTTCTGGGCTGAGTTCTAATTCGTTACTGGCACAAACCCAGATGCCGCAGCGACCCATCCCTGGAAAAGGGGAAATGCTTCCCGTAGTCGGCCTTGGGTCTAGCAAGGTGGTTTCCCAAATATCTTCCAATGGAACGAACGCGCTCGCTGCGGTGTTGCAGGCACTGCGTGATAACGGTGGTCGAGTAGTTGATACTTGGCCAAGAAATCCTGAGAACGATGCCGGGCTTGGTCAAGTTGTAAACACGCCGGATTTTCGTGATTCCCTTTTCTTGACCACCAAGATTGATCAGGTTGGCAAGGAAGCTGGGATTGAGCAATTTCGCCAGACCCAGCGCCTTTACGGTAGAGAAACAATCGATCTTGTGCAGATATTCAGCCTAATTGATCTGGATACCCAGTGGCAAAACCTCAAAGAATGGAAGGCGGAAGGGTACGCAAGATACATTGGGGTTACGGTTTCTCAATACAACCTATATGAACAACTCGAAGAATTTCTGGGTCGGGAAACACCCGACTTTGTGCAGATGAACTACTCGATCACAGAGCGTCGAGCGGAAGAACGACTGTTGCCTCTAGCAGAAGATATGGGTTTGGCCGTTCTCCTTAATCGACCATTTATGAACGGTGCGTATTTCACGCAGCTAGAGGGTCGACCCTTGCCCGAGTGGGCGGCGGAGTTCGACTGCGATAGCTGGGCGCAGTTCTCACTCAAGTACATTCTCGCCCACCCGACGGTTACGTGTGTGCTGACGGAAACCAGTAACCCCGTTCATATGGCGGAGAACGCTGCAACCGCGCTGGGGCGAATGCCGGACGCTGCCGCGCGGGCGCGAATGCGAGACTTTATCGATCAGGTCTGAGGTCCCTAAGACGCAGAGGACTTCACGCTACCCAGCAAGCTTCTCTCTAGATGCTCGCGGGCATGTCTGACATGCACCGTGGGCGGTGATTTTTCCTGGATCTGATCGACCCAGTTCCTGGCTTAGTCAGTGCGACACTGCCTCGAGTCCTGGATGCACAAGGTGGCCTCCTCCTGTGTGATTCTGGCGTTGGGCTCGCGGTATCGGTAAAGGTAGTCCCACATGGTTACGATGTTGTGCTCTAAGAGCCGATCGATGCCGTTGTAGTCACCGAAGTCCTCCCGCATCGTGGCATCCGACAGTGTCTTGATCTCTTGTAGTGTTCGTCCGTCTCGCATGTGTCCAAGGATGTTCTCTTTGAGTGCGAACAGGTAGTCGTAGTAGTCGATGAAGGCATCCTGCGTGGTGATGGGTCCGTGGCCCGGTAATACGACGTCTACGTCTTCTAGATTGGCCAAGATGCGCATGACTCTGAGTTGGTTGTTGACTTCCATATCCCTGAAATCGGGGAAGAGGTTCCGGCCCTTGGCGGAGTCGACCGCAATCAAAACCCGTTCCTCTGGAATGTGAATCTGGATGAGGTTATCGCTGTGGGTTGGGCCGAAGTACAGGAGTTTTAGGTAGACGCCGCCAAACCGAAGATCCATCTCTTCCTCGAAGGTGATGGCGGGGACGATCGAGTTCCGGTTCTCTCCGACCAAGTGAGGAACGATGTTCACGTGACCTATCCCCACCGCCGTGTCGCTGAAGAGACCTGTGTGACAGTTGTGGTCCTGGTGATCGTGACTCAGTATCACATACCTCACTGGCACGTCATAACGGCTATCGAGCTCCCCCTTGAACCACTGTGCTGTGCCGGAGTCGCAGTAGTGACCGTCGATAACGATGATGCCTTCATCGGTCAGGATGTAGGCGCCGTATTGGTTATCCGAGCCCCAGCGGTAGACATGTTCTGAGATCTGCTCGATGGATCTCGTTGAGGGTTGCCACACCCGGCCCTGTGCGTGAAGACTCGAAGCACTGATCACAGCGACGGATATTGAGGTAAGTAGGAGTGTTATTAGTCTCAATTCCTTTTCCTCCGGAGGTGGTCTACAGGAAGTTTCAGCGGGTATTTTACTGCAAGCGCAGTGAAAGTCGGATTGGAATGGTGCTAGGGGGCGTAGTTTATAATGCGGGTTGGAGTGGTGATGTAGCTCAGCTGGTTAGAGCGGCGGATTCATAACCCGCAGGTCGGTGGTTCAAGTCCACCCATCACCACCATGAATTCAAAGACTTGCGCTAGGCCCGATTTTCGAAGTGCCTAAAACATGACGGGAAGCGGAGATTGCGATATACACAGGTGTGGAGAACGTTCCTGCCTGACCGATCGCCTGCCAAGGAGATAGCCGCCACATGAACATGAAAGCATGCACGATAGTTATCACCACAGCACTTGTCATGGCCTCACCCGCATCGGGGCACCATAGCGACGCTGGCGTAGACACGGAGTCGGTCGTGGCGTTTGAAGGAACGGTACGAGAGTTTGCCTGGCTGAATCCTCATGCCTACGTCGTGGTCGAAACCGAGCGGAGTGGTGAGCCGGTGGAGTGGGAACTGCAAATGGGCTCAATCTCCGGTCTTATACGACGTGGGTGGTCGCGCAGCACGCTGTCATCTGGCGACCAGGTGACGGTTCGGGTAAGTCCAGCCGAGGGTGAGCGACCCTACGGCATCCTGCGGTCCGTCGAGAAGGATGGTGGGCTCTCCCTGGCGGCGACAGCCGCCGCCCCGGACGTCACGCCCGTTACCGCGACCTTGGCTGGCAAGTGGCTCACCGACCGCTTGTCAGTGCTGGACTATCCGGCCGGCAGCTTCGACGAGTTCTTTCGTACGCAGCTCTCGTTGACTGACAAGGGTCGAGCCACCGAGGCTGCCTTCGATTCACTCTCGGCTGAGAACCCTGAAGCGACGTGTGTCGGACGACCGACGCCCTCGGCGTTGGTGTCGACTGGCCTGTATCTGATGGAGATCGACTTCACGCAACAGGAGGAGATGATCATTATTCGAAGCGAGTGGTTTAATGAGGTGCGGACGATCTATATGGATGGCCGCGCACATCCCGACCCCAGCGAGCGTTTCACCACGGGCCACTCAATCGGCCGCTGGGAAGGAGATACGCTGGTGGTCGATACGGCGAATTTCGCGGATCACCGCTCGCCTTACCAGATCGGTGTGCCGTCGGGCGGACAGAAGCATGTCGTGGAGCGTTACCGGCTGACCGAGAGCGGCACCCACATCGACCTCGAGTTTGTACTGGAAGATCCGGAATACCTGGCGGTGCCCATGTCTCATCGCCGGCAATTGATCCATTCGCCACACCTCGAGATGTTGCGTGTCGAGTGTGATCCGGAAGCGGCCAGTCGCTTCCTCGCAAACTAGTATCTCGTTACACCAGTTCGTGGCGTAGGTCCCGGCGCGATGGATGAAACAAGGCTTACGCTAACGCGGTCGCCAGCCTACAAGTTATTGCTGGTTGCCTGAGCTGCCTCGGTGGGCGTATAGAGTTGCCGCGCTTTTCAGGGGAACCACACTTCATATTCTTGAAAAAAGTATCAGTCCCTTTGCGTTAAGGATGGGGTTTCTGTTAGTCACCAAGAGGAGGGGTAGGGAAATGGCGTTCAAACTTTGGACAATGGTAATGCTTGTGCTTATCCAGACAAGTGTTGTTTTCGCACAGTCTGCCTTTGTCGAACGAAAACTGCTCTCAACGGATGCGGCAAGAATAATTGTTGATACCTGCATCGCCTATGCGACCGAGCATGATGCGACGGTTGCCGTTGCAGTGGTTGATATTTCGGGTGTTCTGTTGGATTTTCATATGATGGAAGGTGGTGGGCCGACAACCTCCGAGACGGCGATATTAAAGGCAAAAACTGCGGCGCATTGGCGTCGTCCAACGACTGTTCTTGAGGAAAATGTCACCGGTGGTGGCAATCAGGCCCCGCTGTGGATTAATGATTTTCCAAAGGGTGGTGGGCTTCCCATCATGGTTGACGGACAGATCGCCGGTGCTGTCGGTGTCGGTGGGCCGCAGCTACAAGATGAATGCGCGCAGGCAGGCATCGACGCCGTCCTCGCACAGGAAACCGCGTCTGTGCAGTAACAGTTGGTTCACGCAAAGTCGGCTTAGATTGACTTCCGGCATCGCTGAGGCTGGAGCGTAGTCGGCCCGGTATGCGCAGGCTAGAACCAAAAGTCTAAAGTCAAAGATTCTCGAGGGTTTCGCGCATGGTGGAAGCAATTCTCGCAAACGAACTGGGCGTCAGGCTCGGTTTCTTCCTTGCTGTGTTTTCGATCATGGCCTTGTGGGAGTTGCCGATGCCGCGCAGGAAGTGCGAGGTGTCTCGGTGGGGGCGTTGGCCTAGCAACCTAGGCATTGTGGCGTTCGATGCGGTTCTTGTGCGCGTCTTCATTCCTGCGACTGCCGTTACTATGGCGCTAATCGCTGAAGAAGGGGGCTGGGGGTTATTCAACCAGCTGGTGCTACCGGGTTGGGCAGTGGTGCTGTTATCGGTGATTGTCCTGGATCTTGTCATCTACCTTCAGCATGTGATGTTTCATGCAGTGCCCATGCTGTGGCGATTTCACCGTGTACACCATGCCGATCTGGGTTTTGATGTCACCACTGGGGTTCGTTTCCACCCCATCGAAATCCTTTTGTCCATGGGGATCAAGCTAGCTGCTGTAGCGGTTCTTGGGGTGCCCGGCATCGCCGTACTCATCTTCGAGGTGCTACTAAACGCCACATCTATGTTCAATCACGGTAATGTGTGGCTTCCGTCCAATCTTGATCGAGTGCTGCGCTGGATAGTGGTCACACCGGACATGCACCGGGTCCATCATTCAATTATTCCACGCGAGGCGAACAGCAATTTCGGCTTCAATCTGCCATGGTGGGATCGCTTGCTGGGCACGTATCGCGCCCAATCCGCTGACGGTCACGAAGACATGGTTATCGGTATCGGCCAATTTCGAACGCGACGCGATCTGTGGCTTGATTGGATGCTCTTTCAACCCTTCCGCGGTAACGTCGGCGATTACCCACTTAGTGGGCGTGAAAGTGGCCCATCCGGTTGATCGCTGTTGATCGAACGCCCGCTGTATCTCAACGGCTAATGTTCACGGCGTAGCGCACGTGCGAGGCGGCAGCGAGCGGCTCCACAGTACCACCGTACTGCGGAGCCAGCGTTGCTTTTCTCAGGTCTCGATCTCGACTAGAGCGACTCGATTTACCGCACTGCAAGCCAATACAAGGTTGCCGTCCGGGGTTGCCTCCATGTGGCGCACGACGCCTCCACCGGAGGGAATCACCCACGACTGGAAGCGTTCGGTTTGCGTATCGAAGCGCACTAGCGTATTCGGTCGCGAATACGTCTCGACGTACCAGATCACGTCACCGATAGCCGCAATGCCGTACGGCAGCGATTCGGGTCCGCCGGGTGAGGCCCACTCCTGCACGTCACCGGTCTCAGGATCGAACCGGCCTAGATAGCCGCGTGGATAGTCCGTGTACCAAACCGCATCGTCCGGAGTCAGCGCTATGCGTCGAGGTCGTGACTCTGGATTCGGTAACTCGTACTCCGTGATCTTGGCGGTGTCCGGGTCGATACTGCCGACCCGGCTTCCGCGATAGTCGACATACCAGGGCACCCCTTGGGAATTCACCTTGATGCCGTAAGGATACGTACCGGAGGTCGGCGTCGCCGAGATTGTCATCTCCTCGGTGTCGGGCACGATTCTGCCCACGTGACCCGACTGCATGGTGAACCACACTGCGCCCTGCTGATCAATCGTGGGTGTGTGAGGACCACGGCCTTCCGACACATGGTATTCGGTCACATCTCCCGTGCTGGGGTCTAGCTTGCCAACGTAGTCCTGAGAGACGGCCGTGAACCAAATGTTGCCGCTGCCGTCTTCCTGCAGACCATGTGGGCCGGAGCTTGCGGTTTCGAGCGGGAACTCCTGCATCGCGCCGGTCACAGGGTCGACTCGGCCGAGCCTGTTGGCGAATTGGCCGGTCCACCAGATGGAACCGTCGGCGGCAGGGAAAGGATCATGAGGTCGTGAACCTAGCGTTGGGGCGATCCACTCGCTGATACTGACATTCACTGGGCCCGAAATCAGCGTTGGGTCGGTGCCTGGTTTTTTGGGGAAGTGCTCCGCCAGGTACCCCACGACCGAGTCGTTGGTGTCGCCGGGCAGCGCAATCATCGTGCCGATCAGCGCTTCCCAATCTTCGTGCGTGTACCCTCTCGAGTTCGGAATGAAGTCGAGCCGGTGGCAGGCGGCGCACGTCCCCTCGACGATGGCCTTTGCCTCGCCGTCGGGTAGCTGGACGGCGGGGCGGTCCCGCTGAGCCAGCAAGGTGCTGGGCAGGGTTAATGTCCAGGCCAGCACAACCGCCGTGTTGATGATCATTCGTTGTCGCATCATTGTTCCCCTTGATTTGGTTGATGCTCGATAATTGACGGAGAGTCGTTCTTTCGATCCGTAATCTACAGGAAAACCGCGGGCGCTGGGAGCGTGCCCGGGGTCTTGTGCAGCACTAAAGGGGCGTGCAGTTGTATGGTCGCACCTGCCGCCCGGGTATCCAGAGCCAGAATCGGTCCAGTCGGACCGGTTCGGTGAAGGTCTGTGGGTCTTCAACTTCGAGCGTGTAGTTTAGCCGCTTCCCATTGGCCGACACCGTGAAGCGCTCTTCGAAGCGCGCCTGTTCGCTCTGTGGGACCCCTCTAGAGTCAAAATAGGGCCAATTCACATGGGTCGTTTCGACGACTAGAGTGCCGCCTGCCCAGCGTCCTACCGAATGCCCCAAAAGACTGGGTTGCGGATCGCTTGGCGCCGCCTCTGGGTCCATGTAAATGGTACGGACAGAATCGAACTCTTCCTGGTGTTGGAGGATCACCGCACCCTGATCGATGAACTCCATGGGGTAGGGCGGGTTAATGATTCCCGGCATGCCCTTGGGCTCGCAATCGATAGCGGGATTGTCACGCAACGGATCCCACGTCGCTTGTGCGGAACGCGCGGCTTCCGTCAGGGGATAGCTGGCCTCCCACAGGCGGTCTTGGGCCGGATCACCCGTGATGGTGCTCCAGACTCGAAACAGCCCGAGGGCCGTCGCGTCACCCGTGTCGAGCCCTTCGACATCGGCAACCGAGATTCTTTGGTCAGATCCCTCCAAGAAGTGTCGTGTACCGGATCCGCGTAAGACAATCTCTCGACCGTCCGGCAACAGCACGTGGTTGCCGGACATCCTGTTTCCGGCCTGTTTAGGAGGCCACCCCGCTACCGTAACCACGTCGCCCACCTGGAGCTGGTCCGCGGTGATTCCTAATCGACTCAGGGTGCTGACCGAGTTACTTTCGATTTCCCAAAGGATCTCTTCGCCGCCCGCTGCTCGGCCCCTGAGCGAGAAACCGATGTGCGGGTTTTGCCATTTGACCTCAGTAATCACGCCCCGTATCTCGATGACTCTCGAGACATCGAAGTAGACATTGGCGGCGTGATGAGCGATTGCCCCACAGGCTGGAAAGAGTCCTCCCAAGCCAAGTGCGATCACACTGAAAGCTGATCCTCTTTTAGCCATCTTTTCGCTCTCCGGATACCAGGTTTTTGGCTAGATCTGCTTTGGGACAACAGCGTTAGAGCCTAGGGCGACGCATGAGTGTATCATCGTGGTAGAGAGGAATTAACGCTATACCTCCTATACCTCTGAACGATAACAACTCAAAGTGAGGCTACGATGATTCGGATTCCCAGACCCTTGACGGCGGCCTTCCTGAGCGCGCTTCTGGTTGCGGTGGGCGGCTTGCTGCAGTCTACAGTTGCCCAAGTCCCTAGTGGGGCTGCGGTGGCGCTGACGGGTGCGCGTCTATTCGATGGCACTGGCCGTGCTCCGCATGAACAATCGGTATTGGTTGTCAGAAACGGTCGGATAGAGATGGTAGGCGCATTAGGTGACGTAGATATACCGGATGATGCTGAGAGGATCGATCTTTCTGGTAAAACAATTCTTCCAGGATTTGTCAACGCGCATGGTCATTTAAACGAAGACCAGTCAGATAGGCCTATTCGGACTAAGCTGACCGAACAACTTCGAGTCTACGCCGATTATGGAGTTACTACAGTTGTCGTCCTCGGAGTTTTTTCTGACCAAGAACTGGTAGTAGCAGCAAATTTGAATGATGAGCAGGAGCAAATAGCTTTAGAGCGAGCGCGGGTTTATGTTGCGGGGGATAGTTTGCAGAATCTAGCCACGGCAGAAGAAGCTCGAATGAGAGTGAACGACTATGCCAACGCGGGCGCGAATCTTGTGAAGATACATATTACTGGTGGTCCAAATGACATGACACCAGAAGTATATGGTGCCCTTATTGATCAGGCCCATTCACGTGGTCTTAGGGTTGCATCACATCTTTTTTACCTTGAAGACGCGCATGGCCTCTTAGATGCAGGTGTGGATGTTATTGCTCACAGTGTCCGAGATCAGGCCGTGGATGACTCATTGATTGAGAAGATGCTCCAACAGAACGTTCCTTATATTCCGACCTTAACAAGAGATTTAGCGCGATTCGTTTATGAAACGCGGCCAGCATTTCTGGACGATCCGTTTTTCTTGCGTAGGGTTAACGCCTACCAAGGAGATGTTGATTTAGTCACCGGATCCGATTATCAGGCCACGAGTAGGAGTCCACAGAGACAAGCAGACAAGGGAGGGCTAGAGCAAGGATCCCAGAATCTCAAAACAGTGTCTGATGCCGGTGTAGTTATAGCGATGGGAAGTGATTCTGGTACGAATCAAGGACAATGGCAGGGTTACTTTGAGCACACAGAAATCGAGATGATGGTGGAAGCTGGGATGTCAACGACCCAGGCTCTTGTGGCGGCTACCGGCGGTGCAGCCGAAGCTATGGGTCTCGACCAGGATGTTGGTGTGCTGCAGCCTGGCAGATGGGCGGATTTTCTAGTGCTGAATGCCAATCCCCTTGAGGATATTCGTGCAACTCGGGAGATCGATTCAGTCTGGATTGCCGGAAGGCCTCTGGACGATCTGCCATAGCGGGGCGTACTTGTATATTACGATGAAGTTTTCGCCCGCTCGGGTCGGGTTATAGGAGGTATAGGTCATGCGGCTACTCATTACCGTTTTTTTGCTCTCTCTCGTTTCGCCAGCCTATGCTCAACTGGCGGTCCCAAATGACACGGGCATTGCTTTCGGTCATGTTCATCTAAAGGTTTCTGATCCAGAGCTACACACTAAGCTTTGGGTTGATCACTTTGGGGGAGTTGTAAGCCAGCAAAGCGGGCTAGCAGACAGGGGGCTAACAGCCATAAACTTTCCTAACTTTTTTATTATCTTGGAGGAAGGCGCTCCTACCGGAGGCACAGCAGGCTCAGTAATGGATCATATCGGCTTCAAGGTACGTAACCTTGCGGATTTTCTAGCTAATTGGCGGGCAGCTGGCTATTCAGTTGACAGAGAATTCGTTGGGTCTGAGGGTGTACCGAATGGATACGTGACCATGCCAGATGGTGTCTGGGTTGAGCTGCAAGAAGACCAGGCCCTACCAGTCGAGGCCTCCGGTTATCACGTCCACTATCGCACACCTATGTATACACAGCTGCTTGACTGGTACGTTGAAGTTTTTGACTTAGAGATTCGACCGCGGGGCAGAATTGAGACCGCAACAAATGTCCCTGGAATGAATATGAGCTTCGCTCTCCCGACAGGAGAATGGTCCGACTCCGACACGGCTCCAACTCGCGGTCGGGCTTTAGATCATATTGGTTTTGAGATTGACAATCTGGAAGCTTTCTATCAAAGCCTTGTGGCAAAAGGCATAGAGTTTGATGTCGAGTTTCGCGAGATTGAGAGCATCGCTGTTAAGATTGCTATATTCACCGATCCGTCGGGAGTTCGCTTTGAACTGACGGAAGGCCTCGACCGATGGTGATACCAGGCTGCGTCTGAGGGAATTAGCCCTCCAGTCGAGGGTTAAGGGCTGGTCTTTCGTGCAACGAGCTGAGCGAGTGCCGCGGGGCGTCCGTCCGGATCGTCGATAATACCTTCTCGGTAGGAGATAACCTCGAATCCTGCCGCCGCATTCAGAAGCGCTCCGGGCTCGACGCGAAACTTTGAGTTTTGCGGTCCGATCACGTCAGCGTCGGTTACTAGATGTTCCTCTACGATCAGGCATCCACCGTCTTTCAGAGTACCGTTGAGGGCGTCCAAAAGTGACAGGTCGGTGTAGCGGATCAAGATGCCCAGGTCGTATTGATCCCTCTTGAAAAAACACTTGAATCGATTCTCGGGGTTTCCGAGATCGGCTTCAAAGCAAGTAATGCTCAGATTCTCGGCGCTTGCCGTCTTAATAAGGTGATCGAGCGCGACATTTGAGATATCGATGGCATCAACTTGCCATCGGTCCCTCGCGAGGTAAACACTGTTTCTCCCGCGGCCGCACGCAACGTCCAGCGCCCTTCGATCGTCCCCACCCCACCCGAGTTTTGGGAGCCATTCGGTCAGTAGCGCGCTGGGATGAGTGCGACTGACATACGTGCCGCTGCGATAACGCTCATTCCATTTCTCCCTATCCGCCTGGCTCATTGGGCATCCTTCCGATCAGTGAGGGTTGAACGCCCGTCATGGCTGCACGAGAGGGGACGTCCACTAAGTCGTCCACACGTTGTGAAAGGTCAGCGAGGGATGGAGGACGAACAGCGCGGTGATCACGGAGAATCACAACCTCACCCGCATGGAGACGCCAATCGTGTCTAAAGCATTACGAACCAGGCTCGAGCCATTTTCCTCAGACGACGCGTATTTCCCGAGTGGTGTCATCGACATCATGTTCTCGAGTGTTTCACGAGATCACCGGAATTCTGTGTGAGATGGGCAACATCGATGGCGAATGAAAGACTCAGAACGGCCAGTCCCAGCAACGCAATCGTCCCGCTAAGGGGTTGCACCACCACTGGTGAGATACACACTATCAAAGTGACGACCTGAATCACGTAAGCCGTCTGTCGCCTACGTTTGGGGGGCAGGGGACGGCTGAGCCAAAGAAAAAAATAGCTGGATGCCACGAAACAATAGCGCATGAGTGCGGCGAGGATGATCCACGGCCCAGCCTTCTGATACTGCCACGCCAGAGCGACCAGAGCGACCAACAACACCGCGTCCGTCTCCATATCGAAGCGAGCTCCAAAGTCGCTGGCGACCCCGAAACGCCGGGCGAGCCAGCCATCGACACCATCGAGCACCAGAACGAAAGAGGCCCCTATGACTACGAGCCAGGGCACGAGGGGTTCGCCGATCAGCCCGAACAGCAACGCAACTAGGGCGGCGCGTGCAAGCGTCACCTGATTGGCGGGCCCGAAGGAGCGAGAAGGAAAATGCAGTGTTGCTAGAATTAACGTGAGCGCACTGCCAACGAGAAACAGCCCAAGAACCTTCCATGGAAAAATCCCACTGAGCTGGAGCGTTCTTGAAAGGACGATTGAGAACGTGACCAGTGCGACGAGCAAAATCGCATTGATGCGCAGTATGTCGTTCACGAGATTTTTTCTGCGATCAACTGTTAGATTATTTTTCGACATGTTTAAACGCTTGCATGTTTTCTAACGCCTTGCAAGTATTGTTAATCTCTCATCCGCAGAAAAATCGGACTGCTCATGACTGATGACAATAGCGCGCATGCTTTCTGGGTAACAGGTATCGGAGAGGGGGAGATCCGTGTCGAGCAGTTAACTGAGCCTGCAGATGATGAGGTCTTGATCCGTACACTCTATAGCGGAATCAGCCGTGGAACTGAGACCCTCGTATTCAAGGGTGCTGTTCCGGAGAGCGAGCACGAGCGAATGCGTGCACCTTTTCAAGAAGGTAATTTTCCCGCGCCCATAAAGTATGGGTACATCAATGTTGGCTTGGTTGAGAAAGGACCAGATGGGTTACTGGGAAGCTCGGTATTTTGCATGTATCCACATCAAACTCGGTACGTTGTCCCGGTCGAGGCCGTATACCCTCTCCCGGAGGGTGTGCCGGCGGGACGGGCGGTACTTGCGGCCAATCTCGAGTCCGTTGTGAACGGGCTTTGGGACGCCACGCCGAGAGTGGGTGATCGAATCGCCGTGGTGGGTGCCGGAACACTCGGGTGTCTTTTTGCGTGGTTGACGACTCAGATCCCGGGCTGCGTAGTCGAATTGGTTGACATCAATCCCGACAAAGCACTCGTGGCTGACGCCTTGGGTGTTACCTTTAAGCATGTCGATCGCGCGACGCCTGGTGCCGACCTGGTGGTTCATGCTAGCGGGACGGGCGAGGGCCTTTCGAGCGCGCTTGGACTGGCCGGTTTTGAGGCAAAGGTGCTCGAGTTGAGCTGGTTCGGAGACCGTCACGTTGCACTGCCCCTCGGCGAGGACTTCCATGCGCAACGGCTGACGCTGCAATCGTCCCAGGTTTCATCCATCCCCAGCGCCCAACGCGGGCGTTGGGCTCCTCGGCGAAGGTTGGAGTTGGTATTTCGACTGCTGGAAGACCCACGCCTTGATGCCTTGATCACAGATGACAGCTTATTCGAGGAGTTGCCGGCTGTGCTCGAGACGCTCAGCGTAGAACCGGGGAATACGCTGTGTCACCGCATTAACTATACTGGTGAGGCTGTCGAAGGCTGAGAGGATACATGCATAGCGTTTGCGTGAGAGATCATTTCATGATCGCCCATAGTCTTAAAGGCGAGGTTTTCGGCCCCGCACAGCGGTTGCATGGTGCGACCTATGTAGTCGATGCCGAATTTCGCAGTGCGGAGCTCGATGCGGACGGTGTCGTGGTAGATATTGGGCGAGCAAGCGAAGTCTTGAAGGAGATGCTGGCAGAGCTTAACTACCGAAATCTGGATGAAGAGGACACTCTTTCCGGAAACAATACGACAACCGAGTTCCTCGCGTACGTTATTTTCCAGCGCATGGCTGCCAGGGTGCGCGACGGCGCGCTGGGCTCCTCGGCGCTTTCGTTGAGCTCCCTGCGGGTGACCCTGCAAGAATCGAACGTAGCTTGGGCTGCGTATGAAGGGAGTCTGGATGGGGACACCTAGGTGTGACCGACGAGCCTGTGCTCGACTTTCTGTTACCGGGTGATCCACAGACACTGACTGGCGGGTACATCTACGACCGCCGTATCGCCGAAGGTTTGGTTGCCCTCGGATGGCGGGTATCGGTGCATTCACTCGATGCGAGTTTCCCGTTTCCAACTCCATTAGCGCTAACCGAAGCCCGCACACTGCTGGAGAGCATCCCGAATGGGAGGATTGTTGTGATCGATGGGCTGGCGCTCGGCAGCATGCCGGAACCGCTAGCCGACCACGCCGATCGCCTTAGACTGATGGCGTTGATACACCATCCCCTCGCCTGTGAGACGGGACTAAGTTCGGTGGAACAGCAAAAGCTCAAGGATTCCGAACAACGTTCCTTAAGCGTAGTGCGTGGGGTTTTTGTCAACAGCCACTGGACGAAGCAACAAGTCGCCGGCTACGGCGTCGATCTCGAACGAATTCACGTCGTGCCGCCCGGGACAGACCCGTCACCACTAGCCGGTGGGTCGGGAAGCGCTTCTCTGCAGCTCCTTTGTGTTGCCACCTTGACGCCAAGAAAAGGCCACGCGGACCTTTTCGATGCGCTCGCTCAGCTCCGAGGTCGATCCTGGTATCTGCGCTGTGTGGGAAGCCTTACACGAAACGTCGATACCGTGAGGGCACTACGCAAGCAGATTACACAATTGGACTTGACGGAACGCGTCGCGTTGCTTGGGGAGGTGACAGCCGAAGGCCTCGCTCACTGCTACGAAACCGCAGACCTGTTCGTGCTTGCCTCTTACCTTGAGGGTTACGGCATGGTGCATTCAGAGGCTCTGTCCAGAGGGCTGCCGCTCGTTTGCACATCTGCAGGGGCTGTTCCGGAAACAGTTGAAGCTAACGCGGCGCTGCTCGTGCCGGAGGGGGACGTCGCCGGGTTGGTGTGCGCGCTGGCGAAGGTCATGGACGATCGCAGTTTGTTGTCCGACCTGGCGAGTGGAGCGCGTATCGCTCGCGATAACCTTCCAAGTTGGGATCAGGCTTCAGCGCAGTTCGCCGCCGGGCTCAGGGCGCTACCGTGAGCCGGTTCGATTGCGAATGGCTGAGCTTGAGGGAACCGCTCGACACGGCATCGCGCGCGCACGTTATTGCGGAAACCTTGATAGACGTGATGCCCGATCGGCCGATTAAGATAATCGACCTCGCGACTGGCACCGGCGCCAACTTGCGTTACTTGAGTCAGATTCTTGGGGGTCGCCAGGAGTGGTACCTAATCGACCGGGACCAGACTCTTCTTGACTCCATCCCTGCCATCTTCAGCGAGTGGGTCCTCGGCTTCGAAGGCGAAGTGAAGCAGTCGGGTACTGAGCTCATCGTCACCCGGCATGACTTCGAATGCCACGCGCGTACTGAACAGAGAGATCTTGCGACCGACTTGGCAGCGGTCGATTTTTCTGCAGGTGCTTTGGTCAGCGGGTCTGCGTTACTTGACCTGGTTTCAGAGCAATGGTTGCAGGAGCTTGCGCAGCGCTGCCACGCCGTCCGCGCTCCAGTACTTTTCGCTCTCAACTATGATGGGCACATGGAATTTGACCCGCGCGAAGCGGACGATGAACGCGTGCGCAAGTTGGTCAATCTCCATCAAATGACGGACAAGGGATTTGGAAAAGCGCTCGGACCCAAGGCGGGACAGAACGCCGTAAGGATTTTCGAAAAACTCGGGTACTGCGTTGAGCGTGCTCGCAGTGATTGGCGGATATCTCCGAGCGATCAGGAAGTGCAAGGGGTATTGCTCGATATGTGGTTTGCTGCCGCGCTGGAAATCGCTCCCGACGAGGGATCGGTGCTTCGTAACTGGATACAACGACGCCGTGAACATGTGGCATGCGGGCGCTCCAGTCTAAGCGTCGGCCACATCGACCTTCTCGGATGGTTGCCGGAATGAGCGAGCTTGATTCAGATGATTCGGTTTAGGCCGCCGACAGAACCTTTCGTCGCGTGGGGCTCAGGCTCCCCTCGGAGATCGCAGTCGAAAAGCACGTCCCCACCCATGCTGAAGATGCGATGAGTTGGATGTAAGCACTCGTCGATACGCTGTTTCGCGGCCAATCGAATGCCGGGTCGTCCGACGCCCGTTATCAAGGGCGCGACTGCAATTTGCAGGCGGTCGAGCAAACCGACCTCGAGGAAGCCAGATACAGTGGCGCCGCCGCCTTCAACGAATATCAGAACCAGGCCGCGAGCGTGAAGCGCTTCGAGTAGAGACCCGAGATCAAGGCGCCCCGCCTTCATTGGGATACCGAGGACGTCCGCTGCCGCAATTCGCTTGGAAGCGTTCACCGTCTGGGCTTCGTCGCATACGAGCAGCGTCGGTGCTTGCTGGTCAGAGAAGACTCGCAGTTTGGGGGCCAATCTTAGCTGAGGATCAAGGATGACCCGGACCGGATTCTCCCCCTCTGCTCGTCGCGTCGTTAGCTGGGGATCGTCGGTCGCGACGGTTTCCGCTCCGACTATCACTGCATCACAAAGGGCCCGCATACGGTGGAGGTGCAGGATGTTCTCGGGGCCGGTCACATAGTTGGAATCACCCGAGCGAGTTGCGATGTATCCGTCGAGCCCCTGTCCCAGGTGTCCCACCGTGAGGGTAGACTCACGTGAGGCGCCACAGATCGGTAGATAAAGATCCAGCAGAGAGTGGCTCGAAGGCGGTGCACTCGGCGAGTGGACCCAACCGCTGGGCGTTCGCCACACCAGCAACGCTCGATGATCGTCGCTGGAAACCGGATAGAGGTAGCCGGAAGAATCGACTCCGTAGGCGCTCCCGTCCTCTGGGTTTTCCGCTCGACGCGCCCGACGCCCGGCCGCCAGCAGCGCGCTCCACACCCGCTCGATGTTCTCGTCGCCGTCGGTCACTTTGGGTTCAGGACTAGACATCTGGGGATATCAATATCTCGGGCACGGCTACTCGGCAGTCTGCTATCCTAGCACCCAAGAAGGATTCGGCGGAGACCATGGCCTCTGAAGAAAAAGGAATAAACGGACACCCTTCGGGTTTGATGACGGAGCGTTCGGTGGAAGAGATGCGCCGTGGTCGCGCAATTCAACTGCTCGATGGCAAACGATGCTGGCTTATGGCCGCCATGGAAACCATGGAGTCACCGCTGCTGGATCGGCTAAAGAAAGTAAACGGCGGTGACATAAGATTACTCATCACGCCGCAACGGGCTACGGCAGCGGCGCTCATGGAGGAGTCGACCGACCCCGTCTCTATCTCCTTTCCTAAGGGTATAGGTCTCGAGGCTCTTCGTTCGTTGGCTGGAGTCGGTCCTCAAATGCCAATTAAAAAAACGACTCTGGCAGTGGAAGTCTCAACGAATGCAGCGAGTGTAGGGGCCGGCTTCCGACTTGCGAAGCTTGGCAGGCTCTTGCCCGCCCTGATCAGTGTGCGCAGCACTGAGGTGTCGAGCCCCGGTCTCGTTAGCATCAGTGTGGAGGATATCGATCGCTATCCTCGTTCTCAAGGAGATGGCCTAAGCCTCACGAGCCGAGCTCGTGTTCCGCTGGTCGACACAGCGGATTGTGAGGTGGTGCTCTTTAGACAGAAATACGAATTTGGTGAGCATCTGGCGATTGTGATCGGTGAGCCGAACCCAGGGGCCGTCGTGCCCGTTCGGTTGCACTCAGCTTGTTTGACCGGAGATCTCCTTGGCAGCTTGCGCTGCGACTGTGGCGATCAGCTGAGGAGAGCCGTTAGCCGTATTGCGTCTTTGGGCGGTGGCGTGCTCTTGTACCTAGATCAGGAGGGTCGCGGGATCGGACTCGCTAACAAGTTGCGGGCTTATGCCCTGCAGGATGCTGGTTTGGATACTTTGGACGCAGACCAGCACTTAGGATTTCTTCCGGATGAGCGTAGCTATGATGTTGCAGCTGCGATGTTGCGCGAGTTGGGGATTAAACGCATTCGACTGCTTACGAATAACCCCTCGAAGATCGATGCCTTGATGGAACATGGGATTAAGGTCATTGGACGGCTGCCGCTGGTGGTGCCCGTAAACTCGCACAATCAACGCTATCTCAAAGCCAAGCTCGATCGAGCTGGTCACCTGGCTGAGTGACGAGACGACTGCGAAACCCCTATTTCTTATCTGGACCTTTATCTATCACGCTTAGCGGTGTGTCGGTGACTTCAACGAGCAGAGTAGTGAGGCAGCTCGCGAGGTGACTCAGATAGATCGCGCCGAGTTTGGCATCTGCCCTTGTGGCGTCGCCACATACACCGGCTGGATTCAGATCCTGGCTCATCCAGCCAAAGCCGACAGGATTCTCCGCGCCCAATAAAGTGTTTTGGCCCGCCATTGCACCGGATATACCCGTGAAATTTTCTAGAGCATCTCTGCGAACGAGGTCAGGTCGTATATGTAGTATCAATGATGTCTCAAGAATCCCACCGTGCAGATCCTGCGAGAGATCTTCTTCATCGAAGAGTCCCGGCGGTGTGCCAAAGGCAAAATAATTGGCGCGAACTACGAACATTTTCCGCTCTACGCGTAGTTGCAGTGCTGCAAGATCCACCAATGCCGTTTGACCCCCGTGACTGTTGAACACCACGAGTTTTCGAATACCGCTGTGGGAGACGCTGGTGCCGATTGCCTTCCAGGCCGAGAGAAGCGTGTCGGCGTCGATACTGAGCGTGCCCGGAAAAGCGGTGTGCTCAAGGCTGCTGCCGACGGTCATGGCTGGCAGCACCAGCACGCCGCAATGTTCCGGCAGCAGCTTCAAGGATTCCGAGACGATGGCTTCGTTGATGAGCGCATCCGTAGCCAATGGCAGGTGCGGACCGTGTTGCTCGATGGCGGCCACGGGAAGCAACGCGATCGTGCTCTCTGGACTCAATCGTGCGAAATCGCTCGTCGTGAGATCTTGCCAATACCCGTTTGTCATGTCTCTTTCATTCAGTGCCTGCGCGCTTCGAACTCGATGATTATCTCGACCGTGTCACCTACCCAGCCGTTCTCGACACCGTAGTTCATACCGTAAGAGCTACGTTGAAAACTTCCGCGCGCCGAAATTCCCATTACGTACTGCTCATCGCCGAAAGGATACGCTCCGCTCTTATTCCACGAAACGGTGAGACTTAAGGGCCTGATAAGGCCGAGTAACTCTAGTTCGCCCTCTACCTCAAAGGTCATCTCATCGATCGGTCTGGCAGTGACCCCCGAGAATGTCATCGAAGGGAATTGGCGGACGTTTAGGAAGTCGGCACTTCGCAAATGCGTGTCCCGTCGCCTGTGGTTCGTAAAAATGCTGGCCGTATCCACGACTATTAAAACGTCGGATAGTTGGCCGGTATCTTCATCGAATTGATATGAGCCGCTTGCCTCCTGGAACGAGCCCAGAACCTTCGCGTAGCCAAGATGTTCGACCAGAAAGCCAAGGGTGAGATGCTCCGGGTCTATTTCATACTGTTGGGGTTCTGCCCGAGCCGCGAACCCGATGATGACTAAACTGCATAGAGTCATCACCCCCAATCGTGAAGGCTGAAAGCAGATGGTTGTAGTGCGACCAAAGGCTCGAGGCATACTTTTCGCTCTTCCTGCAGTTTGGTTGGCTTAGGCTGCTTGTTAGAGCCTAGCGCAAGTGTCTACTCTGAGTCGAAGGTGATGTTCTTCGTGATCGGTTTTAGAACTATTCTAAGTCAAGCGACCGGGCGTCATAACTGACCAAATCGGTAGCATTGGGCGCCACGAAGGCAACTATGACGTGATCAACGTTATCAAAGGGGCGCGGATTCGGGCGGCCGAGTACTAAGCCGAGCTGGTGAGGTGAGTGATCGGTGCGGCTACGCGAAGGCGAGCGGAGCGATATTCGAGTAGACTAATTTTCTTGGTTCAGGCTAACCATATCTGCGGGGGAAGAAAATGAGAATTCGAACACTAATGGGGTTTTCGCCAGCGTTGCTCTTGATAGTAGCGCTTCCATCAACCGTCCTAGCCCAGCAGGAAGCACCCGCGGTGCACCTGCCCGAGGGGGAGGCGAAGGCGATCATCGAAGGTACCTGCATTGCGTGCCACGAGCTCGACTACATCCCGAACTCAAGGGGTAACACGCACGACGGCTGGGAAGCATTGATCAGCTCGATGATCGCGCTGCCCGGCGAGGTCAAGGGTTCGATCGTGGGGTATCTCGCGGAGAATTTCCCGAAGAAACCGGGCACCGATCCAGTGCTAATTTCCGGTCCGGTCGACGTCACCATCACGGAGTGGATAGCACCAACGCTCGGTTCACGACCCCACGATCCGCTCGCGTCAGCCGACGGCTCCCTTTGGTGGGCCGGGCAGTACGCCAACAGGCTGGGCCGAGTCGATCCGGCGACTGGCGAGATACAGGAATTTCCCCTAGACATCGAGAATTCCGGGCCCCACGGCCTGATCGAGGACGGAGAAGGCAACATCTGGTTCACCGGCAACTACCAGAACTACATGGGCAAGCTCGACCCGAAAACGGGCGATATAACTGAGTACCCTGTGCCGGAGGGCGGGGGTGTTCGCGCTCCGCACACGCCGATCGTTGATCAAGATGGAATCGTTTGGTTCACTACGCCATCGGGGCATGTAGGCAGGCTCGACCCTAAGACAGAAGAGACAACGATCTCGACTGCACCGACCCCCGGTGCGTTTCCGTACGGCATCGAGATAAACTCGAAAGGGGAGCCCTGGTACGTTGATTTTCGGGGTAACCGGGTCGGAAGCGTCGATCCCTCGACGGGTAAGATCACCGAGTATGAGCTCCCTCACCCCGACTCTCGTCCTCGGCGCATCACGCTGACGCCAGATGATGCCGTTTGGTATACGGACTACCCTCGCGGTTACCTGGGTCGATTCGATCCTGAGACTGGAGAGGTGCAAGAATGGCTGTCTCCGAGTGGCGTCAGCTCTCAGCCGTATGGTATTGCCGCGGTGGGTGACATTATCTGGTACGTGGAAACCTACTCGCGGCCTAATTCGCTCGTGCGGTTCGATACGAAGACCGAAGAGTTTCAGACCTGGGCAATCCCCTCTGGCGGGGGTGTTGTTCGCCACATGGTAGCAACCGAGGACGGCAATCTCGTACTGGCTTGCAGCGCGGTTAACCGCATCGCCCTGGTCGAGGTAGAAACCTGATTCGGGTTCGAACGTTAAGTACGGAAAATAATTTACCTGAGGTTCGATGATGAAATCGAAATATTTACTATGGGGCGTTTTTGCCCTCATGATCGCCGCTTATGCTGCGGAATCCGACTACCTCATGCTGCCCGTTCTGACCACGGAAGATATACCGGCTGACATTCACCAGGATTCCATGGCCAGGCTTCCTCAGGTAAGAAGAGAGGGTCTCGACGCGATAGGACAAAATGCCTTCGACACCTACGTCAGGCCGGGGACCGGCTACGATACCGGTCTCCGAGGCCCCATTGGCATGTGGATGCACAGCCCGGTGCTAGCGGAGGCGCTGTTCGATGTCCGTCAGCGAATGCGGTATGGCTCGGCCAAGGATCAAAGGCTCACAGAGCTTACGATTATCACGACCTCTCGCGAGATCGATAACCAATACGTCTACACGTCCCATGAGCCCGCGGCGAGGAGAAACGGGCTAGAGCAGGAGATCATTGACATCGTCCGGTTTCGCGAGCCGTTGGATGGCTCGACAGCGGTCGACGGTTTGGGCGAGGTCGAAAGAGTGATCATCCAGTTTACCCGCGAGCTCATCAATGAAGATAAGGTCAGTTCGGAGACGTTTGCCAAGGCTGTAGAGCTGTTCGGCAACGAGGGCGTCATGGATTTGACCGGTTTGATCGCCTATTACCATTTTACTGCGCTGACGATAAAAGCTTTCGACGTGCAAAGGGCGGTTGGTAGTGATCGGCTACTTCCGGTCAGAGTCGAATAGTCTGATTGCAAGCAATAGTTAGGATGGGACACGATTGCAGACCCGTATCCCAGATAACCAACCCCGGAGACAAATTTTATGAGTGAACACAGTATTCCTGCCGAGTTGCCGAGTTGGATCGCCGAGCATGTCGAGCTTTATTTGGAGGATCCCGAAAAGGCCCATATGTGGGATTCCACGCCCCGAGGGGGTCCGGGCGTGTTGCCCACGTTGCTCTTGACCACTACCGGTCGTAAATCGGGTCTGGCTAGACTATTGCCCCTGCTGTACGTGAAAGTGGATGGCGGTTTCGTCGTTATTGCGTCGAAAGGCGGTGCGCCCCAGCACCCAGCTTGGTACCTGAATCTTGTGGAAACTCCCGCGTGCGAAATTCGTGTTGGGAAAGAGCACTATCGGGTAAACGCACGCGTGTCAGAGGGCGAGGAGCGAGCGGAACTCTGGAAGGAGATGGCCGAGATGTATCCGCCCTATGACGACTATCAGGTGGCAACCAATCGGGAGATTCCGGTGGTTGTGCTGGAGCCTGTCAACTAATCTCTGTTTAACCCAATTAGGCAGACTTAGCCCTCGAAGAACGCGAAAGCACGTGATTCGATGGACTCTCGCGGCTGCGCGCCGGGCTCAGTGCCTTCGACATCCACCGCCGTGTGGATACACCATCGCGTGCGCCCGTCTTCTCGGGAATCATAGGTCTTAATCAAAATAGTTTCCTCTGGTGTCATGCGGGGGAAGTAGACCCAGCGTTGCGCTGGAGAGAAGCGCGCAACGTAGATCTCCCCGATGCGATCCTTTGCACGACGTTCGGCTGGGATCAGCACCTCGGGTTCGACCGTCCGAGCGTCGCAGAGCGCCAGGGGGAAGGATTCTACGGTTTGGATAGGTCGCCATACGTTGATAATGGCGAACGGCTTGCGCAGCAGCGACTCGGCCTTTTCCCCCATGAGGTCGTTTAGACGCTGTGGACCTGAGCGCGGGGTGTAGTCATTGTGGATAACGGTCGTTGGTTCGCGACTGCATTTCTCTTCGCGGCGTTGAGGATCTCCTGAGCGCAAAGTGTGATCGAAAACGTGAGCGCTTGTTGCACCCGTCGCTTCGATTACGAGCTGACGGCACTCGGCTTCATAGATTCGAGACCGTTGATCCACATCGTAAACGTTGGGCACCGCGCTCTTGTGTCGAACCAGTCGGAATCCTTGGAGGTCGAGCCTGAAGGTTTCCGGAAGGTCGCGGCCGTTCAGGATCTCCGCTTCGCGGTCTTCGTAATCCCCCGACAGATCCAGACGCGCTTCGGCGCCGCCTACCGCGGCGCGGTACACTGGCGCGGAGCTTTCGCGGGACAGAAAGGTGAGGGTTCCGCGGGTGGTCAACGGTTGCGAGGAGCCGCTTCGCTTCCTAGGATCGAATTGGCGAGACGGGGATCTATTGGCCTCGTTGCTGTCGATATTCGCTCAGGCGTGCCTCGATAATTCTCAGGCGTTCGCCAGCCTGACCGTTTCCACCGCCAACCTCCGAACCATCGGGCATGGTAATGAACGTCCACTCCACTAGGTTCTGCCCAAATCGGGACGGGCGCCCAAGGATTCGAATACGGTCTCCAGGCTTGAACTGATCGTTTGTCCAGCCTGAGCGCCGAAGGTTGATGATGCTGTCGCCCTCCGCCATCCAGGACTCCGTTTCCCCTTGCTCGTTGGTGATGTCAAGGTAGATTCGAGAGTGCGGATTGACCGGGCGAAACTCCGTCACTACACCTTCGATTTCTACACGCTCATCGACGATGTAATGGGCTGCCGGGTTGTGATGGGCCATCGCAGGCAGCGACACCAGCGCTGCGGCATAAATGAGAGCGAAATTTCTACCTGTCATTTTCCTAGTGTCCTCGTTATAGCTCCCCAGAGATCGACTCGCATGGAGCATCCAGGAGGTCGACATCGGGTGTAAAGATTCTACTACGCTCGAGCACCAATGGCTCTCGGAACATCACGGGGTCGATCAGAGTGAACTGCATGTGCAGACGTTGACCGTCTTCGCTGAGCGTGTAGCGCTCAATACTGCTCGCATAATCCGCGTTATGAATATTCAAAGCGTCTTCCGCAATGTTGGCGGCTACATTGACTGTGTCTACGACGAGAGTGGAGCCCTCGTACCACCCGATTGAGTGCCCCAAGGGGCTGAGTGGTCCGTTTTCCGGATGATCGCGGCCATCTACGTAGATGATTCGGTCCGACGCCATGTCTTCGGTCCGTAAGATGATGCGCACCTCGTTTTGGTCAATCAGTATAGGGTCGTTGTGCAGGATAGTTCGGAAGGTTCCGAAGTACTCACACTGGATCGAGGGGTCGTCGGCGTGATCGTATCCCGCAAGATATTCCGTCTGGGTGTCGGTGAAGAGCTCCTGGATGGCTGCCCGATTGTGAGTGCTTAACGCCCGTTGAATCTCGTCGGCGGACATATGGTCGTTCTCGGGTAGCAGGAGCTCTTCCAGCAACTCGTAGGTCTCCTCCGTGCAATTGCAGGCGAAGAGATCCTGGATCGACCAGCCTGGGTACTGGATGGCCGTCACCGTCGTGCTCCACATCCCCCCAAGGGCAGGGGGAGGCGCTTCCTGCGTTCCGGCGAACCCGCCAGGAAATATCAGGCAGCCGCTGACCACGATACCGAGGAATCTGTGTTTGACCGTCTTGGTCACGCCACGCCCTGGAAGTGCGTCGTGATGCTTAACCACGGCCAATCCCATCTTTCTGTTAAATGTTTTCATAAGCAGATTCTACCCGTATCCCAGGTGTTTGCAGCCCAAAATGCTCGTGCCTACGGAGCCTGAGGTTCTCCGGTAACCGGATCTTCGACCCCTACCCACTCATAGGATACGTCTACGCGGGTCCGGTGGCCGTCGGTATCATACTCGAACCGGATCCGTTTGCCCTCGGCGTCCAGGATGCCCAGAGACTGCTGAAAGAGTCCCGGCGGCGGATCTTCCCCGGGCACCGTGCCCTCCAGAACGTAGAGGCGGCGAGCATGCAGATAGATTCCGATGAAGGAGTGTGAGCGGTCAGGATGGATGATCTGTAACTGGTGTCCAGGAACCCCATCTAGGGCTCCGAAAGCGTCATAGGTAATCTCACCATTGTCCCGTCGGCGCATGTTCCACGCCTCCCAGGCGACGGACCCCAGGATGTCGGCTCGTGCTTCGCGTCCGTCGCACTCATACGAGAGGGCCCTGCAATGTGCTGCGTGTACTTCCTCCGCCATTGTGTAATCGACCACGGTGACCGAGTAGCGGCTCTCGGGGTCCTCGACGCTGTAGACACGAGCCGGCATGGTTACGCCCGATTGCGCGGTGTAGTCGATCTCCAGGACATCAGGGTCTCGGGGAAAATTGACAATGAATCGCTCGGGCTCGTTGGCGTATTTGATCCAGCCTTGCGCTAAGGCGGACCACGAGAGTGCCACGATGATCGGCACCAGCATAAGTTTGGTCATTTTTGTTAAACGCATGATCTTTCCCTAAGAAACGTTCCCCCGTCTAGTCGAACTCCTTCTCCGAACCATCGGGCATCGTGATGTAACCGAGGAGGCAGCCACGCGAGCCGTCCTTCAACGGATGACATCTCAACGAAAGACTCTGTCCGACCTCAACGCTGTCCGAGGTCCAGCCGTCACGCCTGAGGGTCGTCACGCTGGCACCCTCCAGCGCCCAGGCCCTGGATTGACCGTCCGCGTCCACGACGTCGAGATAGATCCAGCTGTGTGGGTTCATCCAGTGGATTTCGCGCACCGTGCCTTCCAGGGATAGCCACTCCGACTCCACGTAATTGGCGTGGGAATGGTGTGCCCACGCCTGAGCGTTTGCGATCAGGATCGTTGTTACGATGGCGCTTGTTACTGTGACTTTCATCTCCCTCTCCTCAAAACGATACCCTCGATCAACCTCTAGCTCCCCTCCGGGGCAGACCGGTGCCGAAACACACATGCTGGGTGCTCTGGCCGCGTTGTTTCGTGCAGCTCTTTGGGTTCCCCACCACCCCCTGAGTCTACCGCTCTTGCGGCTTTGGTGCGCCCTTGCGCTCTTTAGAACGAGTCTAATTCTTAGCTCGAAATAAATCGTGTGTCTCGGGCGATTCCGACGACAAGATGACCCTCTACCTGTTCGAACTGGTTAGAATTAGGTCTCGGCTCTGACTCTCCCGTGCTGGGGGAAACACAACAACAAAGAGCGCAGGACGCGAGGTCATACCATGTTACTTGCGAGATCTACGGTCATCTCAGCCGTAATTCTGTTAGCAGCCCATCCCGTCGCTGGTCATCATAGCCCGATTGCCTTCAACGAAGACGCTGTCATTAACGTAGAGGGAACCGTCACGCGATTCGATTTCAGGAACCCCCACGTTTACTTCTACATGGAGTCCACGAATGAGGCGGGCAATATCGTGGAATGGGAAATGGAGTCGGATTGGACCACCGAGTTGAGACGCCTCGGCTGGAATGAGGACTCTCTGCAGCCGGGCGACCGCATTTCGGTCCAGGCGCACCCCGCGAGAAATTCTCAACGCCATTACGCGAACCTCATCATGCTGGAGAAAGAGGACGGTACGACGCTCACCTCTTGGGATCTGAGGCCGGAGGAAGCGCCTCCGCCACCCGCTCAGGCGAGCACCCTCGCCGGCAGATGGCTTCCCGACCGGGATTTCCCGCGTTTCTTCGAGTTGACTGGACGTCTCGCTAACGCGAAGGGTCGAGCGGCACGGGACGCCTTTGATGAAAATCAGAACCCTGGAGCGGAGTGTGTTCCTCACCCCATCCCGCAGCGGTTGGGGAATCCACATGTCAACGACATCGAGGTGTTCGACGATCGTGTCGTCATCACTGCAGAGACGGAGAGCGAGTCGAGGATCATCTACCTGGATGGGCGCGGACATCCCGAGACCTTCGAGCCCACTTCCCGCGGCCACTCCATTGGGTACTGGGAAGGCGACGTTCTCGTGGTCGAGACGGTTCATTTCGCAGCGCATCGCAGCGGCAATGGGCGCGGGCTGCCTTCCGGTACCGAAAAACGGCTGACGGAACGATATCGAGTCGGTGATGACCGAACCCGGTTGATCGTCGACTACGTTCTCGATGATCCCGAGTATCTGGTAGAGCCGCTCGAAGACACTTTTGGATGGACCTATTCCCCGCACATGGACCTGATTCCCTTCAGTTGTGACGCAGACGTAGCTAGACGCTATATGGAGGAATGACGATGAGGGTGAGACTGGAGAGAGGTCGAGCTGCTAATGGGCGTACTTTGAGTTTGGTCGCGGGGGTCGTCCTGTGTCTTTTTGCACAGACGCCTTCCCTCGGTCAGGACGCATCCAATCTGCCCCACCAACAAAGGGCACGGGAATTGTTGCGGGAGTTGATCGAGATCGACACGACTCACAGTACGGGCGATACCACGGAGGCGGCGCAAGCCATGGCCGCGCATCTAGTCGCCGCGGGTTTTCCGGAGCAGGATGTGCAGGTTCTCGCGGAGCGACCTCGTAAGGGCAATCTTGTCGTCCGGTACCGTGGGCGTGATGCGGGCAGCAGGCCGGTGCTCTTTTTGGCTCACTTGGACGTGGTCGAAGCGGATCCGACCGATTGGACGGTCAACCCTTTCGAGTTTATCGAGCGCGACGGCTACTACTATGGGCGAGGCACGCTCGATGACAAGGATGAGGTGGCGATCCACGTAGCGAATCTGATTCGGCTTCGTGAGGAGGGTTTCGTTCCGGACCGCGACATTATCGCCGCGTTTACAGCCGATGAGGAAGGAGGCGAGCACAATGGGGTCGCATGGCTTTTGGCAAACCATAGTGACTCGATCGATGCTGAGTTCGCAATCAATGAGGGCGGGGGCGGATTCCTGCAGGATGGTCGACATGTGTCCAATAACGTGCAGGCCAGCGAGAAGGTCTATCAGAGCTTTGCGCTTGAGGTAGTCAACCCGGGCGGGCACAGCTCGCTACCGGTGAAAGACAATGCAATCTACCGTCTGGCCGACGCACTTGTCAGGATTCGGGATTACGATTTTCCAGTCAAACTGAACGAGGTGACTCGAACGTTCTTCGAGCGTTCGGCTGCGCTGGAGTCCCCCGAGATCAGTGCGGCGATGCGTGGAATTCTCGAAGATGTGCCAGATCCAGAGAGCATTGAGAGACTGGCGACGATCGCGAATTACAACTCGCGCATGCGCACCACTTGTGTGGCGACGCTTCTCGACGCAGGACACGCTGAGAACGCGCTGCCACAGCGGGCTCAGGCTGTAGTCAACTGCAGGATACTGCCGAACGATTTGCCTGCAGAAGTCAGGACGACGCTTGACTCGATTATCGCCGACAGTCAGGTGGTGGTCACACCTCTGGCAGACGCCAAACCCTCGCCGCCGTCGCCACTCACCCCCGAGGTGCTGGGGCCCATCGAGAGGATCACGCAGGACATGTGGCCCGGAGTGGCCGTGATACCCATCATGAGCGCAGGAGCCACCGACGGACTCTATCTGCGCAATGCCGGTATTCCCGTTTACGGTGTGTCGGGTATTTTCAGGGAGCGTGGTGACAATCGCGCCCATGGGCAGGACGAGCGGATTCTAGTGAGCGCGTTCTTCGACGGGCAGGAGTTTCTTTACCGGCTGACGAAGGCTCTCGCGCAGACGTCAGGTCTATAGGGCGGCTCGAAGGGTTCTCAGGTTGCGTCCAACAGCCGTTCTGGCTCCTGCGTATCGATCGGCTGACCGACCGACGGTCAGAGCTTCCCTGAGCGGGCCCATAATCGTCGAAGACGATTCTTGAGCGCCGCGACAGCTTGGTAGGGGTTTTCGGCGAGTTTGGTCAGTTATTCGATACGCCATTAGGTGAACGCTATGGATAATTTATCGATGACGTCGGATACAGCAATCAGGCTCATGGCGTCCGGATTACGGACACGCTGTCCCCAGCGAATCTGTGCGACGTCGACACCCAGCTCGTTCCGAACCGCGTCGGGATACTTGTCTACCACGAGGTGCTGGCTTTCGTAGGGCCCTGTGCGGTGCCGGTTGGATGTCGCATACAAGCCGACTACCGGTGTGCCAACCGAGGTGGCCATATGCGCCGGACCGGAGTCCGGACAAAGCAGGACCGTCGCATGTTCTAACAACGCTAGGAGTTGTTTCAGGGTTGTCTTGCCGATCAGATTGACGACCCGTGCCTGCGCTTGCTCGCAGATGCGCTCTCCGTACTCTCGTTCAAGCAACGTAGGTCCGCCGGTGAGGACGACGTTCGCGCCGTAATTTGTCGAGGCGTAATCAGCGATCTTCGCGTAATGAGAGGCCCTCCAGTTTCTGAAGTTTCGAAAGCGCTGACCGGTGCAGGGACTGATGAGTAGCACAGGATCGGGACCGCCGACGTTTTCCAGAGCGAAACTATCATCGTCTGCAGAGATAGGGATATCCCAGCGCAGTGGCCCTCGCTCGACACCAAGCGCAGTCGCGAATTCGAAGAGTCCGTCCATGACATGCTGGCACGGTTTCGGCGTAATCCGCTCGTTACAGAAAAACCATTGAAAGTCGCTAGCTCGGGCACGATCGAAGCCGAGACGAATGTCGGAGGACGTCATGAGGCTCACGAGGTTGGCCCGCATCGAAGCATGCATATGAAGCACAAGATCGAAGCGCTGGCTTCGGAGTTCACGCCGGGCATCGAGATAACCGCGCAAGCCACGGTTCTTGTCGACTACAACGAACTCGACACCTTCGAGTCCCGCGAGGAGCGTGTGCTCGACCTTTCCAATGACCCATGTGAGCTTCGTGTCTGGCCAAGCGGCCTGGATTGCGCGGATGACCGGAACCGTGTGGCACGTATCTCCGATCGCGGAAAGCCTAATGATGCAGAGATTACTTATAGGGAGATCGAGCGTAGGTGACACAACCATCGCTTGCTGTGAGAGTGACAGAAATGATACTCCAAGACCTCAGGTTTCCATACGGTAGATCAATTTGCGTTACCGTTTAGAAACGAATAAGTGGCATTGATCCAGATGAGCATTAGTTACGGCATCGCTGGATCGAGGCTACAATAAAGCAAAAGACCGCCGCCCAACGGAGCCTCCGGTCGAGTAGATCATCGCCGGGGTGTCGAGAAGAATACAGGCGAGACATCTGGTCCCATAGACCCATTCGCGGACCGTGACCGCTTGGATGGACGTGCGAGGTGCGAAAAAATGCAACTTAGATCTCTTGGCCTTGCCGGCGTTGCAACCTTTGCAGTTGCGTTTCCCGCCTCGTCACATCATTCACACGGCGCCTACGCGATGACGGAATACACGGAGATTGAGGGTGTCGTGACGGAACTGTACTGGATCAATCCGCACGCTTGGATCTATCTTGAGGTTGTGGAAGAGGATGCACAATCCGCCTTGTGGGCATTGGAATCCGCGGGAGCTACCTCGCTTGTGGCGGGGGGGGTCAGTCGTGAGGACGTGAGTGTTGGCGATACCATTTCTGTCCGATGTCACCAGCTCCGCGATGGTTCCCCTGGGTGCCTGTTAGGCTTCGTCACGACCGCAGATGGCGTTGAGAAAGAATGGGATTAGAGTGGCGCTAGACGATACCCCGTTTAACAGGGATATCTCTTCTTTTTTATGGGAAAAAAGGGGATGCCCCCTTTCTATTTTTAGATGAAATAAGGAACGATCATGAGATGCTTTATTACCACGTTTTCTTTTATCGCTTTGTCGTTATCGCTGGTTAGTCCGAGTCTGGCGCAGCAGACGAACGATAATGTGCCCTTGATACCCTACGAATCGGTTCCGAATTTTCTCAAGTACTCCTCCGACATGAATCTCGGGGAGGTTCTTTCGGTCGCTGTGAATTCCAAGGGCCGCATTATGGTCCTAAATCATCCGGGATCTGCCAGCAATGGGGGGCCACTCTACGGTAATGCGACGACGCAGATATTGGAGTTCGACGAAGCGGGTCATTTCGTTCGAGAAATCGGCCAGGGCGTGTATGGACTCGGCTACTCCCACGCGATCCGTTACGACAAATACGACAACTTGTGGCTTGTTGACAAGGGTGCGAACACGGTCATCAAGTTCGACCCGGCCGGCTACGTCACCATGAATCTCGGTAGGCGTCCGGAGGGTTTCGACGAGCACACGCACGTGAGCGGACCTGATGCAGTGGCCCGCGATGGTTTCTTCGGTGGACCGAGCGATGTCGCCTGGGACCCGGACGACAACATCTTCGTCAGCGACGGCTACTTGAACTCTCGGGTAGCCAAATACGACAGGCACGGCAATTGGATTAAGTCGTGGGGATCCTATGGCTCGGAACCCGGGCAGCTCAATCTGCCTCACGCCATGCAGGCGGACCGGGATGGCAACATCTATGTCGCCGATCGCACTAACCGGCGTATTCAAGTTTTCGACTCGGACGGGAATTTTCTGCGAATCATCCTGCTCAACGCCCCGTTCGACAAAACCATACAACCAGTTTTGGGTAATGTGGATCCGGGCCAACCAGATGAGACTCAGCCTTGGGCGCTTTGTATGTCCCAGGGCGATCCCCAGTATCTTTGGGCGGCCGATCAGCACCCGGGTCGAATCTATAAGATTCAGCTGGATGGCGAAATCGTCGGCATGCTTGGAGAATCAGGGAAGCAATTGGGCCAGTTTAATTGGATCCACGGGATCGATTGCTCACAAGAGGGTGTGCTCTATATCGCTGATCTGAACAACTGGCGGGTTCAAAAACTGATACTGAATCCCTGACTCGAGAACACCATTAATGGAGGCAGCAAGATGAACAAACAAAAACCACTGTCACTTGGGCATATATCTAGCGTGATGATCGTGGCCTTGGCGCTCGTGTCGGCCCAGACTACCCTGGCGCAGACGCGGGAACAGGGGCCGTGGTGGCCAGGACCGCACGGTCCGGACGACCAAGCCGGCGCGTCCAACTACGTTACTGCGGAAAAAGTTCTTGCCGCGATTCAACTTCCGCAGACTGGTCAGACGTACGAACTCGGCCATATCTATGAAGCGAGCATGCCCGCGTTCGGGTCGCGACCCTACTTCATGCAGGTTGTTCCCCCTCCGGCCCCAACCAGCGGAGAAGGAGGCATAGCCAACAGCGAATATTTCACGGGCTTTATTGGCCAGATGGGGACGCAGTTCGATGGCATGGCGCACCAGGGTGGCAATATCGAGATGGCGGACGGTTCCTTCCAGACTGTTTTTTACAATGGTTTCACGGCCGATGATCTATTCAGAAACAATCGCGGTCGCGGGGGCGTTGAGGCCCTGGGTGTCGAGCACATGAAGCCTTTTATTACCCGTGGCGTGCTTGTGGACATCGCGGGGTACAAGGGCGTAAACACTCTGCCGGCGGCTTATGCAGTGACTATCGAGGACATGCGCGGGGCGCTCGAGCGGCAGGGCATGAGTGAGGACGATATCGGGCAGGGTGATGCAGTGTTTTTCAATTACGGCTGGGCTGCTAACTGGGGTAATCCTTCGAAGTACAACGATTCCTACATTGGGACAGGCGAGAACGAAGGTTCCCCGGGCATCTACGCTGATATCTCTCGTTTCTTGGTCTCACGTAAAATTTCACTGGTCGGGGCTGACAGTTGCTGTGTGGAGGTCAGGCCACGTCCGGGGACGGATAACGTGCACCGCATACTCTTCCTAGGGGAGGGTATCGCCATGCTCGAGAATATGGAGCTGAGAGAGCTAGCGGCCGACGAGGTTTACGAGTTCCTCTTTATTGGCCTGCCCGAGCGCATCAAGGGCGCAACTGGCTCACCGATGCGACCGATCGCGGTTCGGTAGCCACATGCCTACGCATAGGGCCCTTGCCGGAAGGGTGTCGTGTGTATGACTGAATACGTCGGCGCGATTGATCAAGGCACGACCAGCAGCCGATTTATTCTTTTTGACCGCACCGGCGAGATCGTCTCTGTTGCTCAGAAAGAGCATAAACAGATCTATCCAAAACCGGGATGGGTCGAGCACGACCCTGTCGAGATCTGGCGCAATACGGCCGAGGTCATCGCTGGGGCATTGGAGCAAAAGGGCCTCAGCCAGACCGATCTCGCGGGTGTCGGTATCACTAATCAACGTGAGACCACGATTCTGTGGGATCGCCGTAGCGGTGAGCCGTTGTACAACGCGATGGTGTGGCAGGACACACGTGTCGATGAGCGGGTAGCTGCCTACGCGCGCAACGGTGGTCAGGATCGGTTTCGTGCTCAGACGGGACTGCCACTGGCCAGCTACTTCAGTGCTCTGAAGTTGCAGTGGATCTTGGATAACGTGCCCGATGCCCGAGCGAAGGCCGAATCGGGGGACGCTATCTTCGGAACGATCGACACTTGGGTCCTTTGGAACCTGACAGGTGGCATAGACGGTGGGTTGCACGCGACCGATGTGACCAATGCGAGCAGGACACAGCTGATGGGTCTTGCGAGTCTCGATTGGGATGATTCTCTCCTCGATGCGTTCAACATTCCGCGCGCCGTACTGCCGAAAATTGTCTCTTCGAGTGAGGTTTATGGTTCGGCTCAGCTTAAAGCGCTACGAGATGTCCCTGTCGCGGGGATACTTGGAGATCAGCAGGCAGCCCTGGTAGGCCAGACGTGCTTTTCCGAAGGGGAGGTGAAGAATACCTATGGAACCGGGTGTTTCCTCCTGATGAACATTGGCACGAAGCCGCGAGAGTCGACCGCAGGACTCATCACCACTGTTGCCTATCAACTCGGGTCGGAGCCAGCGCGCTATTCACTCGAAGGCTCGATCGCTATCACAGGTGCCCTGGTGCAGTGGCTGCGGGACAATCTCGGGATCATCGAAACCAGCTCGGACGTCGAGCGTCTTGCACGGGAAGCAGGAGATAACGGTGACGTCTACTTCGTTCCCGCATTCTCCGGACTCTATGCGCCGCATTGGAAGGAGAGCGCCCGCGGTGTGATCGTAGGCCTTACTCGCTACGCGAATCGTAATCACATCGCTCGCGCCGTTCTCGAAGCAACCGCCTATCAGACACGGGAGGTGCTGGAGGCCATGGAGAAAGATTCGGGGATCGCGATTAAGGAGCTTCGCGCTGATGGTGGGATGGTCGCCAACGAGTTTTTGATGCAGTTTCAGTCCGACATCCTTGACGTGCCGGTCGTTCGCCCGAAGATTTCGGAGACGACCGCTCTTGGGGCAGCCTATGCTGCAGGTCTTGCGGTGGGTTACTGGTCCAGCGCCGAGGAGCTGAGGCGCAACTGGGCTGAGGATAAGCGTTGGGTGTCAGGTATGGAGGAGAAAGAACGGTCCGAGCTCTACGCATCCTGGCAAAAAGCCGTAACTCGGTCCTTTGATTGGATTTCTGCCGGTTGAGAGAGCGCCGCCATTGACGCTATGTTTCGGAGAGGATGATGTCGAGTGCGTTTCTAGGTGAGTTTTTCGGGACGATGACGCTGATTTTGCTGGGCAACAGCGTCAACGGGACTGTTTTGTTGAAAGGGACGTACGGAGAGAACTCCGGATGGATGGTCATCGCGACGGGCTGGGGGCTCGCAGTGATTTTCGGCGTCATCGTTGCGCTAGTTGTCGGGAGCAATGCACACATCAATCCGGCGGTAACTATCGGTGTCAGTGCTGCCACCGGAGAGTGGGATCACGTGGGTACCTACGTCTTGGGCCAAATGTTGGGCGCAATACTCGGTGCCACCTTGGTTTGGATACACTTTCTTCCGCACTGGGGTGCAACAGAGCAGCCGGAGAGCAAGCGCGCGTGCTTCTGTACATCGCCCGCGATTCGCAACATCCCAGCCAATTTCGTGAGCGAGATCATCGGAACCTTCATGCTGGTATTCATTGCCGCCGCTATTTTCTCCGAAAATCTTTCGCCTGGTGGTCAGCCCCCTGGGCTTGGTCCGTTCTTGGTAGGGTTACTGGTCTGGTGCATTGGTCTCGGACTCGGAGGAACGACCGGCTATGCCATCAATCCGGCACGAGACTTGGGTCCTCGCATTGCGCATTCCTTGCTGCCGATTGCGGGCAAGGGGGATTCGGGATGGGACTATGCGTTGGTGCCGGTGCTGGGGCCCATTCTGGGGGCCGTCCTGGCGGGCATAACGGTTGCTACTCTTCAAATCTGACGGCGCTACTATCTCTCTTGGCCCGCCTTTGGCCGATAGACTGATAGACTGATACCGGTAAGAGTTCCTTTGGGGGAATCCAGTGAATCTCGAAGTCCGGCTTATTTTGGTCGTTTTGGCGATGTGTATTTTCTCGCTGCCTGGAGCGTCCGCTCACCACTCACCTAATGTTCATTACGATCTCGGTCAGATCGTGGAGATCGAAGGCGAGCTCACTGAGATCGCTTGGCGTAATCCTCACGTTCAGCTCACAGTCGTGGAGACGGACAACCAAGGTTTCGAAAGGCACTGGGAGGCGGAGTATCTTGCGCCGAGTTTTCTGGCCCGCCAGGGCGTTTCGTCGGATCTCCTAAACGAAGGTGATCGAATCAGGATTGCTGGATACGTTGGCCGAGCTAACAGGGCGGCTCTCTTTACAACGAACATTCTCCTGGCCAGCGATCGAGAGATATTCGATTTCCAGGTCTCCGAGCCGCGGTGGACAGATGAGGTCGTGGGTGTCACGTTCGGGGAGTATCAACGGGCGAAGTTGCAGGGCGCTCCGGAGATTGCGAGTAGCTTGTTTCGGGTCTGGAGTACGGATGTTGCCTTTATCAACCCTGATCGAACGTTCTGGAAGGACGAGTATCCGTTAACCGACCAAGCTCGCGCGGCACAGGCGAGCTGGGATCGGGTGGGCGCGAACCCCTACATGCGCTGTGAGAACGGGATGCCTGCGATTATGGATCAGTTCTTCCCTACGGAGTTCGTCTCTCAAGGCGACGAGATTCTCGTCTATCTCGAAGAGCAGGATATCGTGCGCACGGTGCATATGACGGATGTCGCGGAGCCAACGCAGAGCAGCCCTTATGGTCACTCAGTTGGGCATTGGGAGGGAGGATCGCTCGTTGTTGAGACGACCCACATTAACTGGCCCTGGTTTGATCAGACCGGTATTCCCCAGAGTGAGGAGGTCCACGTACTAGAGCGTTTCACGCCCAGTGCGGAAGGTCATCAGCTCGACTACTCGGCCACGGTCACCGACCCTGCGATCTTTACTGAGCCGGTGGTGCTTGAGCGATATTGGATATGGGTGCCCGGTGAAGCCGTCGAGCCATACAACTGCGTCGTATCGCAAGAGCGCTACTAACGGCTGCGACTTACTCCCGGAATCACTAACCCTTTATGGGCACGACGAGGTGTAAGAGCTTCGTCGGCCTCCGGATCGAGATCTCGGAGTATCCCGCAAACTCACTGCAAGGTAAGGCGTTAGCAGGGGAGCTTTAGCTCTGGTCCCACTCCACCGGATTTTCTCCCGGCGCTACCGGGTCGTAGTACCACCTGAGACCTAGCGGCTCCTCGCTCATAACGATCGTCTTAAAGCTTCGCCAAGCTTGAATCTCGAAGTAGTCTAGTGTCCCGCCATGGGAATGGAGACGATGGGGTACGCCCGGCGGAAAATACAAAAGTGTTCCCGGCTCGATCTCCTGCGACGTCTCGCCCACTTCCACCCGACCACGACCCTTGAATGTCATGTAGACATGGGCCGCACCGTCGGGATTTACGTCGGTGCCTTCGTGCCTGTGATACGGCGATGATCCGCCCTCGGCATAGTGCATCTCGCCCGCCTGAATTGCGTTGGTCGGCGTGAGCTGGCTGCCGTCGAGCAGTTCGACGCTCGACTCGGCACAGAAACGGCGTATGCGGCCACCGCTCGCGTCACTGAGCCGGCGCAGAGTAGCCCTATTAAAGAAATATCCCGGGCCGCCTAGCAGGCCTTCTTCAACGCCTGCTGGAGGTTTCGGCGTGATCATGTGCAGTAACTCCAAATTCGCCCCGACAGCTTCGAATCGCGCCGATTCACCTGGCTGCAAAAGCACACCTGCCCCTTCCTCGGCTAGGTGGGCTTCTCCATCAAAGTGGATAAGTCCGTCTGTCGAACCCTCCATGACGTAGACCAAGTGATAGTCCTTAACTAATTCGAGATTGAACTGCCGTTCTGAGCGTATCGTCCGCCCGAAGATCGTTAAATTCTTAGAACCGCAGAGACTCGGACTACACAGAGTTCGTTCCGACCCGGAGTCGACCTGCGTGGCCTCGGCCGCATTCGAATCGATGATAAAGATGTCGTTTATCGTCGCCATGCGTTCTCTTTCCTCAGTCATCGCCCATCACACCGAGTATGTGTAGCAAGCTCGTGAAAAGGTTAAAGAGCGCAACGTACAACGTGACCGTCGCGGCAGATCGTCTTGATGAAATATATAGGCCATGTCAGATCCTTGTTTAGGTTTTTCGTGGGGCCCAGCGCGCACGCGAGTTTACTGCATATAACGCCCACCGCTAACGTGGACGGTCTGTCCTGTGACATAAGTATCATGTGGACTTGAGAATGACAGTACGACGCGGGCCACGTCTTCACAGGTACCGCGCGCGTTCACTTCATCGTCGTTGAATTCTGCTTGTGGCTGACCTGGTTTTCGCTGAGTGTCGATCAGGCCGGGAACAACGCAGTTTGCACGTATCCGCCCGGCACCCTCGGCCGCTAACGCTCGTGTGAGCCCGATGATTCCGGCCTTTGCTGCGATGACATGAGCGCGGCCCTTCGCAGGCCTGTGAGCACTCAGTCCGCCGAGATTCACGATTGCACCTTTTCGCTCGGGAGGGAGCCTTCGGAAGAGTTCCCGACAAGTCAGGAAAGGGCCCGTTAGCATCACCGTCATGACGGCATTCCAGGTCTCAAGATTGATATCTGTGAGATTTGCATGGGGCCGAAAGCCGGGGCCATTTACGATGACGGAGACGGGACCAAAGGCCTCCTCGCATGCCTCGAACGCGTTCGAGACTGCCGCCTCGTCCGATGTGTCCGAGATTAGGCCGATGGCCTGGCTGTCGGAGTTCGACAATTTTTTTAGCGCTGCTTCGAGGGCGGCGTGATCGGATCCGCCGACGATACACACGGAGGCGCCGGCGTTTTGAAGCGCTGCCGCGATACTGAGCCCTATATTTCGGGTCCCTCCGACCACTAGGGCCGTTTCGCCCTTGAGGCTTATATTCGAGCTCATGCTAGCGGGCCAGGAGGCTTGTCAGCTCTCGAACGGACTCAAGTTGCTCCAGAGTCCTGACCGTTTCGATAATTTGCTCCGTTTTACCCTGGTCCCATTTAGCAAACTCTGCGCAGCCCCTGAACTTGTCTGCCACCTCGTCGTAGCTCATCGGATTCGCCGGACTGCCTTTCCCAAAATCCGCGCGTCCCGAAATGACCTGACCATCCTTCATGTGAATGTCGATGATGGTTGTCATCTTGTCATAGCCGGCTGCCTCTGCCTCGGGGTGAACACCGAAGTTGATACGACTAATCATGCTTTTAACATCCGCACTGTTGACGACTTCGTTGGTAAATTCCGGGAGTGCGCCTCGGCGCTTCATTAACAATATCGCCATACAGAATTCCATGGAGAACTTCGCCTGCAGCTCGTCCGTCGGCCGATGATGAATGAGCGCATTGGGCATGTTGTGATTCGTGCCTACATCCACTTTCTCGACGTCACCCGGTTGGATGTCGTGCTCAAGGACAAGCTCGAGAATTTTTGTCATGCCGGGATGCGTCAGCGAGCCCGAGGGGTGGGGCTTGATGGAGACTCCCGGATCCATAAATGTCCATGGGTTACCCAACTTGCCGTGCAAGGCATCGAGTTCGTAGCCGCCTCCGTGAGCCTGGAAAAAGCCTCGCGGTGACTCGAGAATCTTGTCTGTAGCGGTCCACCCCGCTTGGGCTAGATCGGCGGCGATCACTCCGGCCTCCGCGGCGCGTCCAGCGTGAAACGGCTTAGTCATCGTGCCGAAGTTTTCTCGGAGCCCAGCCGCTTGACTGCCTGCAATCGCCAGCGCGCGCGTCGTCGTGTCCGAGTCAAGGTCATAGAGCTTTGCAACCGCCGAGGTAGAGGCAAACACACCGCAGGTGGCGGTTGAGTGAAAGCCGTGCTGATAGTGCCTGGGAGACATGGCCTCGGATATCTTCGTCTCCACCTCCAGCCCGAGGTTGTAGGCCAATATAAGCTCACGCCCTGACTGGTCGTGCCTTTCTGAGACTGCAAGCGCGGCAGGTAGGCAGGGGGCGGTCGGGTGGGTCAGCAGGCCGTAGACCCGATCTTTCTGTACGGCTAACTGGGTGTCATCGTAATCGTCAGCATGCACGCCAACGCCATTGGCAAAAGCGGCAAAACGTTCCTGCACCCTTAGTCCCGTTCCGATGACGGTTGTCTGTCCGCTCAGCCCCTGATGCTCCAGGTACTTTTTCAAGATTACCCCGGTTTCGGCGACCGAGCCCGATAGCGCGAGTCCCAGCCCATCCAGCATGGATTTCTTGCCGAGTTCGATCACCTCGCTGGGGATCCCCTCGTAACCGGTCTCAAGGACGAACGCGGTGACCTCCCGAGTGAGGCCCTCCCCGTAACTTGAAGTGATGTCAGGGGTAAAGGCTTCGATCTCGCCAGGTTTTGTCATTCGAACATCTCCTTTGAA
>Ga0315339_1000525_pt1 | contig 46510 bp, 41 predicted proteins | sample ASW17metaG_FD_204514 | JGI IMG/M metagenome (GOLD analysis project Ga0315339, IMG submission 204514) | Ammonia-oxidizing marine archaeal communities from Pacific Ocean, United States - ASW #17 | ecosystem: Environmental > Aquatic > Marine > Oceanic | place: USA: California | collected 2016-12-05 | reverse complement strand
CTTAAGGTCTTCTCTCTGGATGGCCGTCAGGTCGCATTGGTTCAACGTGGGCAACAGGGGTCGGGCCCACAGACCCTGCGTTGGGACGGGCGCGATCAAAGGGGGGCTAAACTTGCTCCGGGGATTTACCTGTTGGGGGTGGGGATAGAGGCGGAAAATAAAAACGATGTACAGCTTCAGCCCATTGGCATAGCCTACTAAACTGCGATGAGAGACAACGTCATGCGAATATACATCACTGCCATAGCCTTGTCTTCACTCTTGCCCAGCGCAGTGTCTGCTGAGTTCCTCACCTTTGACGACCCGGCGATGTGGGAGGCGAATTGGAGCCTGAAGCCGCGGTTGAACATTTTTAACGATGAGGGGCATCTGGGGCTGGTCCGATTCAATAAGGACATCAATGCGGTGGCAGATGCCCATCTCTTCGTGCACCCGACCAATGAACGGGGCGATGTGCCCGGTGGTATCTGGTCGGCGTTGAGCAATGAGGCCGGTGCAACCCGGATCATCGATGGTGACGCTATAACCTTCTGGCAACCCGACGCTGGCGACCCTGTTGATAAATGGATCGTGCAAATAGATCTTGGTCGCGCGGTTTTGGCTAAGGAAATCCACCTGCACTTTCCAGATGAAGATGGGGCCAGGCCTTTTCGCCAATTCAGCGTTTTTGCCTCCACTGGCGCACACGTGGCGGCGCTCGATGATGTTTACCGCTTTTTCCCGATCTTTCGTACGACAAAGCCGAACCTTGACTCCACCGTCACTTTTGGTTTCAAGTCAGCTATCGAGGATACTACGCGCATCATTGAAGCGGGCGGGTTTGCTGATCCGAATTTTAGAGCGGCCGGCTTTAAGCTGGCCTCCACTATACAGGACCAAGACTTGGTTGCTGCGAACTCGCAATGGCAGATGATCCAGTTTATACGTTTTATAGTAGATGAGCACCAGATCGACGGAGCTTTGGCTGAGATTGAAGTTATTGCGGTTGGCGACAATATCAGCTTGGGGGTTGAGGAAAAAGGCGGTACATATGTCAATGGCTCGCGCGCGACAGACCCCTTCTTCTGGCTAGACGGTAATCTCAACACCTATGGGGTGGTAGAAGTGCACCAACAGTTCACTGAATCGCGCGGTACGGCCTTTGACGGCGGTCTGTGGTGGCAGGTGGACCTTGGGGCGACGTATTGGGTTGATGATGCCTTTCTCTACTGGCAAAAGGCGGGTGAACGCCTCGCCACCTTTGGTCTAGGTACCAATAATGCCGGGACGGGCTACAACTTCTTTTCTTCGGACGGGACTACGACCCTTTCCGGCGATATCGATTTTGATGAGTGGATCTTCGAACCAGAGTGGACGAACCCCAACGAGCAGTTTAAACGCCACTTCCGCTATTTGTTCAATCGGCGCAAGGTGCGGCATATTTTTTGGTTGGCATTGCACGATCTGGGATGGCGGTCGCATCCGATGGAATTTCAACTTTTCTCACCAGGTTACCCAGCCGAAGTCGTAATCGAATCGCAATTCCTCGATTTGGCCGCTTTGGCCGGGGACGGGCAGCCGAAGGTGATTAAGGCGGTTCACTGGGATGCCGATTTGCCAACGGGGACCCATGTCGGATTGCGCACCCGCTCGGGCAATGAGATGGGGCAAGTTTTCGCGTTTCACAACAAGATCGGTGAGCCGGTTACTGAGGAGAAGTGGTTAAGCTCCCCCAAGGTGTTGAGGGGGCGAGTCGACACTTCGGTTGTTGTAGGCGAGGATTGGAGTGAGTGGAGTAATGTCTACAAGATATCGGGTGAGGTTTTTAAATCTGATTCTCCGCGAAATTTCGTACAAATCGAAATGATCATGGCGACGGATGATCCGGTGGTCGCGCCCATGATTCGTTCCGTAGAAGTAGAATTTGTCGATGCGTTGGTCAACAAGGCGCAAGGCGCGATAATTCCGCGAAACGCCAAGCCAAACGAGGATACGCGGTTTACCTATACGCTATGGCCGGAAGTCACGCGGGATAATAGCGGTTTTGACCGTATCAGGTTGGTGGTGCCAGATCTTGTTCACGCCGATGATGTCGAAATCATGGTAGCAGGGCAAGCGATTGTCCCGATGAGCATGGAGATCATGGCCGATTCTCTTTTGATCGAGCTACAGCAAGTCGTTCAAGGTGACTCGATGCAGATCGCGTTTACGACCCGTATCGTTCGCAATGCCGCGGTTGTCGAATTGGACCTCGGCTTAAACGAGTCTCCAGGTTTGTGGCAAGACGTCGAGCCTTCCGAACGCCGGTCTAATGTGGTCCTCCTGCCCGATTTAGTCGGTAGCAATCGCCTGATTGACGACCTACAGATTTCAAATCGGGTTGTCACGCCTAATGGTGATGGGGTCAACGACCAAGTGGAGTTGAGCTTTGTCGTATTCAAGGCACAGACGGCTGAACCCAAGGTCGAGGTTACCAACCTGGCCGGTCAGTTGGTTGTCACATTGGCTGCGGAAATCGATGGGCCGGTACGCCGTTTCATCTGGGATGGCCTCAATTCAGATGGCACAACCGTTCAACCGGGTGTTTATCTATGTCGGATCGATGTCAATTCGGATTCTGGGGACGCGACCGAATTGCGAACGGTTTCCGTCGCGTATTAATAAGCATTCAGTAGCAAAATCAAGTGTGCCTTTCAGGCATGGCCCCTAATTGTATATGGTCAAAACCGTGTTATTGCTTGATTCAATAATCCGATACATAGCGTGAAAGACATGTCTATACTGGTGCAATACCTGGGAATTCCCACCGAGCCAGACTTTTTGAAAGCGTAATATGACTGTAGCCCCAGGGGTCTACCGCGGCCAGCAATGGATCATATCGCCTTTCAGCGACTTGTTTTTCTTTATTGGCACGCCCCTATTGTGCCTGGTGACGATGTTGCCGTTGCGGGGGTTTGTCGATTCGCAAACTATCGCCTTCTACGCTTTAGCGCTCTTTGCCACGGGGCACCATTTGCCTGGGTTTATGCGCGCTTATGGCGATCCGGAACTGTTTAGCACATTCAAAGAAAAATTTGTAATTGCTCCCGTCGTGGTATTGTTCGTTACCGTGTTGGCGCAGTTTAATACTTTGCACGGGCTTTTTCTTATGGTGCTGGTCTGGGAAGTTTGGCACCTTTTTATGCAACATTATGGCATCATGCGGATCTACGATGCCAAGAACAAGATTTTTTCTAGGCTCAACGCTCGGCTCGATTGGGCAATGACCTTGTGTGCCTTTGTCACGGTGGTTATCTACAGTCCCGAATATTTCCACCGGATCCTCGATCACAATCAAAGAGTCGGTCTGCCGTTTCCCTCCGTCGAGTGGACCTTTTTCCTTAAAGAGCTGCTCTTTTATTTTACGATGACGGTGTTTGCCGCCTATCTGGCAAATCTCGTGCATCGAACGGTCACCGGACAGAAGATCAGTCTGCCGAAAATGGCGGTGATGGCCACTACGGTTTTTATCATCTATTATGGTTGGATCCACATAAACGACTTGGTCATCGGTTATGCCGCCTTCGCGGTTTTTCACGACATCCAATATTTTGCCATAGTTTGGGTCTACAATAACAATCTGGTCAAAAGGCAGGAGCGTACCACCAAGGTCTTGCGCACATTTTTCACGACGCGGACGCTGCCGATATTAGCGGCCTATATGCTCGTTTCTTTCGCCTATGGTAGTATCAATATGATGGAGGGCTTTCTCAAGTCTGAACAGGCGATTAACGTCATTGAGATTTTTGTGATAACCTCAACGATTCTGCACTATTATTTTGACGGTTTTATATGGAAAATGAAAGACCGTAAGAACCAGGCTAATTTGGGGATTAAAGCAGAAGATGGAACCAACCGCATTGGAGCGCGCTCTATCCAATCCCGATTGTTTCGGTTTAGCAGCTACTTCCGCGAAACAGGGCGGCAACTCGCTTATTTTGCTCTGCCTGTCGCGGGTTTGGCGCTTTTTCAGTTTTACTGGACTGCTGACGAAGCCGATGCCCGCGAGAAGATGGTCGAATTGTTTCCCGACCTGGCAGGGGCGCATAATAATCTGGGAGTGTTCTACTCGCGCTTGGGTGATTGGGATAAGGCTTCGGGCGAATACCGTAGGGCACTTGAACTCGATCAAGGGGCTTATGAGGCTCATAAGAATCTCGGGCTGCTCTATGCGCAACAGGGCTTGCTCGATGAGGCGCACGCGCATTATCAGCAGGCCATAGACAACAAGCCAGAATACGTCGAAGCGCTAAATTCCCAAGGCCTGGTTTTTATGCAACGCGGGCAGGTTGATAAAGCTCAACAGCGTTTTATGGAGGCTCTTGCTGAATTTGAATACGCACCGGCCTATAATAACCTCGGCACCGCTTATCTCAGGGATAAGAACTATATAGCGGCGATTCGGGCGTATAAGAAGGCTATTGCATTAGACCGTAATAATGCTACGCATCACTTCAACTTGGGTCTGGCTTTTCAGAAAGCCGTCCAGAACGAAGGGGCAGTGCAGGCCTTTGACCAAGCCATTGCCTTGCAGCCGTCCTACGCGAAGGCCTATTTGAGCATGGCCTTATCCTATCAACGAATGGGTAATCTGTCGGCGGCAAGACAATCGTTACAGCGTCTGTTGCAGGTCGAACCGAAAAACGCAACGGCCGCCCGTTTATTGTCGCGACTGTAAAAGTCGTTGATCGTCAATGTGGGTGTATTTCTTCCTTGGAGCGACGAAAAGAGATTTTCCGCATATCGGCCAAGCGTAGATCCGCGGCGTCTTCTTCGACAATATACTTTTGATCCATTGCTACGTTCGTAAAGTTTTGCACGACACCCGATGGCCAGCGGATCACCAGTTCCTCGATTGCTTCGGCGTTACCTAAACCGATTTCTTGTTGCAGGGTCGAGGCCCCAAAACTAGCCCCGCTACCGGTTTGGCTATGTATAATCCGTCTTGCGGTTGCCGTTTGTGTGATCACTTCTATGCGCGCTCCGAATCCAGCGCGATTCGATTGCACGCCCCTCAGTTGCAGGGTAAGCCAGTGGTTGCCGTGACCGGGGTTTTCAAAGAGTACATTGGTGAACACGTCGCCGGAATAGGCACCACCGATAACGGCGTAAATATCCTGGTCTCCATCGTTGTCCAAGTCGCCGAAGGATACGCCATGCCCTTTTTGCAGGTGGCCAACTCCTCCGGAAGCCGTGACATCCTCGAAAAAATCACCCCCGTTATTGCGAAACATCCGATTCGGCATTAACGAGCGATAATCGGGGTCACCCGTGCCAGCGTAAAAATCGAGCCAGCCGTCGTTGTCCAGGTCCCCGTAATTACACCCCATCGTATAAAGCACCTTGTTGCTGCGGGTTTGTGTGGCGAGATTACTAAAGGTGCCGTCGCCTAAATTCCGATAGAGGCGCGGCGGTTCACCCTTGTGCGGTATGCCCAGATAGTCCGCGGCAACATCACCGGCGTCAGCTTTATATCCCGAGACAAAGAGATCCAGCCAACCGTCGTTGTCGTAGTCCCAAAACCACACGGGAAAGCTAAAGACGGGCTGGCTGACCCCTGCGTGTTGGGTGATATCGGTGAAGTGCCATTGTCCGTTGGGGCCGGGGCCGTCGTTGTGGAAGAGTAGGTTCGCTTCGCCGAGGCGAGATATGTACAGATCGGGAAGCCGGTCATTGTCGATGTCGCCCCAGGCAACGCCTTTGATGAAACCTATAACATCAAGGCCGGTAGCGGCGGCAATATCGGTGAACGTGCCGTCGCCATTGTTGCGAAAGAGTTCACAGGGGTGGTTTTGTTGCGGCGACGATTCATTGCCGATAAAGAGGTCGAGGTGTCCGTCGTTGTCGTAGTCGGCCCAAGCGGCGGTCTGCGTCGGGTGCAAGGAGAGTAAGCCCGACTCTTCGGTGATGTCGGCAAATGTACCGTCCCCTTGGTTGCGCAGAAGAGAGTTGGGATGCAGGCCGTCGGAACCGAACCAACCGCCGCGCAACACAAGCACATCGACAAAGCCGTCATTGTCGTAGTCGGCCTGATTGACATTGAGGCCACCGACGATACCAGTTAAACCGGCTTTGCTCGTATATTCGGCGAAACGGCCGTCGCCCTGGTTGTGGAAATAGCGCAAAGGGTCGCTCAAGCCCCAAGATGAGGCGATAATATCCTGAAGACCATCGTTGTCGAAGTCTTCCATAATACTACCCCCAGCAAGGCCTAGTGCGTCCAAGCCCAGGTCGGGTGCCCGGTCGGTGAAGCGGCCGATCTCATAGTCGGCTGCAAAGGCATCGGGGGGAATTAGCCATTGTTCAGGCACTTTATTGGGATATTCGCCTAGGGTCATATAAGCAATGTTGAGTAACCAGCGCGAGGTTAGATCGAAGGGGCTTTTACGTAAAACCTCACTATAGAAATGGATCGCCGAGCGTGAACCAGCCTGGTCTTTATGCACGCCGGCAGCCTCTATGGGCAACAAACAAGACGCCAGATTGTGGTTGTCCAGACAGTTTTTTTGTTCGCCTACGCGCAAGTAGGAAAGGGCGAGCATTTCTTCAAGGCTGGGGCGGGTACGCAGCCGGTTTGCCCCGGCTTGGCCGCGAACGGTATGGAATAGATCCGCGGCAGCCGCGGATTCGCCGGCTTGCAACAACTCTTTGGCCAATTCGATCTGCTGGCTAAGCTTTTGCGCTGCACTTTTTGCCGGAGGCCGTTTTCGCAGCCAGGCGACTCGATGGGCGCTGAGATAGATATTTTCTTCTGGGTTTATTCCATCTACCAATTTGGCTAGGCGTTGGGCCATGAGCTTGGTCCCAGGTGCCTGATAAGGCTCGCTAGTACAACCTGAGTGAGCGAAGGCAGATAGAATAAGGATGAAGAGTATCATATACATATAGCTTAAGATCGAAAAATGCAGTATAAAAGAAAACCCCCTGGTTGTTGCTAGGGGGTATAAACAGACGAATGCGAATCTTAATATAAAGGAGCCCGCTTTCTGGTTGTTGCAAAGGCAAGACAGACAAGTAATAGACTTAGACTGTAACCGCCGGACCGCCAATGGTGGCACTTGCTTGGTGGGGTGGTTGGGGGCTGTTACTCGGCTATTTCACCCAGGAGCGTGTGCGATGTCGTGTCAGCGACCCGGACATTTACGATTTCGTTCCTTTGTATTTCTTGCGTAAATATGGCCGTCTTTCCTTGGCGAGTACGACCGTAGAAACGGGGTTGGCCGTCTTTGGCTGGACGCTTCGAAGGTCCTTCTACCAGCACTTCTACGGTTTGGCCTATGTATTGGCGGTTGACCTCGCGTGAGATACCCTCTTGTAGTTTGATTACTCGCTGCAAGCGCTCGCCTTTTATTTTCTCTGGAATGTCATCGCTCATCTTCTTGTGGGCGTAGGTCCCTTCGCGCGCGGAATACTTAAACATAAAAGCTGAATCGTAGCGAATCTCTTCCATCAGTTCATAAGTCAGGCGAAAATCCTCGTCGCTCTCACCACAAAAACCGGTTATGATATCCGTAGTCAGGGCAATGTTGGGGACTGCGATTCTCAGCTTGCGAATAAGCTCGCGGTATTCTTCAATGGTGTAGCCGCGCTGCATCGTATCCAATTGCTTGTTGGAGCCGCTTTGCACGGGAAGATGTAGACTGGGGCAGACCTCGTTGACCTCGGCCATCGCCGTGATAACTCGATCGGTGAAATCAACGGGATAAGGTGAGGTAAAGCGCACTCGCTCTATGCCATCAACCGCGCTGACCTCACGCAAGAGATCAGCGAAATCCGTATCGCCTTCGCGATAGGAATTGACGGTTTGGCCGAGCAGCGTGACCTCTTTAAAGCCCTCCTGCGCGATACGTTTGACTTGGTCTACGGTCTCCCCGGCGGAGACACTGCGTTCACGTCCACGCACGTAGGGTACAATGCAAAAGGTGCAGAACTTATCACAGCCGCGGATAATCGTCACCCAAGCGTTGGTGCTGGTTCTACGCACTGGGTTGACGCCTATATAATTCTCTGCGCGATCTAGACGCACATCCAGCAGGGCGTCGTCGCTCGATTGCGCCAAGATTTCGGGCAGGCGTCGGTAGGCGTCTGGACCCATTACCAAATCGACGAAAGGCGCGCGAACAGGGAGGGATTTGCTCAAATGTTGCGCCATGCAACCCAAAACGCCCAGGGTCAGGTTGGGGCGGTGGGCGCGTAAGCCATTGAGTTGGCTGATGCGCCCGATGACTCTTTCTTCGGCGTGCTCTCGCACGGCGCAAGTATTGAGCAGAATGATATCGGCTTCTTCGGCCGCGGTGGTAATTTGATAGCCAGATTCATTGAGAATGCTGGCGACTAATTCGCTGTCGGCGACATTCATTTGGCAGCCGTAGGTTTCGATATAGACACTACGACTGCCGGCTGCTGTGCCAGGTCGAGATGCGGCGGGGCGATATTCTACGTCCTCTAAAATCGGCAGGTTCATATCTGTGCTCCGAAGACCAGGTCTTCGCGGGCTTGTTCTACTTCGATATCTATTGATGTGTTATTTGCCGCCGTGCCCGTAAAAAGCGTCTTAATATAGTTGTCGCTCAAACCGACTTGCAGGCCGGTCACAGGATCCTGTCGTCCCTCGGTGAGTACTTGTAGGCGTTGGCCGACAAAACGTTGGTGGAAGGCCAGGCGTTTTTTTTCACTTAGGGCAATCAGTTCGCGCGCGCGTTGTTTTTTTGTCCCTTTTTCAAGATGGTCACCAAGTCTTTCGGCGGCGGTGCCCTCGCGCAACGAATAGGGGAAGACGTGCAAATACGTCATTGGCAGATCGCATAATAGGGCCTTGGTCTGGGCGAATTGTTCTTCTGTTTCACCGGGGAAGCCGACCATGACATCGGCACCGATCGCGCAGTCGGGAATTAGTGTTGCGATCCGCTCAATTCGTTCGGCGTAATAGGCCCGGTTATAGTGTCGCCCCATGCGTTTGAGAATCTTGTCGTCGCCGCTTTGTAAGGGCACGTGAAAGTGGCGGCAGAAAATTGGTGAGGCGGCGGCGAACTCAATTAACGCATCGTCGACATAGCCCGGTTCGATAGAGTTGAGCCGCAGGCGTGCCAGGCCGTCGATTTTGCTGATGTCAGTTAGTAGCGCCACGAGGGCGTGTTGGTCGTCCTGATCATAACCATAGCTGCCCGTATGCACGCCGGTTAGGGCTAACTCGCGATAGCCGGCGTCAACCATAGAACGGGCTTGCGCGACGATGTCGCCCGCCTTGCGGCTCGAACTGTGGCCGCGAACCGAGGGAATGATGCAATAGGTGCAGTGTTCGTCGCAACCGTCCTGAATTTGCAACATGCCCCTAGTACGCCCCTGGGGGACGGTGCCGTCGATGGAAAGGAATTGTTCGGTGCGCGGGCGTTCTTGAGGAGAGAAGGCATTTACAGAGGTGCCGCCTAGATGCGCTTCGAGTTGCTCTATGAGTTCGGCTTTCTGCCCGTTGCCGATAACCAAATCCGCCCCGACATCGTCGAGTTCCTCCGGCCGTCGCTGTGCATAGCATCCGGTGGCGACGACGGTGGCTGCGGGATTTTGTCTTTTGGCGCGCCGCACAGCTTTACGCGAGTCGGCATCCCCGGAGCCTGTAACGGTGCAAGTATTGACGACATAGACGTCGGCTTGCGCGCCGAAAGGCACGATTTTATATCCACGATGATCAAAGCCATTCGCTAGCGCTTCAACCTCATAGGTGTTGAGTTTGCAGCCGACATTTTGCAAGGCGACGCGTAGAGTTTTATTAGATGGTGGAGTGCTCATAGTCTGCGGGATCGTTTAGGGGCGGAACAGACTATAAAAATTAAAGATATGGCAGCAATTGGGCAATGGCTGCTCAAGCTGGCTCTAATTGTGCGTAGGCGACGGCAACGCGTTTGACTTGTGTCTGGAAACGTATGGAGAGTTTCATTTTTTCGCCATGGCCTTCGCGTTCGACGATCTGACCACGCCCCCATTTGGGGTGGCGGACCCATTGTCCGACGGCTAGGAAGTCGTCGGAATCTACGAACTCACCGAATTCAGCCGCGTTTTGCGTCACCTGTGGCGGTTCGTCCCATTCGTAGTGTACCCCTTTGGGTGTCGGCTTGGGCACTGGTTTGACCTTGCGCGTCGGCGGGCCACCGCGCTGCTGGCGGGAACGGGCAAACCCACGGTCTATTTCGGAACTTGATTCAATGAGTTCTGTTGGGATTTCATTGAGGAAACGCGAAGGTTCGCACTCGATCATATTGCCATAGGCATATCGTCTGAGCGCGTAGCTGAGATTGAGTTTTTCCATCGCGCGAGTCATGCCGACATAACACAGGCGGCGTTCTTCTTCTATGGCCTGAGGATTGACTCTACTTTCGTCTACGGCCCGGGCGGTGGGAAAGAGGTTTTCCTCCATGCCGGAAATAAAGACTAAAGGATACTCCAAACCTTTGGCGCTATGCATCGTCATCAGGGTAATCGCATTTCCTTCTTCGCCATTTTCATCCGCCGAGCTCATCAGCGACTTTTCTTCGAGATAGGTTTCGAGCGAATTTTCCTCGTTGGTATCGAAATATTCAGTCATTTCCGCAAGTAATTGATCGATGTTCTGTTCGCGCGCCTCGGCTTCGGGTGTATTTTCCTCGCGTAGCATCTCGCGGTAGCCGCTTTTCTCGACGACCTCGTTGCCGAGTTCTGGCAGGTCAAGGGTCTCCTTCGCGGCGATCAGGCCACGCAAAAGGCTTGAGAATTCACTGAGGCTCTTTGTTGCCCTGCCGCCGAGATTGGACACCTCATCTACATGCTCTAGCGCGGCAAATAGACTTAGGCTGCGCTCTTGCGCGAATATTTGCAGCCTTTCCAACGATGTGTCGCCGATGCCGCGACGGGGGGTGTTGACAATGCGACGCAGCGTGACATCGTCGATCGGATTAACCAAGACCCGCAGGTAGGAGAGGATATCCTTTATTTCTTTACGATCATAAAAACGAATACCTCCGACGATGATATAGGGGAATCCCGACCGCTGTAATTCCTCTTCGATAGGACGTGATTGCGCATTGGTGCGATAGAGTATCGCGGTGTCACTGAGACCATAGGCACCAGAACCGGTCTGGCGGCGAATCGTATCGATTATATGGCGGGCTTCGCGGCGGTCGGTGTCGCATTCGACGACCTTGACCGGGTCGCCCTCGGGGCCTTCGGTCCACAACTCCTTGCCTTTGCGGTCTTGGTTGTTGCCGATTACCGCATTGGCGGCGGAGAGGATGCGGGCGGTCGAACGGTAGTTTTGCTCGAGACGGACGATATTGGCGTCTGGATAGTCGCGTTCGAAGTCGAGGATATTGCGAATGTCGGCGCCGCGAAACTGATAGATCGACTGATCGTCGTCGCCAACAACACAGATGTTGCGGTGATGGGCGGACAACTGGCGGCAAAGCATATACTGAGGTTTGTTGGTATCCTGGTATTCGTCGACGAGGAAATGTTCAAAGCGCTCTTGGTATTTTTTCAGGATCTCCGGATGGCGGTTGAACTGGCGTACGACCTCGATTAGCAAATCGTCGAAGTCAAAGGCATTATTGCGCCGCAATTCGGTTTCATAGGCGGTGTATAAATCAGCCATTTGGCGTTTGCCAGGAGTCTCGCCGGCTTGGCGGGCGAACGCCGTCGGTTCGAGCATGGCGTTTTTGGCCTGGCTGATCTGGCCGATAACCTGGCGCGGGGTCAATTCTCGTTCGTCGATATTGTTGGCTTTGAACACGCGCCGGATAACTGCACGACGGTCGTCTTCGTCGTAAATAGAAAAATTAGAGTCGAGCCCGAAGCCTTCAGCTTCATAGCGCAACAGGCGCACGCAAATCGAGTGAAAAGTACCGATCCAGATATCCGAAGCCAGACCGCCGACTAAAGTCTGCACTCTTTCGCGCATCTCCCCGGCGCCTTTGTTGGTAAAGGTCACGGCAAGCACTTTCCAGGGCGCGATGCCGATTTCATTGACCAGTGAAGCGATGCGATAAGTGAGTACGCGGGTCTTGCCCGAGCCGGCTCCCGCTAATACCAATAGAGGCCCATTTATGGTTTCGGCGGCACGGCGTTGGGCGGGATTCAGAGCGTCTAGTATGGACATGAAAAACCAACGGGTAAAGCGGGGAGTAGTATGTGGAAGTTCGGATCAGCTAGGGAGATAGCATATAGTAGGAGACTAGCAAACCCTGTCAAGGTTTCAATTGGCTTGTGAGCGACGAGCGAGCCGTTCTTGCTGTTTGATTTGGCGTTTAGCTCGTTCGTGCTCTTTGTTGGTGCGACTGAAAATATGCGTGCCGTCACCACGAGCGACAAAGTAGAGGTACTCCGTATCCGTTGGATAGAGCGTCGCCAGTATCGAGGCCTTGCCCGGGTTGCTGATCGGGCCGGGCGGCAACCCACGGTGTCGATAGGTATTGAACGGCGATACGACTCGCAAGTCGGCATTGCTCAAGCGCCTCTTGTGTACCCCGAGCGCGTATTCGACCGTGGCACATGATTCAAGACGGCGATTTAGTTTGAGGCGGCGCTGGAAGACGCCAGAAATGACTGGGCGTTCTACGGCTGCTACGGCTTCGCGTTCTACAATGGATGCCAATGTAACGGACTGATGTAGCGATAGGCCAAGCGAATCGAGACGGATAAATAATGAATCGGCGAATACGCTTTTGAATTGCTCTACCATTATGGTGATTATTTCCCGCTCGTTCGCTCTGGGATCGAAGAAGTAGGTTTCCGGGAAGAGATAACCCTCGAGTGTTTCTGCTTCAAGGCCAAGATTGCGAATAAAGCGGGTATCTTCTGTAGTGGCGATAAACAAGCTTGAATCGACTATACTCTGTTGTTGCAACATGCTGGCGATTTCGTGGCGGGTTAGCCCTTCAGGGAGCGTAGCCCGTTGCGTTTGCACCGGAGCCTTGAGCAGATCTTGTACGATACTTGCCGTATCGTAGCTACCATCGAGCTGGTAGGTGCCGGCTTCAAGGCGGTGACCCAGGCCTTTGAGGCGGACGGTCCAGGCAAAGACCGTTGCGCTCCTTATTAGGTTTTCCCTTTCGAGTATTTCACCGATGCGACGGGCACTGGCTCCCTTTGGAATGAGAATCTGCCGCGGGGGTGAGGAATCCGTCGGAAGATTATAATACCAAAAAAGAGTTACGGGAATTGCGCAGCATAATAGCCCCAGTCTGATATAAACCGGGGCTAAGCGCCGCCATAACGAAGTGGCTGATGAGTTGGGTTGCGGGGTCATATTGGAAAGAAGGACCGATCGCCGTCGCATGTCAAGCAATCAATGACGGCTCAAAAGCCGCAAAAAGAATTTGTGCAGTTCCGGGTTGAGCGGTCTGGGAGCTGGGGCGGATTTCGATGTGTCTGCCGTCTGGATCTCGTTATGTGTTTTGCTGGTTTTGCTGCTATCGCAAGTATCGCTGGGAGAGAAATCCTGGAGTTTGGATTTGAAGGCGTTGTAGCGGCGACGGCGGCGGATATAGGCCTCGCCCAATGTGTCGAGGCTCGGTGGACGATGATCTTCCCAATTGGAGCGTGCCGATTCCATGGCCGGTACCAGGTCTGCAAGGGGTCGGCTCTGGCCTATGCATTTCTGATGTGCGGAGAGGTGGATTAGGCGTCCCTCTGAAATCAGGGCCTGGCCGCTTATACCCACTGCTGCAAAAGCCAGACACCGCCCGCTTTCTTTGAGCGATCGATTATTGAGGACTTTGCTTTTTTGACAGGCTTCGATGATATGTGGCATGAAATGATGTACCCGATCGGGGTGGACCACCTTGTCTGAGGGTTGCGTTAGGGCCTCGACCATGGCACTGCGCAGTACTTGGTCATAGCGGTCCTCAAGGATTTCGGGATCACCAAATAGTTCGAGGACCAAATTCTGTCCGATGGTGCAAATCGCGCCTACCTGGCCTGGTTGCAGGGGGAATACGTTACTGAGCGATTGCAATTGGTAGGAATTTTGGTCGAGCATGGAGTGGATATCGTGTGTCTCAGAGGCAGTCGCGGTATCCGATAGGTAATTCTTGATCCGGTCCCAAACCAAATATTGCGTAGGCTCTCCGAAACGCGCGAGTTGTTCCATCTTATAGGCTCGTAAAGGCCAAGGACAGGCATCGGCGCGAGAGAATTCGGCCTGATATTCAGTGGCTCTCCCTTCCTCGACGCAATTGACGGGCAATGCCGCTTTGCGCCGGGGGCCTAAGAGGCAGCTGAATTGCACCGAGCGCAACTGGGTCGAACCAATGAGGATCTCCGATTCTCCAGCTATAATCGATGTCGGTAAGGGATTGTCGGCCTGGACTCTGCTGACCACGCCGGTATCGGTTAGTCGCAATCCTAAATTAAGTGCTTCAGACAGGGTGATAAGATCGGGCGGGTCGGCGGTAAGTTCGAGTGGGAAGATCGGGTAGATGACCATGTTCTGCAGGTTGCCGCGCGGATCGTAAACGGGAGGGCCGACAACGACTCCTTGCAGATGCTCACCTAAGTTTTTGGAAAATGCCAGGCTCATAAGCTCAACGCAGTAGGGCCTCGGCGAATTTATAGCTGCCGGAAGCAAATCCGAAACTGCTATAACCAGCCAAAAGGGTGAGGACGGTGATGAGGGGGAACACGAGTACCATCCTACCGTCGAGGCTAGGGGTGCCGCGAAGTCCTAAGATGGCGAGTGTTGCGTCATGGCCAAGTACGGCACCCAATAGGGAGGAGCAACTGGCTAAGGCGAACTGCGTTGTTTTCCAGCCGAGTAGATAATTGCACAGGTAGACCGAGGAAAGGACCATAAATATACAGAGTGGCCAGCGAAGGTGGCCACCGAGGAACTGTTGTAGGCCAAGTGTGTATAAAACAACAGCTGAATGGGGGCCTAAAATCAGCATGCCGGCAAGGAGGCCGACGGCGACGGTTAAGATAAAACGAGGGTTTGGGTTCCAAAGTGCAATAAGAAAACCGGTTATAAAACAAACGATGAGAAAATTTCGCGCTAGGCCGAGACGGCTGGTAAAACTGGCTTGGGCATTCATAGGGAAAAACAGTCCGACGGAGGTCGGCTAGCGGTAGAATTCTTCTTCGGACCCGTCGATAACCCGCTGGATTTTTACCGCGCGACGCTTGCCGTCGAGGCCTGGAAGTCCGAGAAATTTAGGCTGGTTAGCGAGGAAGACGATGGCGGGATCGTTCTTATCGGTATCGAGTTTAACTATATCCCCCTTGCGTAAATCGGCTAACTCTCGCAACGGGAGAGAGCCCTCAGCCACTTGAACTTTGACCGGCACTTTTACATTGTCCAAGGTGCGATTATGGCTCAACGACCGTTCGGGGGCAGGACGTTGTCCGCGCTGTTTGTAGTCCGGGGAGAGTTCAGGCAACAACGGTTGAAGGGCTGTCAGTGGGTAACAGAGGTGAATCAGACTCTGGACATTGTTTGAATGTGCCTCAAAGGCCAATAAAACGACGGGGTCCGAACTGTTAGCAATTTGGATAAACTCGGGATTTGTTTCCATTATGATATCGGAAATACGAACCGGGGTCGCCAATTCCCAGGTTGACTCTAGATCGCTAAAAACCCGATTGACTAGTTTGTTGACGATATTGGATTCGATCTGGGTCAGTGCGCGGGGTTCACCTTCATATCCGCGCCCCTGGCCGCCGAAGGCTCGATCGACAAGGGCCATCAGTAGTTCTGGGGCAAAACACATAACGGCTGGGGCACTTGGTGGATCCATGGTGAAACTATAGGCGGAGCAGGGAGTGTTTAGCGAAAGAATAAATTCGCTATAGATCACTTGATCGACAAAGGCAAGATCGACATCTATGATCATCCGCATTGAACCGGCGAGAGAGCAAGAAAACAACCGGGCAAATTGTTCATGGATGCTCTCAATAACGCGCAACTGGTCTTTGTTGACGCGTTGAGGCCTTTTGAAATCGTATGATAGTGGCGCGCTGACCAATGGGTCGCCACCCGCCTTTGCATCGGGTTTACCAGCAGAAGCGAGGAGGGCCTGGAGTTCTTCGTCGCTTAGATCTTCGGACATGATAGCAACGCCTAAGGTCCTGTAAGAGATGGACTAATGACTCTGAAAAGCATCATGGCCAAAGTAGAGAAAAAAGGCAGAAGTGTCAATCGGATCTTTAAGGGGAAACATTGAGTAAATAGGACTAAAGAAAAAAACAAAATGCCCGATAGATTTATAGATACTATTTAATAGTAAATAGTATTAAAATAATGATGCTCTCCACGCGCATTCATTTCGTACAATCATGTATTGAATAAGGAGGACCAAGGATGGCCAATCAACAAACTGCAACGACGCAGGTGTCCCGTTCTGGATGGACCTTGGAGAACAAGAGCGATTTATTGTTAAAGCTCTACCAAAAGGCAATGCTCTGCATGGATGATGCGCTTGATTTAATCGAGCGCGGTGAGATGGTGGAAAAAGGCAAGCGCCTTATTCAAGCGCAAGAGATTGTCATGCAATTGTCGGATGCTTTGGACTATCAGGGGGAGGGTTATGAGGTGGCGGCGAATCTGAACAGATTATACATCTACGTCTACCGGCTCTTGATCCGCGGCAATACCCGTCTGGACTGCGAGGCCATAGGTGAAGCTAGAGTGCTGATGGCAAGGCTATTGACGGCTTGGGAGCAAGTGGCTCAAGGACCGGAGCCCGCCTTGCCGAGCAGTCGGGCTCGTTTCTGAGCTCGGAGTTTGTGCACCGGTTTCTTGACGTTGGGGGAGAATTCGATTAATTTCCCATCCTGTTGTTCCGCAAAATGGCGGGACCAGATCCCAGGAGGGTTTTGGTGGACCCCCAGGTGCTCATCAGCATCTCTAAGCTTTCCCATACCTATGCAGGCACGCGAAGAAACCCGGGGCGCGAAGCGCTCAAGGGGGTCGATCTGGACATTGCGCCCGGTGAGATGCTCGCACTGCTCGGCCCCAATGGTAGTGGCAAGTCAACTTTGCTGCGCGTCTTAACTACGGCACTAGTCCCTACGGTGGGCGCTGTGCGGGTAGGCGGGGCGAGTCTGCAACAGGATCCGGCGGCAGTGCGCCGTCAGTTGGGGGTCGTCTTTCAAAAGCCCGCGCTGGACGGCAAAATGACCGTCGGTGAAAACCTGTGGGCGTCGGGATTGCTCTACGGTATGGGGCGGGCATTGCTGCGCGACCGCAGCAGGCAGCTATTGCAAGCCGTCGATCTTGCGGATCGGGTGGATGAGCGTGTTGACAGTCTCTCAGGAGGCATGTCGCGACGCGTCGAATTGGCAAAAGCGCTTTGGCCCGAACCGGCAATTCTCATGCTCGACGAGCCGACGGCCGGATTGGATCCGGTGGCCCGGCAAGAATTTTGGCGTTTACTCGAAACGTTAAGGGATGGCGGCCGTCTGACCGTAGTTGTTTCGACTCATCTGCTCGATGAGGCCGACCGAGCGGATCGGGTGGCGATTTTACATGAGGGCCAAATGTTGGTCTGTGACGACCCCAAGGCTCTACAACGCCAATTGGGGCGGGAGATACTCACGCTTAGCTGCGATGACGCTGAAACGCTCAAAGGCGAAATAAATCGCACAATGGGACTGGAAGGTATCGTTGTCGATCAGGCGTTGCGCATTCCGCTCGATGGGGATGTTAGCCTCGACGAAGTATTGCGTCTTTTTCGTCCAAAAATTCGTTCGTTGACAATCGCACATCCCTCCCTCGACGACGTATTTATTCGCCACACCGGAGAGCGGTTGTCGGGGGGATTTACGATTTGAACGCGGTCTGGATTCTCGCCCACCGCGAAGTTATGCGTTTTATCCGCCAACCCACCCGACTTTTTGGTAGCTTAGCTCAACCCCTCATGTTTTGGTTTTTTATGGGCTCGGGTTTCGCCGGTAGCTTCTCCGATGGTCTCTCCGAGCAAGATTACGCCGAATTTTTTTACCCTGGCATCGTTCTGATGTTGCTGCTTTTCACGGCCATTTTCTCGACGATTACCCTCATCGAAGATCGAAACGCGGGTTTCTTACAGGGGGTGCTCGTCGCTCCCGTATCGCGTTTGAGCGTGGCGTTTGGCAAGTTGGCGGGTGGGACCTTCATCGCCCTGTTTCAATCGGGTGTATTTTTATGTTTAGCCCCCTTTGCCGGTATCGACATAGATCTTTCGATGATATTGCTGCTCATTGGGATTTGTGCCTTAATTGGCATGGGGTTTACCGGCATGGGGTTTATCGTCGCATGGAAATTAGACTCAACCGCCGGTTATCACGCCGTGATGAGCGTTGTTATGCTGCCGATGTGGTTGCTGTCCGGAGCGCTTTTCCCCGTTGAGGGGGCTGCTACCTGGCTCGAGTGGGTGATGCTTTTTAATCCCGTGACCTATGCCATGGTGATTTTACGGCAGGCCTTCTATTCGACGCCGAGCCAATTGCTGGCAGATGCCGAATTCGTGCGGGCGTTGATCGTCTCGGCGGGGTGGACGGTATTGATGGTGGTGGGCTCGGCTTGGATGGTTGCTCGCAGTCGCGGAGCTTAGGCCCAGGCTATAGTTGATATAGCATTAAATAGACCACAACACCGCTAATCGATACATAAATCCACACCGGCCATACCCATCGTGCAAGTCGCCGGTGACCAACGAAATCCCCCTTTAAAGCACGCAAGACGATAAGAATGATAAAGGGAGCGACTAGTGCGGCGAGGATTACGTGTGGGATAAGCACGGCAAAGTAGATTGGACGGGTCCAGTCGTGGTGAGGGTAGGGGACTGAACCGACAAAGAAGTGGTAAACTAGATAGGAGCAGAGGAATAGCCCAGAGCAGAGCAGGGCGGCCAGCATCGTTTTGCGGTGGGCTTCTCGCTCGCCCCGATGGATCAATAGATAGCCCCTTATTAGCAGGGTCGCGCTCAGGACGTTGAGACAGGCATTTAGCGTGGGCAGGTCGTAGACGTTCATAGGTCAGGTCGCAGGAGTTTTACAGCCTGAAAATTATCGATGCACACCACCACTTAATGGGATTTGAGCCGTTTTAATTATGGCTGGTTAGGGCATTGTTGCAGTTGAATGGCACCTTTGCAATCGGCGATTACGAAGAAAATACGGCAGAATTCAATGTCGTCAAATCAATCCATGTACAAGCCGATGTTGATCTGGAGTTCGCTCTGCAGGAGATAGAACTTTTTAGATTTGGCAGGGTAATGTTTGGCAGCGATTGGCCGGTGTGTCTGCTCGGCATTGAATATGGCGAGTGGGTCGCTTGGGTCGAGAAGGCAACCAGCGGTGCTGCGGAAGTGCTGCGACGGAGTTTGTTTTACGAGACGGCGGCTCGTTTTTATCGACTCTAAAGTGGTCTCAGGTAACTTCTTCGTTTTCGCCAAAGCCCCTCTTTTTGCGCTGGATCCGGCGCTTGCGGCCGGATTGCTCTTCTTCTTTTCTGCGTTTCTTTCCTGCTCCTGCATCCCCTCAAAATGCGCGCGCATTTTGCCTTATAGATCCTCGATTGGGGCGATTTCTTTAGACAGTGTACCGACACGTTCTTTATTGTCTTTCATCCCGTCTCGGAACCGGGCTAATATGCTCTCTATTTTAGACAGTATGGGACGCAGATCCCCCAAGTCACGGGTAAAATCCAAGATCGTCCGGATGGCCATAAAAAGGGCGCCGCAAATAACAACGCGAGCTATGAGTTCATACTGAGAAGGCTTCCAATTCTGTGCCTCCGTTGTTTTGTAAGGCATTGGCTACGAAAAGACGTAATTTGCCGTGCAAAAATTCAAAAAAGCTAACGCCCAAGGAACCCTCATCACTCCCCGCCGTTGTAGAGCCGCAATGAGATTAGTTCAGGGTCCAGTAGGGGGAGGCTAATGGCCAGTATATATTTTAGCGCTATTGGGTATGTAGGTTTCTCTCGCCATCTACCTGCGCTCGATCGTGCATCGCCGTTTTCGGGTAACGACCCAATCGAAGCATGCTTTTTCGATTGCTCCCAGCCGACTCGGACGCCGCTTCCAGGTCGAGGCACCCAATCGGGTATAGGGCGGCGATATTGCCTACATCCGTTTGCAACAAGGCTGGGTGTGTTTGGCGGTATTCATCGACCTGTTTTCGCGTAAAATTGTCGGTTGGGGCCTTTCGCGTTATCTGGATCATGGGCTGGTGCTTAAGGGCCCCGGAGCGAGCACGGTACACCGCCAACCGGATCGAGGCTTGATGATCCACTCCGATCGGGGCATCAAGTATGCTTGCACCGGTTTTCGCCACGACCTCAACCGCTACGGTTTCATACAAAGCATGAGTCGAAAAGCCAACGGTTTAGAGAATGCCGTAGCCGAATCGTTTTTCCCTAGCCTCAAAACCGAGTTGATTCATCACTGTACCTGGTATGGATACGCCGATGTCCACGCGGCTCTATCGGAGTATATTGAGTTGTTTTATAATCGTGAGAGACCCCATTCCACATTGGGCTATCTTTCACCTGTCGCGTATGAACTACAGGCCAGAAATGTGGCCGCTTAAACTTGTTCATTTTCCTGGGGAAAGATCAGAGTATTCGCGCGGCTGTTTGGCTATCCGAGTTGAGCGCCAAATTAAGTCTGAGCACGTGTAGCTGACTCTATAGCAAGGGATGACGACGTATGGTATTCCACGCTATATCCGAACGATAATGGATCTGAATTCATCGCGCAAAAGATCCAGACATGGCTTAGGGAAAACCAGATTTAAAACACTGTATATCGATCCAGGCAGTCCGTGGCAAAACGGCTATATTGAAAGTTTTCACAGCCGCTTTTGCGATGAATGCCTGAATCGGGAGTGGCTATTGAATCTGCGCGAAGCGCGGGGCGTGATCGAGGATTGACGAGCGCATTACAAGCAGGAAAGACCTCATAGTCTGCTGGGCCATCTCAACCCGGAAGGCTTTTTGGCAAACCAAAAAGTCTCCCCCTAACGGGGCCAAAACAGGTAGGCCTCTCAAGGGCGATAAGACGCTAATACGGCTTGGACCGACGGCCTAAAAGACCCTTTATAATTCCTATACACACCTGATGAAGGAAATGATGCACCGGGTCATGTTGCAGGAATTTAGGCTACTACCGCGAGACATACTGGTACTAGGGGCCTCATTAAGATTAAATGCTGCTCAAGCCACGCCTAGAGGCATACCACCATGGATACAAAAATGAAAATTGTGTTCGGATGCCATTTTCTGACGGGTCTGCTTTTGTTTGGGTTTGTATATCTTATGCTGGGATGCATACTCTGTCACTCGGTTGTAAAAAGCAGAAGCAAAGGGTAATAGCAAGGGCTCTAAGACGCCGTTGAGCGTGGTCGCTCAGAACGCACCATTGATCGGCGTTGGAACGAAGCATAGAACGTCATATTTCCAGCACCATTCCTGGCTAGGGTACCTTGGCAGTGCGGCTACACGCGGCGTTGGCATGGGCGCTACGTCAGATGCCATGCTAGTCTAAACTGGGTAGAAGAATACGGAGGTGATCTATGATGACCTGGAAAGCTAGTTTTCAGATATCGTGCTTGCTGTTTCTGGTGCTTAGCCATTCAGCGCTTTGCGCCCAAGATTTGCCGATAGTGCAACCCGAGTAGGTCGGTTTTTCGTCTTCTCGGTTCTACTACCTGAGCAAGGGTCTGCAAGGCTAGGTAGACGGTGGTGAATTAGCCGGGGCCGTTGCCTTGGTTGCCAGACATGTAAAAGTGGCGTATTTGGAAGCATTTGGTCAAAGAGATCGCGAAGCGACCGCGCCTATGCAGGGCAATACGATTTTCCGTATAGCTTCTCAGACTAAAGCCCTGGTGAGCGTGGGTATCATGCTGCTGCAGGAGGAGGGCTTGCTGCTCATCATTGATCCAGTAGGCAAATACTTGCCGGAATTTCAGGAAACGACGTCGCCGTGGCCAAGGAAGACAGCGGCTACGTAATCGAGCCGGTGCAGCGTCCTATTTACGATCCGTGATCTTTCTGACGCATACCGCGGGCATTGGCGATGGCAATGGGTTAGCCAGCGACCGCTGGCACAAGGGGCTGATATTCAGGGGTGGCATTTTGCCCATCGTGATGAACCAATCGGTGCTACCGTTTCTCGGATGGCTGCACTGCCCTTCGATGAACAACCAAGTGAACGCTTTATCTACGGCTATAGTACCGATATCCTGGGAGTTTTAATAGAGCGAGTCTCGGGGAAAACTCCCAGGATAATTTTCTCCAGGATCGGATACTTGATCCTCTTGGTATGCAGGATACGCATTTCTATTTTCCCAAGGATAAAATAGATCGCCTAGCTGTGGTATATTCGATTACGGGTGAGAAGGGGCTCTTGAGCGAGCACCTGATCCGGGGGGGTAGGACAGGGGGCCTGAGTAGAGGGACCTAGAAAGAGTTTTTCAGGAGGTTCTTGACTCCTCTCGACCGCAACCGACTACACGAAATTTTTGCAGATGCTGCTGAACGGCGGTAGCTTTAATGGGCATCGAATCTTTTCTCCCAAAACGGTTGAATTGATGACCGTGGACCATCTGGGCGAGATTACCTTCCCGTGGTTTAGTGGTGCGGGCTTTGGACTGGGTTTCTATATACGGGAGGACCTTGGTGCTATGATGTTGCCTGGGTCTGTGGGCGAGTTTGGATGGGGTGGCATGTACCATTCTATTTACTGGGTGGATCCGGAAGAGGATCTTGTGGTGGTCTATCTCACATAAGTCATAACTGCTACGGGCTTAGATGATTACGGTAAACTGCGCACCCTGGTCTGCCAGGCTCTTGTTGACTAAATCAGACCACTACGGCTTTGCTGCGCACATACGCATTCGGGGTTTATGCGTGCGCGGCCGTTAAGTAAATTAGAGTATGGTCTCAGATATTCTGACGCAATGAGATAAAGCATGGATTTGACGACCTTGTTTATGGGCTTAAGCGTTAGTATGATTCGACATATTTGCGGCAAGAGTGCTTGAATGCCCATTGGTTTGAATCCATTGAGGAGGCGCGAAGTAAAATCAGGACGTGGCAGCAGCAGTATAACGAGGAACATCCTCACAGCGCGTTAGGTTATTTAACGCCGAACGCCTTTGCAAAAACACATGCTAGTTAGCCTCAAAGATAGAGCCCAGCTCTCACCCTGAATGGTACCAAAATGGGGAGAAGCCTAGATTAAGAAATAGTCTCGCCTTCATTGGAGCAAATCAGGGAAGTCATGCCACCAGCATTGGAACAATCTTGCCTGTTATGTCACCGTTTCGAGCTTGTGCCTAAAATGTGCTTAACTTTTGGGAAAACAGCCGCAGGCGCTGGTGCGCAGAAGAAGCGGGGACGCGTTCAAGTCCTGTGAGATTATTTAGGCAGTCTGTTGCAGCACAGTGATTTATAGGGTGCATAAAATTACCCCCTTGGAAACAAGGGGGTAATTTCTGGAGCCGCCACACGGAATTGAACCGTGGACCTATTCATTACGAGTGAATTGCTCTACCATCTGAGCTATGGCGGCCAAATAGTTGTCGGCCAGTTGCTTGGCTGTACAAAATTAAAAAATATTCGAGGCTCACATTGGTGTCAAGAGCCGCTTGAATTAAAAGAAGCTCAATAGCTTGCCCAAAGTGTTCATAAAACCACTTCCATTCCTTTCAGTGCTACGGACTTCACGCATTTCTCCGTGTTCGTCTGCGGCAAAACGCAACAGGCCGACAGCCGTGGCAAAACTTGGATTGCAGAGTGCTTCAGGAGCAATAATGTCCCTTGGGGCGCCTATGCGAACATGGTGCCCCAAAACCTCTTCGGCCAAGGGCGCGAGCTGATCTAGCATAGCGCCACCGCCAGTCAGGACTATACCGGCGGACAGATGATTGTTAGAAGGGGCATCAGCAAGTACTCGATGGACGTGTTCAAAAATCTCGCGCTGACGTGCCTCAATGATCTCGCTTAACTGTTGTCGGGTCATCGTGCATGTGCGACCGGCTGTCGTGCGATAAGTAACCGACTGGTCGCCTTCTTCGCCCTGACAGTTGACGCTACCGAACTGGCGCTTGAGTTGCTCGGCTTCGCGCGGGGGTATGCTCAGGACCACGGAGAGGTCACGAGTAATGTCTTCGCCGCCAAGCGGGATTTCTTCCACATGGCGCATCGACCCGCAAAACAGAGACAAGTCGCAGGTACCAGCGCCGATGTCGAGTAGGCCGACGCCCATATCGCGCTCGTCATGCGAGAGTGTAGCGTGAGCGGCACCAACGCTTTCGAGTAGAAAGCCCGCAATCTCAAGGTCGGCCTCGGAGGCTGCATGTCTGAGGGTCGTGCAGGCGTTGCCGGAAGCCGAAATCGTCAACATCTCAACAGACAGGCGATTACCGTGCAACCAGAGCGGATTTTGCACAGGTTCTCCGTCGACGGCATAACTTTGCACAAAGCGGTGCATGACAGTCTGGGTTTGATTTGCGTGGTCTTGCTCAGCGGCTATAAGAGCCCGGTCTCTGTCTTCTTCAGAAATGGGGTTGGAACTGCCGGAAATAGCCACGGTGCTGCAATTGGTTTGGGCGGTGATATCCTCACCAGCCATACCGAGGTAGGCCCCCGAAATCTTAAGGCCAGCGGAGCGTTCGGCCTCGGCAACGGAGTTACGGATGGCTTCAACGACCTGGGGCATATCAATAACGACACTACGGCGCAGGCCAGTGCAGGGGTTTTGGCCCATGCCCAAGATTTTGACCTGGGAATCACTTTGAACCTCACCTACAAGGCATAGGACTTTCGAAGCACCAATATCGAGAACGACGACGGGAGATCCAGTCATGGTTGTTCTACCTGACTTTCTAGGCTCTGCCGCAAAAGAAACAAATGTATAGCGGCTGTATATTATCCATATGGAAGAGGAGCAAAACCACCGCATTGAGCGGTGTAGAGCACGACGGGTGGGGGGTGTCTGCTCTATGAGTGCTATCTGTTGTATAAACTAGGGACAGAAACTAGGACAAGGGGGAAACTCGCCCTGCTGTAGGCACTTACAGCGATTCAGTCGTTTGAGAAGGATAATGAAGAGAACCGGGAAAGTCAAGCACAATTAAATGAATGAATTGAATTCATGTAAATTCATGTAAATTCATGTAAAGAATAGAGATCAGGACAGATCTTGCATGGTCCGAATTCGCTTTATGGCCTAGTGAAGTTGAAGTAAATCTATCGGTTTTTGGAAGAAGTCGTAGGCGCCCTGCTGGAGGGGCTCTCTGGCCAATGGAGCGGAGGCATGGCCGGATACTTCTAAACTTGAATACGATCGTCTATTTCACGTATCAGACGCAGGGTCTCTGTGTCGTCTATATGTGGCATCGAAATATCGAGAAAGACCGCTTGTGGCTGGTGCTCTTTGGCGCGTAGTAGTCCTTGTTGGCCATTGCGGGCGGTATTGACCGTATTTCCGAGATTGTCGAAGAATTCCTTGATGTTTGCCATAAATTCCTCTTCGTTATCGACACAAAGCAGACTAAACGGTTTCATTCGACAGAGTCTTTCATTTGCTGGCTGGATTAAACCTATAGGTCAGGCTCAAGTGGGAGAGGATGCCGCCTCCGTGTCGACTTCCGCCGATCAAATGGGGGCCATCGCGGAGGAAATCGTGCTCGAGCAGTCCGTCGAGCAAAAGATTTGAAAATTCGATCCCAAGCCCTAATGTAGTCGTAAAAGTGGTGGTAAACGATTGGATTTTCACTTGTTGATTTGATTGCAGGAGTTCTTGCTCAAATAGCCGATTTTCCTGCCGCACGCCAACGCGGAAGAGCATCGAGCCAACTTGCGCTTCTCCGCCGAGGATCCAAGTAGGTAGTTGTAGTTTGCTCTGTCGGGTCGACGATTGCGTGTTTTGCGATTGTTCGGCCCGTTCATAGAGGCCGTCTACGGCGGCGATGACCAATACTCCACGAGCTGGCTGAAGTTGCAGGCCCGAGCCAAGTCGTAAAGAGGTTTGCGTTCGTTCGTCCGGGTATAGAGCGTAGGCATCGCGACTGATGCCAAAATAGGGTAACCAGGTCACTTTTGTGCTCAGCGGCCTCCGATAGCGGATATCGAGGGCCAAGCCTGTGCCATCAGACTGCTTGAAGGTCGTGCCTTCCAGAGAGTGGTCTTGCATGCGGCGCAATAAGATCCCGAGACCTATATCCAATGTTGGTTCCGAACCGATTCGCATACCCAGGTGGAAGTTGGTGCTGCTGGCGGAGGTCTGCTGGGAAGCTACGGCGCTGCGGTCATAAGCGAATGAGGTCGATGCGCCTATGGCGAATTCATTATTGGGTGCGTAACCGTAGGCGAAGTCAAACCAGGGACTCGGGCTCATCGCTCGAAATACGTCACTGCCGTTCTGCTGAATGTAGGCCGTAAAATTATCTAAGTCGGAAGTCTTACGATTAAAAAATAGGCCGAGGGTATGTTGTGCTGATATTGGGTAGGCGACCCCGGCCCAATCGTCAAATAATTCGACTTCAAAGCGTGGCCATTCGCTAATCGTCGCCGGAAAGACGAAACCATTGCTATCGTCGAGGATGGCCTGAGAAAGCCCCCCGAGCGCGGTCAGTCGGTCGACGGAGGCTTGAGCCGATTGCGAAAAGAGGAGGCAGAAGAGGGACAGGAGGTTAAAGGCGTGGCGCATTAAGTTATAGATACTGGGAAAATTAGGAACGTGCGCTGGTATCAAAAGGTCGATCTTCGAGATTATCTTCATCTTCATCAAACTCTAGGGCTTCGCTTGGAATGTCTTCGTCTACCTCAGCACCTTCGTCGACGTATGGGTGGATTTTACTCTCGGCTTCCACCAAGGGATCTAAATCGAGCATCGTTAGTTGAAAAGGAGCTAGCATGTCGCGGCGCGGAGAGTAATCTTTACTGCTTTTACGCGACTTGCCAAACTTCTTACCGTGGTGGGCGGTGTAGCTAGGGCGTCCGATGATTTTTCGTAACGAGCCAAACAGGCTCTTTTTGGGCTGCTTTTTCTTTGCCACGAGCGTTCCCTGAAGGGGATTTAAATGGCGCAGAGAGAAGAAATTGCCTCTTCCGATTAATGTAGGCACAAATGCCTTTTTGTCAAATAACATAATAGGTTACGCACATGTTCCAGGTCTCGCGACACTTTTGAGGCTTGACTGGACAAGAGTGCGGTTGTAAGATATCCGAACCCGCTAGCGTGTGGAGCTACCAACGCTGTTATGCGGATCCGTAGAAAGGAGCAGATTTATGGCAAGGGGGGTAAATAAAGTCATCTTGATCGGCAATTTGGGCGCCGATCCCGAGGTGCGCTATACGCCCGATGGCGCTCCAGTAGCCAATTTTAATTTGGCTACCTCTGAGAGTTGGAACGACCGTACAAGCGGTGAGAAGCAAGAGCGGACCGAATGGCATCGGCTCGTGGTGTGGCGAAAACTTGCCGAGATTGCCGGTCAATATCTCAAAAAGGGCAGTAAAATTTACATCGAAGGCAAATTACAGACGCGGTCTTGGGAAGATCAGTCGGGGCAGAAGCGTTATACGACAGAAGTTGTTGTCAATGAGTTGCAGATGCTCGATTCGCGTGGTGAAGGTGGGGGTGGAGATGGTGGAATATCTCGAGATCCTGGACCAGCCGCTCAGCCCGAATATGGACCTGCTCCTGGCGCCGCCGCCGAGGAGGACGATCTACCCTTCTAAGTCGCGATTGCCAAACAACTAAGATCCAAGGCCGCAGGAGTGCGCTTCATCCTGCGGCCTTGTTTGCTTTGAGGGAAGAAAAATATGGCCGGAAGTTTCTTTCATTTGTGGTTAGCCGAACAGGCCTTGCCTATGGTTTTTGCTGATGGCGAGCCTACGGATCAAATGAGAGCGGCTTTTGCCGCGGGGGCTGTTGGACCAGATATTGGTTTTTTCCCGGGTGGGCCCTTTGCATTTTCGCATCGGGTACACCTCGAGCACTGCGCTGATTTTTTACGCGGGCTTAGCGGCGGGGCGAAAAGTGATGTAGAGCGGGCGTTTACCGCGGGGTGGGGGCTGCATGTTTATACCGATATGGCTATACATCCATGGGTCGAAGGCGAAGTGGTGACCCTGCTGGATTCCGGAGTAATGCCAGCGATCCCGGGTCTCTGGCATATGCGTTTGGAGTGGGGGGTGGATGGTCGGCTGCTTTCGCAGGAAGGTATGGAGAATCTTTGGGCGCCCGAATTACATTTTCCTAGTCGCGGAGACGGCAGTAGTCTGCTCGGAGAAGTGGGGGCTGGTTTTTATGGTGGGGATGCTGGTGAAGGTTTGCTGAAAAGTGGAGCAACGTCAACTGCGCGATGGTTGTCTCGCATTCCCAAGATCCTGTGGTGGGGGGGGCATGCGGAGTGTCGGGGGCAAAGACCGAATCCCTGGCGTGCTTTTCTATTCGCGGGCTTGGGGCGCAAGGTCGTTGGGGAGTGGTTACAGCACTGGCCCTATTTTAAAGATGCAGTGGCCTTGGCTAGCCCAATAAAACCGACCGATGAAGCTTGGAATCGAGTGGTCGTGCTCGGCGATAAGGCATTGCGTGGTTTTTGCGATGGTTGGCAAGGTGGTTTCGCTGAGTTGGGGAATATGGATTTATACCGAGGCGAGGTCGCCGATGATCAAAGGTGAGGAATTTCTTTTCGGACTGGGCTTACTTGTAGTAGCGGGCATTTATGCGGCTGTGTTGTACAGCCGTCGCTGGACTGATAAACCACGATTATTGGCTAACTTGCTCGATTCTCGCTTGCATTACGCGGTTGCAGGGCTTGTGCTCAGTTTGGCTGCACCGGTGGGGATGCGGACGACGATTGGTGAGGGGGTTGATATTGCGATGGTCTTTTTGGCGGGTATATTTGGCCTAATTGTCGGGGGAAGTTTTGATTGGCGGCTGATAAAGCGGCTAACTAAGCCCCTGTTGTGGCTTGAAGTCGGGCATTTGGTTTTACTCATAATGACGGTGTGGTTACTCACCTATAGTTTTTTCAGCGGTGTTGTAGATCCGGAGAATGGGGGGAGCGGGGCGCTGATGTGGGCCGTTTGCGGGTTAGTGTCAGCTGGCTGGATGCGGCAAAATCGAGTGGACAGCGGCAAGAACCAGACCAAGGGGGGGGGATGGTTACCCTCGGTAAACGCTATGGCGGGTTTGTTGTTGGCTGGGATTGGACTCATCCAGATGCGCCCTGGGGGGTTTGTGGTTCGGCAACCTTTGGCTTTTCCGCAAGTCATTGTGGTCGATGGGATATGGGACGAGATACTATGGTGCGCACTATTAGGGGCTTTAGTCGGGCTTGTGGTAGATTTGTCAACCCGTGATGTGCGCAGGGAGCACTTGTACTATTGGGTCGGATCGGGGTTATTAATGGGGTGCGGTATTGCTCAGGTGTTGGGGTTGGAGCCTCTTTGGGTGGGTGGGATTGCTGGTATCTGGCTAATTAATGCGACGTTGCGACGTCTCGATTTACTGCGTGTACTGGGACAGGGGCAGGGATTGATGCGGACTATACTGCCGGCAGTAATGGGCTGGGTGCTGGGGGGGGTGCTAAAGGGCGGATTTGATTGGATTTTTGCTGCTTGGATTTTATCTATACTGGTTATTGCCGTACCTGCACTGCGGTTGGGGGTATGGCACGGGCTTGGGCGATTCCTCGACCAGTCTGTATTGCGGCGGACGGGAATAGAGGTGAGGAAATTGTTGGAATTTGACGATCTATCCCTGGTAGTGGGCTTGGGGATGGCAGCACTTTTGCCGGCAGAGCAGGCAGCGGCGCTCTTGGCCGCCGTTTTACTGGGCCAGTGGTTATTGCATTTAGTTGCGGTACTTACAGCAGAGAAACTCGCTCGCTTAACAAGTTAGCAGGACAGATTAGAAATTCAGATTGTAAAAGGCGTCCCGCTGGGGATAAAGCGCTTGTTGAGCTAAGTCTTCTTCGATGCGCAATAGCTGGTTGTATTTGGCGACTCGATCCGTTCGCGAAGCTGAACCTGTCTTGATCTGCCCAGCATTGGTGGCGACGGCAATATCAGCGATGGTTGTATCTTCTGTTTCACCAGAGCGGTGGGAGATAACCGCGGTATAACCAGCCTTTTTGGCCATTTCGATGGCTGCTATGGTTTCGCTAAGTGTGCCTATCTGATTGACTTTGATAAGGATGGAGTTGGCAATACCCTCTTTTATCCCACGTTGCAAGCGCTCGGTATTGGTCACGAAGAGATCGTCGCCGACCAACTGTACTTTGTCGGCCAATTGCGTGGTTAGCTTTGCCCAGCCGTCCCAGTCATTTTCGTCGATGCCATCTTCGATGGATACGATGGGATAGCGCGCAGTCAAATCGGCGTAAAAATTGACCATGTCTTCGGCGTTGCGATGTTGACCATCGGACCAGTGAAAGGTGTATTTTCCGTCGGCGTAGAGTTCGCTTGAAGCAGCGTCAAGCGCTAAGAGTATATCGTCGCCGGGTTGGTAGCCTGCGCGTTGGGTGGCTTCGACGATAACATCTAATGCCTCATCGTTCGATCCTAGATTGGGGGCAAAACCCCCTTCGTCGCCGACCGCGGTATTGAGTTTTTTGTCCTTGAGAACGGCCTTGAGATGATGAAAGATCTCTGCGCCCATGCGTAAAGCTTCGCTAAAAGATTGGGCGCCAACCGGCATAATCATAAATTCTTGTAAGTCGACATTGTTGTCGGAATGGGCACCACCATTTAGGATATTCATCATGGGAACGGGCAGGATATGGGCGGCCGGGCCTCCGAGATAGCGATAGAGCGGTAAGCCGCAGGAGAGTGCGGCCGCTTTAGCGGCCGCCAGTGAGACGCCGAGTATCGCATTGGCTCCGAGGCGGGCCTTATTCGGGGTGCCGTCGAGGTCGATCATCGCTTGGTCGATAAGGCGTTGATCGGTGGGGTCAAAACCCTTAAGCGCCGGGGCTACTTCTGTATGCACATTGGCCACGGCCTGAGAGGTGCCCTTGCCCAGATAGCGCGCTTTGTCTTCATCGCGCAATTCAGCTGCTTCATGTTCACCAGTTGAAGCTCCCGAGGGAACTGCAGCACGACCGATGTGGCCATTTTCGAGTACGACATCGACTTCTACGGTGGGATTGCCACGCGAGTCGAGGATTTCGCGGGCGTGAATTGCAGTGATATTTGACATGGGAAATACCGACTTTCGATCTATGGATGAACAATTGCGTAAGCGCTTAAAGTACATGCCCTTGGGGATGCTGTCAAGATGGTTACTAGCCCTTTGGCTGGGGCTTTTAGGCGGGGGTAAAATCTCTGCAGACTCATCGGTAAATGTTCCTTTGCAACACTCGGTTTATCGCTATGTCGAGCGTCTGGAAGCCAGGGGTTTAATAAATGGCATTGGTGATGGGGTTAAACCCTATAGTCGCAAAGAGATAGCGGATATTGTTAATCTGATTCATCATAATTCCCGAACCACTCTTTCACCTATTGAATTGAGTGAACTTGCCTTATTGCGTAGCGAATTTCTTATTGTTGGCAAAGGCGACGGGAAGGCGGTTGTTGGTGGAGGGCATAGCGGTCGCGAGCAATGGCAATATCGCGCTGATGAAGGGGCGATATTCGTCGATTTACTGGCAAGGCAACAAAGCGATCGTTTTAGCGGTAGAGGGCGCTTGCAGACGGAGCAAGTCTTTCGCAACCAAGTCGGAGGTATTATTCGTGGCCATGTCGGTGACAAGGTCGGATTTCGCCTTGCATTTGCCCAGATTCGGGAACAGGGCACCCGCGATTATACCTTTCGTCAAAACGTCTACGAACGGCGCTTGGAATTGCCGCAACTCAAGGGCAATTTAGCGGACTTTCACGAGGGCACGGCTTATCTCAGTTTTGCAGCTGGGCCGGTAGATGTGCAAGTGGGGAAAGATGAAGTCAACTGGGGGCCGGCTCCTGGGCAGAATTTGGGGTTGAGCAATAATGCGCCTTCTTTTAACATGATTCGCTTAAAATCGCGCTTGGGCGCTTTTAAGCTTATTAGTATTACAGCCGAACTAAGACCTTGTCCGGATCGCCCCGATTCGCCTCTGTGTCGAGGATTGGCCGATTCTACCGCAACCTATATCACAAATCGGATTAGCCGCCCCCTGGATCGGGAGAAATACCTATCGGCGCATCGGCTTGAAGTTGCCCTGGCGCCCTGGTTGGATTTCGGTTTCCAGGAAGTAGTGATCTATGGTGACCGGGGCCCGGAGTTGAGTTATGTCAACCCATTGATGTTCTATTGGGCAGCACAAAGCTATTTAGGGGACAAGGATAATGTCATGATGGGGCTCGATTTTGATATCCATCCGGGCAATGGACAGCGTTATTATTTGGCTTATGTCGTTGATGATTTGAAGAAGGCTGGGGTTTTTTCCAATGATTTTGCCAATAAATTCTCCTTGCAAACCGGCATGTTGTGGGTTGACCCACTGAGGCTTGCTGATGCTGAATTTAGAGCCGAATACTTGCGGATCGAGCCGTGGATTTATTCGCACAAATTCCCTATCAACACTTTCCGTCATTTTGATGCCCCTCTCGGCCATAGCCTGGGACCAAACAGCGATCAATGGCAGTTCAGTTTGAGCAAGCGATTGAATCGTGACATGGCCTTTAATATTAGATTCGAGCGCAGTCGTCACGGGGATAATCTACTGAACGAAGACGGCAGTATACGCAACGTCGGAGGCGATATGCATTATGGCTGGCGGCCGGGTGACGAAAGGCAATCGAAAAAATTTCTCGATGGACAGCTTGTGAAGCGGACTACTGTAAGGGCGGAGGTGAGTTGGCGGATCTTGCCCGACCTGGAGATGGAAGTCGAATATATTGAGGAATGGGGCAAGGGCGTGCCATTACCACCGGCTTGGGGCAGCGGCACGCCCTTACCATGGCGAACCGGTTATGGTGACGGGCGCGAGCAGCATCTGCGCTTTGATCTGCGTTATAATTATTTCTAATTTCTAAGGCGTAGTAGATGGATCTGTTGTTGTGGGTTTTACTCTTGAACGGCGGTATCTATTTTGCCGGTGTATTGTGGTTGTGGAAGGGGTTGGGCCTGCCGAGGCCAGAGACGGTCGAAGCACTGCCTTCTGTTAGTGTTATTGTTGCAGGGCGCGATGAGCAGGAGGCTTTGCCGGGGTGTTTACAGGCGTTGCAACTGCAAGACTACCAAGGTCCTTTTGAAGTTGTCGTGGTGGACGACCGGTCGCGGGACGGGACTTGGCGGGTAATATTGGAAAAAGCAGCGGTTTGGTCAGATTTAAAGGGCATACGGGCGCACACTGAATTGCGATTTAAATGCCCCAAAAAAAGCGCGTTGGCTCAGGGCATTGAGGCGAGTTCGGGGGATATATTGCTCTTTACCGATGCGGATTGCCAACCACCGGTTGCCTGGGTGACGTCGATGGTAGCGCATTTTGCCCCAGGTGTGGGTTTTGTCGCCGGTTATGCGCGCCCAGATCCGGTGATGGGTTTTGTGGCTAAGCTGCTCGCGGTGGACAATATTGCGGTTGGTGCGCTTGGGGCGGGCAGTATCGCGATGGGGAGTCCATTTTCTTGTACCGGGCGCAATCTGGGTTATCGTCGTGAAGTATACGACTCGGTAGGAGGATTTTCCCGCATTGGGCATCTAATCGGGGGGGATGATGTCTATTTTATGCGCCTGGTGGCATCCGTTGGCGGTTGGCAAATGGTTTTTAATCGAGCACTTGCTGTGCTCTCTGCTCCACCCGCGACTAAGATGGGCGATATTGTTCAGCAAAAGATCCGCCATGCTGCGAAGGGAGGGCATTATCAGGGCGGCGCGCTTTATTTGGCAATCGGGGTTTATTCGTTTCATTTTTTTATTGCCTGGGCTCTGCTGCAAATGATCTGGACGGGTGAGTGGGAGATTGCGGTGATGGCGTTGTGGTCTATGCGCTGGGTGGTTGATCTAATGCTGCTTTGGCGGATGGCAATGAAGACCGAGCGCTGGTTATTGCGTTATTTGCTGGCCGTTGAAGTTGTGTATATTCCCTATGTGCTGATTTTTACTGTACTCGGGCGTTTGGGTTGGTTCCGTTGGAAATCTTGATTTAAAGGAAATCTATTGGCTTATCTCGTTTCGTCGAAGGCCTTACCGCGCTACATAAAGCGCTACGCCCGCGTATTCTCTTTTAAACGGCTGGCGAATTTTTTTGCGGTGCTTAGCTCGATGGGTTTATCGTGGTTGTTGCGTTGTCCAATCGTCTGGGGGCGGCCTTTTATGCTGATGGTCGAACCGACTAATTTCTGTAATCTCAAATGCCCGCTATGTCCTTCGGGCAATGGCCAGATGCTCCGGCCGAGAGGGACTATGGAGTTGGGAGACTTTGAGAAGCTTGTCGACGAACTTGGCGACGAAGTGTTTATGATGATGATGTGGAATCAGGGCGAGCCCTATATCAATAAATGTTTCAATCAGATGGTACGCTATGCGCACGATGCGGGGATATTCACCTTTACCAGTACCAATGGCCATTTTGTGCGCAATGACGAACAGGCGCAGGCCATCGTTGAATCGGGGTTGGACGAGATTATAGTTTCGCTGGACGGGGTCGATCAGGAGACTTATGAAAAATACCGGGTAGGAGGGCAGATCGAGCGCGTCTTTGATGGGGTTCGTCGGTTGGTTAAGGCCAAGGAGACATTGCGTTCCTTAACACCATTAATCAATCTACAGTTCATCGTAATGAAGCACAATGAAGGAGATCTGGCCGAGGCCGAAGGATTAGCCCAAGGACTACAGGTCGACAAATTCCTGGTTAAGACAGCCCAGGTCTATAGTGCCGATGACGCGGAGGAGTTCCTGCCCGAAGAAGAGCGCTTCCGTCGTTATGAAGAGAACGATGGGGAATTGCTCGTCAAGGGACAACCCGCCAGGGGATGCAAAGTTCTGTGGTATAGCTCGATGGTCAACTGGAATGGGGCCGTTGCGCCCTGTTGCTTCGACAAGGATGTCGATTTTGAAATGGGTCAGGCCTTTAAGGACGGATCTTTTGATGAGATTTGGCAAGGCAGGGCCTATATGGATTTCCGCCAAAAAATTCTCGCCGATCGCAATGCCGTCGATATGTGTCGCAATTGTTCTGAAGGTTATCGCGGCATGTTTTCACATGTCAAGGAAATTAGGGGTTAGACCCGGACGATGTTAGCTCTCGGAGGGCCGGGGGCCTACTTGGATGTCGGGTTGGCAATACTCGTTTTGCTCTATTTTCTTGGAGCTTGCTGGTTCGTCTTGGGCACCCGTCGCAAGAATGTAACTACAGACCGTGTCCCGATGGTTTCTGTCGTAGTCGCTGCTCGTAACGAAGCCGAGCGTATCGCCGGCTGTTTAAGTGCGTTGTTGGCCCAGGACTATCCCCACAAGCAATACGAAGTGATTGTCGTTGATGATGGCTCTACCGATGATACGGCCGCTATTATCGGCGAGTATCTCGATGGCCCAGTCTCTGTTCGGTTATTACAGACCGAAGGGTTGGGATCGAAGAAGGAGGCTTTAAGCTTGGGCATCGCCGAAGCCAAGGGGGATGTGATCCTCTCAACGGATGCGGATTGCCTCGTGTCGTTGGGCTGGATCAGTGGTATGGTTGCTCATTTTAGGGATGGGGTAGGGTTTGTTATCGGCTACTCTCAAATCGGATCTGCAAGTGATATCCGGACTTGGCGTCATGGTTATGAGGCCGTCGATTTTACGAGCCTGATGACCTGTATCTGGGGCAGTGCTGGTTGGGGGCACCCGATGGCGGCCTCGGGCCAGAATTTAGGTTTCCTGCGAGAGGTCTATTCCGAGGTCGGTGGTTATGACAAGATTATGCACCGGGCTTCTGGAGACGATGTGCTGCTGCTGCAAATGGTGCGGAATTTACGCAAATGGTCGATTGTATTTTCCAGCGATAATTCGACATTCGCGCAGCATCCCGTCACAGAGTCTTGGCGCGCGCTGTTGCGCCAGCGCAGTCGTTGGGCTTCCAATGCCACAGTACTCTCTGGGTTGGATCCGCTCTTTTTTGGCTATATGCTTATTACCTATCTGCTGAGCATCCTGTTGCTTGCTGCTCCCGTACTTTTGACGGTCGGGCTATTGAGTTTGCCGTTTTTCTTAGGGACCATTGCCGTGAAAACCATCGCTGAACTCGTCACTTTTAGTTGCGGCGTCGCCTTGTCGGGGCGCAGGGAATTATATCGCTATTTTCCTTTTTGGGTTTTGGTGCAAACGTTGCATGTCGTTGTCGTGGGTAGCTTGGGCATCTTGGGGTTATTTAGCTGGAAGGGAAGAAACCATCGCTGGGGGCGTCGCATGGAAAATGGCGCGTAAAAATGGTGATGAAACAGGAGCTTTTAGTGGGTAAACACGAAGTCGCACAGGCTAAACTCGTTTGTCGGGAATTGAAAAAAAGTATCCCGGAGACGCGAGTCGAACTCGATTATGACAACGCCCTTGAATTGATGGTTGCCACCGTACTTTCGGCGCAATGCACCGATGTCAGAGTCAATGAGGTGAGCAAGGCGCTATTTAAAAAATACCGTCGGCCAGAAGATTATGCGGGGGTGGAAGCCGAGGAGCTGGAAGAAGATATTCGCCAGACGGGTTTTTACCGGCAAAAAACTAAGAATATCCAGGCGGCGATGCAGATGATTATAACCGACTACAATGGGCAGGTGCCCGATTCGATGGACGCTTTGACCCGATTACCGGGGCTTGGCCGCAAGAGCGCCAATGTTATCCTCGGCAATATCCACTGCGTGCCCGGTATTGTGGTCGATACCCATGTCGGGCGGGTCAGCCATCGGTTGGGGCTTACGAATGAAAAGGACCCGGTCAAAATTGAGATGGCCTTGGGTAAATTGTTGCCTGAGGATGAATGGACGGCCTTTGGCCAGCGCTTGGTTTTACATGGTCGCTATGTGTGCAAGGCGCGCAAACCGCTTTGCGATGAATGTGCTTTGATGCCGCATTGCCCGCATTTTGCCGAGGAAGCGAAGGGTTGAGTCTCCATTGAAATAGTGCCTTAAAGGAAAAAAGGCCTCTATAACGTCACTTGCTGTCGATATAAAGGTGAACAGGCAAAATGAAGAGGCGGTGTAGTCCGATACGTTTTTTCTATGTTTTGGCGATGGGCGGGGCGCTGATGGCCAAATCCACGACGACGCATTTGATCAAGAGAATGCAGCATCAAGTCGATAGTGTGAATCAATCGCGACATTCGGCATTGGGGAAACAAAAAAGGCCGAATAAATCCAAGCTGCTCGACAGATTGCGCAAGTGGCATATTCGCAGCCTATGCCGCACTGCGGGATGGGCGGCGGCCTAGCGTTAACTACAAAGGGAGTTACCATGCTTGAGTTGGGTAGTGAAGCCCCGAGTTTTACCCTCGAGGATTCCGATGGTCAGCAGGTTCGACTGGAGGATTTTCGCGGGAAGAAAGTCGTACTCTGGTTTTATCCGAAAGACGATACGCCTGGGTGAACGAAAGAGGCGTGCGAGTTTCGCGACGCAAAAACAGATTTTGAAGCAGCAGGGGCTGTAATTGTAGGCATTAGCCCCGATGGAATCGAAAGCCATCAACAATTCAGGGCTAAATACGGGTTGCCCTTAATTCTGTTGGCCGATCCCGAGCATCAGGCGATTGCGGCTTATGATGTTTGGCGCGAGAGGCAGAGGGATGGTGTCACGTCGATGGGAATCGAGCGGTCAACATTCCTAATTGACGAAGAAGGTGTTTTGACGGTCGAGAAAAGAAAAGTGCAGGTGGACGGCCATGTCGAAGAAATGTTAGAACAGGTCCGCTAGTCTAAAGTTGGCTTATGTCCTGAAGAGGGATAATGGGACATAAGCCAACAGCCGAACGTTTACTACGGGGATCACCTGTGAATATGTTGTATTACGGAGTGGGTAGCCGTTTGAGGATGGCGGTTATTTCTGACGGGGTTTGGGCGGCGAGCATGTCGCCGCGGGTGGCGCCATTGCGCATCAAGGTTGCGATTTGCGCGAGAATTGGAATATAGCTGCGGTAGTTTTGTTCTGGGGTCAACAATAAAAATATAAATTGTGTCGGTTCGTCGGTCGGTCCATCGAAATCAACCCCTTGTGGGCAGATCGCTAGACAGCCGATAATCCCGGGTAGGTCCGGGATCGGTGCGTGGGGGATAGCAGTGCCGTGCCCCAGGGAGGTCGAACCTTTGCGTTCGCGCTCCAGCGCGGCTTCGAGCACGGTGCCCCTTTCGCCCGCGGGTATTTGCTTTTCCTCGATCAGTGCGTCAATAATTAGCGTTATGGCTTCCCATTTGTCTTTCGGAGCGAGATCGAGGCGTACGGTGTGTTCCCAAAAAATACGACTCAATTGCAAGCCACCTGCGGCAGCTGAGCGGACCATCAACACCGAGCAGGGTACCTCGTAGGCTATTTCATCGGGAATCGACCCTGCCAGATGTTCGTCGTGACGCCAATCGTTTGATGCGCCAAGCACAACGAGATCGCGGCCTTTAGCCCTTTCGACGATTGGGGTGACGACATCGACTGATGGAATGATAGTTAAGGGTTCGTGGATCCCCAATATCTCTAATTGTAGGTGGGTATCCTTGGTCAGTTGCGAGCAATATCTTTGCAAAATTGGATCGGTAGGATCGCATATCGGATCGCGGGCAATACGGAGAATTTCGAGTTCGGCACCCCAAGTCTTCGCGAGGTCATAGGCGATTTGAACGCCCATCAAGGAATGGTTGCCGCCGCCGAATGGCACGAGAATTCGGCGTACCGGGCCGCTCTTCTTCTCTTTGAAAATAAGCGTGTCGACGTCGACGTCCTTGGTCAACGCGCGATTTTCGGAGGCGAGGATCGCATCGCGGTCAACGTCGGCGTTCCAGGCCATCAACATCATGTTGCAACTCCAACGCCGAATAGCCTGCTGAATCTCCGTGGTTACGTCTTCGCCCTCAGTAAGGTGGATTAAGGCGCCGACATTCCGTGATATGGCCTTACTTGTCTGTCGTTCGAGAACGGCGCGAATATCGGTTTGCGGGGTAGTGTCGGAGGCCCTTACAACGTGGGTTAGGTGTAATTCCCCCCAGGGAGGAGTCGCCAGGGACGCAGCTAAATCGACGAGGGCGGTCTCCTTATTTGGGTTTTCTAATGGGACTAGAATGCGAAGTTGGGCTGGTGGCATTTCAAATCTAATGCTGTAAACGAGGGAAGTTGGGAGCGGTAAGCCGGGGGAGTTAGCTTCTCTATCTCTAATGTAAATAGACTGTTATTTTTTATCCAGTGCTGTGATTGAGCAAACACTTAGCCAGATGGTGTTTGCGCGGAAATTGCGTTGAAATCCATTCTGCAATAATCATATGAGTTGTCGCGTATTGAGCTGTATTTTTATCGTAAAATAATGTAAAATATGGTATTTGCAGAGATTTAATTTTCCAATTTTGCAGGTCGCTGTTTTTCTTTGGTTTAAGTAGCGTTTTTCGCTTTTAGCGTGACATGTCTGGTAGAGACGCGTAATCCAATCGGGAACAAAGAGGATACAGGCGATAGGCTTGAGCTATGGGCGATAAAAGCCTATTCTTAGCCCGAGTCTTACGTTTAAGCGAAAGTCGAAGCAATTTGTTGGGATGGGAAATTGATCTGGTGTTGATGGGATGGGCAAATCTGGTGATTTTTGCCGCGGCCTTGTTCTCTTCGATCACCGGTTTCGGTTATGCGCTACTGGCGACGCCGGTGCTGGTGTTGTTTCTCGCGCCAAAAATCGTGGTGCCCATCGTGCTGATGAGTTCGATGCCGCTGTCGCTGCTCTTGGCGCGCGAGGCCTATGGCGATATGTCGAAAGCAAAGATCAGCCTTTGGCTGCTGGGTGCGCTTCCCGGTATGGTCTTCGGCGCGTATGGTCTGGCTCATCTTGACGAGGGTGTGATGCGGGTCGGTATTGGGGCTATCACTATTCTGGCGGCCTTGTCGGTTTGGTCGAAGCCAGATAGCCCCTTTGTCAAGGAGCGGATGATGGCCATTGTTGCGGGGGGGGGCAGCGGCGCGATGGTGGGCGTATCAGGCGTATCTGGACCACCGGTCGTGTTGTTTGGTTTAAATCAAGGATGGGATTTTCGGATGTTGCGCGCTTGTCTTATTGGGTATTTTACCCTTTTGCATGCAGCGACTATTCTGGTCTTGGGCAGGTTCGGCATGGTCAATTCTCAGACGTTGACTTATGCCGCAGGAGTCTTGCCCGGCTTATTGTTGGGTTATTTTGTTGGTGTGCGTATTAAGGACCATATAGACAGTGGCCACTTCCGTACTGTAACCCTTTGCATGGTCACCCTCGCGGGTATCGCTGCCATAATAAGCTAATAATACCTTGGAGCTGAGTATGGTGACCGACCGAATATTCTGCTGATAACCAGCGACCAGCAGCATTGGTCTACACTGGGTTGCCTCAACCCAGAAATTTCAACCCCCAACCTTGATCGCCTGGCTGCCCAGGGCACCCTTTTTGAAAGGGCTTATTGCCCGAATCCAACTTGCACACCGACTCGGGCGTCGATGATAACGGGGAAATACCCGAGTCAGCACGGGGCCTGGTCGTTGGGCACTAAATTACCCGAGAGTGAACATACCGTCGGCGAGGATTTCACAGCGGCTGGTTATCGTACATCGTTGGTGGGCAAAGCGCATTTTCAACCGCTGCAGGCGACAGAGGAGTTTTCTTCACTCGAATCGTACCCCATTCTACAGGACCTCAATTTCTGGCGAAATTTTGAGGGGCCTTTCTATGGCTTTGAGCAAGTGCGCCTGGCGCGTAATCATGCCGACGAAGCACATGTCGGGCAGCACTACGCGCTCTGGATGGAAGAGCGAGGCTTGGCCAATTGGCGGGATTATTTCAGGCCTCCAACGGGCAATAACTCCACTCAGCGGCATCGGTGGGATATCCCGGAAGAATTTCACTACGACGCCTGGATCGCTAAGGAGACCTGTGGTCAACTAAGCGACTATACAGGTAAGGGGGAAAATTTCTTTCTCTGGGCTAGCTTTTTCGATCCGCATCCACCCTATTTAGTGCCGGAGCCATGGGATCAAATGTACGATCCGGCCAAAATTGCGGTGCCGGGAATTTCACCCGGCGAGCACAAGGCGAACCCACCGCACTTCGCCATGACGCAAGAGGCGTCGCCAGATTTTTCCGCCTTGAAGGAAAGTGGCTTCGGCATTCACGGCTATAACTCGCATCTGCACGACCGGGACGAGATGGCACAGAATATCGCTGTATATTATGCGATGGTCAGTTTGATGGATAAGTATATCGGGCAAATACTTGATAGGCTAGAATCGGCGGGTTTGGCTGATAATACTTTGGTGGTCTTCACTACTGACCATGGGCATCTCTTCGGGCAGCACGGGATGATCGCCAAGGGCGGCTTCCACTATGAGGACTTGATTCGCTTGCCCTATATCGTTCGTGCGCCAGGGCAAGTTGCCCCCGGCAAGCGTTCGACGGCCTTGCAGTCTCTAATTGACTTACCGGCGACTTTTTTGCGCTGGGCCGGGATCGAGGTTCCGCGTTCAATGGTCGGTGTTGATCAGGGGCCGGTTTGGCGCGGCGAGTCGGCGATGGCGCGTGATCATTGCGTGGTAGAGAATCGACACGAACCGACGACGATTCACATCAAGACCTATATTGAAGATCGCTTCAAATTGACTGTCTACTTTCAGCATGACTATGGCGAGTTGTTTGACCTGTTAGAAGACCCCGGTGAGATCCGCAACTTATGGGATAGTCCAGAGCATCAGGCTTTAAAGGTTGAATTGACCCGTAAGCTGCTCTTCGCTGAGATGGGCAAGGAGCCATTGTGGATGCCGCGCATCTCTGGGGCTTAAATCAAGCCATAACCTCGTCGAGATGTTCTCCCACCCACAGTTTTAACGGCACGTCTTCGTCTTTAGGCGAGAAGAAGCCATTGCAGTTGCTGCCTTGGCCGAGCAGTTGTCTGCGGATAGGGGCGCAAGCAGCGAGCAGGTCGGGGCGGATGTTCATGTCGTCTTTGGTCCGCAACCATCGGTAGCTATACCCCCAAAACAGCACTTTGCGCACATTTGGCGAGTAGTTGGGACTGCGCGCGTGCCAGAGTCGGCGATCGAAGAAGACCGCGTCGCCGATTTTGGCCCGTACTGGAATCGCTGCAGCGGGGTTGTTGTCGGTGGGGCGATGCAATTTGTCGTCGAGGTGGCTGCCGGGAACGATATAGAAATTGCCACGGCCTTCCTCCGATACATCGCTGAGCCAAAAACCGACTTTGAGGGAGAGCAACGGGCGGGGGAAAACTCGAGTTCGATATTGACCCGACCGCTGTCTTGGTGAAAGCCGAGTGGATTTTTCATCTCGGTGCCCACAGGCCCTTCTTGCGGTGTTGTGCCTAGGTGTGAATGGTAGAGATAGATATTCCAGCTGTTGAGCAATGCCCAAACCTTGGGAAAGGTCTGCGGGTGGTCAACGAGGTTGATAAAAACTTGCTCTTGGCGAATGAAATTGGGGGGAAATAAATTTTGATCGGGCTCTAAGCCATTCGCCATGTGCTCGTGCCAAATTCGCTCGCTCGCTTCTTCCAGTTTTGCAACTTCCTCTTTGGTCAAGGCGCCCTTGACGATCAAATAGCCTTGTTCGGCAAAGTGCAGCCGTTCGCTTCGGTCAGGGCATACTGCAAACACTCAGCATCCATCTGAATTCCTCCGGCCTAAGAACATGGTGGGTTCGGAGCGAACATAGCGTTGTGAATGGTAGAGGACAACAAGGCCGAAAACGATTAGGAAAGGGTGAAAAAACCATGGAAAATTTGCGTGGGGCTTAAGATGAGAATACTAATTGCTGGGATTACAGGACGTATCGGTGCCAATTTGTCGCGGCAACTTATTGATAGCGGTCACCGGGTTCGCGGTTTAGTTTGGCCACGAGATCCACGGACTGAAAAGCTAAAGAAAATGGGCGTTGAATTGCTCGATGGCAGTTTGACAGACTAGGGCGATGTGGCAAGATCTGTTGAGGGTGTGGAGGTGGTGTATCTTGTGGAAGGGGGAGGAAAGTGCAGTGTTGTTAAAAGATGAGCAGGGGCGACCCTTCAAAAAACATATCGCCGATGTTCGGGATATCGTGCAGGGCTGTCTTTGCGTCTTGGGTAAAGAAAGGGCGGTGGGTGAAACCTTTCAGTTGGCAGGGCCACGTCCATTTACCGGGAACGAAGTGAGCTATCGACTAGTCGAATTGCTCAAAATACCGCATGTCGAAGCCCAGGCCGGGGGGAGCCCGACATATTACGAGTTCGATTCGAGCAAAGCACAGCAATATATCGGGTTTGGCCTGAACTATGATGTCGTGCGGATGATCGTCGACGCGATGAGTTATGAAAGAGGGGAGGACGTCGGGTTACTACCGCACGGGTAAACGCTATGAGTTTTAGCTCATTTCTCCTGCGGAACCAGTTCGGCGTAGATGGCGGCTAGGACTTCTTCGGTGCGGAAGGGCTTATAAAATACGGGGCAGTCCGGAAGAAGGTGCAATACTTCCTTTAGGGCTTCAGTTGGTTTTTTCTCGCGGGATAGCAGGGCGATAAGTTTGACCGAAACGGGCAAACTTATCGCGGCGGCAAAGGGGCCGGGGTCGTCGACGTTGATGCCGAGCAATACCAAGTCGGGATCAGAGGAGGGAAATAGGGCGAGACCGTCTTCCACTTCGGCGGTGATTTCGACTTGATAGCCGGAGCGTTTGAGCAAGCCGGCAAATGTAGTGCCAAAGATCGAATTGCTGTCAATAATTAATATCTTGTACAATGAGCAGTCTCTACTTGTGCTGTTAGAGGAGAAAGAAATAACCTGGGGACAGGAAAAATAAGCATTTGCGCCCCACTCACGCAAGAGGCTGATTTGCTTGACATTACGGGGTGCGGCGGCTATACTGTCGCGGCTAATAAGGAGGATCGCATGCGCAGTAGGGAAGAAGTTAAGCGGACTGTTTGTGAGGCTATTGATCGGCGGAGCGAACTAATAGTTGAGGTCGGGGAGGCTATAATGGACCGGCCGGAACTGGGGTTTAAAGAAGTCGGGACGGCTCGCCGCGTCAGCGAAATTTTTAGTGATATCGGGTTACCTTACGAGTCTGAATTGGCGCTGACAGGGGTCAAGGCACGGCTGAAGGGACGCCGTCCGGGACCGACCTTGGCCTTGATGGGCGAGTTAGACGCATTGGTATTACCCAGTCACCCGCACTCGGATCCAGTTACGGGTGCCGCCCATGCATGTGGCCACAACGCGCAAATTGCTGGGTTGATGGGGGCGGCTTACGGTCTGGTTGAGTCGGGCATTGCGGACGAATTGGCCGGTGGAATCACCTTTTTTGCGGTGCCCGCGGAAGAATATGTCGAGATCGACTATCGTCTCGAACTGGTTAGGGCGGGCAAAACTACTTTTCTTGGCGGCAAATGCGAACTTGTCGAACTGGGCCATTTCGACGATATCGATATGGCGGTGATGATTCACAGCAGCAGTCCAGATCATGCTGATGGGGCGATGGGGATTGCCCGTTCGTCCAATGGTTTCCTCGCTAAAAATGTGCGTTTTATCGGTCGGGCAGCGCACGCCGGAGGTGCACCGGAGCAAGGGGTTAACGCGCTCAATGCGGCGACGCTGGCCCTCAGCGCGATCAATGCGCAACGCGAGACTTTCCGCGATCAGGATTGCGTGCGGGTGCATCCGATCATTACTAAAGGTGGGGACCTCGTCAATATTATCCCCGCCGAAGTGAAAATGGAAACCTATGTGCGAGCCCGTAACGCTGACGCGATTATCGATGCTGCCCATAAGGTGGATAGGGCGCTGAAGGGGGCGGCGATGGCCCTCGGTTGCTCGGTTGAGATTGAAACGGTGCCGGGTTATTTGCCCTTGCGCAATGATCCGGGTTTGAGTGAAATTTTCAAGGAAAATGCCGAGCAGATTTTCGGTCCTGAACAGTATAGAGATTATCCGCACGGCGGTGGTTCTACCGACGCGGGGGACCTAAGTCAGATCATGCCCGTCCTACACCCGGCGATGACTGGGGCCAGCGGCACGATTCATGGAATCGATTGGGCGATAACCGATCACGCCGCCGGCTATCTGGCTCCGGCCAAGACCATGGCCATGATGGCTGTCGATCTACTCTATGGCGATGCAGCAACCGCGCGGGAGATTCTTGCAGCCTCGAAGCCGAATATGAGCAAGGCGGAGTACTTAAAGCAGCAGAAGGCAATATTCAAAAGAGAGCTCTTTGACGGAGCAGACCAAGAGAGGTAATAATAATGAACCTGGGGATCGTCACGTATAATATTGGCAAAGATTGGGATCTTGATACACTGATTGCCAATTGTGAAGGGACTGGCTTTGATGGAGTGGAGTTGCGCACGACGCATGCGCATGGTGTCGAGGTGGAACTCAGTGCGGCGGAGCGGGCTGCAGTGCGCAAGCGCTTTGACGAATCCAAGGTCGAAATTGTGGGATTGGGGAGCGCCTTTGAATACGATGCAATTGATCCGGAGGAATTGAAACAGCATATAGAAGGAACAAAAGAATATATACGTTTGGCCCATGATTTGGGGGTCAGTGGCATTAAGGTGCGACCGAATAAAATACATGTGGACGAAGGGGTAGAGATCGAAACGACCCTTGAACAGATTGGTGTCAGTCTGGCCGAATGTGGCGAGTTCGCTCGTGACCTCGGAGTGCAGATCCGTCTTGAGGTGCATGGTCGCACGACGTCAGACCCTGTAAACATCCGCAAGATTATGGACTACGCTGACCACGACAATGTATTCGTCTGCTGGAATTCAAATATGACGGATCTTGTGGATGGATCAATCGACGGCAATTTCGGCTCCTTGCAAGAATATATTCGGCTGGTGCATATCACCGAATTGTGGAATGAATATCCCTGGAGCCGACTCTTCGAGCTTTTGCGGCAAAGCGGGTATACTGGTTTTTGTCTTGCCGAAATTCCCGCAAGTGCAGATGCGATTCGGTTGATGTGCTACTATCGCGCTTTATGGCGAGCCCTCGCCGGAAATTAGTCAAGTGACTGATGCCTGAAATTGCCTATGTCAATGGTGGCTTTATGCCGCTCGAAAAGGCGTTTGTTTCTATCGAAGATCGCGGTTTTCAATTTGCCGATGGCGTATATGAGGTGGTGGCGACCTATGGAGGAGCACCCTATGCATTGGGGGCTCACTTCGCTCGCCTTGACAGCAGTCTAAAAGCTTTGGACTTGGCATTGGATATTCGCGCCTATGGTTTGCAGGCCAAATTAATGGAGGGGCTTGTGCTCAGCGCTTTTGGTGAGGCTATGGTCTATGTTCAGGTAACGCGCGGTGTGTCACCGAGACGCCACGAATTCCCTGTAAAGCCTGTTGCCCCCACGGTGATAATGACTTTTAAGGAAGCACACCGATTGCCCCAGG
>Ga0315339_1000524_pt1 | contig 46655 bp, 44 predicted proteins | sample ASW17metaG_FD_204514 | JGI IMG/M metagenome (GOLD analysis project Ga0315339, IMG submission 204514) | Ammonia-oxidizing marine archaeal communities from Pacific Ocean, United States - ASW #17 | ecosystem: Environmental > Aquatic > Marine > Oceanic | place: USA: California | collected 2016-12-05 | reverse complement strand
TTGCGCGGCGCACTTCGCGCGCCGCGACAGCGGGGGGCCAGCCCCCCGCACCCCCCGAGGTATTTATAAAGAGAAGAAGATCGGACCGGGGGTGGTCCGTTTGGTGCCGCCCTATGGATCGTCGCCAACGCGCACAAGTTGTTTGCCGAAATTGCCGCCTGACAACAGCTCCAGAAAGGCTGCGGGGGCGTTTTCAAGGCCCTCGGCGATGGATTCGCGGTAGTGGATATCGCCCGCGTTCACCAGTGGGGCGACTTCGGCGAGGAAGGCCGGCAGGCGATCATAGTGGTCAAAGATGATAAAGCCCTGCACCCGAAGGCGGCGCGTCAGGATCGCGCGCCAGGCGGCTGGCAGGCGCATCGCGTCCTCGACGCCTTTGCCGGAATACCATGCGATCATGCCGCAAACTGCGATGCGGCCGTGGGTGTTCATCCGGGTCAGAACAGCCTCTAGCGTTTTGCCGCCGACGTTTTCGTAGTAGCAATCGACGCCATCGGGCGTCGCGGCCTTTAGCGCGTCGGCCAGGTCAGGGTCTCGGTGATCAAGGCAGATATCATAGCCCAGATGGTCCACCGCATAGGCGCATTTTTCAGCCCCACCGGCGACGCCGATGACGCGCATGCCCTTGCGTTTGGCCAGTTGGCCCACAAGGCTGCCGACCGCGCCGGTGGCGGCAGAGACGACGATGACTTCGCCGGCCTTCCCTTGCAGGATGTCATTCAGGCCGACAAAGGCTGTATGGCCGGGCATGCCCAGCACGCCCAAGGCGGTGGAGATCGGGGCAATAGTCGGGTCGACCTTCATCACTTCGCTGCCCTTCATCACAGCGTGGCTGGCCCAGCCGGTGCGGCCCACGACGATGTCACCGACCGCGATACTATCAACGTTAGAGGCAATAACCTCGCCGACGCCGCCGCCTTCCATCGTGCCGCCGATTGGCACCGGCTCGGCGTAGGATTTCGCGTCATCCATGCGGCCGCGCATGTAAGGGTCCAGCGACATCCAGATGGTGCGGATCAGCACCTCGCCCGCGCCGGGCGCTGGTAGATCGGCGGTCTCATAGCGGAAATTCTCGGGTGTTGGCGCGCCCTTGGGGCGGCTGGCGAGGGCGATGCGTTGGTATTGGGTCATTGGGGCGGCTCCTGTCGTTGGTTGAACGCAATCTAGGGCCTTGGGGGCTGGCGGCAATGGAAATCGACCGACCGTCGTACGGGGTCAGGTGCTATTGCAGAATCGCGGCGCGCTCATAGCTTTCGGTCTGGGTGGTGCCGTCATCAAACGTCAGCTCGATCCGCAGCTTCTGGATCGCGCCAAGTTTGAAGACGGCATAGGGCAGACGGTCAGCGGGGATGGTGGAAAACGTCGCGTCGCCCTCGCAGGGCGGGGTTTCCCAAACGCTGGGCTTACCGTCGTTGATCACATAGCGCACTTGTTCAAGGCCGCAGCGATACACCTCTAGCAGGGTAAAATAGAGTAGATCCTGACCGTCATATTCGCGAAGGGAAATCCAGTTCGGCACGATCATTTGCAGGATCGGTTTGACCTCTGCCGCCGTGTTGAACTGGGCAAGGCCCGGCAGCGGGGCCAGCGCAATCATTGCGGCAGTTGCAAAACGTTTTATCAGAGTGTTCATCAAGGGCCTCTTTTTCAAATTCAAGTCACTCATTCCTTTTAGCGCGGGGCTTTTGGCGCGAGCATTTTCGACCTATACTGCGGCAAAACAAAACAGACGGGCAGTGTGACCATGGCAAATAAACGCCAACCGTTCAATGTGATGATTGTCGGGCAATCGGGCCGCCTGCAATATGAGGCGGTGCTGTTTGCCGCCAGCTTGCGCCATTCAGACCCTGATTTTGCCGGGCGTTTGATTGTGGCAGAGCCCCAGCCCGGCCCGCTGTGGAAAGACGACCCCAGCATCAAGCAGCACGACGTGCGCGATATGCTGCAAGAACTGGGCGCGGAAATCATTCCGTTTGAGAATGAGCATTTTGGCCAGCCCTATATGCCCGGAAACAAGATTGAGGGGTTGAAAACGCTGCCCGAGGGCGAGCCGTTCGTGTTTTTTGACACCGATACGCTGATCACCGGGCCGTTGAGCCAGGTGCCGTTTGATTTTGACCGCCCAAGTGCCTCGATGCGGCGCGAAGATACCTGGCCGGTGCCAGAACTTTACGGGCCAAGTTATCACGAAATCTGGCAGGCGCTTTACGACAAGTTCGGGCTGGATATGGCCCCGACGATTGATGAGGCCCAGCCGCTGGATTACTGGCAGCGCTATATGTATTTCAACGCGGGTTGGTTCTTTCACCGCTGCCCGCGCGAATTTGGCGCGCGGTTTACCGAATATGCCTTGGCGATCCGCGATGATCCGCCGGTGGAACTGGTCTGTCAGCAGTTGTTCCCCTGGCTGGATCAAATTGCGCTGCCGCTGGTGATCCATAGCTTTGGCGGCGCGCGTCATACAATACCAGAGGGCCTGTTGGACGGGGATGTCAGCTGTCATTACAGGGTATTCCCGCTGCTATATGCCCGGGAAAGTGATCGGGTGCTGGATGTGCTGGAAACAGTGACGGCGGCTAATCGGGTGAAGAAAGTGCTGAAGGGCTATGACCCGATCAAGCGCATGGTGTTTCAGCGGCGCGGCCATAAGGTGCGTGCCTTGTTTGACCGTGACCACCTGCCCCGACGTGAGCAGATGATCCGCAACAAGATCAAACGTGAGAAGTTGTGGATGCGGTAGCTGCCCAGAGAGTGGGTTGAGGCTTTGCGCCGCGCTGGCGCGCGTCGCCGGGGGGGGCCTCGCGTTGCTCGGCCCGTGATTGCATCGAGCTTTGGGTTATGCGGCTGGCGGCGTATTTATGACAAGATGAAGCGGGGCGTTAATTCCGGCTTGAAACCTTGCCCGGCCAGCCCGATTTTAGCGTTGCGTAATATGGGAGTGTGGGAATGAGCCGTTTTGTGTTGCTGTTGGCCGTAATGTTCTGCGGGGTGGGCCCGGCGTTGGCAGAAACCCGCATTCCCAATAGCGAGGTAGAGGTTAAACTAAGCTATGCGCCGGTGGTCAAATCCGCTGTGCCCTCGGTGGTGAATATCTATGCCAAACGCGTGGTGCAGGCGCAGGCGTCGCCGTTTGCCAATGATCCGTTCTTTTCCAAGTTCTTTGGCAATATGCAGACCCGCCCTCGGTTGCAAAACTCCTTGGGTTCGGGCGTCATTTTGGGCAACAGCAATATCGTGGTGTCGAATTTTCACGTCGTCGGCAATGCCACCGACATTCGGGTCGCGCTGGCGGATCGGCGGGAATATGACGCAGAACTGCTGCTGGCCGACCAGCATACCGATCTGGCGATTTTACGCCTGATTGATGCGCCAGAACTACCTGGGCTGGCTTTTGCCGACAGCGATACGGTCGAGGTTGGCGATTTGGTGCTGGCCATCGGCAACCCCTTCGGCGTGGGGCAGACCGTGTCCAGCGGCATCATTTCCGCCAGCGCGCGTAGTGGGCAGGTTGGCGGCAGGCCCGGCTACTTCATCCAGACCGACGCGCCGATCAATCCCGGCAACTCTGGCGGCGCATTGGTCGATATGCAGGGCCGTTTGGTGGGGATCAATACAGCGATTGTCACACGCTCTGGCGGCTCAAACGGCATCGGCTTTGCGATACCGGCCAATCTGGTTCGGGAATATGTGGCGCAGGCAGAGGCCGGCGCGACAGAATTGCAACGCCCCTGGGCGGGCGTCACGGTGCAGCCGATTGATGGCCCGCTGGCAGAGGCATTGGGGCTGGCAATCCCGCAGGGCGTTTTGCTGAGCGCGCTGCACCCGCTAAGCCCTTTTGCCGAGGCCGGGTTAGAGGTTGGCGATGTTGTCATTGCCATCAATGACTTGCCGGTGGATGGCGGGCCAGAGATGTTGTTCCGGCTGTTGACGCTGGGCGTCGGCAAGCAGGCAGAGGTGGCTTTCCTGCGGGATTTCAAGCCGCAGGAGGCAATGGTCGATTTGGCCCCTGCCCCGAATACGCCGCAGCGCGACGAGGTGCAGGTTGACACGCAAAGCATCCTGAATGGGTTGACCGCAGCCAACGCCAACCCCGCGCTGGTATCAGAGCTTGGCCTGCCGTTTGAGACCGAGGGCGTGGTTGTGATTGGCATCGAGGGTGCCGCGCTGAACACACGGCTGCGTCCCGGTGATGTTCTGCGCCAGATCAACGGGCAGGACATTGCCAACACCGATGATCTGCGCCGCTACGCCGATCCTGGGACGCGCAGGATCAAGATCGTGTTTGAACGCGGCGGCACGCGCGGCGTCATTCAGCTGCGCAATCGTTAGGCAGGCACCATTATGGGGCGCAGTATTGTGGGGCGGATCGCTTTGGCCTAAACCCGTTTAGACATATTTAATCGGAGAGCGAAAAGATGAGCGAACCCCACGAGTACGGCTTTGATACGCTGCAAGTTCACGCGGGCGCCCGCCCCGACCCGGCCACTGGCGCGCGGCAAGTGCCGATTTATCAGACCACGGCCTATGTGTTCAAAGATGCCGACCACGCGGCGGCGTTGTTCAACCTGCAAGAGGTCGGATATATCTATTCGCGGCTGACCAACCCGACGGTTTCGGCACTGGCAGAACGCATCGCAGCGCTGGAAACCGGTGTTGGCGCGGTGTGCTGCTCATCCGGTCACGCGGCGCAATTGATGGCGCTGTTCCCTCTGATGGCTCCGGGGCGCAATGTGGTGGTTTCGACGCGTCTGTATGGCGGCACGGTCACGCAATTCAGCCAGACGATCAAGCGGTTCGGCTGGGGCGCGAAGTTTGTCGACTTTGATGATCTGGACGCGGTGAAAGCCGCGATTGACGACGATACACGGGCAATTTTCTGTGAATCCATCGCCAATCCCGGTGGCTATATCACCGATCTGGATGCGATTTCCGCCGTTGCCGATGCGGCCGGTCTGCCGCTGATCGTCGACAATACCTCGGCCACGCCGTACCTGTGCCGCCCGATTGAACATGGGGCCACTTTGGTGGTGCATTCGACCACCAAATACCTGACCGGCAATGGCACCGTCATGGGTGGCTGCGTTGTCGACAGCGGCAATTTTGACTGGTCTGCCAGCGACAAATTCCCATCCCTGTCCGAACCAGAGCCCGCCTATCACGGCCTCAAGTTTCATGAGACATTTCAGCACCTTGCTTTCACCTTCCATTCCATCGCCATCGGTCTGCGCGATCTGGGCATGACGATGAACCCGCAGGCAGCGCATTACACTTTGATGGGCATCGAGACGCTAAGCCTGCGCATGGAGCGCCATGTGCAAAACGCCGAGAAAATCGCGGCTTGGTTGGAAACCCATGACGCGGTCGAGGCGGTGACCTACGCCGGTCTGCCATCGTCGCCCTATAACCACCGGGTCGCTGCGATTTGCCCGCGCGGTGCCGGGGCGCTATTCACGGTTGCTTTGAAAAGCGGCTATGAGGGCTGTGTCAAGATGGTCGACGCGCTGGAGCTGTTCAGCCATGTGGCCAATCTGGGCGATGCGCGGTCGCTGATTATTCATTCGGCCAGCACCACCCACCGGCAGTTGACGGCCGAACAACAGGTCGCTGCGGGTGCCGGCCCAAATGTGGTGCGTCTGTCGATCGGGATTGAAGACGCGGACGACCTGATTGCCGACCTGGATCAAGCGCTGAATAAGGCGAAAGCCTAAAGTTATGGGCGGGGGCCGCATGGCCCCTGCCCTTACCGGGCTCGCATGAGCACTTGTTGAGAACACCGCTTATTCTTTGAAAATTTTAGTTATTTTGGCTCCGGCACTGTCGGCCAAGCGACACGCGCGTTAAGCGAGGATTAGCAGAATTCTCGGCAGTGTCGCCGGATGACACTACCTGCGCCCGTGGATATGCCGCCCACGCTGAATCTGCCTGTCCCGCTGCTAGAGGCGCTGTCTTATGCTGTGTCGATTGATGATGTGCTGGCAGCGGCTGCGGAATGGCTGCCGCGAGTCGTCGGGGCAGAGATTGGCAGGTTGTCATTCTTTGACGGGGCAAGGCAAATTCACCGTGCCTATTACGGCCAGCTTAGCGACCGATATCAGGATCAAAGGACGGATATACTGCCGGGCAGCCCGCATGACCGGGTGATGCAGACCGGCCTGCCCGTGATGCTGGACCAGACAGACATCGCCAAAGAACCCGGTGCTTTGTTTGAATGGTTATTGGGGCGTGGTGTCTCTGTCTATATGGCGGTTCCCTTGCGTTATGGTGACGATATTCTAGGAATATTTTCCGTCTGCAAGCGTGATCCGACGCCCTTTTCGCAGGCTGAACAAAGCTATCTGGTGAACTACGGTCGCCTTGTGGCCGTGCATGCCAAACACATGCAGCAGTTGCGAAATGTGGCGCGGCTGGCCGAGACTGATGCGCTGACTGGCGTGGCAAACCGTACCCGCCTGATGCGGGTGCTGGAAGGACCCGGCCATCTGCAGGAGCCCGATTCCAAGGGCCGGGTTCTGGGTGTTCTGCAGATCGATCTTGATCACTTCAAACAGGTCAATGACTTGTTGGGACACGCGGTTGGCGATGCCGTACTGCGGCACGCCGCCCAAGTAATGCAGGCCGCAGTTGGTCCTACCGATCTGGTCGCCCGCACCGGCGGCGATGAATTCGTGATTGTGACCCGCACTGACCCCGGCGGCCGCGCCATCGCCGCCCTTGCGACCAAGCTCAGCAGGACCATGCGGCACCCGATTCAGGTTGATGGTGTCGAGGCCCGCGTCGGGATCAGTATTGGCATCGCCCTGGCAACCGATGCCGATGGCGGCGCAGATCGGCTTATCGGCAACGCGGATATGGCATTGTACGAGGTCAAGCGTAACGGACGGGGCGGCGCACGCACTTTTTGCGACGCCATGCGCGCCGACTACGAAAGGCGCGTCCAGTTGATGAGCGACCTGCGCGACGCGGTCGAACGACAGTGTTTTGAGCCGTATTTTCAGCCGCAAGTCACAATGGAAACCGGTCATTTCAGCGGGTTTGAGATGCTGGCGCGCTGGCCGCACCCGACGCTGGGGCTGGTTGATCCGGCAGATTTCATCGAACTCGCGGCAGAGGCCGGGTTATCCGAAAAGATCGACCACATCGTCCGGTCCAAAGGGCTGAATGCGTTGCGCAAATTGCGCGATGACGGTTGGGATGCCCCGAAGATGTCGTTCAATGCGTCGGCGCGCACGCTGGATGACCCCAAGCTGGTGAAACAATTGTTGCAAGAGGTCCGCGCGCTGGGGCTGCGTCCGCAAGATCTGGTGCTGGAAGTGCGCGAAGCGGATCTGATCTCACTTGGCAGCGACAAGGCGTTTTATCACATCAACGCGCTGTCTCATGCCGGTTTTGATGTCGAACTGGATGATTTCGGGGCTGGTCACGCGGCAATGACCAACCTGGGTCGGCTGGCGATCAGTGCCGTCAAGCTGGACGAGTCCATCATCGCCCCCTTGCCTGCCCCCCGCGCCGATACGATCCTGCGGGCTGTCATCGCCATGGCAAAAGAACTGGGATTAGGCGTCGTTGCCGAAGGGGTTGAAACCGCAGGACAATTCGCAGTTTTACGGCAACTGGGCTGTGACATCGCACAGGGGTATGGCGTATCAAAGCCACTGCCACTGGACGGGTTAATTCGCTTTATGCAGGGGTATGGCAAGGCCCCGGTGATGCTGGCGCAAGATATGACAGGCTAGCCATGCGTGCGCGCCAGTATGACCGGGTTCTCCTGCCTTTCCGGGCTAGGGGGCTCCGATCTGAAACACCATCGTCACCCGCGCCACGGTCGAAACCTCGCCCTGTGCGACGGGAACCGCAACGGCCACGGCTGCCATCCGGCTCATCATTTCCGGCTGCAGCGCACCGCCTCCGGCTTCGTGTAGCTCCAGCACCGGACCAAGCGCGATACCAGCGGCCTCTGCGTATAGTTTGGCCTTGCGCAGCGCCTCGGCAACGGCGGCGCGGCGGGCGTCATCCTGCACGGGGCCGGGATTCTGCAACCCAAAGGACAGCCCATGAAACTGGTTCGCCCCACCCTGCACCACATCATCCAAAATGACGCCCAGATTATCCAGCGCCCGCACCCGCACCATCACCGTATTACCCGCCTGATACCCAGAGATTTTCGGCTGCGACGACGACGAACTGTTGTTCCAAAGTGGCGACAACGACAAATCGCGGGTCTGTATGTCACGTGATTTCAGCCCCGCCTTCGTTAACAAAGCCAGCACCTCTGCCGTGGCCTTGGAGGTTTCGCGCAACGCCTCGGCAGCAGTGCCCGCCTGTGCCGTAACCCCCAGCGTGATGGTCGCCATGTCCGGCGCGCTGTCCACCCGCCCCTCGCCGGTGACTGTCAGTCGCCCGCCTGTCATATCCTGCGCTGCGGCGATCGACACCCAAAGCAGTGAAATCGCAAAAATAAGTCCTCGCATCGACAGTTCTCCTACTGGTTTGCCACAGGTTCCACCGCCGCAAGCACAACAGCAAGCCGAAACGGCTTTGTTTACCTTTCACTCGGCGAATTCCTGCTGTAGGCTGTTCACGTTGGGATGCAGGACTCCAAGCGTCCATAAAGTCTGTGATAGATCAAGCGGATGAAGCCGAATTTTGCCCTGAATCTTAGCCACGAAGGTATCAGCCTTCTGCACCGGGCAACCGCAGGTTGGTTGCGTGTGGGCGATGTTGCGCTGGATGACCCTGATCTGAACGATCATTTACGCATTCTGCGCAAGACCGCCGCCGATCTGGAAAGTGGCGGGTTGACCAGCAAGCTGGTGATTCCCAACAGCCAGGTTTTGTATACAGAGGTAGAGGCCCCCGGCCCCGATACCGCCGCCCGCATCGCACAGATTCGCGACGGGCTGATCGGGTTGACCCCCTATGACGTCAACGATCTGGTGTTTGACTGGCGATTGTTCGGCACCAAGGCTCAGGTCGCCGTGGTTGCCCGCGAAACCCTGACCGAGGCAGAAGCCTTCGCTGCCGAGTTCCGCTTTAACCCGGTGTCCTTTGTCGCCGTTCCAATGAATGCCGACTTTGAAGGAGAGCCGTATTTCGGCCTCACCGAACACGCGGCCAGCTTGTTGGAAGACGGCGAAACCATTGAGCCTGACAGTGAACGGATGGAGGTTCTGGGATCCGGCCAGAAAGGCAAACCCCGCAAGACAAAGGCGTCTGCGACCACAAAGGCAACGCCCGAGGCAGAGCCTGTTGATGCCGATTTTGCGATTACGGACACGCCGCCCGAAACACACGGGGCTGATGATGCCCCCGCCGCAGCAGAAAAATCCGAAAAACCAAAGCCCAAGGCGAAAGCCAAAAGAAAACCAAATCCCAAAAAGCCAGCGGCCACGACTGAAGTTGCCGATGAGGCCGACGACCTTGCGCCGATGCCGGTCACCTTTTCGACCCGCCGCGCCGAGCCGATGCCGCCGCCTGCAACCGAACGCGTGGCACCACCACCGCTTGACCCGGTGCCACCGCGCAGCCCTTCGGCCAATGCATTCCCTGCCGAACCCAATGTCGGGGTCACCTTCAGCCATGTCTCGGCGCTTGATCTCGATGATGTGCCAGAGATGCCCGCCTGGCAAAACGCCGAGGGCCCAAGGGTAACCCCAATGGCCATGACAGCGGCGCATACCGCCGACCCGATCCCAGAGGCAGCCCCGACGCCGGACCAAAATAATGAACGCCGCGCCGCTGCGGCCTCTGCCCGCGATGCGGCTTTGGCGGCCGGAACCGCGCTGGCCGGTGGGCTGGGCAAGCTGGGCCAGGGCACCGCCGCCAGCATGCGCAAGATGCGCACGCGCAAAAACGCGCAGGAGGCCTCGGCAACCGAAGCTGACTCGATGACGGTTTTTGGCGCGCGTGGCACCGGGCGCGTTGGGGGCAAACCGCGCTATCTGGGCCTGATCCTGACGCTGCTTTTGCTGCTGGCGCTGGCAATTATGGCGCTTTGGTCGACGTTCTTTCTGACTGATGGTGAAAACGCATGGTTTGGCAACACGCCAGATCAGCCCCAGATCGCGGCTGTCGATCCAACACAGACCCCGGCTGATGATGTAACAATTCCTGCGGACAATCCCGAGGTCATCACGCCAGAAATCACCGCCCCGGAAATCGCCACCCCGGACATCACTGCGCCAGAAATCACCGCCCCAGAGCAGATCACAACCGAACTGCCCGCCGCGCCTGACACACCGCTTGTTTCCGCCATCGAGTCGGCCATCGAGGACGTATTGACCGCCCCCCCGGCAGAGGACGCGACCGAAACCCCCGAGGTAGAGCTGGCCTTGCTGCCAGCCCCCGTCCCGACACCGACACCGACACCGACCGACAACCCGCCGCCCGACCGGATCGTGCAACCGCCCCCGACCCGCGCCCAGGCAGAAGCCAGCTATGCGGTCACCGGTGTCTGGCAGATGGACCCGGAACCGCTGCCCGGCAATACGGGCGGTGACCGGCTAGAGGGGCTGGTCGTCGCCTCTATTGACGCGTCAGTGCCGTCGCAGGCTGCGGTGGTTTTGCCCGGCGCGGCCTCGCTTGGCGGCGATCTGCGCCCGACGACGCTGACCCCACCCGCCGCATTGGGCATCCGCTATGACCTGGACGAACGTGGCCTCGTCCGCGCCACGACCGACGGCTCACTTTCGCCCGAGGGAACACTGGTTTACGCCGGTTTACCGCCAGTTGTGCCGCCATTGCGTCCGGGCACCGAGCCCGTCGTCGAACCTGTCCAGCCGACGGCAGAGGCCCCAGCTGTGGCCCCAGAAGCCACAGTCGAAAACGCGGAAACCACGCAGCCGGAACCCCCAGAGACAGAGCCATCCGCCGAGCCGGTCGAGATCGCCGTCCCCGCGCCAGACCCGGAACTACTGCGTCTTAGCGAAATTCGCCCCGCCGCCCGGCCGGACGGGCAACAGGACGTCGCCGAGCAACCCAACCTTGGCGGGTTTTCTGAAAGCGCGTTGGCGGCCATACGCCCAAGGATCCGCCCGCTGTCGTTGCAGGAACAAAGCGCCATCGCCACTGCTGATCCTGATGAATCTGAATTGGCCGAAGAGCCAGAGGATGAAACAGCCGCGCTTGAAACTGCCACAGAGCTGGCGGTCGAGGCGTCGTTGCAGCCCAGCCGGCGACCAAGCGATTTCGCCAGCACCGTCCAGAAGGCCCTGGCAGAGGCCAACGCGTCGGCACCCGCAAACACCGCGCCAGAACGCGAAGTCGCAGCCGCCGTCGCGCCTTCGATCCCATCGCGTGCCTCTGTCGCCAATCAGGCCACTGAACGTAACGCGATCAACCTGGGACGGGTCAATCTGATTGGGGTCTATGGCTCGCCCTCTGACCGGCGCGCGCTGGTGCGGTTAAAGTCCGGGCGTTACATCAAGGTCGAAGTCGGCGATGACGTCGATGGCGGTCGTGTTGCGGCGATTGGCGACGACGAATTGCGCTATATAAAGCGCGGCAAGAACATCACCCTGAAGTTGCCAAGCGGCTGATCTCAATCCGAAATTCCAGACACGAAAAAGGGCACCACTTGGGTGCCCTTTTCGTTTAATTCCAGAGAGTTAGGCCGCGTCGCCGTCCAGAACCCCGCGCGCGATCTGATCCGCCTCGATGGATTCAAACAGCGCCTTAAAGTTCCCCTCGCCAAAGCCATCGTCGCCCTTGCGCTGAATGAATTCAAAAAAGATCGGCCCGATGCAGGTCTTTGAGAAGATTTGCAGCAAAATCTTGGTCTCACCACCATCCACCACGCCTTCGCCATCAATCAGGATGCCGTGCTTCATCAACTTGTCTTTGGGTTCGTCATGACCCGCGACACGGGTGTAGCTCAGGTCATAATAGGCTTCAGGCGGGCCGGGCATGAACCTTAGCCCGTTTTCCGCAATTGTATCGACGGTGCCATAAATGTCTTCGCTGCCCACTGCGATATGCTGAATGCCTTCGCCGTTATAGCGCCGCAGATATTCGACGATTTGCCCCTTTTCGCCGCGATCCTCATTGATCGGAATCCGGATCCGTCCACAGGGCGAGGTCAGCGCGCGGCTGAGCAATCCAGTAAACTTGCCCTCGATATCAAAAAACCGTATCTCTTTGAAATTGAATATATTTCCGTAGAAGTTGAACCAGACATCCATATTGCCCTTGTGAACATTATGGGTCAGATGGTCGAGGTAATAGAACCCGACGCCCTTGGGGTTGGCATCGCCGATCCAGTTAAATTCCGCGTTGTAGGGCGAGGTTTCATAGTAGTCATCGATGAAATAAATCAGCGACCCGCCAATGCCGACAATCGCGGGCACATCCATCGTCTTGTCGTCGCCCGTGTAGGCGGTCGCGCCCTGCGCCAGTGCGTGTTTGAACGCATGATCCGCATCAACCACACGCCAGCCCATCGCCGGGCAGCAAGGACCGTGTTCATCAACAAATCGCATCGCCATCGACCCAGGCTCGGCGTTCAGCACATAGGTAATATCACCCTGCTGCCAAAGCTCTATCGCCTTGGATTTATGTTTCGCCGTATGGACATAGCCCATTTGGGTAAACAAATCACGAAGCTGTTGCGGCTCTGGATGGGCGAATTCTACAAATTCAAACCCATCGGTGCCGGCCGGGTTTTCATCGGAAATAACGGCTTTGGCGGCGTGATGCGGAAACGGGCCCATGGCAGACTCCTGACTGATTTGATTACATACATAAGATAGGCCTATTTTCGCCGGGTATTTGCGCATTTCTCTGGTTGGTTTCACAAAATTATGCGAGCCATTGACGGTTTTTCCCAAATATGCGCGTATTACCCGCATGATCCTGGATGATACCGACAAACGTCTGCTCGCCGCTTTGCAATCCGACGCCCAGCTAACGGCAGAATCGCTGGGCCAAAGGTTGAACCTGTCGCCCAGTCAGGCTGGGCGCCGCCGTCAACGGCTGGAAAATGCCGGAATTGTTGAACGTTATCAGGCGCGCCTCAGCCCGGAAAAACTGGGACTGACGGTGCAGGCCTTTGTGCAGGTGCAAATGGCGACGCATGACCCCGAGAAGGTGCGTGGTTTTGCCCGCATCGTGGCCACCCGCCCCGAAATCGTCAGCGCCTGGACGCTGACGGGCGACGCGGATTATCTCTTGCGGGTTTACACCCCGGATCTGGCCGCGCTGAATGTGCTGATTCATCAGGTTTTGCTACCACAACCCGCCGTCGCACGCGTGCAAAGCCAGATCGTTATGGATCAATTCAAACCGGACGCCCCATTGCCCACCTGATGCCCAGCTGAATCTGGGTTTGATTAACTAAAAAGAAATTCAATCGGGCCAAATTGGCGGCGACTCAAGACAGCCCGCAAAATCCTTCGTTTCAGATTACTTACGGACCTAAAATTGTGAATATGATCAGCAGCGCGACTTCGTACCGACCCGAAACTGGCGAGGCACCATTTGGGCTGGACGAGGTATTCTTTTCCCGTACCGACGGGCGCGGAACTATTCAGGCGGCCAATTCCGTATTCTGGCGGGTGGCCGATTTCAAATGGGCTGATATGAAGGGCGCGCCACATAACATCGTGCGCCACCCAGACATGCCCAAAAGCGTGTTTTGGCTGCTTTGGGACACGATCAAACAAGGCGAGATCATAGGGGCTTACGTCAAAAATCGCGCCCGCGATGGGCTGTATTACTGGGTATTCGCCGTCGTGGTTCCGCTGGACGACGGTTTTTTATCGGTTCGCATAAAACCCAGCAGCCCCACGTTGAAAATCATCGAAGAAGAATACGCGGCTTTGCTAAAACTGGAGCAGGAACAAGACCTTTCGCCAGCCGATGGTGCGAAGCATCTTCTTGAGCGTATAAAAAAACTAGGTCACTCTGATTATCATCACTTTTCCTGTTTTGCCCTGACAGAGGAATTAAACCACCGTAACGCCACCCTGAAAAGGGCCGACGACAGCAACATCGCAACCTCCAGAAAGATGCTTGGTGCCGCGCAAGAACTGAAAAAGGCCACCGCAGAACTGGTGCGCAACTTTGAGATGACAAATGTCATCCCGCACAACATGCGCTTGCTGGCGTCTCGGCTGGAACCCTCCGGCGGTCCGCTTAGCACGCTGTCGACCAATTATGGCTCAATGGCGCGCGAGATGTCAGATTGGTTTGAAGACCATGTTGTTGGCCCGAAGAGTAATTTTTCCACGATTGAGGCAAGTGTGAATCAGGGCATGTGTCTTGAATCGCTGGCGCGCCTGCTGTCGGACTGTGCCCTGCAGTTGAACGGCGAACGCGACGATCTCTCGAGTGTAGATTTTGAACTGGAAAGCGGACTCCTGAAAGAACTGGTCGAGCAATACAATGGGCTGTCGGCTGAAGGGCATCGCGAACTCAAGGAAGAGGCGACGCGCATCAAGGAAGCCTGCCGTAAAATGTATCGCTTCATGCTTGGTCTGACGACGACCCAGTCGATGTGCCGCACAGAAGGTGCGCGGATCCAGTCCGATGTCGAAAGCCTGAACGACGTAATTACGCAACTTAGCATCACGCAAAAGCGGATGGACGAAATTCTGATCCAGATCGACAGGCAAGCCACCTTGATCCATAAACTCGCAGCTTAATTGCGGCGCAGCGCGCGTAAAGACGTCTGAAACACACGCATCCACATCTAGGATGTCACATTCGCCTGCCATGACTGCTTGAGTTCCCGCCGTCCAAACGCGATGCTGACACTGCGCAACCGGAGGATTCAATGGAAGGCATGCTGTTTCAGGCGACCATCTACCTGGCCGCGGCAGTGATTGCTGTGCCAATCGCGGCACGGCTTGGGCTTGGCTCTGTCTTGGGGTACCTCGCGGCTGGTCTGCTGATCGGCCCGTTATTGGGCCTGGTCGGATCCGAAACGGAAAGCCTGCAACATTTTGCCGAATTCGGCGTGGTGATGATGTTGTTCCTCATCGGGTTGGAATTGGACCCACGCGCCCTATGGGACATGCGCCACAGGTTGGTTGGCCTTGGCCTGCTGCAAATCTTGCTGACCGCCAGTCTGATCTGTGCCGGTGCCGCCGTATTTCTGGGACAGCCATTGGCACCGGCAATTGCGATTGGCCTGATCTTCGCCCTGTCATCCACCGCTATCGTTCTGCAAACCCTAAGCGAAAAAGGGTTGATGCGCACTGGCGGCGGGCGTTCGATCTTTTCTGTTCTGCTAAGTCAGGACATCGCTGTTATCCCGATGTTGATCCTGCTGCCCCTGCTGGCCGCGACCCCTTTGCCGACGTTAAACCCCGACGGCTCGATGGCCCGCACGACCAACCCCGCAACGCCGGGCCATTCGCCGGCAGAACACAGCCTGTCATTGGTAGAGGGACTGCCTGGCTGGGGCGCGACCTTGGTGACACTGGCGGCCGTGGCAAGCGTGATTCTTGCGGGCATTTACCTTGCCAACCCGTTGTTCCGTTTTATCCATACGGCACGGCTGCGCGAGATGTATACCGCCTTTGCGCTGCTGATCGTCATCGGCATCGCCTTTCTGATGACGTTGGTCGGCCTCTCGCCCGCCCTTGGCACGTTCTTGGCAGGAGTGGTTCTCGCCAACTCCGAATTCCGCCACGAGCTGGAATCAGACCTTGAGCCCTTTAAAGGTCTGTTGCTTGGGCTATTCTTCATAACGGTTGGCGCGGGGCTTGATGTTGCGGGTTTTCTAAAAGAACCGTTTAAATTGCTGGGTTTGACACTGGCAATGATGTTGACCAAAGGCATCGTTCTGTATGGCCTTGGGTGGCTCTTCAAACTCCGGGGACGCGATCAGTGGTTGTTCACCCTTGGGCTTGCGCAGGCCGGCGAATTCGGTTTTGTGCTGTTCTCCTTCAGTGCGCAGCAACATGTCATCCCGCTCCCGCTGGCTCAGACGTTGCTGACGATTACCGCGCTGTCGATGCTGCTGACGCCGCTGTTTTTCATTCTATACGACCGCCTGCACCACATCATCGGCGATCAGGCAGACACACCGGAACATGACACGGTCGACGCCCAGGGGCCGATCATCATCGCCGGGGTCGGGCGTTTTGGCCAGGCCGTCAACCGCATGGTGCAGATGTCCGGTTTTCTGACCACGGTGCTGGATCACGACCTTGCCACCATCCAGTTGATGCGCAAATTCGGTTTCAAAGGCTTTTTCGGCGACCCGACCCGTCCAGAGGTTCTGCGTGCCGCCGGGCTGGCAGAGGCCAGCTTGCTTGTCGTCGCCCTGGATAACCGCGAGGCGGCAACCAAACTGGTTGCCTACGCGCGCCGCATCCGCCCTGACCTGCACATCGTCGCCCGTGCGCGCGACCGCAGTCACGTCTACGCGCTTTACCGTGCAGGAGCCGATGACATCGTACGCGAACTTTTTGACAGCAGCTTGCGCGCCGCACGCTATGTCCTGGAAAATATGGGGCTTTCCGAATTCGAAGCCGCCGCACTTGAAAAGACCTACTTCGACTATGACCGCGCCGCCGTGCGTGATTTGGCCAAGGTCTGGAAACCCGGCGTCCCGCCAGAGCAGAACGCCGAATACATGGCCCGCGCCAAGGAGTTGAACGCAGAACTAGAGGCCGCGCTGCTCGCCCGGTTCAACGAGCAACAATCAGAAACGAAACCCTAACAGGCTTGCGCGCTGCCCACTTAGCCGTCAGAAACCCCGGCTTCGGCAAAGGTCGCCATACCCGAATGACAGGCCAAAGCCCCTTTCAGCACACCGATTGCCAGAGCCGCGCCTGATCCTTCGCCCAGTCGCAGGCCCAGCGACAACAAAGGCTCTTTGCCCAACGCCGTCAGCATACGCCTATGCGCCCCTTCGGCCGAAACATGCCCGGCAACACAGTGATCCAGACCGCCTTCGGCCGCTTTTTCCACAACCGCCGCCGCCGCCGTGCAGATAAACCCATCCAAAATCACCGGAATGCGCAACACACGCGCGCGCAGGATCGCCGCCGCCATCGCCGCCAACTCACGCCCCCCCAAACAGCGCAGCACCTCTAGCGGGTCGCCAAGGACATCGCCGTGCAGAACCAGCCCTTCGGCAACCACTTGGGTTTTCAGCGCCAACGCGGCGTTATCTACGCCGGTGCCGCGCCCGACCCATTCAGCCGCAGCGCCGCCAAACAACGCCGCGCCGATGGCCGCCGCAGAGGTCGTATTGCCAATGCCCATTTCGCCGACAACCAGCAGGTCCGCCGCCGGATCAACCGCATCCCAACCCGTACGCAAAGCCGCATAAAACGCCGCCACATCCATCGCGGGGGCCTGTGTAAAGTCCGCTGTCGGCTCTTCCAATTGCAACGCATGCACATCCATCCGTGCGCCAAAGGCTCTGGCCAATTGGTTGATCGCCGCGCCGCCGGCCTCAAAATTGGCGACCATCTGCACAGTCACCTCTGGCGGAAATGCCGAAACGCCCCGCGCCGCAACCCCATGATTACCGGCAAAAACAATTACTTGTGGGGCCTGCATTGTCGGCCGCGCATCCCCGCGCCAACCCGCATACCAAATCGCCAGATCTTCCAGCCGACCCAAAGCCCCGGGCGGTTTTGTTAATTGTCCATTGCGGGCCTCCGCCCCGGCCAGTGCTGCAGCATCCGGTCCTGGCAAATCGGCCAGCACCTCGCGAAAAGCCGCCAGATCAATGGGCGCGTCAGGTGTCATTTCAGTCCCTCATTGCAGATTTCTGCAGATGGCTCTATCGCGTTGAAGATGCCTGCAACAGCCCCTTTGGCCCACCTTGATGCCTGATCGCGACACAAACCCTAATTTGCCGCTGGCCACGCCCGGCGACATCCTGACCGCCCTCGGCTTGCTGACCCGCCTGCCGCTCCCACACCCGCGAAACCCGCGCGGGGCTGCTGCTGCCTGGGCTTACCCACTTGCCGGTCTTGCCCCCGGCCTTATCGCCACCCTCGTCGCATTCGCCGCCGCCGGTCTGCCCGCCGCTCTAACCGCCGGTCTCGCCCTGGCGGCCTTGATCACCACCACCGGTGCCCTGCATGAGGACGGCCTCGCCGACACAGCCGACGGGCTTTGGGGCGGATGGACACCTGCGGGACGGCTGGAAATCATGAAGGACAGCCATATCGGCACCTATGGCGTGATCGCGCTGGTGCTTTCCCTTGGCCTCAGATGGTCTGCCATGACCGCCATCGCAACCCACAGCAGTCTGCCAATCGCGCTGATCCTCGCCGCCGTCCTGTCACGTGCGCCGATGGTGGCGTTGATGTCCGCCCTGCCGAATGCTCGGGATACCGGGCTATCAAAGGCAACCGGTCGCCCATCCCGCAGCACCACCCTGCTGGCCATCGCCATTGCGCTGACCATCGCCTATATCGCCCTTGGCCTCTCAGCGATCCCCCTTGCGCTGCTGCTTGCCTTCACTACGCTTGTGATCGCCGCCATCGCCAAGACCAAAATCGGGGGCCAGACCGGTGATATCCTTGGCGCAACACAACAAATCTCAGAGATCACCATCCTCGCTGTCCTGATAAGCTAACCCCAACCGCGCCCCAGCCACCCACCGCCCGGTTCACCGGGCTCATACTGCGAGCGCCAAAGGCGCTCTCCGTTTACCACCAGCCCGTAACAGAAAACGCCGCCCAAAAGGACGGCGTTTTCAAACAAAACAGCTAGATTCTACGCCGCGGCGCGCGACACCAAAACGTCATCAACTTGCTTCTGCGCCGCAACCTCGTCAGAGCCCGCAACCGCCGCCACTTCGCGGGTCAAACGCTCCAACGCCGCCTCATACAACTGCCTCTCGGAATAGCTCTGCTCACGCTGATCATCGGTCCGGTGCAAATCGCGCACCACCTCGGCAATCGCGATCAGATCACCAGAGTTGATCTTTTGCTCATATTCCTGTGCGCGGCGCGACCACATGGCCCGCTTGACCTTGGCCTTGCCCTTTAGCGTCGTCATCGCGCGGTTCACGATATCGGGCGAGCTTAGCGAGCGCATGCCAACCTCGGTTGCCTTATGGGTCGGCACCCGCAGGGTCATCTTGTCTTTTTCAAACGCGATCACAAAAAGCTCCAGGTTGATGCCTGCGACTTCCTGTTCCTCAACGGTAACGATCTTGCCCACGCCATGGGCCGGGTACACCACGAACTCATTCGGGCGGAAATCCAGTTTTTTCGCTTTGCTCATGCAGAGTCCTTCCTAGCGGGCCTAGCGGGGTCCCCCATGCCATTCCGACGCCAAATCAAGACCCCGCGCGAATGCGCCCGTTTCCTCGATTTCAGCGCCAAAAAGACCGTCCCCAGGAATATCTCCCTGCGGGCAGCTATGGGTTTCCAGCGTTGTTGTGACAGTTACATAACAGATTTTTGGCCCATTTTAAAGCGCTGCAACGCAGAATAACTCTAAAACGCCGCCATTTCAGGCCTTTGCACGCAACAAATCCCGCCTCGCCAGGTCAAACATGGCGAGCAGTTTCGCATTTATTGCGAATCGGTCCCAGCCGCCGCCCCTAGCCACCTTCGCCCGGCGTCTCGCTAAAGTATTTCTCCAGCTTGCCGTCTTCGCCATCCCGCTCTTCGGCTTCCGGCAGCGGGTCTTTCTTGCTGATGATCACCGGCCAAAGCTCGGAATACTTACGGTTGAACTCCACCCATTTTTCCGTGTCAGGCTCTGTGTCGGGCAGGATCGCCTCGGCGGGGCACTCGGGCTCGCAAACGCCGCAATCAATGCATTCATCCGGATGGATGACCAGCATATTCTCGCCCTCATAAAAGCAATCCACGGGGCAGACTTCGACACAGTCGGTGTATTTGCAGGCGATGCAAGCGTCGTTCACGATATAGGTCATGGGGAATCCCGGCGTTTTTCTGGCCTGTTAGGTAATCCAGCCCCGCCGATCATTCAAGATCGAACCCCTTCAGCTTTGCCGCGTTGCGACGATCTTTTTTGCTGGGCCGTCCCATGCGTTCAATCTGGGCCACCTCGGGCACAGGTTCAGGCACCGGGGTCAGATCATCGTACAACGCCTGCGCCTCAGGCGCGGGGCCACGGCGCGTGCCCAGATCCACCACGCGCGCCACCCGCACAATTCGCCCCTGCGTAAAGGTCAGCGTATCGCCGGCCCCCACCGCAAACGATGCTTTGCCGATCCGCACCGAATTCACCCGCACATGACCACCGGTCACGACCTTGCTGGCCAGGCCGCGCGTTTTGAAAAATCGCGCGTACCACAGCCATTTGTCGATGCGGATCGTCGGACGCGGTGCGTTCACCCTAACGCTTGTCCTTCAGCCCCATCAATGCGGCGGCAAAAGGATTGTCCGGGTCGATGGCCTTTTCCTTTTTCGGCGGTCGGGCCTCAAACTTTTTGGCTCCGCTTTGCTGCGGCTTGCCCTTTGGCGGGCGTTTGCCGCCCGGTTTGCCACCGCGTCGCTCGCCCGGCTTGCCGCCTGATCGTTCTTGCGGCTTGCCACGGCCACCGGCATTCTGCGCCCGGCCGCCTTCGCGTTTGCGCGCGAACCCGGCCCAGGTAAAGGTATAGAACACCTCTGTTTCCGGTGCCGCCTCGGCCTTGGCCGCAGGCTCTGCCACCTCAGTCGGCTTTTCGCCGCCCGGCTGCGCCTCTGCTTCGCTGGCACCCTCGGCACCCGGCTGCGGCTCTGGCGTCGCTTCGGCATCCGGCTGCGCCTCAGCTTCAGAGGCCCCCGCGCCTTCCAGATGATCGACCGGGGCGGCGGTTGGCGTCTCATCCGACACCGCCTCCACCTCTGATGCACCCTCCGCGCCCGGCTGTGCCTCTGGCGTGGCAGCCGTATCTGGCTGCGCCTCAACTTCGGACGTCCCTGTCGGCGTCGGATCAACAGGGGCTGCCTTTACCTTTGCCCGCTCCGCCTTGGCGGCAGCATACCCCAGACCCTGCATCAGATCCGCGAATTGCTCCAGCGTCATGCCGGTGATCGACAGCATGTCTGGCTTTGCCTCAAACCCGGCGCGGCTGTTTTCCGCGCGCAACTGGTCTGCCAACCGTTCCAACATATCGATCCGAATCGCGCGGGTGCCTGCCGCGTGATAGCCCGACATCGTGTGGAACGATTCAGGTGCCGACGCCATCGTCGGGATCGTCACCAGACCCGGTGGTGGGCTTTCGGGGAATTCATCCAAGCCCTGCGACAGCGACCACAGCACCAGCCGCAACCGCGTCGGGGCTGGTTTCAGCAACAGCGGCATGAACACGGTGAACTGCCCAAACCGGATACCATGCTTGCGCAGCGCGCCGCGCGCATCCTGATCCAGATCCTTAACCTCGGTGGCAATCGCCGACCGTGGGATCACGCCCATATTCTCGATCATGCGAAAGGCAAAACCGCGCGCCAGCCCCGTCAAAGCCTCATCGCGTTGCATGTTCAACAGCGGTTCGAACAGCGTGGCAACCTTGCGGTCGATAAAGTGCTGCAACCGACGCTGCACCTTTTGCGCAACGTCATGCCCGGCCTCATCATCGACAAAAGCCTCGACCTGCGGCTTCAGCGGTTCAGACCCCGCGACCAGCTTGCCGATTGCATTGCTGCCCCACATCAACCCGCCCTGATCGGTAAAATCGATCTCTGTGTCGGGGCTGTTGTAAAAACGATCCGCCCGCAGGTGAAACTCTGGCCGCAAGGCCTGCAAAGCCGCCGCCCGCAGCGTCTTGGCCTCATCGGGGGTTGCCGCGCTATCCTGGCGGAAACGGAACCCATCCAGCCGACCCACTGCGTGGCCCTCGACCGTCACTTCACCTTTGTCATTCACTTCGGCCAACATGGCCTCCTTCTGTTTGAGCCGGCGCAGCAACACGCTGGTGCGCCGATCCACAAATCTTTGCGTCAGGGCGTTATGTAACGCATCCGACAGGCGGTCTTCTACAGCGCGGGTCGCCCCGCGCCAATGGTTTTCGTCATCTACCCAACCTTTGCGCTGTGCAACATAGGTCCAGGTGCGAATATAGGCCAACCGTTTCGACAATGTGTCAATGTCGCCATCTGTCTTATCTATCCGTTTGATCTGCCGCGCCAGCCAATCGTCCGGCACCCGGCCATACTCATGCAGATCGCCAAATATCTTTTCCAGCAGGTTGCTATGTTCACCATGGCTGATGCCGCGAAAATCCGGGATGCGGCAGACATCCCACAACAGCTTGACGCCCCGTGCATCGCTGGCCTTTTCCTGCACATGGCCAAGCTCTGCCAAGCTTTTCAGCACCATCAAATCATCGGCCTCACGGGCCCGCACCAACCAGTCGTCATTCGGTGCGGTTTCCAGCGAGCGGATCAGCGCCTCAGCATTGCCAAATTCAAGCTTTGCATTGCGCCATTGCAGCTTTTTGATCGGGGTAAAACGATGGTTGACGATGGCCTCGGCCATGCCCTCATCCAATTCCCCCGCCTCGCCCGTCACACCAAAGGTGCCAGGCTTCATATAACGCCCCGCGCGCCCCGCAATCTGGGCCAATTCATTCGGGGCCAGATAGCGCATCCGTCGCCCGTCAAACTTGCTCAGGCTGCTGAACGCCACATGGTCGATATCCAGATTAAGCCCCATCCCGATGGCATCGGTGGCCACCAGATAATCAACTTCGCCGTTCTGATACATCTCGACCTGCGCATTGCGCGTCCGAGGACTAAGCGCGCCCATAACCACCGCCGCACCGCCTTTTTGGCGGCGCAAAAGCTCGGCAATCGCATAGACATTATCAACGGAAAACCCAACAATTGCTGACCTTGCGGGCATCCGGCTTATCTTTTTGGCACCGGTATACAGCAGCTCTGAAAACCGGTCGCGATACAGAAACTGCGCCTTCGGTTCCATCGCCGCAATCGCGCTGCGCATGGTATCACTGCCCAGAAACAACGTCTCATGCGTGCCGCGCGCGCGCAGCAGCCGGTCGGTGAACACATGTCCACGCTCCGGGTCGGCGCAAAGCTGAATTTCGTCGATCGCCAGAAAATCCGTGCCCAGCCCCTGCGGCATCGCCTCGACCGTGCAGACCCAGTATTGCGTGCGTTCAGGAACGATGCGTTCTTCGCCCGTCACCAAGGCCACAACAGACGGCCCGCGCAGCTTGACGATCTTGTCATAAACCTCGCGCGCCAGCAGGCGCAGCGGCAGGCCAATGACGCCGCTGCGATAGCCCAACATCCGGTCTATCGCGTAATGCGTTTTGCCGGTGTTGGTCGGGCCTAAAACGGCGGTGATACGCCCAAGTTCTGTAATCATGACACCGGTTCTTTTAGCTGCGCGCCGCTTGGCCCGGCTGATCCGGTGCGGCAATGGTCTGGCGCAAGAACTCTGCCAGATCTGCCACGCCTTTATCCGCCTCTGGGCTGCGTCCCGCGTTCAGATGCCAGACATGGGGCACATCCGCCCATTCATCAACCCGAACCTGCACGGCATCGCTGCGTAATTTTTCCGCCATCCGCCGGGTTTCGTCATAAAGTGCTTCGGTTTTGACCACCTGAAACATCACCGGCGGTGCCCCCGCGAATCGGCCATGTATCGGCGAGGCGACTGGATCAGCCGCATCACCGCCCGCCAGATAGGCCTCTATTCCGCGCCGACCCCAACTGGGCGCGACCAACATTTCGCTCTGCCTGTTGGCCTCAAATGACGGTGACGACAGCGTCAAATCCACCACCGGCGACATCAAGCCCACCGCGCCCGGCATCGGCAAACCCAACTGACCAATCTGATGTAAAAGCGACAGCGCCAGATTGCCGCCCGCACTATCGCCGACCAGCGCAATGCGGTCAGCCGCAAAGCCCTGTTCCAGCAACGCGCGATAGGCCGTCAGCGCATCATCCGCCCCCGCCGGAAACGGATGCTCCGGTGCCATGCGGTAATCAACGAACAATCCGGCCATCCCCGCCGCATCCGCCAAATCCGCCAGCATCCGCGCGTAGCTGCGGATCGTGCCCAGCACAAAAGCCCCACCATGCAGATACAGAATCACACCGCGCGACGTATCATTGCCCAGATCAAGCCAACTGGCAGGCACTTCAGCCCCCTCGCTGGCCAAAACCACATCCCGCCGCCGCAGCCCCTTGGGCGGTTTCACCATTAAAAACGCGTTCCAATCGGCAACCTTGCGCATCAACCAATGCGGACGCACCAGCGCCAGCGTCGGCTTCTGCACATACCGCGCATTCAGATTAAACAGCTTTTGTTGCCAGGAAATCGCCATATCGCCCCTTTGTCGCCGCCATAGAGCCGCGCATCAAAGCGTTTGTCCACCCACGCGCTTTTCCAGCACCTCAATCGCGTCCTGCACCTCTGGCCGGTGCGGATGCATACCCTGCACCATATGCCAGACCTCTAGCGCCTGTTCTTCCATTCCGACGCTTTGCAACACCACCGCCAACCCGGTCATCGCCCCAAAATGCTGCGTATTCAGCGCCAGCGTGCGCCGCAAATCCTGCATCGCCGGGCCGAACATCTCTTTGTTGAACAACGCCGTCGCCCGCCCGTTCCAACCCTCGGCGAAATCCGGCGCATGATCGGTCAGCGCAGTAAAATGTTGCAACGCTGCGTCAAAATCCTGCGCCTCCAGCGCCTTTTCGCCGCGCTGCAACAGCAGATCCATTGCCGCCGACCCGGATTTCGACCATTCCGCGCGAATCCGCCGTTCAACCGCCTGCCAATTAGACGTTTCCGGATTCGCCAGTTCTTCCAACAACGTATCGACATCAACAGGCTCGCCCGATTGCCCCAACAAAGGTACAGACAACCCCAAGAGCATAAGAACTACCGCAACGGCACGTTTGCAGATATGGATCAGGTTTCGCATAAGGAAAGCGTAACACACCTGCGGGCAATTATAAGACCCCGCCAGTCACATTTTAAGGAGATCAGGATGAGCGACGTGATCGAGGCCGCCGTAGCGGGATTGAACGAAAAACTGAACGGCAATGGCTTTGACGGTTCGGCCAAGTTCGCAATCGAGGGCGAAGGTGCCGTGATCGTCGATGGCAGCGGCGCGCGCGCCAGCGATGATGACGCCGACGTGACCCTGACGGCGGACGCCGACACCTTCAAAGCCATCCTCGACGGCGAACTTAACCCAACCACCGCCTTCATGACCGGCAAACTGTCGGTCGATGGCGACATGGGCATGGCAATGCAGTTGGGCAGCGTGCTCAGCTAGCAAATGCCCGCGCCCTTTCATCACGCAGTCGCAGAGGGGCCCGAAACGGCCCGCGCCGAATGGGTCACCACGCCCGACGGTCTGCGGCTGCGACTGGCGATCTGGCCCGCTGAAGGGGATGCGAAGGGGACGATCCTGCTGTTCCCCGGCCGCACCGAATATGTCGAAAAATACGGCCAGGCCGCCGGTGATCTGACGGCGGCCGGTTATGCGGTCATCTCTATCGACTGGCGCGGTCAGGGCCTGTCAGACCGCCTGCTGGACAATCCCGCCACCGGCCACATCATGGATTTCGACGATTATCAGCTTGATATCGCCGAACTGCTGCAAGCCGCCAAAGCCCACAACTTGCCGCGGCCATACTACTTTCTTGGTCACTCTATGGGCGGCGGCATCGGGCTGCGTGCGTTGATGAACGGCCTTCCCGTCAAGGCCGCCGTTTTCACCGCCCCGATGTGGGGTATCCTGATTGCACCACATCTGCGCCCCGTCGCCTGGGCGCTATCCTGGGCCTCGCGTCATTTGGGCTTTGCCCATGTTCTGGCCCCAGGCACCACGCGCGAAACCTATGTCAAGGCCGCGCCATTTGACGACAACTCGCTGACCACCGACCCCGCGATGTACGCCTACATGCAACGTCAGGTCACCGCGCACCCCGAACTGGCGCTTGGCGGCCCCAGCCTGCGCTGGCTATATGAGGCGCTGGTCGAATGCCGCAAGATGGCCCGCCTTCCAACCCCCGCCATCCCAACGCTGACCTTTCTGGGCAGCAACGAGCGTATTGTTACCACCACTCCGATCCACAAACGTATGGCCAATTGGGCCGACGGCAAACTGCAAATGGTTGACGGGGCCGAGCATGAGGTAATGATGGAAACGCCTGCCATCCGCGCGCAGGCTTTCCGCGAGATCATCGCGCATTTTGACGCGCATCGCTGACCGCCCGCCAAAAAACCCGCCAAAACGCCCTGTACATACCGGCTGTGTACGCCCGGTGTACGCCCTGTGTACAGGTTGTGTACGCTCTGTGCGGCAGTTTACCCCCGATAATTTCAACTGCGACTTGAACCTTGGGGCACCTGCGCCTTATGTCATGTCAAACCTGTTTCAAAGGATATCCCATGCGCGACCTGCCCAGCCCCGTTTATGACGCCAACGCCAGCAGCAGCGGTGCCTTTGGCGACCTGCCAGATTGGGACCTCAGCGATCTTTACACCGCCGAGGACGCGCCAGAACTGACCCGCGACATGGCTTGGCTGGAAACGGAATGCGCCAGTTTCGCCGCCGACTATCAGGGCAAACTCGCCGATCTTGACGCCAACGAATTACTCGCCTGCGTGCAGCGCCACGAAAAAATCGACATGATCCAAGGCCGCATTATGTCCTTCGCCGGGCTGCGATATTACCAGATAACCACCGATCCGGACCGCGCGAAATTCATGTCCGACTGTCAGGACAAACTGACGACATTCTCGACGCCGCTTGTATTTTTCAGCTTAGAGATCAACCGGATAGACGACGATGCCTTTGATGCGCTCTTTGCTGCCGACACCGGGTTGACCCGCTACAAACCCATCTTCGACCGCCTGCGCGCCATGCGTCCGCATCAGCTCTCCGATGAGCTGGAGCAGTTCCTGCACGACCAATCCGTTGTCGGCACCGCCGCCTGGAACCGCCTGTTTGATGAAACGATGGCCGGTCTGAAATTCACCGTCGATGGCGAAGAGTTCAACATCGAAGGCACGTTGAATTTCATGTCCGACCCCGACCGCGCCAAACGCGAGGCTGCGGCTCGCGAACTGGCACGGGTGTTCGGCGAAAACATCACGCTGTTTGCCCGTGTCACCAATACCTTGGCCAAGGAAAAAGAGATTGAGGACCGCTGGCGCAAGATGCCCACGCCCCAAACCGGGCGGCATCTGTCCAACCACGTCGAACCCGAAGTGGTCGAGGCCCTGCGCAACGCTGTCGTCGCCGCCTACCCCAAGCTAAGCCACCGGTATTACGAGCTAAAACGCAAGTGGCTGGGTCTGGACACGCTGCAAATGTGGGACCGTAACGCGCCGCTTCCGATGGAGGAAACCAAGACCGTCCACTGGGACGACGCCCAGGCGCTGGTGCTCGAGGCATACAGCGATTTCGCCCCCGAGATGGCCGAAATTGCCAAACCCTTCTTCACCGACGGCTGGATCGACGCGGGCGTCAAACCCGGTAAGGCCCCCGGTGCCTTTGCCCACCCGACCGTCACCGACGTGCACCCCTATGTCATGCTGAACTACCTGGGAAAACCCCGCGATGTCATGACCTTGGCGCATGAACTTGGCCACGGCGTGCATCAGGTTTTGGCCGCCGGTCAGGGCGAATTGCTGTCGTCGACGCCGCTGACACTGGCCGAAACCGCCAGCGTCTTTGGCGAAATGCTGACCTTCCGCAAAATGCTCGACAACGCCAAGGACGACGCCGAGAAAAAGATCCTGCTGGCCGGCAAGGTCGAAGACATGATCAACACCGTCGTGCGCCAGATCGCGTTCTACGATTTTGAATGCAAACTCCACGCCGCCCGCGCCGACGGCGAACTGACCCCCGACGACATCAACGCCCTCTGGATGTCCGTCCAAGCCGAAAGCCTCGGCCCCGCCTTCACCTTCATGGAGGGCTATGAGACCTTCTGGACCTACATCCCCCACTTCATCCACTCACCGTTCTACGTCTACGCCTACGCCTTTGGCGACGGCCTCGTGAACGCGCTCTACGCCGTCTACGCAGAGGGCGACGCGGGCTTTCAGGACAAGTATTTCGACATGCTCAAGGCCGGTGGCTCCAAACACCACAAAGACCTGCTGGCCCCCTTCGGCCTCGATGCCTCTGACCCGAAATTCTGGGACAAAGGCCTGTCGATGATCTCTGGCTTTATTGATGAGTTGGAAGCGATGGAGGACTAGGTAGCGCCCAAACGCATGCGGACACCATCCGGCGGCTGCGCCTTTGTTCCGTGCACACCGGACAACTAATGGGCGCAAGCCGCTAAGTAATTCGCGTCATTTACCAAATCTGCTTCATTGGGTATTCTCTGCCCATGGAACACGTCAGCAATCGATTACTCCACCAGCGTCTACGCAACCGAGTAATCGAATTGCTGGATTTGCACTCTTGCCCCGACGCTGTCTCACGGTTCGGCGCACATGAAGCAATCAATCTTGTCGACGACTTTCTGCCCCTCGATTTTCATGACGCGCCCGGCATTTTTTCCGAAGCAGAGCAATTGGCCATCACCAGCTTTCTAATACTGGTTGATAGAGCGTCAGATGTAACCGACACAGACCACCTGACTACGGATTGGTTCACGGACTCTCCTGAATGGGGTGCGCTTTCAAACTTCTCACGAAGGACATATAACCTGTTCATGGTAAGGGGGGTTTCGAATGAGGAACGAGAAGACACGTCACCAACGTGATCTTACATCAGCGCCGACAAACCATTCAAAACTTCACCAATCTCCCCGTCTCACCGCGATACGCCTGAAACGTGAGCGATGACAGCATCGTTCCGCCAAAGGTCTTGGCCAACTCATCCGGCCCGGCCAGCCCCATCTGGTCGCGCATCGTCTGCTGCACAACAATTACCACGTCCTTTTCATTCGGAGAGATCACACCCACGATCCGCGCCGCGACAGCCCCGCGCGCCGGATCATCGAACAACGACACGAACTCAACCGCCGGATGGCCCGCGATTTCAATCATGCGCCCGCCCAAGACATTGGCCGACTCTGGCGGGGACAGCGACGGGTAAACCTGCCGGTCAATGACAGCGAATAACCGCTTAAGCCGCTCCTCGGTCGTATCCCCACCGACCGTTCCAACCGAAAACGTGATATATTCCAGCAGCGTTCCGTCCGGCGACAAAAACTGCATCTCACCCACGTTGCCCTGTACTTTCGGGAACCGCGTGCGGGTGATCAGCTTATCCGTGGAAAACGGCACGCCCATCGTGAAATGAATTGGCAGCGTCCGTTCTTTGGAAAACTCAAACTCCAGATCGATTTTCATCTGCACTTTGACAGACTGGTCAAGCACCGTGCGCCAATCATAGTCCTGCGCTATAGCCGGAGCCGAAATCATAGTTCCAAGCGGCAATGCCAGTGCAGCCGCCAATATAATTCTTCGTAACAACAGATACTTCCTCTCAATTATCATTCTAATCCTACACCCCGTAGGCCGTCCAGACAACCGCGTAGCGTCCCTTCGAAACCTACCCAAACCGTCACTTCAACTGACTGTCCTTTGACCCACGCCGGTTGATCCCGCCGCGCGTTTCAAACCGACCGTCACGTTCCTGCTGACAGTCGATACACAGCTTTACCCCCGGCCGCGCTAACCTACGCGCTTCGGGTATTTCTTCGCCGCATTCGGCGCATTCCGTCAGGCTTTCGCCCTCTGGCCCGCGCCGGGCCTTCATCCGCGCCAATTCATCGGAAATCGACGCCTCGATCTGTTCACTCACCGCGCCGTCCCGCGCCCAGCCGCCTGCCATATCAATCCCTCCGTCGCCGCAACGTTACACGGCAGTCGCAAACCTGTCACCTGCCCAAAGTATCCTCGGCGCAGCCCTTGAAAGGAAGCCGAAATGCCGCAGGATTACGACCTTAACAGCGCCTATAAAATCGACGGCCCAGCGGCCGCCAAAACGCTTTATGGCAAATGGGCCGACACCTATGACGACAGTTTTGGCCAGGGCTGGGGTTATATCGCGCCACGCGAAATCGCCAAGATCTACCGTCAGGAATCCACCGGCAACGAGCCCGTGCTGGACATCGGCGCGGGCACCGGGCTGGTCGCAGAACATCTGGGCGGGCTGACTGTCGACGCCATCGACATCACGCCCGACATGCTGGAAATCGCCGCACGCAAAGGCCTGTACCGACAGCGCATCATCGGTGACTTGCTGCAACCGCTTGACTTTGCCGACAATTCCTATGGCGGTGTGATTTCCTGCGGCACCTTCACCCACGGCCATGTCGGCCCGGCCTGCCTGCCAGAGTTGCTGCGGATCACCTGGCCCGGAGCCTTGTTCGTCTGCGGCACCATCCCAGCCGTACTGGATGGCGCGGGCTTTGGCTCTGCCCTCGCCGAACTGGTCGCGCAAAACCGCATCACCCCGGTGAAATTCCGCCAGATCGACATCTATGATCAGGCCCACCACGACCACAGCGCCGACAAGGGCCTGGTCATGGTGTTCCGCGCGCTTTAGGCCCAGCCGCTAGTCCAGTTCCGTCCAGGGCCAAGGCTTCACCTCGCTGGCCGCCGTCTGATAGCGCGCCGCCTTGGCGATCCAGATGCCCAGTGATGTGCCGAACTCTGCCAACTGCTCATTCGGCTCGCCCTTGTTCAGCGCCATGATGATAAACTGGATCAGCGTCGCCACCCCCAGCACCGTCTGTGCCACAGAAATCATCAACGCAATCAATATCATATAGACCAGCCGCAACCAAAGGCTGTCCTTTTCGTCGGGATCAAGCTGCGGCCCGTGCATGCGGCCATCAAATTTATCTTCGTCGGACAATGGCATCGCGATTCCTTTGTTAAAATGCCACCATATCATAGAAATGAGCAGGCAAATCAGCAACCGGTGTATGCAGTAAATCCTTGTCCAACTCGCCAACCAGCTTAGCCGCCAACCCATCAGGTATTTGGTCCCGCAAGGCCCCCAACATCTTGGGTGCCGCGGCAATCAGCAGCCGGTCATAGCCACCGTCATCCCAGGTCTTTTGCAACACCCCGACCAGATCAGCCGCGAACCGCTCTCGGTTCTGGCGTCCTTCCGAACTTGACGGCTCCACCCCGTGATGCGCGGCACCGCTGCCCGATTTCGCCCGCCCCGGCCCGTCCGCATAGGCGGTCGGCGCGCCGGAAACAGCCTCGCGATCCAGATGCGAAATCTGGTGCAGCCCCTTGCCGACACCCTCATTGACCAACATGCGCGCCTCGCCTTCACTGGCCAGAAGAACAAGCGTTTGAACCGGTTTCATGACAAATCTCCCTTGATTGATTTGCCGTCACGCTAACGACCCCGCGCGACGCCCACCTTGATCTGGCGCAACAGACACATCGCAGGACCATCCCACACGCCTTGCGTGAATCGCGCTGTCGGATATGCTGCCCCAGGGACCAGTGGGTGACAGGGGCTGCGCGGCGTTGGGCGACAACAATCAAGAACGATCCTGGGTCTGGATCAGCGATCAGGCCAGTCGTCGCAGCGGCACATTGTCCGTCATGGCCGTCGCCGAAACCATCGCGGCCTCTGCCCTCGGTCTCTGGCTGTGGTTCCACGTCGGGCTATACCCGATGTTGCTGTCCAGCGCGGTGATGGCCTTTCTGACCATGCTGCGCTCTGACGCCTCGATCGAAAAAGGTGCCCGCTGGTTCACGGCCCACGAAAAGCAGTTGAACCGCGAAACCGCACCCCGCTGGCAAATGATCCTCAGCATCACTCTTGCGGCGCTGACCGCCGGGATATCATGCTTTTGGCTGGAATCGCTGTGGCCGCCCGGGCACTCAGGCTGGTCGCCGTTTTGGCAATCTGCCTTGGTGGTTTTTTTGGCTATGAATATCGGAATTATGGTAGGTGCTGCTGTTGCTGCAATCGTAGCAGGAGCAGTGGTAGTGGTAACATCAGCGGCATCGAACGCCGGAATGGTTTCGGAAACGGTAGCTGGAGCGGAACCTATAGCGATATTGGGGGGGGAGCGGTTGCGGGAATAGCGTTGGGAGTTGGGGTCGGAGCGAGAATACCTCTTCGGTTTTCTGGACTCCTTTTGGGGTTTTCCGTGCGGGCGCTTCTGACAAGAATGCTTGCCACTATGTGTCATATCCCTGCCGGGCTAATGCAGTTTCCAACCAACTGGTCCACACTGGTCTTAACGCTGGACTTTCAGTCCCCGCCGGATTTGGTTCCGAAGTTGCCAGACGAAACGCTATTTAGAGTTTCCAAATTGATCAAAGCGTTGAAGCCAAAAAAAGGCCTTGCCGAATCAATATCCTATCTCATCGCCATCCTCATCCTCTTCGGCCCAACCTACATCTTCCGCCTCACCCTCAAATCCACTTTCCTGCTCTACTGGCCGCTTCTGTTCATCGCCTCGGCCCCAAAAACCCGCAAATCCCCCGACGGCAGCCTGCAATGGGATGACACCCACGGCCGCACCCTGAAAGACAAAGTGTTTTTCGCCGTCGCCCTCGCCGTCATCGCCGCCACCCTCTGGTCGATCTACCAACCCGGTTTCTACGCCAGCTATGCCCCTTGGGGCGCATCAAAGGGCCTGCCAACCCCGCGATGGCTCGATTTCCTTGGCTTCAACCTCAGCGCGCTGAAATTGTGGGAGTGGAGCGCGCTGATCGCCTGCATCATCACCGCCACCCTGTTCGTCTGGTCCAACACGCTATACGTCACCCACAAGGGCGGCAAACGCGGCCAACCCGGCTGGCTAAAACTAAAGGCCATCTACGCCCTGCGTCGCGCCAACACCTTGATTTCACTGACCACATGCGCCCTCGCCTTCATCGGCGCGGTTTGGTTCGGCCACGACACCTGTCGCATCACCGAAACCCCCAGCCCTTGGCTGACGGCCCTCCTCGGCAAGCCGCAGAACTGCGTTACCGCTGTGACGTTTGCCATTCCGGGTTGATCCACGGGGTGTCATTCGCCGCCGCCAGCGGCGCACGGCCCAGAATATGATCCGCCGCCTTTTCGCCCGTCATGATCGACGGCCCGTTCAGATTGCCGTTGGTGATCTGCGGAAACACCGAACTATCGGCCAGCCGCAGCCCATCCACGCCAATCACCCTGCACTCAGGGTCGACAACCGCGCCCGGGTCATCGCGCCGACCCATGCGCGCCGTGCCGCAGGGGTGAAAGGCACTTTCGGCATGCTCGCCAATGGCCGCATCCAGCGCGTCATCCGACTGCACATCAGCACCGGGCTGAATTTCATGGCCGACGTAGGGCGCAAAGGCGTCCTGGCCGAAAATCTCTCGCGTCAGGCGGATGCACGCGCGGAAATCCTGCCAATCATCCGCATGGCTCATGTAGTTAAAGTTGATCACCGGTGCCTCTGCCGGATCGGCCGAGCGCAGCGTCACCGCCCCGCGTGATTTTGACCGCATCGGCCCGACATGGGCCTGAAACCCATGACCATTCACCGCCGCTTTGCCGTCGTACCGAACCGCGATAGGCAGGAAATGAAACTGAATATCCGGATAGTCTATTCCGGCGCGGGAACGAATAAATCCAGCGGTTTCAAACTGGTTAGATGCCCCCAGCCCCCGACCTGTCAGCAGCCATTTCGCCCCGATCAACCCCTTGCTGATCAGGTTCCAATAGCTGTACAGGCTGACCGGTTTCACCGCCGCCATCTGGATATACATTTCCAGATGGTCCTGCAGATTTTGCCCGACACCTTCCCGCGCGGCGACAACATCAATCCCGTGTTTCGCCAACTCTGCGCCCGGCCCGATCCCCGATAACATCAGCAGCTTGGGCGAGTTTATCGACGACGCCGCCAGAATGACCTCACGCCGTGCCCTGATCACCTCTGACACACCGCCCCGGCGCACCGACACGCCCACAGCGCGGCCATCTTCAATGACCACCCGCTCGGCCAAGCCGTGCACCAACGCACAGTTGTCCCGTTTCAGCGCGGGCCGCAGATAGGCGTTGGCCGCGGACCAGCGCCGCCCCTTCCAGATCGTCGCCTCCATCGCGCCAAAACCCTCTTGCTGGCGGCCGTTATAATCTGCCGTCACAGGGTATCCGGCCTGAGCGCCCGCCGTCACAAAGGCGCGTGTCAGTGGGTTGTCCCGTGGCCCGCGCGAGATATGCAGAGGCCCGTCATGACCGCGCCAGTCTGCCTCGCCATCCTCGCCGTGCCAGTTCTCCATCCGCTTAAAATACGGCAGCACATCGCCGTACCCCCAGCCATCCGCGCCCATCTCCGCCCAGGTATCATAATCACGCGCATGGCCGCGCACATAGACCATGCCGTTGATGCTGCTCGATCCGCCAATCACCTTGCCACGCGGGCACGCCAACCGCCGCCCGCCCAAATGCGCCTCTGGCTCAGAGCTATAGCCCCAATCATAGCGGCTCATATTCATCGGATAACTCAGCGCGGCGGGCATCTGAATGAACGGCCCGGCATCGGTGCCGCCCTCTTCGATCACCAAAACCGACGCTCCGGCCTCTGACAGCCGATAGGCCATGGCGCAGCCAGCGCTGCCAGCACCAACGATGACAAAATCTGCTTCCATCTACGCCCCCGTTGCGCGCAAAACGCCGTAGTCGACCATCACATGCTCTCGATACGCTGCGCGCGCCGTCAGCCGCTGATAATAGGCCTCAACATTGGGGCGCGGCTGGCGTGGTACGTCGATGTCAAACCAGCGAAACAGCAGATGACCAACGGTGATATCCGCCGCCGTCAGAACGTTGCCGACGACATAGTCTTGCCCGTCCAACTGCCCCTCCAACGCGGCCAAAAGCGCCTCAAACCCGGCAACCGCGCGGGTCAACGCCGCCTCGTCGCGATCCGCCGCAGCGGTGCGGATGCGCGACCAAAAGATCGGCACGGTAAAGCCCTGCGCCATCTCGTTTTTGCCCCACTCGGCCCACATATCGACCCGCGCCCGCGCCGCAGGATCAGCAGGCCAGAACGCACCGCCATCACCGTAAGCCGCTGCCATATAACGTAAAATCGCGCAGCTTTCCCACAGCACCAGGTCGCCATCACGCAGCACCGGCACCTTACCATGCGGGTTCATCGCCAAGTACTCTGCGCTGTCCAACCCGCCAAAGTCATGGCCGTAATCCAACCGCTCATAGGGAAGGCCCAACTCTGCCACCGCCCACATCACCAACTGCACATTCGACGACGTCGCGCGCCCGAAGATCGTCAGCGCGCCAGATGGTTGGCGGCCCTCGTCAGCCATCATGGCGCACACCACCGACCAGCAAATCGGCCGCAGCCAGCGCCAATTTCGCCGACCCGGCCGCATCAATACGCCCATCACCCAGGGCAGCCCGAATATAAAACCCGTCGATCAAGGCCGCCAACGTCTCTGCCGCCGGTTCTGCCCGCGCGCCGACCAAGGGCCGCAATGCGTACAACAGATTGGACCGCAACCGCCGCTGATAGATGCGCAACAGCCGCTCTGCTTCTGCCGATTGATGCGCCTGCACGTAGAAATTCAGCCACGCACTGACCACCGGGCGGCGGAATTGAGCGTCGTCAAAACTCGCGCCAACTATGGCCTCTAGCCGGTGTTGCGGCGTGTCTGCCTGCGCCAAAGCCTTACGGACAGCCTCGCCATATAACGTCAGGATATGGCGCATCGCAGCCAGGAAAATCTGATCTTTTGCGCCGAAATAGTGATGCGCCAGCGCCGACGATACCCCCGCCGCCTTCGCGATCTGGCCCACCGTGACATCCAGCGACCCGGCGCGCCCGATACAATCTATCGTCGCATCCACCAGCGCGGCACGGCGCAGCGGTTCCATTCCAAGTTTCGGCATTCACGCGGCCCTCCTACAGGTCCGCGCGACGCTAATTGGTTTTTGATTGACTCGTCAATCAATAAAAATCAGAAGGCCTGCTCGGCAGCTAGCGCACCCGCTCAAACCGCAGCGTATCGCCACCCAAAACCGGGGCCAGTTCCAGCCCACGCGCATCCGCACGCCCGACCTTGTAACACTTCGGCTTCAGATCCCGCAGCGAGGTTTGCACCAGCACCGGCCCCGCCCCACGCAGCCCTTCGCAATCCTCCGACAGTTGCAAAAACCGCGTCTGGCGGAAGTCACCGTTATACCGCACGTAAATCTCGGACCCATGTATGGAAATCACTGACTTACGGTCGCTCGCCACCGCCCAATCGCCCTGCAACGTAGACCGTAGCTTGGCCAGTTTGTCGTCACCTGCGCGCGGCTTTACCGCCCGCAGTACCACCGCTGCATGTAGCCGGTTCTTGTCAACGCGGTCGCCCTCAACCATCACCGGCGTGTTCATCGGCATCTCTTCCAACGCATACATCAGCTCTTTCGGCGTCGGTCCCTTGTAATACGCCCGCAGTTTCAGCCCGCTTGCATGAAATCCGCAATAGGCGCGGCCATCCTCAATCTCACAGCCCTGAAATAGCGCCCTCTGCTCAAACGGCTCGCCACTGCGCCCCGGCGGCAGCCCGGTCAAAAGCGCGGTTTCGTCTATCTCCACACTTGGTTCCACTAGGGTTTCGCTAACATTCTGCGTGCCAACATCGCCATCCTCAACGGCCACGCCCTCGCTTTCGGGATTGGCCCCGGCGTCACTGCCACCATCGTCGGACCCCGGTTGCGCCACAAGCGTCAGGGTAAAAGATGTTGCCGTTTCGCCGGTGTCAATTTCGCGGAATTCGGCCCGCAGATAGCCCCGATTGTCGCAATCCGTGTCGCCGACGATGGTAAATTCGTCCTGCCGGGTGCAGAAAATAAAATCCTGCCCGCGGAACCGGTCGCCTTTACTATCGGCGTGATAATAGTAGTACCGCTTGGTCAAATCGCCACCGACCAACGTGGCGCAGTCATCCGGCTTGATGTTCCACCAACCCTCGGACGTCCAATCCGTGTCGCCCTTATATCCTATGGCGATGCTCTGTACCTCATTGGTTTTGTTGCATATCTCAAGGCCAGCATGGGCCACTCCGGCCCAACCCCCGACCGCCAGAACCAGCGCCAATAAACCCGCCAACAATCCCGCCTGTTTCATGACGCCTCCCGAAAACCTGTGCCAAAACTTTCGCGGCTTTAATCCGCTGGCAACAATTCTACCTACATAAAATGCAAAACGCGCCAACCTGTTCGGGCTGGCGCGTCTTATGTCTTGGCTCAGCCCGGCCTAGCCGCCCCGTGACCCACCGCGACGCGGTGGTTTGGGGACCTCTGGGACTGGATCAGGCTCAATCACAAGCTCTGGTTCCGGCATAGGTTCCGGCTCTGGCTCTGGCTCAACAACCGGCTCTGGCTCTGCCACAGGTTCAGCCGTGCCCTCATTCTGCGCCGGCGTATCCGCCGCGCCCTGCCGGTCAAAGTCTAGCCCGCCACCCTTAGGCGTCACCCCCTCTGGAACCGTGCCCTTTGGTTCTTCGGCCACTGGATCAGCCGGAGCAGGCTTGGACGATCCGCCATCAGAGACCATCGTAAAGGTGAACAAACCATCGGTGCCACCGGTGTCGATTTCCGCGAAATCCTCGCGGTCATAGCCCCGGCTTTCGCAATCGCTGTCGCCCACGATGGTGTATTCCTCCGGCGTGGTGCAGAAGAAATAGCTTTGTCCGCTGAAATCCCCGGCATCCACCTCGGCGCGATAATAGAAATAGCGCCGCGCCTTGCCATCCAGCGTCGGAGTCACACATTCACCTGGGTCGGCAACCCACCAGCCTTCAGATGTCCAACCCTCAGCCCCTTCATACCCAAGTGAGATGCTTTGCACATCGCTGGTTTCGTTACAGATTTCCAGCCCGGCACCGACATCAGACATATCGTCAACAGCAGTCTCGTTGGTCGTACGCCCCGTATCGCCGCTATCTGGCTTGCTGCCCGGAGGCGCGACCAGCGTCAGCGTATAGGCCGTGATGCCAGACCCCACGTTGATCTCGCGGAACTTCTCGGCGTCATAGCCGCGCGCCTCGCAATCACTGTCGCCGACGATGGTATAGGCCTCTGGCGTGGTGCAGAACGTATAGTTCTCACCATCAAACTCACCGCCGTCGACCTCTGCCCGATAGTAATAATACTGCTTTTGCAGCGGGCCGGGCAAAACGTTGGTGCAGCCGTCGGGGTCGACATTCCACCACCCTTCCGATGTCCAGCCATCCGCGCCCTCATAGCCAACCGAAACACTTTGAATATCAGTGGTGTCATTACAGAACCGCAGGCCGAAATCGACGTCAGACCCTGAAGTTTCTGACGATGTGTCCGGGGCCGCCGTCGCGCCCAGCGTAAAGGTAAAGCCCTTGGCGGACTCTCCGGTGTCGATCTCTGCGAACGCCTCACGGTCATAGCCCCGCGCATCGCAGTCCTTCTCGCCCACGATGGTATATGCCTCTGGCGTAGTGCAGAAATGGTAGTTCTCGGCCGCCGGGAAATCCGCGCCATTCACCTCGGTCCGGTAATAGTAATACCGCGTCTTCAGCGCGCCGCCGATGGGCGTCACGCATTCGCCCGCATCAACGTTCCACCACCCCTCAGAGGTGAACCCTTCATCGCCCTTGTACCCGACCGAAATGGCCTGTGTATCCGGCGTTTCGTTGCAGAACGTCAGCCCCAGTCCCGAACCACTTTCCGATGTGGATTGCGCCGCGTCCATATCGGACTGGGTGATCCGGTAGGTGTACTCCTTGGCGGTTTCGCCGGTGTCGATCTCGATGAAATCCTCGGTGGCGTATCCCCGGCTTTCGCATTCGGTATCGCCGACAATGGTATATTCTTCAGGCGTGGTGCAGAACGAAAAACCACCTCCGGTGAAATTGCCACCCTCAACCTCTGCCCTCAGGTAGTAATAGCGCTTTTTCAGGTCACCGCCGACAACCGTGGAACAACTGCCGGGATCAATGTTCCACCAACCTTCGGATGTCCAATCCGTGTCACCCTTGTAACCAATTGAAATCCCTTGCACATCGCGTGTATCATTGCAAATCTCCAACCCCGCCTGCGCGCTTCCCGCGATCAGGGTAAAACATGCACCTATGACGAACTGACCAAAATAATTCATTCTAACCTCCGCTATTGCGGATAGTTTAAGCCTGCAAAGCGGCATCGGTAAAGGGGCTAGCTTGGCGGCCTCCGCCGATCACGCCCGACCACGCCCGCTTACCGTGCAATTCCGTGCGAAATTTCCATTCCAGATCGCAGCCCCTATGCGTCTCAAACCTGCTTGAATGGATCAGGAAATTCTGCGCCTGGGCCGTGCAGATGAATGAGGTCCCACCAGTAATCCTCTACCGTTTGTTCCACAGACGGAGCCCGGCCGTTCATCAAAAGATACCATTCTGGAAAGCACCAATTCAGGCTTCTCTTCTGATCTTCAAACGTTCTGCAGGTTCCATAGAATAAATCATTGTCAAAATTGATCCCCAGAATGTTAAATCCGGGATATGGCGGGTTAAACTTTACCGTATCGGTCGCAAAATTACTGGCAACGCCATGCATCGGGTCGGTTTCCGGCTCAAACGGCCCGGCAAATCTTTCATACAGCGTTCCTTCCCCAACATCTGCAGGGCTACCGTAAAGCTGGCTGTGCCAGCCCGGTTGGGGTTCGCGCTGCGCGTCGACACTTTCACTGTAGGGTGCCAACGGCGGCCGAAAGATTTCGGAAACCGAATAGCAGCCCGTAAAAGGAACCGGCTTTGCCCCCGGCAAAACAACGATCTCTTGTTGCCCCAACGGTAGATAATAGCCAGTCACATTCACTAGATACGGCGTGAACCCAGTGGCAGACGGCGATCCGTGATCATCAGGCCCGCCGGTGCCCGCATCATTGTTTTCCTGCCACATGCCTGACTCGACAACTGTTTTCTGTGTCGGAAAATCTGTGTTTGCAAGTGCCCAATCCTCACTCGCCCAGCGCTGCACCGCGATCCATCTTTCTTAGCCCAGAACCCCGCGAATAGCCTCTTCGGCCCGGGCAATCGCCTCTGGTGGCTCAAAGCCAAAGGCATTCATGTCATCCGGATTCGGATTGGGAAGGAAAAACTCTGGTATGTTCACGGAAAACGCGTGATCGTAATCCTGTCTCCACCACAATTGCTGAATATAGATCGCCATGCGCCCAACCGTATGGGCAAACAGGTTGGATTGGCGTCGCATCCTTTGACGATATTCCACAAAGACACTAGCCGCTTGCGTGCCGGTGGGGTCATAATAATTCTTGGCCTCGGCCAGCATGATCAACGCGCTGATCTGCGGTGCCATAAGGCCCAGAAAATGCGTCTCCATCGGGTCATAGACCGGGCCAAAGAAACTGGCCTCGGCCCCTTCGCAAATTTGCCGCCACAACAAGCCCGTCCACTGATCAAACAGCCCGGCCAACTCGTCTGACATCCCCGCTTGCCCCGTTGTGATCTGATCAAAGGTCTCAAGCGCCGGAAACAGCTCAGCCACAACACTCTCAGCCCAATTCTCCAGTTGAACTGCGGTGACAGTTTCGGCGTTTTGCACCAGCTGCTGATAGCGTGAAAACAGCCCGGCAATGTTGGCACGATGCGGGTCCAGTTCTTGATAGCGTTGCCGCCAACGGTCCGTCATATTGTTCAGCTCGACCATGTCCTGCAGCGCGGAAATCTGGTCTGACACATGATCAACCGAACTGGCCAGCGCATCGACCGAGGTTTGCAATTGCGCCAGTTGCTTTGACACCTGATCCATCGGGTCCGGCCCATCGCCGGCAATTCCCGCCGCGATGGTCGAAATGGCAAACCCGGCGGCCGCGCCCTTGGTTCCCTATGTCGCCGCCATCGTCGCCGCAAAAGCCGTCGAAGTTTCGAAAAGATACGCGTCGCTGCTCTGGGACATGTAATTCGCTTTCATGAATCTGACTAACAAAATGAAAGTCAGCAAGCGTTGCACAGAACAGGCGGCACGCATAGGCCGTAGGTCTGCTGCGTCCCTCGCCCCAAACAGATCTACATTTTGGTCTGCATCACCGCAGGGGTCACCGCGCGCCGCTTTAGCATTGCCTCGCGCCAGGTGATGAAACTGACAGAGCCCAAAATCAGGCCGCCGCCCAGCATCACCCAGACATCCACCGGCTCTGCGAAGAACACGGCCCCTAGCGCCGTGGCCCAGACCAGTTGTAAGAACGTCACCGGCTGCGTCACCGTCAGCGGGGCCGCCTTTAGGGCCATTGTCATTGATAAATGCCCCGCTGTGGCAAAAGCCGCCACCAGGAACAGCCAAGCGACCTCGTCCCAAGTGGGCCAGACCCAGACCGCATAGGCAAACGGGGCCAGCGAGATCGTAACCACAATCGACAACCAGCCCACCACCACCGCCGCCGACACCCGGTCGGCCATGATCTTGGCAATCAGATAGGACGTCGCGAAAAAGATACCGTTCGCCAACATCGCCAGATGACCGCCCGAAATCTCTCGCACGCCAGGGCGCAGAATAATCATCGCGCCCACAAGGGCCAGCACCACCGCAATGATCCGGCGCGCGGCCATACGCTCGCCCAGGAAAATCGCCGCGCCGATGGTGACATTGATCGGCGTGATATAGCCCATCGCGGTCACTTCGGCGATCGGGATCTGGGTCATCGCGTAAAACCAAAGCATGACCCCCATGCTATGCGCCACGCCGCGCACGCCAAACAGCCGCAGCGACGATTTATCCAGCCCGGCCCGCATCATAGGCCGGATCATCGGCAGCAGAAACACCAGCCCCAGCGCATAGCGCAGAAACGCAGCCTCCGGTGCCGGAATGCGCGTGCCCACATGTTTCACCGTCGCCGTCACGGCAACGAACAGCAGCCCGGTCAGCAGCATCCAGCCAATGGCGGTCACGGGCCGCGAAGCAGGGGGATCAATGATGTTCATATCCGGCGATCTAGACCTGATACGCCATCCAAGGGCAAGCGGATTGCATCACCGCGATGCGTGACTATATGTGTGACATGGCTTCGCCTTGTCCCAAAGCCGCAGTTTTGACAGGCTGCTGCGTCGCGCTGATGGTTGCGGGCCTTGGGGGCATTCCCGCCAGCGCGCATATCCTTGCGGATTCAGAAACCCCCGGCAATTGCCCGTTGCCCCCCGGGCCATACGTGATCCAGCCAAGCGTTCTGCCCACCAAGGCGCTTATCACCGACCTGCTGAATTGGATCGGCGGCAACACCGACTATGATGTCGCCAGCAGCCTTGCCCATCCGCCAACCGTCAGTTTTTGCAACACTGGCGAGACGTTGGTGTATGAGGGCGACCATGTCGCTGTGCCGTCCGATCTGCGCGGTGCCTATGACTGGCCCGCCACCCGCGTCTTGCTGGCCCGGCCTTGGGCTGCCGAAAGCCTGCGCGACCAATCTGTGTTGCTGCATGAACTGGGTCACCATGTGCAACTGCAAAACCGTCGTTATTCCTGTCTGCAAGAGCCAGAGTGGCAGGCCTATAAGCTGCAGGAGGCTTGGCTGGCCGAACAAGGCATCGCCTCTGGCTTTGACTGGTTGGTCATCTACATGGCCTCGCGTTGTCCCCGCGACCATCATCCGTAAAGTCAGCCCGGAAATATCCGCGCCATTTCCGTCTCGAAGTCCGCCCATGTCATCGTCGCCCGGTTGCCCGCATAGCCATGATAATATGATTGCCCACTGGATGTTGGCAGCCCCGCCCAGATCTTGGCCATGTTGTTCATGAACGTCGTACGCTTGATGTCGCCCCTGTGCAGCTTCTGCAACCCGGCCTCTGCCAGCAGAATATCCGCCAGCTGATCCTGTATCTTGGCCGAGAATACCGCCGTTTCCGGCACCCCGAGCAGCTTTACCAACCGCCGCAGCGTTCCCGGAATGAACTGATAGCGCCCAATCGCATGCGGCTGGCCCGGCGTCTGTTTGATCCAGCTATAAATCTCGGAGATCGTCATTTGTGTGGGCTGCTTGCCTGGACGCACCGTCGCGCCGTGTTGCACCGCGTCATAACCATGCCGCCCGGCCTCTGCCTGGCCAATAATCTGGCGTATGCGTTCCACCGGCGTGCCGACCCCGAACCGCATCGGCGTCATCCCGGCCCGAGTCCGTGCGCGCGCGCGTTGCGCTGGCCGTGCTGGATAAGGGGCCAGCAAACTGCCACGCCCCTGCCCGGCAAACAGACTGGCCGCACCGCGCCGTTGCTCTGGCCCCGGCTCTTCGCCCAAAGCCCCGGTTCGCGTATCAAACAGCGGGCTGCGCGCGCTAAGGAACGACGCCTGCACCACAGGCGCTTGTTCGGCCATAGCGCCGCAGGGCAACGCCAAACACATCATCAACAGCCAAAGCCGTATCACCATCAAGCCCTCTTTCCAGATCGGGAAAACAAGGCTGGTATGACTCAAATTTGTTGAGAAATGCTTGCGGTAACCAAGAAAGACTTAGCCGCCAAAGATCAACTTCGCCGCAATCGCCCACATCGTGATGCCGACGACAATCTCTAGCACCCGCCAGGACACCGGCCGCGCAAACACCGGCCGCAGCAACCGCGCGCCGTACCCAAGCGAGAAGAAAAACACAAACGACGACGTGCAGGCCCCGATCCCAAACGCCAATTGCTGACCCGCGTAGTTGGTCGAAACCGAGCCCAGCAACAACACCGTATCCAGATACACATGCGGGTTCAGCCAGGTCAGCGCCAGGCAGGTCAGCAACGCCCGGCTCAGAGCGCCCGCGCCTGCCTCGGCAGGTTCCAACGCCGCCGCCGGGCCAAAGGCCGACTTGAACGACAAACCACCGTAAACCAGCAAAAACGCCGCACCGCCCCAGCGCATCGCAGGCGCAATGCCCGGCAACGCCTCTGACACCACGGCAAACCCTGCCACGCCCACGGCGATCAACACCGCATCCGACAGCGCACAGGTCAGGCAAACCGCAAACACATGCGCGCCGCGCAGCCCCTGCCGCAAGACAAAGGCATTCTGCGCCCCAATCGCCAATATCAGCGACAATCCAAGGGCAAATCCGGCTATGGCTGCAGTCATCATGCCCTGCGGCTATCCAACACAACGGCGATTTGCAACCGCGCAATGAGGCATCCGTGAACCATTAAACCGGCGGTTCAATCGCGCGCAAACAGGCCGACAACAATTGATCCTTGGTGAACGGCTTTTGCACAAGGTTCACCCCGGCATCCAACCGGCCATCGTGAATAATCGCGTTCTCGGTAGAACCAGACATGAACAACACACGCGCATCCGGCAGGTCCTGCACAATACCCTTCGCCAAATCCGGCCCGGTCAGATCGCTGCCCAGCACAACGTCAAACAACAGCAAATCAAACACCGCGCCAGAGGCCACAATGGCCAGCGCACCGTCCGCAGTGCCCACCGCCCGCACCTGACAGCCAAAACTGACCGCCATAGCTTCAACCGCCTCGCGCACGATCTCGTCGTTTTCCACAATCAGCACGGACTTCCCCCGCAGCATATCCGCGCTTAAATTAGTGTTCAGCGTAACCTGACCCGCCTTCGCCCCCAGCGAGCGCGGCAGATACAGCTTCATCGTGGTGCCCCGGCCCATTTCGGAATAAATCTTGATGTGGCCGCCCGATTGCTTGGCAAAGCCATAGGCCATCGACAACCCCAGGCCAGAGCCTTCGCCAAGGTCTTTGGTTGTGAAGAACGGATCAAACGCCTGTTCAATCACCTGCGGCGACATACCCGTGCCATTGTCCGTCACCGCAAAACAAACGTATTGGCCGGGATCAACCTCTGCGTGGCTGCGGGCATAGTCATCGTCAATCCGGGTGTTATAAACCTCTACCGTCAGCTTACCCTTTGCCTGCATCGCTTGCTGGGCGTTGATCGCAAGGTTCAGCAAAACGGTTTCAAGTTCGTTCTTGTCCGCGTGGCACGGCCACAACCCGGCACCGGAAACCACCACAAGCTCAATCGCCCCGGAAAGCGAGCGCCGCAATAGTTCCTCCAGGTCGTTGACCATCACAGCGGGGTCGATGGATGTCGGTGACAAAGGCTGTTTTCGCGAATAGGCAAGCAGCCGATGCGTCAGCGTTGCGCCACGTTTGCAGGCACCAACTGCCGCCTCAAGGTTTTCGGCAACACCGGGGGGAATATCCTCTGACAGGGAAAGCTCCAGGTTGCCCTGAATAACCGTCAGTACATTATTGAAATCATGACATATTCCACCCGCCAAGGCCCCGACAGCCTTCATTTTCTGATCGTGACTTACTTGTTCCTCCAGATCAACACGGTCTGTCACATCCATCACGATACCGGATTGATACATTGGCTCGCCAGTGTCGTCTCGTAAAAGAAACGCCCGATCCCGCAGCCATTTCGTTGTCCCGTCGCGATGAACAACACGATACTGCTGGTCGACCCCCCCCGTCCGTTGCAGATGCAGCGTCGCTTCGACGCCGGGTCGGTCCTCTGGGTGAATGGCCTTCATCCAATCCAGTGGGTCAGAATACAGGTTTTCCTTGGGCCGATCATAAAGGTTTTCATAGTCCCCGACGTTCAGAATGGATTCGACCTTATCCAGGGCATCGACCCAAATCGTCTGATTGACCTCATTCAATATGCTCCGCAAAAGGGCCGCTTCGTTCCTGGGGCTCCGCTGGAGGTCGTCACTGTCGGCAAGGCGCTCACTCATGAGTTTCAGGAAACGACTTAACTGCGCTTTGATCGTCATAGATGCCCCTTGCTGGTGCTACTAAAGATACCATAGACCGCCTTTCCCCATTTTGCCAAATACTTAGGCGAAATGGCGTTTCAACGCTGCTTTTCCCAGCGTTCACAGGCTCTTCGCAGTCACTTGCGGATTGAAACCAACAGTTGAAACTTCGGTTTTCTCTTCCGCCATGATGTCCTACCGGATCGCACCGCCAGCAGTTACATCGCGCTGGATCTGACCAAGAGACCGGACAAACGCATGATGCCTCTGGCATTGCATATTCGGCACATTGATCGCCCCCTTCAGCGCATTTGGCTCTGTATATGACCTAAAACCGGACGCCTGCGCTCCTCGCCAACCAATAGTCTAGTTGGACGACAAAAATACGCGGGCACACCGCCGCAAGCGCCGTTGCCCTGCCAACCATCGACAAGCCCCTCCAAAGCTGCCATCAAACCTGCAACGGCACGGCCCATCGCCGATCCGGCGACCGGCCAAAGGACATCCACCGTGAAAGATCCGCGTTATCTGACCCTGTTCGGGGCCTGCCTGACCCAGTTCATGGTGATCGGCATGCTGTTTTCCGTCGGCCTTCTGATCAAACCGTTTGAGGCCGAATTCGGCTGGTCGCGCACCATGTTGTCATCGGCCACGGCGATTGGCTTTTTCATGATGGGCACGCTTGCGATGGTCGGCGGACGGCTGAACGACCGTTTCGGCCCGCGCCGCGTACTGTCTGTGACCGGGCTGCTCTACGGCCTCGGCTTCGTGCTGCTCTCGCAAATCTCTGCCCCCTGGCAGCTGTTCGCCATCTTCGCCACCTTCGTCGGCATCGGCCTTGGCACGCATGACGTGGTCACGCTGGGCACCATCGCGCGCTGGTTCCACCGTCGTCGCGGTATCATGAGCGGCGTCGTCAAAGTTGGCACCGCCGTCGGCCAGATCGCCCTGCCGCCGATCGCCGGGCTGTTGATCGCTGGCCTCGGCTGGCGCAGCGCCCTGATCGTGTTGGGCATCGCCACCGGTGTCCTGCTGCTGGCCGCCGCTTTGACCATGCGCACGCCCCCCGCCCCCGACCCAACCGAT
>Ga0315339_1000523_pt1 | contig 46692 bp, 43 predicted proteins | sample ASW17metaG_FD_204514 | JGI IMG/M metagenome (GOLD analysis project Ga0315339, IMG submission 204514) | Ammonia-oxidizing marine archaeal communities from Pacific Ocean, United States - ASW #17 | ecosystem: Environmental > Aquatic > Marine > Oceanic | place: USA: California | collected 2016-12-05 | reverse complement strand
CCGTCACTAGGACGTTTACTCAAGGTAGGTCGGCCCGAATGGCAAACACCGACTCTGCGCAGTTGGTCACCTAACGACCAAGTCCGGGTCAATGCAGCTATGGCGTTTACGCGTTTGGGAAAAGATGCCGCGTCTGCAGAGGAATTGTTGCTCGAAAAACTGAGTGATCCCAATGGCCATGTTGCCACGTTTGTTTTGGAAGCTTTGCGTCGTATTGGAACACCTACAGCGATGGAGGGCGCGATGGATTATTTAATGACAAGACGGTGGGATGAAGGTATTATAAAAGGCCGGATGTATTAATTGAAGATTGAAAAATCTGCGGAAATTAAAATTAATTTTTTTTACAATGAGAAATCATCGACGATGTCGAATAGTCTAATTCATATTAGACACTACCTCACCATTAATTTAATTCATACATTTAGACAGCTATTTTAAATTGGGAGAATATATCTATGGCCTATGGTAAACTAGAAGAACCGAAGCTTTTTAATGATGAGCAAATGCGTCAGTATATTGCTGACGGGTATGTTGTATTTCAAACCGAGGTGCCTGATGAAGTGCACAAGAAGGTCAGGGAAAAGCTTCAATACATGGTCGATGAAGAATATAATTATGGCAATAATGTGCTTCCCCGCGTTACTGAGATGGATCGTATTCTAAACAGCCCGGAAGTGAGAGGCGCTTTGATCAGCGTGCTCGGGCCGGGGTATATTGAACATCCTCACCGTTTTTGTCATTATATCGAGCCCGGTTCAGAACAGAAAACATTAGCGGAAAATTGTCATCAGGATTCTTATACCCCCTTAGGACGGCCTCGACAACACTATCCTCGCTTTGCGCGCATTATGTACTATCCGCAGGATTCACCTGTTGAAATTGGCCCCACCCATGCGATACCGGGCACAAATTATCACAAGCAGTTGACCGATGAAGATCGTCACAATGCAATCCCGATTGCAGGTAAAGCGGGCACGATATCGATTACGCATTTTGACATCGGACACGCTGCGGGCGTTAACACGGTTAATAAACCACGGCACATGATAAAATTTATCTACGCTCGGGCTGAAGAGCCGAGGGAACCCTCGTGGGATTGCCAGGATAGAATGTGGAGAAATCCGGCACACTATGAAACCCCTCACAATTTAAATTTGGTATGGTCGCATATATGGGATTGGTTGTGCGGTAAGAAGGATCGGTATGAAAGTTTCCGCGCAGCCAATGCTGATTCAACAAATGCAATGGATGAAACGCCAGATGCTCTGAATGACCCCGATCTAGTTACGCGCATTTCAGCTATCCATTCGATTGCTGCACGGGGTCATATCAAAGCGATACCATCACTCATCAAACGATTGAATTCCGATCCACAATGGGAACGATTAATGGCACTCTACACCTTGGGTGCGCTCGGTCAACCCGCCATCGAGCCTCTGGTTGCCGCGCTTAAAGAGTCAACTAAAGATAAAGATCCTATGACAAAATTCTGGAATGAAGGTGCTATTTCGATGGATGATGCTACTCATGCACTGGCGGCCATGGGTGTACTGTCATTGGACTCTTTGATTAATCTGTTGAATGATTCGTGTGAATGGATACGTATTAATGCCGCTTATGCTCTTGGTGAGTTAGATTCTGATGCAGCTAAAGCCGTTCCTGCATTGACGCGCTGTTTGGATGATCCGTCACACTGTGTAGTGAGGACGGCAACGGATGCATTGAGTACTATAAAGCAAAGTAGCGAAAAATTTATACCCTCGCTTGGTCAATTGCTAAAAGGAGGTCGGCCTGAATGGCTAGAACCTTCTAAACGGAACTGGACTGCTTACGATCAGGTTCGAGTCAATGCTGCGATGGCATTCACACGTTTGGGAAAAGATGCGATATCCGCAGAGGAATTACTGCTCGATAAATTAGTCGATCCCAATGGCCATGTGTCCGCCTTTGCAGCGGAAGCTTTACGACGCATTGGTACCCCTTTGGCCATTAAAGGCTTGTTAGAGTATTTAATGACAAGGCAGTGGGATGACAGTCTTATGAAAGGTCGAACATTTTAAATCAGATTAATAATAAAACGCAGATCAGTAAAATTTTGATATGACATACGGTAAGCAAGTAGCGCCAAAGTTATTTAATGATGAACAAATGCGTCAGTTTGTTGCTGACGGGTACGTCGTCTTCCAACCCGACGTACCAGAAGAGGTGCACAAGATAGTCAGAGAGAAGCTTCAATATATGGTCGATGAAGAATATAATTATGGCAATAATGTGCTGCCTCGTGTCCCAGAGATGGATCGTATTTTAAACAGCCCGGAAGTGAGAGGTGCTTTAATCAGCGTGCTCGGGCCGGGGTATATTGGGCACCTCCACCGTTATTGTCATTATATCGCACCCGACGCAAAGCAGAAGAAATCGATGGATGAAGGGTTTCACCAGGATGGTTATTCCCCCTTAGGACGACCCCGATACCATTATCCGCGATTTGTGCGTATTATGTACTATCCGCAGGATTCACCCATTGAAATCGGACCCACCCATGCAGTTCCGGGCACACAATATCAAAAATGGTTGACCGACGGAGATCCCAAAAAAGCCATAGCTCTCGCGGGAAAAGCAGGCATGGTATCGATTACACATTTTGATGTCGGACACGCCGCGGGCATAAATAAAATTAATAAACCGCGGCACATGATAAAATTTGTCTACCTGCGGGCCGAAGAACCGACGAAACCCTCGTGGGATTGCCAGGATAGAATGTGGAGGAATCCGGCACACTTTGAAGCCCCGCACAACTTAAACCTGGTGTGGTCGCATATTTGGGATTGGCTGTGCGGAAAGACGGATAGGTATGAAAGTTTTCACGCAGCCAACCCCAATTCAACCGATGTGAAGGTAGATGCCCTGAATGACGCTGATCTGGATACACGCATTTCGGCCATGCATTCGATTGCTGCACGAGGTGATATCAAAGCGATACCCTCACTTATTAAACGATTAAATTCCGACCCACAATGGGAACGGTTAATGGCTCTCTACACTCTCGGCGCGCTTGGTCAACCGGCCATGGATCCTCTGGTAACGGTGCTTAAGAATTCAGCTAATGACAAAGATGAAGACCTTTCGACTAATTTCATAGATTTTTCCCGTGATTCCACAGATCTACAATGTTCACTTTCGATGAATGATGCTTCTCATGCACTAGCTGCCATAGGAGTACCTTCATTGAATTCTCTGATTAGTCTGTTGAATCATTCGAGTATGTGGGTACGCGTCAATGCCGCTTTTGCTCTTGGTGAGATGGATTCTCAGGCGGTTAAAGCCGTCCCTGCATTGACACGCTGCTTGGATGATGTCTCTCATTGCGTGGTGAGAACAGCAATCGACGCATTGAGTATTATACATCAAAAGAGCGAAGAATATATGCCCTCGCTTGGGCGATTGCTCAAGGACGGTCGGCCTGAATGGCAAACCCCTGTTCGTTGCAACTACTTTACACCTTATGACCAAATCAGGATCAATGCGGCCACTGCATTTACGCGATTGGGAAATGATGCGACATCTCAAGAGCAATTACTGCTCGAAAAACTAGCCGATCCCAATGGCTATGTGTCCGGCTTTGTAGCAGAAGCTTTGCGACGCATTGGTACCCCCAAGGCGATAGAGGGTGTATTGGAATATTTGATGACAAGGCGGTGGGATGATAGCCTTAATAAAAATCGGAACTTTTAAATCGCTTTGAATTTACAAGGTGATCAAGAAGAATTTTGTTATGGTATATGGTAAAAAAGTAGAGCCTATACTTTTAAACGATAAGCAGATGCGACAGTTTGTTGCGGATGGGTACGTTATCTTTAAACCGGATGTGTCAGATGAGGTACATCGGGTAGTTCATGAGAAACTTAAATTCATGGAGGATGAAGAGTACAATTGTGGTAATAATGTACTGCCTCGCGTCCCAGAAATGGACCGTGTATTGAACAGCCCTGAAGTGAGGGGTGCTTTGATCAGTGTTCTCGGGCCGAGATACATTGAACACCCCAATCGTCATTCTCATTTTATACCGCCTGGCAGAGAACCAGTACCGGTCGCGCAAAAATGTCACCAGGATGGATATACCCCCTTAGCACGGCAGCGACAACACTACCCTCGCTTTGCACGTATTATGTACTATCCACAGGACTCACCGGTTGAGATTGGCCCTACGCATTTAATTCCCGGTTCATATGGTCACAAGTTGCTGCCCGAGGAAGACCGACAAAAAGCAGTCCCGATTACAGGAGAAGCGGGTACGGTGTGTATCAGTCATTTTGATATCGGGCATGGCGCTGGTATCAATAAGATTAATAAATCTCGGGCCATGATTAAATTTATATATGCGCGGGCTGAAGAACCGATGGAACCCTCCTGGGATTGTCAGGATCGAACCTGGAGAAATCCAGAACAATTTGAAACTCCTCATAACTTAACCCTGATGTGGTCGCATATTTGGGATTGGATGTGTGGAAAAAAGGATCGGTATAAAAGTTTTCGCGCATCAAATGCTGACCCTATGAACGGGGTGCTGGATCCCCTGAATGCCGACGATCTGAATACCCGTATATCGGCCATGCATTCAATTGCCACTTCAGTTGATTTGTCTGCGATACCAGCACTCATCAGTAAGCTGAATTCTGATCTGCAATGGGAGCGATTGACCGCTATCTACACTCTGGGTGCGTTGGGTGAACCCGCGGTGGATCCTCTGGTAACTGCGCTTAAAAATTCGGCTAACGGTGAAGCGAATGATCCCACTAATGAAATTTGGAATGAAAACTCTATATTGATGGAAGATGCTTCTTTTGCTCTTGCCGCGATTGGTGAGCCTTCATTGGATCCTCTCATTGAACTTCTAGAAGATTCGAGTGAGTGGGTACGCATCAATGCCGCATTTGCATTGGGTGAGATGGATTCTGCAGCGGCAAAAGCTGTGTCCGCTTTGACGCGTTGTCTGGATGATGCATCTCATTGCGTGGTGAGAACGGCAACCGAAGCCTTGGGTACGATAAAGCAACACAGCGAGGAATTTTTACCTTCGCTTGGACGCTTACTCAAGACAGGTAGACCTGAATGGAAAACTATTATTCGACGTGACTGGTCAGCCTACGATCAGGTCCGAGTCAATGCAGCGTTAGCTTTTGCGCGTTTAGGGAAAGATGCCTCGTCAGCAGAGGAAATCTTGATCGATAAATTGGCAGATCCCAATGGCTATGTTGCCGCGTTTGTCTTGGACGCATTGCGGAGAATTGGAACACCTTTAGCAATGGAAAGCGCAATGGAATATTTACTGTCAAGACGTTGGGATGAGAGTATTAGAATAGGGAGATTGTATTGATTAAAGATTTAACTGTTATCAAAATTCGAAGGAATAGTCATGGTGGGTAAGGAGTTTAAAATGCGTGAGTACCCTATTCCCGAACCAGAACCAGGCATAGTTTTATTGAGACAGGAGCTTTGCGGTATCTGCGGCACAGATCGCCACAACTGGGAATACCAGCATATGGATTTCGATATGATACTCGCTCTTTTTAGGATACCTCAGTATTGCCTTTCAGTTGCATCATGTTTTTCTATTTTCTTGTATAAATCTGCAAGTCAACTAAATCACATGATGAAATATTTAGAGGATAAAGGATAAATACAACACGAGTATAAATAATATGAGCAAAGATGAAGTAATTGGATTTATTGGTTTGGGAGTCATGGGCAATAGTATGGCTGGTCATTTACAGAACGCAGGCTACACTCTTAATGTCTATAATCGAACAAAAGAACGTGCTCAGCCACTCATTGATAAGGGGGCAAAATGGCAGGATTCGGTGGCCAATTTAACAGCAAATTCGAATATTATTATTACGATTGTAGGCTTTCCTCATGACGTAGAAGAAGTCTACCTGGGAGCAGAAGGTATTATCGCTAATGCTGAACCTGGTTCACTATTGATCGATATGACTACCTCTAAACCTAACCTCGCGCAACAGATTGCGAGCGATGCGGCAGCAAGAAATATCGCCAGTGTGGATGCTCCCGTCTCTGGAGGGGATCTCGGGGCAAAAGAAGCACGACTATCTATTATGGTTGGGGCTAACGAAGATGCATTTGAACGCGCGAAACCAATTTTAGAGATTATGGGGAAAAATATTGTCCTGCAAGGGCCCCCCGGTTCTGGGCAACATACAAAAATGTGCAATCAGATTGCTATTGCCTCATTGATGATAGGTGTCGTTGAAGCGATGGAATACGCTAAACAGTCCGGCCTTGAACCTTTTACGGTTCTTAAAAGTATCGAGAGTGGAGCAGCCGGGAGCTGGTCCTTAAGCAACATTGCACCCCGAGCCCTTAAAGAGGATTTTACTCCAGGTTTTTATATTAAACATTTCATAAAAGACATGGGGATCGCCATTGAATCTGCCACGGAGATGAATCTAGATCTGCCCGGTCTTTTACTCGCGAAAAAGCTTTATGACAAACTTGCGGAATTAGGTTATGAAAATGACGGAACACAGGCTCTCTTTCGATTATACAATCAGGGAGAGCAGACGATAGCGTAGTTAAATCACACAGTACAGCTTCGTCTTTATCCTAGCCAATTTAAGATAATATTTCGACCTCTATCTAGAATCCTAAAGTGGAGTAGGCTGTCCCTAGCACTTTTTTTTAACATCGCAAAAATATAACGCGCTAGGGACAGCCCGTTCCACCATGAGAATGTAGTAAATAACTAGATGGACGAAGTCGCGTACCGAGGCGGTGGCGAAGGTTATTTTAAACTTCCCCTTGTTTAACCGTAAATAGGCAAGCATCTATCCTTTATCGATAACTGACAGTTCCAAGGAGTAGGCTTTCCTTTCTCCCGGTTCGAGTTGAGGAAGTTGACCCTGGTTTCGAGCATCCACTCTGCCCATGATGCCCTCGGTGTTAGCAGGTTCAATCCCGGTAACGTAGGCACCCTCCCTCATCATCTTCCACTGATAAAGCGTTGGCAATTGAGACTTTTTATAGGCAAGTCTCACACTGAGTCCTAAATCGGGGTTTTCCAATTCAACATTAACCATTCCATCGCTGTCCGCTCTCAAATCATGCATAAATACCTGTTCTGTATAACCGACAGTGGGGGCTTGAAATTTATCCCATTGATTAATGCCCGTTGCTGAATTTTCATCTCGTCCTTCTGTATTATTAGATTCCAATTTCAGCTGAGAATTCTCAGATACCAAGGGGAACCCAAAATTACAATGATACAATATCATATGAGGGTTGGCGCTAAATCCGTCATTAGTGACCGTATCGTTTATATGGATTGTATTCGATCCGAGTCTAGTGCTGATTTTTCGCCGAAGGACGAGATTTTCTCCAAAAAAACTTACCTGTCTGACTTCACCCGTTATTTCAAGTAGGTAGTCGTCACTCACCCATTCACTATGATATCCCACTGAACTTGCGGGTATATTACCAACTCGGCCGTGAAGCCCAAAGTTAACTCCTCCCTCAAATCCAAATTCGGCTTCTTCATCGATGCATGGCATTCCAACCTGATCGAGACCACAGGTTGCTACGAGACCTCCTTGAAAAGAGCGAAGAAAGCCGAAACCTTTTGTTTCAAAATAACTGGGATGGACTTCACCGCTGGGTGCTGCCCAAGATATCGGTATCCCTTTGTAATGGCATGCGGTAATATCCAAAGCTTTTTCAGCAACGACATTGAAAGTCAATCCACTGCCGGTCCACACGTGAAAAACTCTGTTCCCTCGCTCAATACCATCGGTAGACTCCAATGCTTTAATCCCCGCTACCTGATTAATATTTCCTACACTTTTAAGGATATCATTTTTGCTTAATACCTGGCCATACAAGTCTGCCATTATACTCTCCCCGGTAGTTGGATGTTTACTTGAATTACACGCTCTAAATAATAAATTTATCCAGGAGGTGTTAAAAACAGATCAATTTAGATTTTACGAGGGACGACACAAGTCAAATTAAAGACGGTCACCTTTACCAATGCCAAATACTTCAAACCCGATAGACTGAAGTTTTTCCAGATCGAGTATATTCCGTCCGTCGAAAATAAAGGCAGGTTTGAGCATCGATTGGAATATGCGCTCATAATCCAAATCTTTAAATTCGTCCCACTCCGTCAGTACAACTATGGCATGAGCACCCTCCGCTGCTTCATAAGCATCCTTGGCAGCTATGCCATGTTTGGGATGCCTTGCATCCTGTGATCCTTTATTGATATTCAATTCAGCATAGATCTTATTTGACTCAACTTTAGGATCGTAGATGCTGATTAGAGCTTGTTCTGCCAATAGATCGCGACAGACAGTAATCGCCGCGGATTCACGCGTATCATTAGTCTCTTTTTTGAATGCAAATCCGAACACCGCGATACGCTTACCCGCTACCGAGTTGAATAATGATTTTACTATGCGCTGGGTAAAGCGACGTTTCTGGTAAGTGTTCATCGTCACTACTTGCTCCCAGTACGCTGCAACCTCATGAAGACCAAAATGTTCACACAAATAAACTAAATTGAGAATATCTTTCTGAAAACAGGATCCACCAAACCCGATCGAGGATTTTAAGAATTTAGAACTGATTCGCGAATCCATGCCTATTGCCAGAGCCACTTCCTCAATATCTGCCCCTGTCGCTTCACAAAGCGCAGATATTGAATTGATAGAAGAAATCCGTTGGGCAAGAAAGGCGTTCGCGGCAAGCTTTGATAATTCGGAAGACCAGATATTTGTCTTAATTATTTTTTCCCGTGGAACCCAGCTAGAATAGATATTTGCAATCGTTTCCACCGCTTTCTCACCTTCAGGAGTTTTTTCACCTCCGATGAGGATCCGATCAGGATTGCCCAAATCTATCATCGCTGTGCCTTCAGCTAGGAATTCAGGATTGGAGACGACCTGAAAATCCACTTCATTTTTATTGGCATCCAATATCCGTTGAATCGACTCCGCAGTGCGAACCGGTAGTGTAGATTTTTCTACCACTATCTTATTTGACTTTGAGACTTCAGCTATCTGCCTTGAACAATTTTCAATAAATTTTAAGTCTGCTGCGCGTCCTGCACCAATACCATATGTTTTCGTTGGCGTAGGCAGACACATAAAAATTATCTCTGCATCGTGTATTCCTTTTTCAACTTCAAAGGAAAAAAACAGGTTTCTGCCACGTGCCTGCATAACGATATCGTGTAATCCAGGCTCGAATACCGGCAAGGAATCAGAATTCCAGGCTTCGATGCGCTGCTTATCGATATCGACAACAGTAATCTTGAGGTGAGGACATTTATCGGCAATGACCGCCATAGTTGGTCCGCCTACATATCCAGCTCCTATGCAACATATATTCATAAACAGATAAGTCTTCTAGATTACGCTCGTCAAATGCAGTTGTCTGCAATTATCCTATTATGCAAAAATAAGCAAATAGTTAAAGCATATATTACCCCCTGATCAAAGGTTATGCTGATAATATCTTTTCACTACCTCAACGAATCGTTTCACTGCTTCTTGCAAGTGTTCCTCATCGAGAGAGCCTATACTCAGTCTTACATAATAAGTGGGCTCATCGCCGGCAAAGCAGATACTGCCTGGCACATAAAGCACTCCATGATCCACGCAGGATTTACAAAAGGATGAGTCGATATTTGTATTTATATTGATAGAACCTTTAATCCAACAGAGCAACCCTCCTTTAGGAATTTCCCAATCCCAGCCAAGATCGCGCAAACCATAAACGTCCAAAGAATCCTGCAGCACCTTCATCTTGCGTTTATAGTGTTTGCGAAGACCACTCAGGACTTCAGGGTAAAGATCATTATTTAAGACCGATTCGATAATTGCCTGGGTAAAATTTGATGTGCCAAAATCCTGACAGCCTTTCACGCACTCCATCTTCTTCAACCACTCATAATCAGAACTATAGGCAAATCCAACTTTCAACCCGGTGGCAAAAGGTTTGGTATAAGTTCCAGTATAGAGACAGGGAATGCCTTCGTATTCTGGCAGACTGAGAATACTTCGAGACGGGTAAGGATCATCGTAATACAACTCACGATAGGCAGTGTCTTCAATTACAGGTAAGCTAAAGTCCAAACTCTGCAATAATCTTCCAAGACGGCTTTTATCTTCTTCCGGCATGCAGCGAGACGATGGATTTGAAAAATAACTAACAAGGTAAATTCCTTTCAGCCTCTCCCTCTTGCTTGAAACGGATATAGCCTCAATCATTGCCGCAAACTGCTCGAAATTAATCCCTCTATCTTCATCAGTAGGAATAGAGATCGCTTCGACTCCTAAACTTTTTAACATTTCAAGAAATACAAAATAAGTGGGCCGCTCGACTAAAATAAGATCACCAGGATCACACAACACCTGTATGGCTAGGTAGAGTGCTTGTTGCGACCCATTAGTAATTAATATCTGCTCAGGATTAAACTCCTTACCTACCTCACCCGGATAAGTAGCGAGCAACTGACAGGTTAGTTCTCTCAGCAGTAATCGCCCCTGGTTGAGCCCATATTGCAAGTACTCCGTGTCCTCGGTCCTTCTAGAAAGATTACGAACCACATTATTTACCAGATTTACAGGAAGCACGTGGTTATCAGTAAATCCAGCTGCCAGTGATAAAAGATCAGGTTTACTTAACGCTTCAACCATCAGCTGAGTAATGATAGGATCTGTTATCTGATTACCCATCCGAGAATAGGCGAGTTTTCCCCTTTCCTGACTTCTCATGCTTCCCATTTTTTTCATCTAGGCATTGATGGCAATCATATATCCAATACTGAAAAACTATTGCTAAATATATTAAGCCTAAATAGAAGTCATCTAACTCCTAATGAGCATGCAAAATTATAATAAAAAGATTAGTGAGATGATTATGGATACCCTTCAAATTATAACTATTACGTTCCTGTTTGCCTATGGAATATTCGCAGTTATAGCATTGCTCTTTTCTGACGGGATGATTTTCCCTAATAAACCATCTAGCTATACGGACAACCAACGTATAATAAAAATTTCGATTGATAATGGAAAAAAGATTTCTGGAATCTATCTTCCTCATAAGCATTCCCAATACACTTTGCTTTATAGCCACGGTAATTATGAAGACATCGGTGAGCTTTATCCTATATTAGAGAGTTTTCAAAAATTTGGTTTTTCCGTGTTTGCCTATGACTATCCGGGCTATGGCACAAGTGACGGCCGTGCAACAGAAAAAAACACCTATGCTTCCATCAATGCGGCTTATGAATACCTCGTAGATAAACTTAAAATCAAACCGGAAAAGATAATTGCTCTCGGTAGATCAGTAGGCGGTGGCCCAGCGGTTGACCTGGCCTCACGAAAAGCTTTGGGAGGACTGATATTAGAGAGTACATTTGTCAGTGCCTTCCGGGTAATGACTAAATACTCTCTCCTCCCCTGGGACAAATTCAGTAACATCAGCAAAATAAATTCTGTGCAGTGTCCGATCTTATTTATTCACGGAACAGAAGATGAAGTAGTTTCTTTCTGGCACGGGAAAGTTTTAATGGAAAAAGCAAACAAACCAAAACTCTATCTCTGGGTCGAAGGTGCAGGTCATAATAATTTAATCGTTTTTGCTGGAAAGACTTATTGGGATACATTGGAGAAGTTTCGAATTGATATCGAAAAATATGAGCGAAATCCAAAAATGATGTGATCCTATTTAAGCATGAGTAAAACTGCATTAATTTTATTGGTTGAGGGTTTGAAGAGATAGAAGCGATCTGTCCAATAGATTTATTGCGTAGGGCCGACGTCAACTGTACTATTGCTTCTACCAAAGATATACTGCTTGTCACGGGACGTGATGGCATAAAAGTAAAAGCGGACACATTACTCGAATGAGTTATCGATAAAGACTTCGATACTATTATCGTGGCAGGGGGCTCCGGTTATAAACGCATGCGAAAAGACGCGCTGGTTATTGCTTTATTAAAGCAGCATGCTGCAAAAGGAGATATAACAGGTACTATTTGCGCGGCACCGACTATATTGAGCGATGCTGGAATACTTAATCGCAAGCAATATACATCACATCCCAGTGTCATCGATGACCTCGAGGATCTAGTTTCCAATCAAGCGGTTGTAGTCGATGGTGAGACAATTACCTCAAAAGGAGCTGGTACCGCGACAGAATTTTCACTCGCTCTTGTCGTAAAGCTTAGGGGGAGAGAATAAACAGAGGAAATCGCTTATAGTATATATTTTCCCCATCAGCGGGTAGAAACATAAGCTGCTTGAAAGACGTCTCCTAAATTATCCGGGCTGAGTCTCTGCATTTTCCCGGTTTCCGTATCAATAAGGATAAGTCGTTGATACTTTTTAGTTCTCGCGGTATAAACTAAATGCCGGCCATCCTGAGTCCAGCAAGGCTCAATCGCATCCCCTGCCCCTCGCGTCAACCATCTACTCTGTTTTTTATTAAAATCAAAGAGAGCAATCTCAAACTCTTTACCAACAGCAGCCGTAAAGGCTATAATATTAGCATGTCTTGGATTCCAAGACGGTTCAGTGCAATTTCCACTATTATTGGTGGGAATCCGCTTTGCATCCCCTCCTCTTGTTGACACTTCAAATAGTTGTGGTTTTCCAAGTCGATTTGAAGTAAAGGCAATCCGCTCCCCATTGGGAGACCAGGTGGGGTCAGATTCCATCGCTGGACTACTTGTAATACGTCTTAAATTAAGCCCCAGTGAATTCCCAATATAGATTTCAGTATTTCCCGTTCCAGAAAGTACCATTGCCACTTCTGTCCCGCGTGAATTGTACTCACCACCCATATTAGTCCCCCTGAAACTAGCCATCGTATTACGCTGTAGAGTAGTCAGGTCGATAGTATAAATATCTGGAAAGCCATTTCGATAATAGCTAGTATAATTTATTCTACTCCCATCAGGTGACCAATGAGGTAATATTGAATGAGACTGATCACGAGTAATTTGGCGGACGCGTGTGAAGAGTAAATCGGATGTATATATTTCATTATGCCCCGATCGATCACCAACAAATGCCAGTTTTCCGGCAAAGAAACCCGGTACACCGAGTGTTTTGAATACGGCGAGATCCGCGGCGCGTAGAGCTGCCTCCTCTCGATCACGGCCAGATACTGTCTCCGTGTACTGAGTTTTTAAAGGATTTCCACTTTCAATCGCCAGTTGCATACGATCTGATCCCACCGGGATGAATCTAAAAGTAAAATTACTTTGCCCGCTGGGTTTAATCGCGTACGCCCCGTGAAGATTAAAAGCTGTGATGATATGATTTTGAACAGCCTTATCAGAAGAGAGAATAGATATTAATTTAACCTCACGGTCACTCTGACGGACAATCTCACCCATGTTAATTTCATGCGTTTGCCCTATCACTGGAACTAATGTCCAGAGTAATAGTAAAACTGTTACTGATAAAACAAATAGGTTCCTCATAAGTATAATAGAAGTGTGATTAAGCATAGCAAATTTCATAACGCAATAGTTAACTTAACCGTTGCCATATGATTGCAGAACATTTTTGTTACTCAGAAAAGCATCCCTTATTTAATCCATTAATTTAGTATAGAATTGAATAAAGAAACAATAGAAACCGCGCTCAAAGAAGTTAAGTATCCAGGCTTTAGTAGGGATATAGTTTCGTTCGGATTATTGCGTAATATTGATATCAAGAACCAAAATGTAATTGTAAACCTTGAAGTTAATACTGCAGACCCCAAGTTACCTTTAAATCTAAAGAATGCTGTTGAAGACGCTCTCGCTACGATTACCGAAATAGGTAAAGTAGAGGTAAGAATCAATGTTAAAGCCGCAACTTCACCAACTTCATCAACTGATAGGAATAGCGGTCAATTAGGTGTTAAAAACCAATTGCAGAACGTTGAACGGATTGTCGCGATTGCCAGTGGAAAAGGTGGGGTTGGTAAATCAACTTTTACGGTCAATCTTGCCTGTGCTTTAAACGATATTTTATCAAGCCTCGGTAAATCTAACAAGGTCGGTATTATAGATTGTGATATCTATGGACCTTCCATCCCTTTAATGATCGGAATAAATGGCCGACCTGAAATAGAGGATAACAATCTTCACCCGTTAGAGAATTTCGGCATTCGTGTCATGTCCATGGGATTCTTGATTGACCAAAATACACCTGTAGTCTGGCGGGGCCCAATGGTTACAAAAACGATCACGCAGTTTGTAAGTAATGTGAATTGGGGTGAACTTGAATTTCTCCTAGTTGACTTGCCACCGGGGACGGGGGATGCTCAATTGACAATAGTCCAAACGATGCCTCTCGATGGCGCCATTATCATAACCACCCCCCAGATAGCAGCATTTAACGTGGCTCGCCGGGGCGCCACGATGTTTGGAAAAGTGAACGTTCCGATACTGGGAGTGGTTGAAAATATGAGCTTTCTTGAACTTCCATCATCCGAAGAACGTCATTACCTATTTGGTAAGGGTGGTGGAGAAATAACCGCTCTCGATCTGAATGCTAAACTTCTTGGACAAATACCCCTTTATGAAGGAATCCGCGTGGGATGCGACAATGGCATTCCCCTTGTCATTAGTGAGCCACAGAGCTCGCCTGCAGTTGCCTATAAAAAAATCGCAGAAGATCTTATTAATTCAATTAGTTGATTTAGCACTTTTTATTACAATTAAATCTATATTATAATTGCTTCTTTAATTATTAAGCTTCACTTTGCAGGTTAAATCCAATATCCAGAATAACTTCCAATTATCAAAGCTACAATGAGAGCCAATAAATCAATTCTAAAAAACAATCAGGATATGATGAAAAGCTCTAGTCTCTATGCTGAGTTTCTAGCTGAGCGAGAAGAAATCCTCAAGCACAAGTGGTTGGAGTCAGAAAAAGCCGGGCAAGATATCGGTTTTGAACGTGCCCTACTTGATTGGATACGTAAACATCGAGACTCCTGGCGCATGAGTCGGCGCACCACCGCTACCCAAGTTTCAAATGGGTAATTGATCCGCGGTAGGTAATAAATTATCGACCTTCAGAAACGACTGATCCGCTCTTACAGGATAATATTAAAAACAGGTAAGTCTATTTGACTTCCCGGTGAAGCGTATGACGCCTTAAAAAAGGATTATACTTCTTCTTTTCCAATCGTCCTTGTTGCAATTTTTTATTGCGCGTCGACATATAGCGGGAGGGCGATTTTCCTTCCTTGGCAGCTTCAGTGCACTCTAATATGATATTTTCTCTCGCCATTTGCTAAAGATTTAAGGGATAAGTTATCAATAGTCTCTGATCAAAAGCAATGAAAATCGTTAACACGATCCTTTATTGTACTCCTCCCATAGAATTATCAATCAGAGGCAGCATTACACCGCGACGAAATAAGGTAACCCGACCTGAAGTAGCAGAAACGGCAATTACAATACTATCGGTTGCCCGTGAAATAGCTGAAGCAGCCGCGTGGCGCGCACCGAACCCGCTGGGCATTTCATGATAGTAATCACTGGGTGTGTTTATCAAGCTACCTGCAGATTCAATAATTCCGTTTCCTTTAATGATGAATGCTCCGTCCATAAAGGATAACTCTTTGATCGTTTCATCCATGAAAGGATTCAAAATATTGCGATCCTCTTCCTTGTAACCATGAAATGGATTTAAGACCAAAGGTTTTATCATCGTATTAACCTTTTTCGTGTCTCCTAAGACAAATAAACAGCCAATCGATCTTCCTTCACGCCCTTCGAGCGATAAATCAGTGGCAATTGCAAGGATTCTTTCAAGTACTTCGAACGACACAGATGAGGGTAAAAGATCGGCCTCACGCGTGAGCACCGATTGAAACTCCCGTTCAACATCTACTACAACCAATGTATCAAATTGATTGCTGTTTAATATACCCGCCACACAGCACAACCGATCATTATATTTAAAAATACCACGTGTCAGTCCGATCAAAACCGCGCTTCTCAACTGAGAAAGACGATGATTGGAATAGGGTTTTACTTCGATCATCGTCGTATGATTATGCTGCTCTTGTAGTCCTTCAGGAGCCGATCGGGTTACCATGACTGTCCTGTATTTCGGGAAATCTGGGCTTAAATCAATACCGCCTTCGAAGGTGTCACTAAAGATGAGAATCGCTGAACATCGAGAGGCCTTAGCCACCTTCTCTCCTTCTTTGAGTAATAGCTTATTAAACCTGGATTGGCGTCTCCCCGGCCTCACAGGTAACCCACTGAACCCTTGAATGACTCGCTCTTGGAAAATCTCTAAATTGGGCGCATCTAAAATATTATCGATAAGAGTCTTTTCACGAAAGAGACGCGCTAGGGAAGCCAGAACGTTAAGGTAATTTTTAACCTTATCCGAGGCTAGAAGTAAAAGTAAGAGGCGTACTTCCGTGCCTTTTGGAATCCCATCATACTTACAGCCCTCACGGCATCGCCCGATCGCAAAGACAAAGGATCTTTTCATTTTTACCCGTAAATGAGGAATCGCCACTCCATTTCCCAAATAAGTCGTCATTATACTTTCACGATTTAAAAGATCGTTGAGCAAACGATTGGTAGACAGCCTTGCAGAAAGACGCTTAGTTGCAACTTTTAGCAATTCTTCCAAAGCACCATTCAAGTCATCACTCTGGATTTCAATGATTCGTGATTTGGCGAGATATCTTTCGAGAGACATATTAACAATTTAAACTAGAAGACAAATAAAATCTACGGAGAAAAGATTGAGCTTCCCAGCAATACTAGAATTAACTTATACCACAAAAGTCGGTATTATGAAAATAAATAGTTATGCTTAAGGCAAATGAATCCAGTGGATTTTATTCCGATTGTAATGTCCTAAGCCCAAGCTTTGGGCATAGTTAAATACCCGGATGTTTCTAACGATCTTTGCAAATCCATTTTCCTTTTTATGATAATTAATTCGTTCCATCACCAATGCATCGAGAACAACGGGATTTATACTCATCCATAATAAGGGTTCAGACCGTGTATAGAGTGAGTTAAAAATAGGGCCTCCAATAAATTGATATCGCTCTAAGCTTATAATTGAAAAAACCCATCCTGATTTTAATTCAGGAATAGCTGCTATTTCTGCGATCGCAATAGGACCATTTGCGGGACTGATAAAAAACCTTTCCCGGTTGCTAATAGCCCAAAGTGTCGCATTAACCAATGCCCCGGTTATTCCAAAAATCTGGTTGTCGAGAGCCATTGGTAGATTAATCCAAAAATCCACATCCGTTATTAATGGCTTGGCGAGATAACTTTTTCGATCTGAGACACCTTTTTCTTCACCGTAACCACCAATTAATTCTGCGGAATGCGCCAACTGGCTTTGTGATGGCAATGGATTCTCGTGGTACCAGATTTCATCGTAGTAGTTTTTAGTTTCTAAGATGTAGACAGGAACCCCTTCGAAAGTCACTTCATTTGCTTTTTTACTGAGAAGAGGGATGAAACCACTATTCCTTAAATCACGCTCACTGACATCGAGGACAAAGAGTTCACTTCGCTTAAACCCACGTTGAACTAACTTATCAATAACTGCTTTTACTAATGCCGTTGGGGTGGCAATCCCACTTCCTGAATTAGTATAAATTTTTATCCCTGCTTTACGTCGTTTTCCCGGAACAAGCAACTTTTTTGTTTTTTCTTCAAAACTGCGGAAAAGGGTTTCAACACCGCGGCTATAGTTTCTCTGACTGAAATTATCCAAGTGATATTCCCATACCAAATCAAGATAGGCACTTCTCTCTTCCTCATATTCCCAGATCCCCTGTCCCACTAATGGGCAACAGAGAACTAAAAAAAAGGTCAGAATAAGGCTTTTAGGCATTTTCAGTTGTTGACAGTTAATTCTTGAGCGCGGAAATTTAAAGTATCCCCATATGAATCTAAATAGAGGCAGAACTTTGATGATTATGTTCCTCTCCATAGCATATTTACTTCAAATAAGCTGTAGTCAACGGGAAGCAACTATTGAGGAATCTATATCTCTCGCCAATCTTTATCTTGAGACAGGTAATACTGATCAGGCAATAAATATCTTTGAAGACCTTAACGATAAGCATCCAGGGTTGGCTATTATTCTGGAGCCGCTGGCATTCGCATATGCAAAAAAAGAAGATAATATCCTCGCTGCTTTTTATTTCACGAAACTAAGCGAGATAGACCCGACACAGAAGCATTATTTTATTTATGCGGTCAATAGTTTTACCCAAGGAGATGATTTACGAGGCTCGGCTAATGCCTACAGGCGGTACCTTGAAGAGTTTCCTCATGATCAGGCAGTGTGGAAATCACTTGGCAAAATTTATGAGGATTTGAAAGATTCCAATAACGCGATTGAATCTTATCTCCAAAGCTATCAATTGAAACCAGATGGACAAACTGCCATCCAATTAGGTCGATTATTTCATGGAATGGGGAACTTAATCCAAGCAAAGAATTGGTATCAAGCGGGACTGGACTTAATGATTGACGATGTCGATGAACCTCTACTCGGTCTCATGAAAATTTCCCTGGAACAGAAAGATTACTCACTAGCTGAAGAATGGTTACAAAAAATTGACGACAAATACCCCAACTTGCTTGCTACTTCCCCTCTTTTCTCTGCGCGAAACGAATTGCTCATTTGGAGAGAACGCCAGGTAAAATTGGAAGAAAGCCTGGCTGAACAGAATCGGCTTACCGAGGAAATACGTGAACAATCTCTCGTCTTTGAACAAGATATTAATAAAAATAATACTTTCTCACATTCAATTGAGACTCACACCTCAATTGATCAAAACGAAGAAAGTAACGAGTTACCTAAAGAAGTATCCGATAAAATACCCATATCAGAAATCCCTCCCCTCCCCCATTTAGAGGACAACACTCAAAAGGTGGCGCATATATTAGCTCTACCCCCGCCTCCAACTTCTAATAGTCTACTTCAGGAGGCCCGTGAACTAAAAGTAGCCGGTAATTATAAATCTTCAACTTTGAAATTCAGACAATCTCTAGCTTTAAATGATAGAGAGGCATCTACCTGGAACGAACTCTCGAAAACCCTTGAGCTTGATGGACAATTGCACTATGCTGAAGCTTCCTCATTGGAAGCTATTCGGCGAGATAGACTAAATATAACATACACCCAGCAGTTATTAAACATACTCAGCCAGGATGAAAATCTATTTCGTTATTTTAGAGAACTTAAAAATGCGAAAGCAAATTTTCCTGATAGCCCGGAAATAACTCTTTCACTTGCCAGAGGGTACAACAATATTATCAATGATCCGCATTATGCTATAATTTTCTATGAAGAGTTTTTGCAAATGGCACCAAATCATCCCGAATGGCAAAAAGCTAATATCGAATTTAAGTCGTTATCACCAACACCCTAATCTCAGAGCAAAGGATCCTCCATTTTTATGTCGCGAATCTCGCGCAAATGTATCGATGATATTAAGCAGCATGTTAATATCTACGATGTCGTATCCCCTGTAGTTTCACTTAAAAAAAGTGGACGAAACTTCGTTGGTTTGAGCCCCTTTACAACGGAAAAAACCCCCTCTTTTTTTATCCATCCCGAGAGAAACATGTTCAAATGTTTCTCAAGTAATTACGCAGGCGATATTTTTAGATTTATCGAATTATATGAGAAATTGACATTTGCAGAATCGGTCGAAGCTATTGCCAACCGGTTTAATCAACCTCTCGAGTATGAGCAAGGGTCTGCCCCAACTAGTGAATCGAGATCCGTCCGTAAAGAAATTATAGAAATCCACGATCGCGCTTGTGATTATTACCATCGTATCTTTATGGGCGATCACCCCCTCTCGAAAGAAGTTCAGGACTATTGGACTCAGGAGAGAAAGTTTACACTGCAAATTGCAGAAAAACACAAAATCGGTCTTGCCCCACCCAAGGATTCTAGATTAATCGAGCTCCTTTTAAAACAAGATTACTCCCTCGAGGCTTTAAAAAAATGTGGTCTCTTCTACTTTCGTGATCGGGAAACTGAGCCAAGAAATTTCAAACCACGATTTCGTGGCAGATTGCTCATCCCGATTCGCGATTATCAAGGTCAAGTGATAGCTTTCTCTGCTCGTCAGCTCCCAATCACCCCGGTTGACGATCCATCTCGTCAGGCGAAATATATTAATTCCCCGGAAACGCCGGTATTTTATAAAAGTAAAGTGATATTTGGCCTCGACCAAGCTCGCCACCATATCGATGAGACCAGATATTTTGTTCTCGTTGAGGGTCAACTCGATGCTATCCGTTGCTGGCAATACGGAATAAATACTGCGGTCGCTCCACAGGGAACATCCATAACTGAGTCTCAACTACTCTTGCTTAAACGCTATACGAATACTATTGATTGCGTTCTGGATGGTGACAGCGCTGGACAGAAGGCAGCATTGCGTATTCTGCCCATGGCTTTACGTACGGGGCTCGAAATTCGTATTATTGTACTGCCCCCAGATTCTGATCCCGATAGCTTGCTTGTAGAAAAGGGAAAGGAAACTTTTGAGCAATCGCAGGAACAGGCTCTAACGGCGATCGATTACCTCGTTCATTCGCTCCTACCTAAAAAAAACCCCTCACCTCAAGTCAAAGCGGATGCATTATTACAGTTATTTGAAATCATCAATGAATCGGACCTCCTAGTTACTCAGGATGAATACCTGCAAAAAGCAGCTGAGCTTATCAACGCGGATCCAGTATCAATGCGCGCAGATTTTAATCGATTTAAAAGAAAAAAGGTTAGAAAACCTGACCATGAAAACGAGAATTCTGAGGAGAAATCTGCTACATCACAGTTGACAACTGCAGAGTTTGAGCTACTATGTTGCGTTTTCCAGAGCCCAGCATTAAGCCAACCTATTGCCGAAATTCTTGATGTTGAATGGATTGATACAGAATTAGTTTATGGAAGCCTCCTCGTACGTGTTATTGCAGATATTCAGGAAGGGCTTTGGGAAGGAATTAAAAATCTCGATCAATTACTTGAAAACGAGGAAGAAAAGAATTGTTTTTACTCCCTTCTTGCCGATGAAAGGCACTTTGAAGACCCAATAAAAGTGGCCAATGCCTGCGTGAAGGCTATTTTAGATAAATTTCTCCGACAACGGTTAAAAAAATTGGAAGAAAAAATCGCTAACTTACCTACTCCATCAGACAAGTTTCCTGAACTTCAGCGAAATATTATCAAACTGCGAAAATTGAAAAAAGATATTCCACATATTCAAAATAGTTAAATTAATTAACACCTCAGATGCCAAAGACTAAAGTAAAAAAGAAAGCAACCAGGAAAAAAGCAAAAAAAGCTACCCGTAAATCAACCTTATCAGGTTCTAATAAAGAACAGATAAATGATAAAATCCGGTCGCTTATACGTCTAGCTAAGGAACAGGGATACCTGACTTTTAAAGATATTAATAAGATTCTTCCTGAATCGGTGAACACTCCCGATGAAATAGAAAAATTCATTGTCATCCTCGAGAATCTGGAGATCGATATTATCGATGCTGAGGAAGTCGAAATGTATAAGGAACGCCTCGAAAAACATAACGAGGCCCAGATGAAAAGCAGTCACCTCGATATCCTCGATGACCCAGTACGCATGTATCTAAAGCAGATGGGGCAGGTTCCACTGCTTACAAGGGAACAAGAAGTCGCGATATCTAAACGAATCGAGTCAGCGGAACAAAAGGCACTAAACGAGTTATTTTCGATAGGCTTGTCGACCAAGTTTCAAATCCAATTAGCTCAAAAATTACTTAAGCGTGAAGAACGATTTGATCGTGTAGTTCTTGATAAAAAAGTTAACAGTCGAGAAATTTACTTCAAAAACCTCCCTAAATTGATTGAAAAGGCAGGGGATATAAGTGAAAAGATGGATAAGACCTGGGCTGATTATCTTAATAAATCAGCAAGCAAGTTGAGCCAAAAGCGTGCGCTCACACGGTTTTGCAAATATCAGGTTACCCTCAAACCAATTTTTAAGAAATACTGCTTCAAACTAAAAGTATTTGAAGAATTTATCCGAACTACTGATCCCTTACAAAGAGAAATCATTGAGCATTTAGAAAACCTCAGCCTTGCAGAAAAAGCGCGCACGAAAAAACATCGTTCGATAAATACGCGAAAAATCCATGCTCGTTTAAAGAATATCGAGAATGATATGTGCATCGATCCAGCGGAACTGATGCGCATCATTCATGAAGTGCGAAAAGGAATGAGACACGCACACCGCGCGAAAACAGAAATGGTTGAAGCCAACCTGCGCCTCGTAATCAGTATTGCAAAAAAATACACCAATCGGGGACTCTCCTTCCTCGACCTTATCCAGGAAGGCAATATGGGGTTAATGAAGGCTGTTGAAAAATTCGAATATCGCCGAGGATATAAGTTTTCTACTTACGCCACTTGGTGGATTAGACAGGCTATTACCCGTTCGATCGCCGATCAGGCACGTACCATACGTATCCCTGTTCATATGATCGAAACCCTCAATAAGGTGATGCAGATTCAAAAGCAACTGTTACAGGAACTGGGACACGAACCAACTGGTGAGGAGGTCGCTGAAGAAATGCAACTTCCCGTGGAACGCGTTCAAGCGATAATGAAAATGGCCCAACAACCGATTTCATTACAAAGCCCCGTCGGCGAGAGTGATGACACAAATTTTGGAGATTTCATTGAAGATAAGGGAGCTGAAAACCCATACGATATGACCGCTTACAGTTTATTGCGTGAAAAGATCATGGATGTCCTTGATAGTCTTACGGAGCGTGAACGCCGCGTACTCTCATTGCGATTTGGGCTTGTCGATGGATATAGTCGCACGCTGGAAGAGGTAGGCCGGCAATTTAATGTTACGCGTGAGCGCATTCGACAGATTGAAGCAAAAGCACTGCGCAAGATGCGCCACCCAACACGCATTCGCCAATTGCACGGATTCTTCGAACCCGATCATGCATCGCGTCAATTGGAAATCTCACAGAAGCGTGCTTGATTTCATTTAACGGCACTCAAAATGCTTAGCGTAGTGCCCAATTCCACTTGAGCACATTGATGATATTGGTTATTTACACTTTAGTAAATTCTAGTATTTTCAATATATGTACAAATTACTGAATGGTAATTTTATTGCTTTCTTACAGGGAATCGGAACGACAGAGATTCTTATTATTTTTTTTGCTATCCTTTTACTTTTTGGTGCAAAAAAACTTCCTGAGTTAGCCCGGGGTATGGGTAAGTCGATTAAAGAATTTAAAAAAGCAGCCCACGATGTTGAAGAAGACATACGGACTTCGATCGATTCTGAGGAGTCAGTTGAAAATAAAGAAGAGAACACAATAGACGCTTCTAAAAACGATAAATCCTAGCCCAAAACTAGACTTTTAATTTAGAAGCTTATTTCTATTATTGTGTAATAGTTTTTCTTACTTGGAGGGATTACTCCATTACTACCACTTCTTTTAACTGTCCCATTACCTCCTGAACGGACTCAGCCGTTAGATCAATAATCGGCACCTCGTATTCTCTATTTGTCCGATTATGTAAATATCTTTGGACTGCATCTACAGGCGTTTTTATCAGTGGTTTTAAAATCTTTTTACGTTCAAGCATCAGGGCCAGCAGAAATTTAATTACTTCTCGTTCTCGAGTTTCAACCTTTTCTTCTTCAAAAAGAGAGAGGAATAATTCTTCACTAGAATTAATTATCTGTCTTCTTGCCTCAGCTTCATTATCATAATTTTTCACTACTTGCTCCCACCACCCCAACAAGATACCCGGGGAATTGTATTCATTTACATCATCGGCATGTATGTCATCGCGAAGTATTTCACCACTATCATCTTTATAAATATAACTGATAATTCTCTGCCCTACTTCGAAAGGACTCCCAGTTATTTGCGATTGCCTTGAAATCGTCTTTAATTGCCACTCAGTATTTACCATGATTTCTAGAAAAGTAAGATTTGATGCCTTGCCAATTAATTAAAATATCTATTGATCATCGCTCGATTGATCTAAATATGCAACGGAGTAATTATTTTAAAGCTTGTCCATCGTAATTTTACCTCGATTAAGAAATAGTACATCATTAACTGAAAATATTCATCGCCTTAACCTGTAATCTGCACACTCCGATAACACTAACACTTCAGATGACTGTAAATGAAACCAACTCAACCCAAAATGTAGCTCTGCTTATTATCGATATGCAGGAATCTATTATGAAAATTATAGAATCCTCAAAATTTCTGCTAAAGCGGTGCTGTTTCGCGGTTGAAGCAGCTCAATTACTGGATATCCCGGTTTTATTTACCGAGCAAGTACCCAATAAATTAGGACCGCAACATCCAGATCTTTCTAAATTGGCCCCGCAAACAACTGTTTATTCCAAATCTTCATTTTCTTCGCTCAAAGCTTCAGGTCTTTTGGATTATCTGGAAAATCAAAATATTGAGCACCTGCTCATTGGAGGAATAGAAACACCTATCTGCGTTTATCAAACAGTTATTGATGCCTTAGAAAAAGATTTTTCTGTCACAATCCTTGATGATTGCACTGGCTGTCGCCGCTCTAATGATGGAGAGACTATTCTAAAATTTCTTCATCAGACTAAGTGTCATACTTTACCCTCTGAAACTATTTTTTACAGTATCCTTGGAGGAGCGGACCACCCTAAATTTAGGTCAATGACCGCATTAATAAAAAAATATATTTGAATCTCTCGTTAGGTTGATTTCCTTAGTTGAAAATAAAAGAGTTCAAGCACTTACCCCACTTAATATTAAATATTTTGTTGATGGTAAATAAGAGTCCAACTCCAGGGAAAAATATCGAATCTTATACTTTCGATAAGCTCCTCGCCTATCCTCGAGAAGAATTCAATAAACTCGATCATTAGCGACTCGCGGTAACATCAGCAACTGTAGCCGCACGCATGCTTGAACGTATACTTATCGGCGATCGGCGTGCGGTATTACGTAAATATTCAGAAGATTTTGCTTCGTAAATTATCTCTTGAATGAACCCCAAAGATTCCACTGAAGTAGTCAGCGCAATGATAGAATCACGAGCTATTCAAATTATTGAAGAATTCGATTCTGATGATGATTGTACACGCCTCTTAGATAAAAGGCGATCCAGAAACTGTCCATACCGTTCAATCTCTCCTCGCTTATAAGTCATGATACCGCCGGCTGGTATCATGTAGCTTTTTTAAGCTCACTTTTTAACAAGAGAATCTCAGGTAAATTCTTGTCTCTATCTGTTAATTAGAACCAGCTTATGCCAACTGATTTATCTCACCAGTTTTAATCGATTCCCTTCGACCAAAACATCATTAAATTGATTCCAGGGACCACTAAACTCATCAGATGCCTCACTTCCCAAAAAACCTCTCCCAAAAAGATTAAATATACGGTTCGGAAGATCAGCTATTGTGGGGATAGGACAAGATCCCAGAAATCCAGAATCTGCATGGTATGAATAGGAACCGCCCATGTTATAAAATGACCCGATTGATTGGTATATAAGACTGCCACTCTTTCCCATTACGGAAATATCCATTTTTGCCGATATTTGAAATTCACCACCGGAAATCCGGAAATTTGGTGCGGCTAATTTCATTTTAAAACCAAACCTTCCCTCCTCATCTTTATTGCTGAGATCAGGTTTAAATGAATTGCGAGACCATGTATTCAGTTCCCCCTCAGTAAGGATCAAAGTCCCAGTATTTTGTTGCATATAAGCTCTCGATTTAACTTTCCAGGTACTACCATTCTTCTCATCTCCGGGAACATAGTAAACTATCTTTTTCTCGCGATCTTCCAGTGCAGGAAGTTCCTTTACAGTTTTAATGGGTAAAAAAACAGTGTTTATTCCGGCAAGAATTAATCCTAAAAAACTACCTAAAACTGCCGTAAGAATAATACCAATTAGACTGGGGTCATATTCTTCTGTTTGCTTTGCCATAAAACTGATCGATTATTCTTTGCTCTCTTTTTCTGATTTAGCCGGTGGAATCGCTACTTTCTCTTTCGACTCTTTAGACTTGTCCGCCTTTTTATCGCTCTTAGTATCTGATTCTGATTCTCTATTTGAACCTTCGTTGTTCTTATAATCCGTTTGATAAAAACCACTGCCTTTAAAAATAATACCTGCTCCTGATCCTATTTGACGCACTAATCCCCGGCGATTACAAGCCGGACATTTTACGAGCGGTTTAGCAACGATAGATTGAAATACTTCGACTTCTTTACCGCAAAATTTACAATTATATTCGTATGTTGGCATCGTATCAATAAATTCATTTTCTATTTATTGGACTTTGATCCGTCCCTTTTTCCATCTTAAAAAAACACTGCTTTTGTTATTCTAAAATCTCTAAAAAGCCAAGGAAAAAGGAAAACCATACACCGGGACGTCTGGCAGCTCCCCTTATCAATGCAAAGAAGTAAATAACTGGGACGAGACTTATATTACCGTAATCCGATAACCGACTTCCAATATATTCAACAATGAGTTTTTATCAGATAACTTCATCGCCTTTGAAGGTTATTTACCACAATATAGTCACCGCTTAATAACTTTTAGATGATTAATTTTTTTGGAATCAAAATAGATTTACTCCTTGTAATTTGACGAGTAAAATAAATATTGATTGCGTTATTTTTTACTTATTAGTCTTAAGCGAATAACTTCAAATAAGATTATGAATGATTTAGAATTTAAATCCATGCTTGATCACTATAGTGAATTGGCAAGAAATGGAATAAACCGCTATCTGCCCACCGCCAATGATCGCCCCCCTCGATTACATGAAGCGATGCGATACAGCCTAGAAGGCAGTGGAAAATTAATTCGACCTGTTCTTGTCCTCGCCGGTAATAGTATCTTTCCAACTTTAGCTGATCCCATTCCGGCTGCTGTTGCCGTAGAATGCTTGCACACATACTCACTCATTCATGATGATCTTCCCAGTATGGATGACAGCGATTTACGCCGTGGTCGTGCTACATGCCACGTTCAGTATGATGAAGCTACGGCGGTATTGGCCGGCGATGCTCTCCTCACTCACGCTTTTTGGTTGTTGGCAGATTCTTATCAAGATCTACCCGAAATAGCTACTTCCCTCATTCATGAATTAGGAGACGCGGCCGGTAGCCGCAAATTAATCGGGGGACAAATGGAAGATATCCTCGGCGAAGAAAATAATTACACAGCCGAACAAATAAATTTTATCCACCTGAATAAGACTGCAGCCTTACTTACCTCTTCACTAATGATGGGAGTTTATATGACAATGGCAAATCAAGCTATTTATCATTCTATTCGCACGGTCGGTCATAATTTTGGGCTGGCCTATCAAATCATTGACGATGTACTCGACGCAACAAGTGATTCATCAACACTTGGTAAAACGGCTCGAGCTGACATAGTAAATGAAAAAAACACCTATGTTAAACTACATGGATTAGATCATTCCCGTGCTAAAGCTAAGGAACTCACCGGAGCTGCCATCGAACATCTAGCCCAATTAGATGCTGATACTACATTTATCGAAACTCTCATCCATCGCTTGGAGTTTCGATTGAAGTAGAGTACAAATATAGATTTTGTGTCCCACCTGTTGTGCAAGTGACAACATTTTGTCAGTTTTCGCAATTCAACATATGGGTAATTGACTTGCCTAAATCATATTAATGCACTGCATTTTAAAAAATGCAGAATGATGTTGTAGAAATTAGTATTAAGGCCGTTGTACCCACTGCTAATTCTAATGGCTGTGCTATTTTCTTAGGGCCAGAAAATAAAACTTTCCACATTCATGTGGAAGCTCATATCGGTAAGGCTATCTCCATGGCTATTAATGATGAAAAAAAAACGCGCCCACTAACCCATGACCTCATAGGAAATATTTTCCAAGGTTTCGGTATTGAATTAGATCGCGTAGTTATAAATGATTTCAACAAAGAGTTTTATTATGCCCGAATTATATTAAAAATGCAGAATGAATTAGGGACGAAACTAATTGAAATCGACTCTCGTCCCAGTGATTCCATGGTTCTTGCTGTTCAGTGTAAAAAGCCTATCATGGTAACCCAAAAAGTGCTCAATGAAGCCGAGGACATGACTGAGATTCTAGAGGGAATCCTCAAACAACAAAATTAATCTGTCTCCTTTGATATTTCCTTACAATAGATTGCTATTGCTGGATCAGATTACACTTTTTCCCCTCTAAATATTTGTTTAAGCAAATTCCGGTTAACGATTGCTTATGTTTAGTGATATTACTTCGTAGGCCTGTATAAACGATCTCGCCGCCTTTATCACCACCACCAGGGCCAAGATCGATTATCCAATCTGCAAGGTTTATGACATCGAGATTGTGCTCAATGATTATAATTGTATTACCTGCATCCCGTAATCTAAAGAGAAGGTCCATCAGCTTCTGTACATCATCCCAATGCAATCCTGTTGTCGGTTCATCCAAAATATAAAGTGTATTGCCCTGTTTACGTTTACTCAACTCAAGTGAAAGCTTGATTCTTTGTGCCTCCCCACCCGAAAGCGTATTTGCCGCTTGCCCAAGCTTGATATAGCCCAAGCCTACCGCCTGCAGGGTATTCAGCTTGTCCATAATCCGGGGTTGATAGCGAAACAGGAGAATAGCTTCATCAACAGTCATTTCAAGTATTTCAGCGATGTTATACCCCTTGAAACGAACATCTAGTGTCTCACGATTGTAACGTCGCCCAAGGCAACTCGTACATTCCACATAGACATCGCTTAAAAACTGCATGTCAAGCTTCATCAAGCCATCACCTTTACAGCGCTCACAACGTCCTCCGCGCACGTTAAAGCTGAAACGATTCGGCTTATAGCCCCTCACTTTAGCGAGCGGACATTGTGCAAAGAGTTGTCGTAGTAGATCAAACAATTTAGTGTAGGTTGCTGGATTGGATCGCGGAGTTCGCCCAATGGAATCTTGGTTTACCCGTACCACAGATTGAAAATCATCCAAACCTGTAATCTCTTTATGAGCGCCTGGAATAGTCTTTGCACGGTGAAGTTTAAAGGAGGCTGCATTGGCCAGGATATCGTTTACCAGGGTGCTTTTTCCAGATCCGGATACCCCGGTTACACAACACAGCATACCGATTGGAAATATCGCATCAATTGATTTTAAATTGTGATGACCGGCTCCATTGATCGTCAAATGACCACCCCTTGGATTTAGTTTCTGTGCATTCTTTTGAATGCCTATTTCGCCATTTAAATAGAGCCCAATCCGGGAGTTTTTATCATTTCCAGCGTCATTTGTCGGGCCATGAAAGATAAGTTCCCCCCCATCTGCTCCAGCCCCTGGACCTAACTCTATTAGATAGTCTGCACTGCGAATCGTTGTTTCGTCGTGTTCGACTACGATAACCGCATTTCCACGATTACGCAGATCAAAGAGTGTATTCAGCAGCTTTTGCAAATCGTGAGGATGAAGACCGATGGTTGGTTCATCGAGAACATAAACGACACCGACTAGGCCCATACCTAATTGAGTAGCTAATCGCGTGCGCTGGGCCTCACCACCACTCAAACTTGAGTAATCCCGATCTAAATTAATATAATTCAAACCTACTTCGTTAAGAAAATGAAGCCTTTGTTCTAATCCGTCCAGGGCATCAACCACTTTGTTATATATATCTTTTTTTCCAACTGAACTACGAATAAAATCTAACGCCTCACTGATCGATAAGGACATAAAATCTGCGAATCCAGTATTATTTACTCTTACCATCAGGCTGAGGGGTGATAAACGTTTGCCCCTACAACTCGGACACAGGGATCCAATCTGGTAGGCCATTAGCCTTGCCCTAAGACCGTCACTACTAGTTTCAGATCGCGTTTTTATTAGATCTTTAATAACACCTTTAAATGGCATAATCTCTGCCTTACGATTCCCACCGGATAATTTAAAACTGAATAACCGCTCGCCGGTACCATGTAGAAGAGCCTCTCGAACAATCTCCGGCAGGTCTTTCCAGGGAACTTTAGGGTCATACGGTAATTGTTCGGCAAGCTGTTTGAGGATAGCATTGCGTCTGATAATCATACGTTTAGATCCCAGTCTCCAAGGTTTCATCGCGCCATTTTTTACTGATTTATCAGGGTCCGGTACGATCAATTCATCCTTAAATTGCAAAGTTTGCCCAAGTCCACCACAATCAGGGCATGCTCCTTCTGGATGGTTGTAAGAAAAATGTCTTGGAGTTATAGGATCGTATACAGTTCCACAATTCTCACATGAGAAGTGCTGGCTCACCGTAAATTCGGCCCACTGTGAATCTTCTTTCGCAATGAGTATTATCGCGCTGTCTTTGCCTTCACGAAAGGCCAACTCGAGTGAATCCGCAATGCGACTGCGTTGATCTGTTTCCAGAACAACTCGATCGATAACAATCTCAACCGTTATTTCCTTTGCTCTGGAATCGATAAGGTCAGTATCATCAAGCTCTTTTATTTCGCCATCAATTCGCACACGTTGATATCCGCGCTGACGTATGCGTGGAAGCTCCTCACGCAAAATGGCTGGTTTAGCTTTGATATTGTGGGCGAGAATCATTATGCGACTGCCCTTTGACTCTTGATAGATGCGGTTTATACAATCATCCACAGAACGTCGGGCTATCGCCCCACCGTCCTTCGGGCAGGAAGAATCACCGCACACAGCCCAGAGCAATCGAGCATAATCAGCAATTTCTGTTACTGTCGCTACTGTAGCACGAGGATTTGCTCCCCCTCCACTACGTTGCTCGATGGCAATAACTGGAGATAGACCGTGAATATAATCTACATCAGGACGAGGAATTTGATCAAAAATCTGTCGCGCTTTTGGAGAAAGGCTATCGATATATTTGCGATGCCCTTCAGCATATATTGTATCAAATGCTAATGTAGACTTCCCTGATCCACTCACCCCAGTGATGACCACCAGTTGCCCTCGGGGAATGCGTAACTCGATATTCTTTAAATTATGTTCCCGCGCCCCTTTAATATAGATATTATCACTACTCTTATCGTTTTCTTGCATCCAAATCTTAATTTACATAATATCGTCAATCATTTCGACTAATTTTTCAATATTAAGACTCTTAAATTATTTCATACTGAGTTAATCAATAAATCTAATATTTACATCGATGGATTATATAGTTTAAGTCGACAATTAATAAACAGATCTTCACCCCAAGCATGAGTTGCCCATTCTTTAGCCTAATATCTCGTGGTGTTTATTTATTACGATGGATATAAAACCTGTATTATATATCAAAGAGGGATGTCCTTGGTGCTGCGAAGCGCTGTCATTTTTCGGAGACCTTGGAATCAAATTAGAATTGAAAGATGTAAACCAAAATATCCAGGACATGCATCGCTTAATCGAAATTAGCGGACAAAGCCTCACCCCTACATTTGTTTATGGTGACTTTGTAGTCGCGGATTTCAGTATTGATGAATTTCAAGAACAACTGAATAACTCCCCGCAAATTAAGAAACAATTGGGAATATAAAAAAATCAATGGGGCGTCTCCTCCCCATTGGCCAGCTCAATTAACGAAGGGATGAACTTCCCTACATATTTTCAATAATCGCGCTGGCAAACTCAGAGCACTTTACTTCTTTGGAATCCTCGATCAAGCGAGCCAGATCATAAGTCACTACCTTCCCACTAATTGTATTTTCAATCCCTTTTATGATACATTCAGCCGCTTCATTCCAACCTAGAAAGCGAAACATCATTTCTCCTGATAGGATGACTGAACCGGGATTAACCTTATCCTGATCTTTATATTTTGGCGCAGTACCATGGGTAGCTTCAAATATGGCATTCCCTGTATCATAATTGATGTTACCACCAGGAGCAATTCCTATGCCGCCAACTTGGGCCGCAAGCGCATCCGAAATATAATCACCGTTTAAATTGAGCGTCGCGATAACATCGTATTCCGAGGGGCGCGTTAAAATCTGCTGAAGAAATGCATCGGCAATGACATCTTTAATGATTATCCCATCAGGTAATTGGCACCACGGGCCCCCACCAAGTTCTTCAGCTCCAAATTCATTTTTCGCAAGTTGATATCCCCAGTCACGAAAAGCACCCTCTGTAAATTTCATAATATTACCTTTGTGCACTAAAGTAACACTTTTTCGCTTCTGTTCTATCGCATATTTAATTGCAGCACGAACAATGCGTTCTGTCCCTTCTATGGAAACTGGTTTTAATCCAATTCCGACCGTATTGGGAAAACGGATTTTTTTATAGCGCTCGGGAAAATTTATCTCCAGAAATTCATTCATCTTGTTCACCGCATCTGATCCCTGCTCAAATTCGATGCCTGCATAGATATCTTCGGTGTTTTCTCGAAAAATCACCATATCGACATCTTCTGGTTTTTTAATCGGACTGGATACACCACGAATGTAACGGACCGGCCTAAGACAGGTAAAGAGGTCTAATTCCTGCCTGAGCGCTACATTTAATGATCGAATTCCACCACCTACGGGCGTGGTTAAAGGTCCCTTTATTCCAATTAGATAATCACGTACCGCGCTTAAAGTATCATCCGGCAGCCAGTTATTGAATTTATTGTACGCTTTTTCCCCGGCAAAGATTTCAAACCATATAATTTCCTTTTCACCGCCATAGGCTTTTTTCACTGCAGCATCGAAAACTCGCTGCGCAGCAGCCCAAATATCCGGGCCGATGCCATCACCTTCGATAAAAGGTATAATGGGCCGATTAGGAACTTTTAGATTACCTTTATCGAGGGTAATACGATCGCCTTGAGGTGGCGTTAATGATTGATAACTCATATACTATACAGGTCTTTCTATTCTATCAATTTATGTCAAAACAAATTCAGGTGATCCAGTCTTTTTGGACTTATCCAAACAATACAGTTATGACACCTATCCCCAGTTTAAACTTTGATAATTCTCTCAATTAATTTGCTTACTTTATGTGCTAAAATAATCAAAGCCGCAGGGTTTAACCTGCGGCTTTGAGTCATTTCGCTTAGGATTTAAATATTAAATCCTAGCGAAGGGGTAACATTACCCGTTATTGTGGGTAATTTACACTTCGGTATCCTTTTCAAAGCAAATGATTTGCTCTGATGTTTTAGCAATCCGAATTTTGTTAAGGTTATAATAACTTATTAGTTATCTCCTGCTTTTCTTGGCAGCCGTTTTTTTAGCTTTCTTTTTAGCAACTTTTTTCTTGGCTGTTTTCTTAGCAGCTTTTTTAGCAACTTTTTTAGCAACTTTTTTCTTGGCTGTTTTCTTTACTGTTTTCTTAACAGCTTTCTTAGCAGCTTTTTTCTTGGCTGGTCTCTTAGCAGCTGTTTTCTTTACTGTTTTCTTTACTGTTTTCTTTACTGTTTTCTTTTTAGCTGTTTTCTTCTTCGCTACTGTTTTCTTAGCAGCTTTTTTTACAGCCTTTTTATTAGCTTTTTTCTTTGCTGGCATATGTATTTATGGGTTGTATTTAAGAATCCCTTTTTCAAGGGAGTTCTACAGTTAATCTAAAACTGTCCAAGCTATTTTAACCTGGATAGCTTCAGGAGTGTCCGCATACCGCTATTCTACAGGTATACGGAAATTTGGATATTGGGTATGAGTCTGGTTCATATCTAGTGAAGTAGAAATAATTAAGTGTCTTAAACACTTACGCGCATACGTAACGCTTAATCCCTTTTTAATTTTGTAATTTTTGTTTTTTCAATGACCATGTAAAGCCATCGGGGATAACGAGATTATTCACAAGATAAACTCATGCTGTTTTATATTTTTTTAAAACAATCTTCAGTTAGATCAACAAAACATTTAATAAATAATAAAAATGTAATTAAAAATATAATAAGTGCAATACTAAATTAATTTATAAAAAAATAATATTTTTTCTTTTTCCAGACGTTTTTCTATTAATTTAAAAATAAATTTAAATAATTTCTACCGATAGATAGTAACTATTTTTTTAATTTTTATTTTCAACTATGTCATGATGAATTTTATCCGAATTTTACACTTTGTATTAGGTATTTTACCTATTTATTTTTCTGTTGCACTGGAATTTTATTTTATACCATTATACTTCTTCAATGGCTGAAGTGATTTTAAATAATTTAATCAAAGATTATAGCGATGGGAAAAAATCAAAAGTCCGCGCCGTAAACAATATAAATCTAAAGGTTAATGACCGGGAATTCATGGTCCTCGTAGGGCCATCGGGTTGTGGAAAATCTACTACCTTGCGAATGATCGCCGGTTTAGAGGAAATATCTGAAGGTTCGATTACGATAGAAAATAGAATTGTTAATAATGTCCTCCCAAAGGATCGAGATATTGCGATGGTTTTTCAGAATTACGCATTGTACCCGCACATGAGCGTCTATGACAACATGGCCTTTGGTTTAAAATTAATGGATTACTCAAAACCCGATATAAAAAAAAGGGTCGATGATGCTGCTGCTATTTTAGGAATCGAAGATCTCCTTGACCGCAAACCTAAAGCACTATCGGGCGGTCAACGTCAACGCGTTGCGGTCGGGCGAGCGATCGTCCGTAAACCAAAAGTATTTTTGTTTGATGAACCTTTATCTAATCTTGATGCAAAAATGCGTGTCTCCATGCGCACAGAAATTTCAAAATTACATGCGCGGCTAGCAACAACGATGATCTACGTAACCCATGACCAGATTGAAGCAATGACAATGGGAGACCGCATAACGGTGATGAAAGATGGAGACATCATGCAGGTTGCGGAACCGTTAGAACTCTATAACCACCCAGCGAATACATTTGTCGCAGGATTTATCGGAAGTCCTTCCATGAACTTCTTCCCAGGAAAACTCACGCGAGTTGATAATCAAATAAAATTCACGGAAAACACCAAATCCGGGAACCCTATTCTCTTAACTCTGAAAGAAAATGAATCACGTATAGCATCCAATTATGTGAATAAAGAGGTCATATTGGGCATACGACCTGAAGATATCAGTGATTTAATCACCGTAAATAATCCAATCCCGGGTTACACCGTTCAAGCAAATCTAGAAGTATCAGAACCAATGGGGGCGGAAACTTTTCTCTATCTGAATACCGGGGCAACATCATTTGTGGCTAAGGTACGAAGTACAGACCGTTATGAAATCAATCAAAATATAAAATTGCACTTCGAGCTAGAGCGGGTCCATTTTTTTGATCCTGAAACAAAAAACATCCTCCAGTAACAAAACAGGTGGAATAAGGGCATGGATTTCGCATCAATGATCAAATGTGAGCAAACGCTTTTCATTATCATTTAATAAATTCAAACTTATCGATAGGTATTGGTCTTACGACAGCATTTAAGGGCTGCGGGGAAAAGAGTTGGTGGGGTAATTGCAAATTAAATGCGACTGCCACTACAGTGAAACGTGTTTTATCTCGGGAACGCTCATCTAATAAATCTATACTTTTAGGAATCCATTCCTCTCCAACCTTCTTAAAGCTGATTATTTTAAATGTTTTTGTGGGGTTTTCTTTATGGTCGAACATTTCTATTTTAACGGGCGCATTGAAACGTGCGTCTAGTGATAATCGAACGACGCCTAAATTTGGATTCCCTTCTTTTAATGAATCCGGTGGATGAAATATATAGGTATAAACCGGCCGTCCTTTTGTGCGTTCATAACCTTCAAAAACATAATTATTCCAGTAGATAAAAGGCAATTGCAGGTCGAAAGGAGTGTATACAAGATGAGCAAATAGTGGTTCAAAAAGTTCCTTATCGCTTAGTTTATGGTAATCCTTCTCATCTTTAGCATCCTTATGAGAATAGGCGTAAGGATCGATTCCATTTTTAATTATCAAGTTCACATTCTTCCTACCCCCTTTACCAACAGTGCTAAGATGGTACCTTTGAAGTGTCCTCCCTTCATCCACCGTACCCCACATTTGACCATCAAATATTGTGTCCCGGCCGCGCCGAGGCATATGTCTCATCTCTATAAAAAAACTGAAATCACTAGACCATCGATAATTGCGATAAGTTTCCAATGCGGCATGCCCATACTCGGGATCGCTAACGCTTGTCTTTATATCCAGATTTTTTGATTTTCCAATAGAGGGGACGGCAGTGCATGCGCCCAATAACAATACAGCCCAAATCAATCGACAATAGCGTAACATACTCCGTACAGACTTCGATACCAAAGCTGGTTCCAATACAAAACTAGGGATTTTCTCCTTCGGAGGAGTCTCTTTTAACTGGAAGATTATTCAGCGGGGTATCTCTTATATCAAGAGATTCCAGCACCGCTGGGGTATCTATTGATTCAATATCAATCAGCGCATCCTGGCTATCAAGGGTTGACGCACTATTTTCACTGCTACTTTCAAACTGTATATTGGGTAAAACGCCTCCCGTATTTTCCGTATTATCTATGGTAGCCATATAGCCAAGATAAAGCCCCAGACAGATAATAAAAAATGTAATCGTTGCGTAGATCGTCCCTTTGGTCAGTACATTTACGGTATCAGTGCCAAAAGTAGACTCAGCCATTCCACCACCCATAGCAGCTCCCATCCCGCCGCTGGAACTTGCTTTTTGCATAAGGATAATTAAAATTAGAAATACGCTGACGAGAATAAGGATCAGCGTAAAAAGAGCTATAAGAACACCACTCATCTTTTTATTAAATGTGAACCATTAGTTTGATGAACTCAAGAAAAATTAAAGATGTTTCGAGACCATTAATCTAACTGGAGTTTCTCCAAAATCCGTTGTAGATCATCGTTCCCGTAATATTCGATAACAATTTTCCCTTTTTTCTTTGTATGTCTTACATGCACTTTCGTATTCAATTGAGAAGCTATCTTTTTTTCTAAATCTTGAATTGCAGCATTTTCCACATCTGCTAAAGGACGAATTAAAGTCGAATAATTTTTTCCGCTTTTTACTTTATTTATAAGTTTTTCAGTTTCTCTCACGCTCAAATCTTCTTCAATAATACGCCGTGCGAGGAGTAAACGCTGTTCTCTATCATCAATACTTAGCAGTACTTTTCCTTGACCTGCAGACATAAGTCCTAAGCTGAGAAACCCTTGAATTTCCTCTTCCAAGTGTAAGAGTCTCAGCGAATTTGCAATCGTTGCCCTTCCCTTTCCTACCCGGTCAGACACGCCTTCCTGGGTGAGGTCAAAATCACGAATTAAACTGGCATAGCCTACCGCCTCGTCAATTGAGTTCAGTTCTTCTCGCTGCAAATTCTCAATTAAGGTCATGACCGCTGAAGACTTATCGCTGGCTTTCAATACACGCGCAGGTATGCTCGTTAGATGGAGTTCCTGGAATGCGCGAAAGCGCCTTTCACCGGCAATGATTTCAAAGGCATCTCCCCTGCTTCGAACTACAATTGGTTGCAACAGTCCTTCCGAACGAATACTGTCAGCGAGTTCATTGATATGAACAGGATTCATATCTTTTCGTGGTTGATATGGGTTGGGCTTAATTTTAGAAATAGGTATTTCCAAAAACCCTTTTTCATCGGCGGATTTACTATTATCTTTTGTCACCACCGATTGAATACTCTTTTTTTTTAGTCCCGCAGTTGATTGCTTTTTACTTTTCTTGCTTACAGTTTTCGTTTTTTTCTTTGAAGAAAAATATCTGACCTTAGTTTTATTTAAAGATTTGCCAATACCACCAGTAATAAGGCTGTCTAATCCGCGACCGAGTCTCGATTTTGATTTTGCCATAGGTCTATTTGCTCGATTTCGGAATAAAGAGCGTTTCACCCACTTGCAATTTTTCCGGTACTGCAATGTGGTTGGCATTTTGAATATCTCGTACTGTAGATCCGTGAAGCTTCGCAATATTTGAAAGAGTATCACCACTCTGCACGGTGTAAGCTACACCTTCTCGAGAATAATCATTAGAAAATTCGATTGTTGGCACGGCCGTTGGTTGAGCTTCAATAACTCCTGCCAAAGCTTTTAACGCACGCTCAGTTTGAGCTGCTAATTTCTCCATTGAACGTGTAAATTCACTGATAATCGCCAGTTTCTGTTGCGCGTCATGTTCAATCAATTCTTGTTTTAGCTCATTCAGTGCCGATGAAAGATCCGATTCCGTTATGAATTTATTATTTTTATCAGTTTTTTTAACCAGGGTGAGTCTTATTTCATTATTATCTCGGTTCAGCTGCTCCACCTGCATCGCTAGTTGCGCTATTTTGGCTTTAAGCATATTTATATCAGAACTTAGGTTTGCCAGCTCCTTCTGTGATATAGCTAGGAGTTCGTAATTATTCTTCGCGAAGGATGATTCACTTTCCTTTCCCAATAATTCAGAAATTTGAAAAGTGATTATCCACACGAAAAAACACCCTATGTATTTCAGCCAATGGTTCATTTTAAAAAAGGTCACATATAAAAATATAAAATAAGGGTATTTAACTACTTTGATAGAAAATAAGCTAGAAGATTCAAAGAAAAGATAAAAAGGAATAAATACCAGAGTTTATCTCTGAATCATCACTGAGAATTACTCTTGTCCTTTAAAAAGGGTTGAGAAGATACAAGGGGAAACATCCTTTTCTCAGGTAAAACGGTGCCACATTCCATCCTAAGACCTCTAAGAAATTCTTTCGCTAGCAACATGCGTCCCCCCGGGCGCTGTAGTTCAAGGATGCGTAAAATATCGGACCCGGTGCCCACACACAAAGCGCCCCGCTCTTCGCCAAGAATTACACCTGGCTCAATCGATGAAGGTTGGTTGTCAATTTCCACCTTACCAATTTTAATTCTTTGCTTATCAAAATAAAAAAAGCAGCCCGGCCAAGGGTTTAACGCCCGAACACGATTAACCAGATCATTAGCTGGAACTTTAAAGTCAAGGACCCCATCTTCTTTATTCAGAAGACGCGTGAAACTAGCTTCTTCTTTGTTTTGTGGCACAAATGTCGCCTTTCCTTCTATAATTGCTAATAAATTTCTCCGTGTCACGATAGCTGATGCTTTGCTGATTTTTTTACCTAGCGATTGCGAATCGTCTTTTAAATCAATCCCCACTTTCTCATTATCGAGTATTGGCCCCGCATCAAGTTCCGGTACGACACGCATTATAGTGACTCCGGTAAAGCGATCACCCGAAGCGATCGCCGCTGGAATGGGTGAAGCGCCACGATAAGCTGGCAATAGTGAAGCGTGTAAATTTAGTACCCCTAGCTGAGGGATTTTTAAAAGTTTATCCCTTAGAATACGCCCGTAGGCCATGACAATGATAAGTTCACATCTTTGCTCTACCAACCAATCGCAGATATCATTCCCCAGTCTTACAGGTTGTTGAACGGTTATTTTATTTTCTATCGCCCAATTTTTAATCGGATTGACATGTAGCTTCATCCCGCGACCAGAACGCCGATCAGGCTGTGTGATTACACCTTTTAAATAAACCTCTTCTTTGAAATGAGTGAATAGATCCTGTAGCATCGGTAAAGCGATGGCATCAGACCCCATAAATACTGTTGAAATTTTACCCAATAAATCAGCCTTCCCGGGATCTTTTCGAAATGCGATCCCCCTTTACTCTAGTTGGCTTGCCAACAAGTTCGATTTTTACCGGACATCCTTGTAAATCAAACTCGGAAGTAAAATTAGATGCTAAATAGCGACGATAGCTGTCATCCAAGCGTGCTATCTGATTGCAGTATAATCGTATACGGTGGGGTCGATTACCTGTCTGCAAAGCATAATATACTTTAAACCGGCCTCCTTTTACCATTGGAGGAGATTTGCGTAATACTAATTTAGAGATTAGGCGATTGATTCGTGGCGTAGATAATTGACGGCGTGCCGTTTCGTCCAGCAAACGTGCTGATTCAAATATCTTATCTAAGTGAAAACCCGTCTTCGCAGAGACATAGATAACAGGGCTATCGGGTAAAAAAAAGAGTTCTTTAAGCACGGAAGCCGTAAATTCTTTGCGAAATTCATCTTCATCTTTATATCCCGGCAACGGATTGCGATTAAAGGATTCGAGCGCAAAGTCCCACTTATTTACCAGAACCGCTATACTGCGCCCAAACTCTAATATTTTTCCAGCTAGTAATTTGTCCTGCTTCGTTACTCCTGTCTTCGCATCGAGGACTAAAAAAACCACATCAGCTCTCTCCACAGCATGATGTGATCGAATGGAAGAAAAATATTCGACCGAAGAATTTATCTTATTCTTTTTACGTAAACCTGCCGTATCGATAAGACTAAATAGCCAGGGTGATTCACCATTTTTACGGTAATCAAAATCAATCTCTACCGCATCTCTTGTCGTTCCGGGTATTTCATTTACGATTAAGCGTTTCGACTTAATCAAACTGTTGCATAGGGAAGATTTACCCACATTAGGCCGGCCCAAAAAACAAATTTTTATCCGTTGCTCTTCTTCTCTTATACTTTCTTCTTTTTTGGGTCCAATTAGCCTGTCTATTTGAGCACGGAGATTTTCAATCCCCCGACTGTGTTCAGCTGATATCATTAACCCTTCACCAAAACCTAATCTTGAAAACTCTCCTGTCCCCTCTTCAAGTTTCGGGAAATCTATTTTGTTGATCACTAAAAAGGGTACCTTACCACAATTGCGAAGCTTTTCAGCAATAATTTCATCAAGGGTTGTCAATCCTTCACGACCATCAACTAAAAAAAGAATTATCTCTGCAGCTTGAATGGCAAATTCTATCTGTTCATCCACAGCCAAATTAAGGTCCTGACTATTGGAATCTATGGCTAAACCTATGCCACCCGTATCCAGTAGAATGAATTCATCATCAACTACGAAACTGTTCACATCCCGTGTTACACCCGGCTCATCGTGTACAATTGCAACACGACTGTTTGAAAGGCGGTTAAATAGTCGACTCTTCCCGACATTGGGCCGTCCAACTATCGCTATATGTGGAAAAGTATTCATTTCAGAGACTCCCAACGAATCGCTCTATCCGTTCAGCAGCTTCGATAAGATGTTCGTAACTTGATGAGAAACTAGCGCGGACATGCCCTTTACCTTCTTCGCCAAATGCGGTACCTGGGACGACGGCGACCTTTTGATCATGAAGAAGACTATGTGAAAAATCGATTTCGCTTAAACCTGTTGATTGAACATTGGGAAAGGCATAAAAGGTCCCCTCAGGGACATGACAGGTTAACCCGATTTCATTAAATCGACGAACGATATAATCGCGGCGGCGCAAGTATTGCTCAAACATTCGCTGAACACTATCCTCACCATTATTTAGTGCTTCAATCGCAGCTTCCTGGCTTAATATGGGTGCGCACATCATACTATACTGGTGAACTTTCATCATAGCCTCAATAAGCGTAGATGAAGCGCATGCGTAACCCAGCCTAAACCCTGTCATCGCAAAAGCTTTAGACACACCGTGGAGATGGATAGTCCGATTTTTCATTCCGGGGAGTGAAGCTATGCTTACATGTTTACCTTCAAAAGTAAGTTCAGCATATATTTCATCACTAATCACAAGCAGGTCCTTATCCACCGCAAATCGAGCAATTTCTTCCAGCTTCTCACGATCCATTATTCCGCCTGTTGGATTAGTAGGAAAATTCAGAAGGAGCGCCTTACAACCCGGCTGCCATGCTTTAATCAATGATTCAGATTCAAGTTTGAAATTATTTTTCGCATTCGTCGGGATTGAAATAGCTTCACCGTGGGCCAACGTTACACTTGGATGATAAGAAACATAACAGGGTTCATGATACAATATCTTGTCTCCGGGGTTTATAATCGCGCGCAAGGTAATATCTAAAGCTTCAGAAACACCTGTCGTTACCAAAACTTCATTTTCCGGATTATAACTTATGCCAAAATGTGATTCGAGGTAATGAACAATGACCTTCCGTAATTCAATGAGACCCAAATTGTCGGTATAGCTTGTTTTACCCCGCTCGAGTGCGAAGATAGCAGCTTCACGAATATGCCAGGGGGCAATAAAATCAGGTTCGCCGATCCCCAGTGAGATAGCATCGGGCATTTGCGAAACAATGGCAAAAAAGTCACGAATCCCTGAACGTAGCAGCCCTTTTACATGGCTGGCCACATATTGTGAACTATCCTGGCTCATTATGGACTAACAGCAGGTTTATCAGTCCCGTGCCCTTTATCACCTAGGTAGTAACCTTGTTCCTTGTACGATCTCAATAAAAAATGTGTCGCTGTCGATAAGACACCAGAGAGCGTGGCGAGTTTTTCCGATATGAATGCTGCTACTTTGTGTAGATTATCTCCTTTAACAATAACTAGTAGGTCATAGCCTCCAGACATCAAGTAACACGACTCCACTTCATCAAATCGACTAATGCGTTCGGAGGTACGATCAAATCCACCTTCCCGCTCCGGGCTTATTTTTACTTCAATAACCGCGCGAACACGCTCTTTTTCTACCGCCTCGGGATTCAGGATCGGGCGCCAACCTAATAAAATATTGTTGTCCCTCAGTTTGTTCAACTCCTCTTCTACGGCACTTTCATCCATTCCAAGTATTTTTCCAATTTGAGTGGTAGAGAGATTTTCTCCCTCAATAATTGTTTTTAAAACTTCATTCATAATGAAAGGGTGTGTTAAGATGAAAGTCTACAATTTCAGTCGGTAATTGCATTTACACTCTTATTGTGAAAATGCTTGTCTGCGACAAGCCGTAACCTATCCACTACGCAGTCGTATCGTTACCAATTTATTGCTGTATCAGTAGAGTTTTATTATTATTTATCCTCAGGATTTAAATCAGACTATTCAAATTTTTTATTAGCACGCAATACCAATTAATATTATCCCTATTGATATAAATAGACTCAATCCATCCTGATGAAAGGTAAAAGTTCAATCTTTTGGGCTCCGAATTTCCCTCTATCGCCCGCTCGTTTCCCATTTTTTTACGGCTGGATAATTACGGGTGCAGGAACGCTTTCCTTTATCTCATCAATGCCGGGACAAACCGGTGGGGTGAGTGTATTTATAGATTACCTCATTACAAATTTAGATTTGACCCGGGTTCATTTGAGCCTCGCTTATTTTCTCGGCACATTGTTTGGAGGACTACTTTTACCCTGGTCTGGCAGGCTCTATGATCGATATGGAGCAAGAAAATGTATTGTCTTTGCCTCCATAATTATGGGTTTAGCTCTTATATTATTAAGCCAATCAGATCGTATTGCGGTTTTTATCAGTTTTAACACTGTTCTAATTAATCGTTGGAGCGCTGCATTTATTACTGTATTTACTGGGTTTTTTTTAATCCGGCTTATTGGACAAGGATTCCTTTGGGTCATGTCCCAAAATATGATGGGAAAATGGTTTGATAAAAAACGAGGACTGATCATGGCGATCAGCGGGATGATATCTACATTCGCCTTTTCTATTACACCTAAAGGTTTCAATGCTCTTATCGAATGGTTGGGTTGGCGAGGCGCATGGATATTTTTAGGCTTACTCCTTATTTTTGGTATGACCTTCATCACTTGGCTTTTATTTCGAGAGAATCCAGAAGATTGTGGACTTGTCATGGACGGCGATAAATCTCCAGTTAAAGATCCCATTAAAAATTCAGATATGATAATTGTGCGTGAATACACACTGAAACAGGCGATCAAAACCTATTCATTCTGGCTGATTAATATCAACTTCGCTTATTGCGCTATATTCACCACGGGATATACCTTTCATGTCATTTCAATTGGTGAGGAACTTGGATTAGATAAAGCAATGACATTGAATTTATTTATCCCCATGGCTTTCGTCGGGGTCGTCACGAATTTCCTAGCCGGGTGGATTGCGGATAAAACACGGCTTAAATATGTTTTAATTTTAATGGCCATTGCCGGCGCTATAGCGCCGGCTGGAATGCTCATGATGCCTTTATTAATTGGAAAAATATTTATTGTCTTGGGTATTGGCATTCCCGCAGGCTGTTGGCAGGTTTTGAACGGTGTTTCCTGGCCACGTTATTTCGGACGCCTACATTTAGGAGTCATAGCTGGGTTTTCAGCTTCTATTACGGTAATCAGCAGTTCACTCGGACCTTTTATTTTCAGTCTCTCTAAACAGTATCTAGGTCAATATGAACCCATTTTTCTCACTTCAATATTTTTACCCATCGCTATAGCTATTAGCGGGTTCTGGATGGAAAATCCTCAACGAAAATTGATTCATCTAAGAAATGGGAAAAACAAAAATTGATCACTCTGATATCAAATTACATACGACTAAATTTATATCTCTTCGCCCTCTTTGGGGGTAACAATTTTAGGTAATAAGCGAAGATTCATAAAATTTATTCCGGCGTGCACGACAACCGCGTAAACTAAAGTATTCGTCCTCACACAAAGTAATCCGAGAATAATACCCATGCCAAATGCAAAAAAAGGCCAAAATCTCCAGTTTCTATTTGGAGGCCAGTGTACAACTCCAAATATGATCGAGGAGTAGATTAATCCTATTTCATTTAACAACCACCCTCTAAAAATCATCTCTTCTCCGACTCCACTTACTAAAGCGATTACGAATATTTGAAAGTTCTTCATTTCACCCAGCCAATGATTCAATTCCTGGGCACTTTGCTTAAGTGAGGGCCAACGTCCCACTGACCAGCGGGATAAGAAGTACACAATAAAAATTATTGAAACACTGAGAGCTAAAAACATCAGACCCTCGTCGGTGGAGAAAGCTAGAGGATCAAATAAATATAATTCGTTGTTCCGCCAGGAAATTAACCCAAATCCTATAACGGTCAAAGCAAAATAGAAAAGACAAATAAAGAGCATCGATAGAATATTATAACTGCTGAATAATATCCTAATTAGCTTTAGCTGAATACAGCTCGTCCACTTGTATTAAGCGCCTGCAAATATCGCGCGCAATGTTAAGAATGAGAATGGAAAATTGTTCAGGATTAATCTTATAAAGCCGGTGGAGGTCAGAACTGTGCAGCGCAAAAAGTACAGTCGGTTCATCCAGGGCGCGGATCGATGCTGACCGCGCCACCGACTCGATAATGCACATCTCGCCAAATGTTTCTTTCATTTTCAACGTGGCGAGTACCGTCTCATTCGGTAAATCTAGATGCTTAACTACTTCAACGGCCCCCTCAGCAATGACATAGAGGGTGTCCCCTAAAGTCCCTTCGGCTATAACGATATTATCAGGTGAATAGTCGAAAGTCCTGACCCGCTCAATGAGAGAATTTAGTGCCTCATCATTGAGTCCTGAAAATATTGGGACGAGGGGAAATAATTCTTTCAGTTCGATATTTGAAATCTTATAAAGTAAAAATAAATATTACAATAAAATAATCTATTGCGATTGTTTAATATCTCTTGAACGTTATAATAATCTTGGGAATTGATAATGCGGCAATTTTTATCATCGCCGCTATCAATTGATACTACTTCTATTTTAAAAAGGACAAGAAGGATGATCGGTACGAGAGAGCTGTAGAACATTAAAAAATTAATTGCTTTTCTTTGATAATTTAGTTATAAAATAAACACTTTATTCTCACTGTGCCTTATTTATCTAACATAAACTTGGATTAATATTTGACGACCAATATCTACTGTTTTATAAATCTTTTTCCTTTTGATATTCAATCAATTCAATAACTCACAATGATACTAAAAAAATCGCTCATCTTATTCATTGCCTCAGCCTTATTGCCTGTTCTTCTCATTGCTCTCCCTCAAGATCTGGAAATATTCACTGATTTCGAAGATGTTAGTGGTGAAGGAACAATCTACATTGGTGTGGAGCCAAACGTAATTACACTCATAGGTTTCACGGTGGAAACATTAGAGGATCCTGCTCAATTACATTCGGGAACGAAGGCATTGACCCTGGGCCCTGGGCAAGAGGGAAGGATTATTTCTACAAGGGGGCTACAATATCTCCAATTTTATGCGGGTGAAACAACGGGTGCTGGCAAATTTGAGATAAGAGGGGTAGTCAATACAGGTCATTCAGGATCATCGAATTCACATGCTAACACCGTTATTGGTAATGATGATGCTGGTGGTTCTACGACAGGACTGCCAAACAATATCAGTCCCGGTGCCAGTCCAACTTTATATAGTTTTGTTGGCGATAGTGGTGCTTTTATGGATCAGACTGATTTTAATTTTGTTAGTGGCATGCATGAAGTAAAGTTTTTCCAAGTTACAGGAAAACTTATGATTGATGATTTGGGTTTCACTCTTACAGACTTCCCCTCTAACAACACTGTTTATGAGACTTGGTCTTCATATGGCGCAGGTGCTGGACGAGCCGAGCCGATAGTCCTTGGGACATCACCTTATACTGCTACTTTTGATGGAGGATCTATATTAGTGGAGTACTCAGATGGGGGGAATTATACTCGTACGTCACCTAATACTTATGGTATACTCAATGGTGAAGAGGCTACAATCACATTTGAAACTCCTGCTTATAAAATAGATATGTTCGCAGCTCAGAGTACGGCTCCAAAAGAAGGGATCAACCCAGATGGATTTATCGACGTATATGATAC
>Ga0315339_1000522_pt1 | contig 46752 bp, 42 predicted proteins | sample ASW17metaG_FD_204514 | JGI IMG/M metagenome (GOLD analysis project Ga0315339, IMG submission 204514) | Ammonia-oxidizing marine archaeal communities from Pacific Ocean, United States - ASW #17 | ecosystem: Environmental > Aquatic > Marine > Oceanic | place: USA: California | collected 2016-12-05 | reverse complement strand
CTCGCGTCTGACGCCTGAAGAGCGGCGCCTGATCGAATTAGAGGCGGGCCTGGAACAGCTTTACCTGCTCGAGACGGCCCATTTCGCTGAACACAAGCGTTACTTTGACCCGACGGATCCGGCAGAGGGCTTGGATTGGCGGTGGATGGATGATTACGAGTGGGAGGCGCGGGTGACTGCAGAGGGTTTTTGGCTGGTGGTGCGGGCAGATTTGGACGGTGACGGGCAAGTGGGGGCCTGGGCGATAGACGACGAGAGTCTGCAGGTGTGGAGTTTAACCGACGATTAGAAGTTGGTCAAAAATGCTACGGTGCTGGCGACCTTTGCGTTTAGGGCAGTAGCGGCGCGGCGGGGTAGGAGGCGATGATACTCAAGTCGCGCACGGCGTTTCGCACATCAGCTAGCGCAGCGGCCACCGCTGCGTCCTCTGCATCACCCTGGCATTCCAGATAGAAGCGATAGGCCCAAGGTTCGTTGACCAATTTACGGGATTCGACCTTGCGTAGGGCGATCTTTCGGTTGGTGAAGGCGCCGACGACCTCACTCAGACCTGCCCCGCTACGATCGAGGGTGCAAACGAGTGAGGTTTTGTTTTGTCGGACCTGGCTCGACCGGGGCCCGAGCACCGCGAAGCGGGTGTAATTGCGTTTGTGGCTTTGGATATCGGTGGCGAGCACCTGCATTTGATGTAGGTCGGCGGCCGCGCTTGAGGCGATAGCCGCGCGATCTTTCTTATTTGATTTTTTGACCAGTTCGACGGCCCCGGCAGTATCGTATTCTGCGAGGACATTGTCGGGGTCGAGGTCCTCGAGGCCGAGCAGGAAGGCGCTGCACTGGGCCAAAGCCTGAGGGTGGGAATAGACGTAGCGGATATCGTCCAGCTTGGCTTCGGGGTGCCCGATTAGGCAATGGCGGACGTGGTAAAAAATCTCCCCGGCAATAGATGGCGTGTAGACGGCGAGCAGTTCCCAAACGGCGTGGATACTGCCGGCGAGAGAGTTTTCCATCGGCGCCATGCCGTATTGCGCCTCGCCCTTGTCGACGGCTTCAAAGAGTTCGTCGAAGGTCTGGCAGGGTAGGATGAATATCCGCTCTTCCTCGAAATAGGACGCGGCGGCGAGGGCGCTATTGGAGCCCAATTCCCCCTGGACGGCGACGGTGATGAGCGCGTTCAGACCGCGATCTCCATCGCGATCGAGGGATGCGGATCGTAGTTGAGCAGTTTAAAGTCGTCGTAGCGGAAGCGGAAGATCGACTGATCGCGGTTTTTGATAGCCATTATCGGTAGGGTTCGCGGTTCGCGGGTTAGCTGTTCGCGCAGCGCATCAACGTGATTCTGGTAGACATGCACATCGCCGCCGGTCCAGACGAATTCGCCCGGACGCAAATCACAGACCTGGGCGATCATCATCGTCAGCAGGGCATAGCTGGCGATATTAAAGGGTACACCGAGCCCAACATCGCAGGAGCGCTGGTAGAGTTGGCAGGAGAGCCGGCCGTCGGCGACAAAAAACTGGAACAGGCAGTGGCAGGGGCTCAGCGCCATTTGGCTCAGTTCGCCGACATTCCAGGCGCTGACGATAATCCGGCGCGAATCGGGGTCGGTCTTGATGAGATCAACGGCGTTTTGGATCTGGTCGGTGCTCTCGCCGTCGGGCGTTGCCCATGAGCGCCATTGTTTGCCGTAGACGGGGCCGAGGTCACCGTTCTTGTCGGCCCACTCGTCCCAGATCGAGACGTTTTTCTCTTTGAGATAGGCGATATTGGTGTCGCCTTTGAGAAACCACAATAGCTCACGGATAATCGAGCGCAGGTGCAGATCTTTGGTGGTGAGGCAGGGAAATCCGTCGGTGAGATCGAAACGCATCTGATAGCCGAAAGTGGCCAAGGTGCCGACGCCGGTGCGGTCGGTTTTCGCCACGCCATTATCGAGGCAATGGTGGATCAAGTCTAGATACTGCTGCATACTTTAAAACCTCCCCTTTTGCTTGGCTTAATATAGCAAAACTTGGCACGGGGGAAAGCCGCCGGGGCGGTTGACAGGATTTGAGACGCCCTGTATGTTCTTGGTCGGTTTGCAATAAGCTGATTTTCTGAGGCGACGTGGCCAAGTGGTAAGGCAGGGGCCTGCAAAGCCCTTATCCCCGGTTCGATTCCGGGCGTCGCCTCCATTTTTGTATTGGTTTTTAGGTTTATGCCGGGGTGGCGGAATTGGTAGACGCGGTGGACTTAAAATCCATTGACCGTTAACGGTCGTGCCGGTTCAAGTCCGGCCCTCGGCACCAACTGAATGGAAAAATCCGGCAGGCTTTTTAACCCTGCCGGATTTTTCTTTAATAGCGCTTCCCCTAAAGGCTGTATCAATATCTCCTCGATGTTGCCCTCCAAGACCGTCTTGCGATCTCGGGGCTTCCCGCTTTCCAGTATCTCAGACAAATTCCCTAAAGCGGCGGCGATCTTTTCTGTGAAGGCAGTTTAAGGGGGCTGCTGGGGTTGGCTCTGTTGGAGTTCCTTACCGGGTATGCCCTGCTCGTCGCTGATAGCCTCAGAAAACGCCTGTGGTTTTGATCGTCTGAACTAAATTGCAACCTCTCGCAGGTCCAGCTCGACGCATCTGAGGGCTTTGTCTAGGTCATTCTGTTGTTGTTGCCTTTCCAACTCCCTCTGGGCGTCTTCGACGAGCTTCTGCACATTCTGGGTGGTAAGCATCTGGTCGCGGAGTAAGTTGGCGACGGCATCCTCAAGGCGCTCACGCTTAATTGTGTTGTTTTTCTCGCAAATGGGATTATCGTGTCGCTCATGGTAACTGCACCGATAGTAGAAGTAATGCCTATCTGGATTTGGTCCCCTCTGCACAGATTCATATCAATGCCGTCTGCCTCAGCGATATCGCTGCCGCTTCTGGCAAAATAAAAGCAGAAAGACAACTACAACCATACAACATGAGAAAATAAATTCCATTTTTGAAAAAATATTTATCGCTATTTATTGTATAATAATATGTTGTTAATATGCTATGAACATTTATCAATTTAGACCAACGAGCGGCCTGGCTGTCGAGAATTTTCATACAGCGATCGAACTGATTGAGAACAGTACGCAGAGTCGAATTAGACTGCCCCTAAAATCGGAATGGTTACACTAATTTAATCGATCATTTTTCGTCCACTCCTCAATCAGTGTCATGGAATATGTTTCCCACTAACTATTTTTTTAATGCCTTCCGGTGAAGCCATCAATTTGAGCGCAGAGGGCAAAGACCTTATCTTGAAAGGTGTGAAACACACCCATATTCCCTTTAAGACAGGTTTTGTATGATCCGCTTCAAGAGCACGGCCATTCAAAAGCTATTAGAAGAACGCAAACCGCACATCACGCTCTCGACCTACCAACATATCCACAAAGCGATGGATAAGGGCGCAGAGAGAATGGACGCCTATGTGTTGTCCAATATCTGTCGTGATCTTGAGTGTCTACCCAACGATATCGTCGAGTACGTGTAGGCCTCGTTCAACCGTAGTCTTGACGGAGGTTGGCGCGTCGTCGGATAGGTTCCGTGCAACGCCCGCTAGCGATCCCGTCTCGCCCTAGTCAGATAATCACGCATTGGCTCGATCGCGAATCCAGCGATGAATTCGTCGGTACTTTTGTCCCGTAACTGTGAGCATAATATAAACAGGCATTCGTCGCCGATATGTTCGGTGGTTGCGGCGGTTGGCCCGTATTTCTCGAATAACGCCTGTAATCGATTGATATTGTAATCGTAGTGCACCACCCGCAGGTTGAGGTCGAGCGAAGCGTTCAGCAATGGTGTCATGCCGGTCTGATCGCTAGTCGGGTGCGGTAGGCTTTAGAGCGGCCGCCCGGCCGGATCGATAAATGCTCCACCGCAGATGAATACCCTCGCCATATAGAAACCAAACTCGATAGCCCAACGGCTCATCATGCGCACCCCCGTCCACATAGATGACCAGACGACTAAGTCCGGGCGATGGGTGCAGAGGGCGTGCCCGACTTCCCAATAATTGATGTCAAAACATACAGCGAGGCCGAGGCGACCGAAGTCGGTCTCGAATACCGGCGTCTCAGTGCCGGGAATAATCCCCATGTCCAATTCGTTGTGGCTCGGCACGTTCTTATGATAGATACCGACGACCGTGCCTGAACGGTCGAGCAGGATCGAGCTATTGCGGCGTTTGCCGTCCTCGATGATCGCCTGCGGGACAACGACGTAGACCGAATGGGCTTGGGCGGCGGCGGCCATAGCGGTGAGCGTTGGGCCGTCGAGCGTTTCGAAAGCCTAGGTGTCGGGAGCATTGAGATAGGCGCAGATTTCTGGAAAGACTACGAGGTCGGCGTTTTGCGCGGCGGCTTCGCTGACGTGTTGTGCCATTTTTGCCTGCGTCTTTGTTAGGTGGTCCGCATCATCTCCCGGTACGGGACTGTAACTGACGAGCGATACGGCGGTGTTGCGACCCATATCAGCAGCAGCCTTTCACCTGTGTGTCCTCGCGTGGATGGCAGCGGATAAATTCGTAGAAGAAGGCACCGCATATTGCGCCAAGCACCGGGCCGGAGACATAGGCGGTGAAATGGCTCCACTCGCCAGCGATTAGTGCCGGCCCCAGGCTGCGCGCCGGATTCATCGAAGCGCCGCACAAAGGGCCGGCGAACATCGCCTCGAACCACACGGTGCCGCCAATCGCCAGCCCTGCCATTTGGCCGACGGCGCGGAAATCGGTGGCGACGGCCATGATGACCATCATCAGGAAGAAGGTCAGCAGGAACTCCCAGACGAAGCCGGTCAACCAGCGGTCGTCGAGCGGCAACGTCACGCCGAGGTTTAAGATGGCTCCGGGAAAACGTTGTTCGAGTACGGAACTCAAGCTGAGATAATGCACACCGCTGGCCGAGATCGCGCCTAGGCATTGGGCGGTGATATAGGGGATGATTTCGCGGCGCGGGAAATGGCGTGAGGCGGCGAAAGCCAGGGTGACGGCGGGGTTGAAATGCGCGCCGGAAATATGACCGGTGGCATAAACCATGGTCATGACGATTAGTCCGAAGGATGTAGCGACACCGACGTGGGAGACGGCCCCACCAGAGACCTGATCGATGGTCACGGCACCACAACCGCCAAAGACGATGGCGAAGGCTCCGGCGAACTCGGCGGAGCATTTTCTTAAAAGATGCAAATCCCCTCCTCTATATCATTAGTTAGGCAGACTCGAAAATAACGATATGGTACCGGCGATCAAGGTTTATCGTTTGTTGGAAGTTTCGGTGGATCCGGTGAGCGTAGCCAATGTGTCAAATAACCAGAAAGCCCCGTCGATTCATTCTGTCGACGGGGCTTTCTGGTTGTGGCTTACAAATTAAGAGGACTGCCGGCGCTGGTGCCGACCCCTTTCGCGCTCTTGTCGGCGTTGTTCGTTGCGCTCTTGTCGGCGGCCGCCGCGCCCTTTGGCGACCATTTTTTTTGTTGGATCACCTTGTGGCGCGGGGATCGGGTGGCGGGCGCTTTTTGCTGATGCGATCCAGTCTTCTATGGCTTCGTGTACGGCTGTAAGCGCTTCTTCGTGGGTGGCGCCTGAGGCGGTACATTCGACGAGTTCGGGGACGGTTGCGACAAAAATATCCTCAGCTTCGTCCCAATAGATGTGCACGCTGTATTCGTGCTGCATGGATTACTCCTCCAAATATGACCTTCACTTTGCGCTGTGCAAGCGGAGCGGGGCGGCAATTTCTTAGTGGTCTTTTTGTGACCCAGGCCAGCGGGCAGCTCTTAGTTGGCACCGGCGAAGTTCGCATCGGCACCACGCGACAAAAGATAATGTACTAACTCGCCATAGCCATAGCGGGTGGTCCAAGCAAGCGAACCGGCGCAACTTATGTTGGCCTATTTGAAATGCGCTGCCCGGGTACGTCGACCGGCCTGATCTCATGCCATCTACGTTCTCTATCGCGGGTATTCCACCGACCTTCGCTTATCTATATCACGTCCTTATATCAGGCATGTGCTGTCAAATTATTATGCCGTTCACGCCCATGTATCGGGCGTTTTTACTAGCGAAGCTTCGTCTAATGTTTGGCGTTCGTCTGCGGGTAGGCGCCACTGCACTACCTCGAAGGCCTCGTCGACCTGTTCGGGCAGGTCGGCGCCGAGAATTGGCGCGGTGATTTCCGTATGGTCCAGGATCCAGGCGATGGCGACCTGGGCAGGTGTGCGCCCGTGGCGGGCGCCGACGTCGGCCAGGGTTTGCACGATCTGGTCGACACGTTCAGTCATCGCGGTTTCGAGATCGTATTTGTGAGCGCTAAAGCCGTGGCCTTCTTCTTTGTTCCAGGGGGTATTGCCCGGCGGTGGGGTCTGTCCCCGGCGGAATTTCCCGGTTAATAAACCGATCGCTAAGGGACTATAGGTCATAATGCCGATGTCGTGTTCGCCGCATAAGGGCATCAGATCCGGTTCGATTTCCCAGCGGTTGAGCAAGTTGTACTGGTTTTGGATACAGACGAAACGGGCGAGGTTGCGTTTGTCGCTTTGCCAGAGGGCTTCAATAATTTTCCAAGCGCTGAAATTGCTGCAGCCTATATAGCGGATCTTGCCGCTGCGCACCATGTCGTCGAGTGCACGCAGCGTTTCTTCTAGAGGTGTATTGGGGTCGAAGGAGTGCAACAGGTAGAGGTCGATATGATCGGTTTGTAGTCGGGTTAAGCTGTCTTCGACGCCGCGTATCAGATTGAGCCGGGTCAGGCCGCTATTATTGGGTTCCGGGTGTCGTGTGCCGAATATCTTGGTGCAGAGAAAGACGTCTTCGCGTTTATCTTTAATCGTCTTGCCGACGACGGTCTCCGAGCGTCCTTGGCCGTAAAAAGCGCTGTCTATAAAGTTGCAGCCCAAATCCAGGGCGCGGTCAATGACTCTGATGCAGGTTTGTTCGTCGTCTTGTCCGCGAAAGGCGGTACCCAGACAGAGCTCGGAGACCTTGACACCAGTATTTCCTAACGGGCGGTAATGCATTTCTTTTGTCCTAGTTAAAAACAGATATAGTTTTGTAGTTGCAAGACGGTCTCGCTGATTTTGTCGGTGACTTCGCGGACGTTTTTTCCGAAGCGGTGGTGACTGATATTGGCCTGTAGTTTGAGGGCATGGGCTTAAATATACTAGTTGAAACCTCCGGTCAAAATCCGCGGTCGGAGTCGCCGGTTTGCAGGTCATCGGTTAGCGTTAGATGATCGGCGAGTAGGCCGTCGGCGCGGCGGTCGTGTAGGACGAGATGGGGGGCGAAGTATTTGTAGAAGCGGCTGGCAAGATCGGAGATGGCGACGGGATCAATAAGTAGGAGCTTGGAGGACGAGGCGAGCAGGCCGCGTGAATAGGGTAATTTGGCCAGGCCGAATTGCAAGTTGACGGCGATGGCGAAACGGTAGTTGAGCAGAGCGTAGCCGAGGGTGACTGAGGAATGTTTGCCCAGTTGGTCCCAGCGGTCGTCGGCAGAAAGCTTCGATCGGTGCAAAAAGACCAAGGCGAAGCGCAGCAAAATGGGCAAGCGGCGGCCTTGGTGACGTCGTGTCTTGAACTGGACGATGGATATTGTACTGGTTAAATAATGGTTATATTTTTGCGGCATTACGCTTGATGGTCGGCAATAGGCCCAATGTACGTTTTTTCCGGAGGGGCGAAAGTGAATATAGTCTGGCTTGAACAAGCCATATGTCAAGAGCTCCAACGGGTAGGCGGCAAAGTCGCCAATCTCAGCCGACTAGCCGCCGATTATCGAGTGCCGCCCGGTTTCTGCCTGACTACCGCGGCTTATGGCACATGGGCTGAGGTGGGTGGCGGCGATTGGCCGATCCAACTATTGCAGGAGTTGAATACGAGTTATGCGGAGATGACCGAGCGATGCGAGGCGGAGTCGTTGCAGGTTGCTGTGCGTTCTTCGGCGATTGACGAGGACGGGCAATCCGCTTCGTTCGCCGGACAGTACGAGACCTATCTCAATGTCAGCGGTGCCGAGGATGTTGCCGAGGCAGTGGCGCATTGTTGGGCATCAGTGCAATCGGAGCAGGTGCTCGAATACCGGCGCCAGAATGATCTACCGGTCGATAATGTGCAGATCGCGGTATTGGTCCAGCAAATGGTGCCGGCCGATATCGCAGGCGTTGCCTTTAGCGCCAATCCGGTAAACAAAAATCGCGACGAGGTGGTGATCAATACCAGTTGGGGGCTCGGAGAGAGCGTTGTCAGCGGCACGGTAAGCCCGGATACCTATGTGGTCAGCAAGAGTGATCTACAGGTGCTGGAGCGCGATATCGCCGAGAAGGAGAAAATGACGGTCGCTCATCCGGCGGAGGGTACGCGCGAAGTCGACGTGCCGCGTTTTATGCGTGGCGAGTCGACGCTCGACGACGCCAAGGTTATTGAGATCGCGCAATTGGCGCGCGTGCTCGAAGAACAGATGGGCTGGCCGGTAGATATTGAATGCGCATATCACGGGGAAACATTGTATCTACTGCAGTGTCGACCCATCACTACATTGGACTGAAATATTCAGCCAATGTAATGCAAGGGAGTGCGTGATGGCCGTTCCTCATGCGGGTTCACCAGAGCCGAGAGTTATTCCCGTCACATCCGAATTTTCCGTCAGTTGGGATGTTCCCGAAGACCAGCATATCCCCTGGGAATTCGACCCGATGCACTTTTCCAATCCGTTGCCGCGATGGAAAAATGAGTTATGGTGTGAAATGGCCGATCTGGGCATGAGTCGGGCTTTTGCCGGCTATCAGATGCCTATTCGGGCTAGGGGCAAGATTTTCAACGACTATAATTACGCGACGATGTTTCCGGTGGTGCCGCCGGAAGAAATGGAATCACAAGGTAAAAAAGCGGAGGCGACGTTAGGCTTGGCTTTAACTTCGATGCATGAGCGTTGGGAGGTAGAGTGGTTGCCCGAGATCAGGCAATATCTGGCTTTTTGGGATACTTGCGATTTGATGGCTTTGTCGTTGGAGGGAATGCTGGTCCATTACGACGCGACGATCGAAAAGGTAAGGCGTTTGTGGCATCTGCATTTCGAGATTGTAGTCCCGGTCTATGCGGCGACGGGTTTTTTCGACGATCTCTACAAGGACTTGTTGGAGGACCAGGGCACATTCTCGGCTATCCAGCTCTTGGGCGGGTTCGACAACAAAACGCTTGAGACCGACCGCGCATTATGGGATCTGAGCCGCAAAGCGACAGATACGGAAGTGCGCCAGATAATGACGATGAAGGTCAGTAGTGAGGTCGTTGCGGCACTTCAGGATTCGGCGGCGGGCCAGGTATTTTTCGGTGAGTTGAACGCCTATTTAGCCGATTATGGCCAGCGCGGGGCCTCGTGGAGTCCGTCCGAGCCCAGTTGGCTTGAAGATCCCTCGCCGATGATTAAAAACTTGCAGGATTATATAGGGCAGGAAAGGGGCGACCCCCGTGAGCGTTGGGCTGCCCAGACCGAAGAACGCGAAACGGGGCTTGCTAAAGCCCGCGAGCAATTGGCAGGCTATCCCGAGCAGGTGCGCGGTCAGTTTGAGTTTTTGCTTCAGGTGGCGCAAGTAGGGGTCGTGCTCTGTGAAGACCACGGTTTCTGGATCGACTTCCAGTCGATGCACCGGATGGTGATGGTAGAAGTGGGGCGGCGATTGGCTGAGGCCGGGGTGGTCGCCGAAGCGGCGGATGCATTTCATCTGGGAATGGCCGAGGTGCGCGATGCGCTTGCCACCTTGCCCGCCGAGCGTAAAGCCGATATTGAACGGCATCGCGGGTTGCAGCCGCCTATGCAGTTGGGTACCGACTACGGCCCCCGGCCGGAAGATCCGCTCTCGCGCGCTTTTGGCAAGTTTTCTGGCACGCCGCCTGAACCGACTGAGGAAGAGGGTAACCTCAACGGCCATGCCGGTTCGCCGGGTAAGATCCAAGGCACGGCCAAGGTAGTGCGTTCGATGGCGGAGGCAGAGAAACTGCAACAGGGAGATATCCTGGTGACGGGCACGACTTCGCCACCGTGGACGCCGCTTTTCGCGACGGCGGGCGCGATAGTCACCGATACCGGCGGGATTCTCAGTCATTGCGCGGTGGTGGCCCGCGAGTATCGCATACTGGCAGTGGTCGGTACCGGTGCGGCGACGAAGCTGATCAGCGACGGGCAGGTGCTCGAAGTGGACGGGGACAACGGGATCGTGCGTATTGTCGGATAAAAAACCCGAGCCGGCGTTCCGCGTGGGCTGGATTCTTACGACGGTGGCGTTGACCACGATGCTGGCGCCGCTCAACTCGACGATGATCGGGGTGGCGTTGCCGCTGGTCACGGCGGAGTTTTCTGTGGGGCTGGGAGAGAGTGGCTGGCTGGTCATCGCCTATCTGATCGTGATGGCTTCGTTGCAGCCGGTTGCCGGAAAACTCGGTGACCGGTTGGGGCATCGCCGGATGATTTTGGGCGGGTTGGTCTATTTTGCATTTGCCTCAATCGGCGCGGCACTGGCCCCGACCCTCTATTGGTTATTGGCCTTTAGGATCCAACAGGCGATAGCCGGCGCGATTGCCCTGCCAAACGGGACGGCGATTATGCGCCAGGTCGTGCCTGCAGAGGAGCGTGGCAGGCGTTTTGGTTTGGTGGGGGCGGCGGTGACCTTGGCCGCCGCCGCTGGTCCTCCGTTGGGTGGTATTATGATCGAATGGGTGGGTTGGCGGGCGGTTTTTTTCGTCAATTTATTTCTTATCCTGCCGACATTGGTGCTCGGTTGGCGTTTTTTACCGGTGTTGGAAAACCGCGCTTCCGATCATACTTTCGATTGGCCGGGGGCACTGATGCTTTTGCTCGTGCTGGCAGGCGGGGCGGGCATGTTGACCGGGCAAATGGTGGCGGGCACGGCTTTTCAAGCTGGTGGATTTTGCATTATCATCGTCTTGGCCGTCTTATTCCTGCGCCGCGAGTGGCATCACCCCGACCCAGTATTCCAACCGCGTTTTTTCCGTCGCCGGACCTTTGCTGCCGTCAATGTCGCGATCTCGCTCAGCAATTTGGCGATGTACACCACATTTTTGGTCATCCCGCTATTGTTAGCGGATGCGCCCGGTTGGAGCAGTGCAGAGGCCGGTTTGATATTGTCGGTAATGTGGGCGCCTACGGTCGTTTGCGCCCCTTTGGGCGGTAGGCTGGCCGATCGTTTTGGTCGGCGCTGGCCGACGGTCGGAGGGCTGTCTATTTTTCTACTGGGGCTTTGGGTAGTGTCGGGGATCGGTGCTGAAATTGTGTTGCCTATTCTCGTTGGCGGGTTGAGTTTGGCCGGTGTGGGATTGGGTTTGTCTTCGGCCGGCATGCAGACGGCAGCGGTCGAATCCGTGCCGAGCCGGGAAGCGGGCGTGGCGGCCGGGATCTTTTCGACCAGTCGTTATATCGGCAGCATCGCTGGGTCTAGTGTTTTGCCCCTGATTTATGGCGCCGGCGCTGGTATCGGCGGATTTGATCGCGTGTTATTTATGGTCTTGGTCGCGGCGTTTGTAGCGGTGCTAGCGAGCTTGCTCATCGAAGATGAGCCATAGGACAGACTAGATTGGGAGGCGTAAGATGCAAATTGTATGGGAACTGGACAATCTACAGGCGTTGGCTGATTATCGGCTCGATGTGACTGGCCAGCCTACTGTAATCGATGGGCCCTATGGTAAAGCCATCGAATTCGATGGGGTGCAAGATGCGTTGTTTGTTGAATCGAATCCAGTGGCGGGTTGGCAGGCGTTGACCGTCGAAGTGGTGTTTAGACCCGATGCTGGCGGATTGCCAGAGCAGCGTTTCTTTCATCTGGGTGAAGTCAGCGGCGATCGCGTGCTTTTCGAGACGAGACTGACCGAGGATGATCAATGGTATCTCGATACGTTTATCAGTTCGGGAGAATCGAGCCGTCCTTTATTAAATGAAAGCAATTTGCATCCCGTGGGGCAGTGGTATCATCTGGCGATGACCTGTGATGGACGGGAAGAAATCAACTATGTCAATGGCGTGAAAGAGGCGAATGGGCCGATTGATTTTACTCCATTAACAGAGGGCGAAACGTCGATTGCCGTGCGGTTGAACCGAGTCTGTTGGTTTAAAGGGGCAATTGGTCGGATTCGATATACGGATAGTGTCCTGTCTCCAGATGAATTTATGCGCTAGTTAGATGTAGCTTAATCTGATCTTGTTTGTTGCATAAATAATTGTAATTAGGTATCTTACTCAATAGCGTAGGTTCCCTGATGTTCAGGCTATGCTATGTTGTTTCCAACCTACCGATGGTTTCTGCGCTTTTCTCGGCGTCCCCAATCCTGTTTTGAGTGTATCCCCGAGAGCATGCCGCTGTATATCTCGGATTATCAAGGCAGGAGTTTATGTCTTCTACTCAATTTGAAGCCCTTGAGCTAAGCGAGCCCTTGTTGCGTGCGCTAGCTAAAGAAGGGTATGAACAGCCGACGCCGATTCAAGAACAGGCTATTCCCCAGATACTGGCCGGCAAAGATTTGCTGGCTACCGCCCAGACGGGCACCGGCAAGACGGCGGCTTTTTCGTTGCCGATGCTGCAAGTGCTCAACGGTCGGAAGGGCCGCGGTCAGATCCGCGCGCTGATCTTGACGCCGACGCGCGAACTTGCATTGCAGATCGACGAGAGTTTCCGCAACTATGGGCACTACTTGTCGCTGACGAGCACGGTGATTCTCGGCGGTGTGCCGGTCGGCGCGCAAGTATGCGCGCTGCGTAAAAAACCCGATATCTTGGTGGCGACGCCTGGCCGTCTGCTCGATCTGATGAACCAGCGCCATGTAAAACTGGATCAGGTCGAAATACTAGTGCTCGACGAGGCCGATCGCATGCTGGACATGGGTTTCGTGCACGATGTGCGAAAGATCGTCGCGGCTCTACCAAAGAAAAGGCAGACGCTGCTCTTTTCGGCGACCCTGTCGAAGGAGATTACCTCGTTGGCTGCTGGTATGTTGCACGAGCCGGTTAAGGCCGAGGTGACCGCCTCGGCCTCGGTCTCCGAACTTATCAATCAACAAGTGCTCTTTGTCGAAGGGGGCGGTAAACGCGAACTCTTGGCCGAGATCCTTAAAGGCAAAGACGTGGGCCGCGCATTGGTCTTTACTAGGACCAAGCGCCGGGCCAATCGGGTGATGAAACAATTGACCGGCCAGGGTATCGCCGCCGACTCGATTCACGCCGACAAGAACCAAGGAGCCCGTCAGCGGGCTTTGGCGGCCTTTGACCGTGGGCGGATCAGGGTTCTAGTGGCTACCGACATTGTTGCCCGGGGTATCGACGTGGAGGGGATTTCCCACGTGATCAACTACGATTTACCCAATGACAAAGAAAGTTATGTGCATCGGATCGGCCGCACGGCCCGCGCTGGTAACGAAGGCATCGCGCTGTCGTTTTGTTCGGCGGAGGAAGTGACGATTCTGCGGGCTATTGAACGGCTGACAGGGGTGCCCTTGGCCGTGGTCGAGGACCACGCGTTCCGCTCGCGTGGCGCTGAGGCGGAATACCAAAAAGACAACGGATCCAACAACAAACAGGGCGCGGCCAAGAAGCGGCGCGAGGGCGGCAAGCCAGCGAATTCGGCGCAGCGGCGGCGCAGCGGCGGTGCCAGTGGAAGTGTTAGGGATAATGGCAATGGCAAGACCGGAGTTAATCGCAATGGCAATACCATTAGCCGGAACGACGGTAACTCCCATGTCGACGACAATATCGGCAATCGACGAGGCGGGACCCAGGGCACCTCGACGCTCGGTCCGCGCGCAAAAAGCCAGCATGATAATAATGGCTCGACGCTCGGCCCGGCCGCCAATGGGCGGCGCGGCCGCAAGGGCAATACGCAAAATCGAAAGCCGATACAGGGCGATACGGACGAAGGCGGCAACGGAAATTCAAAACGCCAGTTTGGTCGACGGAACCGCTCGGCACCGACGGCACGTTAGTAAGCCCATAGAAAGAGTATGACTTGAAGATGCAGGGGCTTGAAGCCTCTGCATCTTTCTTGTTCTGGTCAGCAACCGGTCAGTGGAGCGTCGTTAGGCGATGCGTTATATTTCCTTCCGCTGGAAGCGCGAAATACAGGTCAAACTCAAGAGAAGGGTCTCATAAAGCATATGGCAGACTTAACGGGCAAAGTGACGATTGTCGTTGGCGCGAGCAGCGGCATGGGAGAAGCGACGGCTAGAACCTATGCGGCGGCGGGGGCCAAGGTCGTGCTGGCTGCACGCAGTGGTGATAAATTGGCAGTGTTAGCTGAGGAATTGGGCGAAAATGCCTTGTCGTGCGCGACCGACGCGCGCGATGCAGAGGCGGCTACGGTGCTGGTCGAACAAACGATGGCGGTATTCGGCCGAGTTGACATCCTAGTCTATGTGACGGGGACCAATATCCCGGATCGGGCTTTGCAGGTATTGACGGAAGAAACCTGGGAAATGATGCTCGGCACCAATCTGACGGGCGCGTTTCATTGCACCAAGGCCGCGTTGCCGGTGATGCGCGAGCAAAGCACGGGGCTGATCATTTATGTGTCGAGCGGTTGTGTGCAGAAGCCGGATGCCTCGGGGGTGTCCTATCAGGCGACGAAACACGGGATGGTCGGCCTGGCGCACGGTACTTTCCAGGAGGAAAAAGAAAACGGCGTGCGCACCTGCGTGATATTCCCGGGGCTGACCGATACGCCTCTGGTGCTCAAGCGCCCGGTGCCCACCCCGCCAGAAGTCGTGGCCCAGGCGCTGATGCCGCAGGATGTGGCTGACGCCTGCCTCTTTGTCGCGGCGCTGCCCACTCGGGCTTATGTGCCGGAGTTGGTGTTGTTGCCGGCGGGTCTTTCTTGAGGGAGTGTATAGAAGGTAATCTGGTGATTTGCATTGTGGGCGGATAAAATTCGCAGGGTGAACGCTAAAATGGAGAACAAAAGATGAGCGCAAGCTATCGAGTGCAAAATTGCTTCAGCCAACCGGCAGAAAATCACGGTCACCCCGGCAGTATTTCGCGGGTGATTCTCGGGCCCGGGGCGCGGCGGGAGGATCGGCCGACCGCCGTGAATACCGAGCGTCTGGTCATCCACACCAACGAATACGAGCCCGGCGGAACTTCGGGCGACGGCCATGCCCATCCCGACCAAGAGCAGGCTTTTTACATATTAGAGGGCGCTATAGAGGTCGAAGTGGGAGATGAAATCTATGAACTCGGGGCAGGTGACTGCGTACTCTTGCCAAGTGGTGTCTTTCATAAACACCGCAATATTGGCGATAAGCCACTGAAGTTTCTCTTTATCAGCGCGATGCTGGGCGAGGGGACTCCGCCGGGTGGCTGAGGCTTGATTGATCATATAACACTGATCGGTAATACATAACCGCGAGGATAAGGATGGCACGAAAAATAAAAGACCTCTTGGATGAAGAGATCGCACAATATGCAGCGGTCAACCCGCGTTCGCGCGAGATGTTTGCTCGTGCGCAGGAATCGCTGCCGGGCGGCAATACGCGCACCGGCGTTCATATCGACCCTTTTCCGATTTATGCCGACTATGGTGAGGGCACCTATTTGCACGACATCGACGGCCACCGGCTGCTCGATTTCGTCAACAACAATACGGCCTTGCCTTTGGGCCACGCGCATCCAGAGATAGTCGCGGCGTTACAGGCGCAAGTAGCCCGCGGTACGGGTTTTTCCCGGCCGCTGGTGCTCGAAGTGGAAATGGCGGAATTGTTGAAGGAGCGGATGCCGTCGTTGGAAAAGGTGCGTTTCTGTTCGTCGGGGACCGAAGCGGTACTCAATGTTTTGCGGGTGGCTCGGGCATTTACCGGCCGCAGCAAGATTGCAAAATTTGAAGGCGCTTACCACGGGGTCGACGATACGGCGTTGGTTAGTTATCTGCCGCCGTTGGGTCCGGAACTAGGCTCGGATCACCAGCCACAGGGCGTGGCGTCGACGGCCGGTTTAATGGCCCATACCTTAGCCGAGACTGTGGTTTTGCCCTTTAATGATATTGACGCCTGTAGCGAGATAGTAGAGGCGAACGGGGCGGAACTAGCGGCGGTGATTATCGACCCATTGTCGACGGCGGTTGGCCTGACTCTGCCGGAGGACGATTTCTTGGGCAAGCTCAGGGAGTTGACCGATCGAGTTGGAGCCTTACTGATTTTTGACGAGATCGTCAGTTTCCGATACGGGTCAGGGGGGACCCATACGGCCTATGGGGTGCGGCCCGACCTAATTTGTTTTGGCAAAGTGATTTCCGGCGGTACTCCAGGCGCGGTTTTCGGTGGTCGTGCCGATGCGATGGATCTTTACGATCCAGCGAGCGGGGCCAGGATACAGCAGTCGGGGACCTTTAACGCCAATCCAATCGCTATGGCCGCCGGCTATAAAACCTTGCAAATGCTGACGGTGGATGCTTATGCGCAGATGGGGCGTTTGGCGGAGAAGGTAGCAGAGGGTTTGCGTGCGGCTTTTTCTGAGGTGGGTATTGCGGCCCAGGTCGTGGTTGCCGGGTCGATGTTTCGAATATTCTTCTTGGATCGGGCGCCGCGCAATTTTCGCGAGGCGGCAAACGATGACGGGCAATTACAGCGCTGGTTATTTTTTGCGCTGCTTAACCGGGGGATTTATACCCGGGTGGGCGGCAATATATCACTGGTGACTGAAGAAGAGCATGTGGATAACTTGGTGCAAGAGGCGCGGCAGGTGTTGAAAGAGGTGTGATAAAGTGATGTGCGATTTGAGTTTCAGTGCAGTCGTACAGTTCTCGGTAATCTGTCATGTGAAGATAGGCGCTCTCAAAAAACAACGATAACGAAATAGTGCTTACATCCGAGCATTGCGATTATGCAGCCATCATGGCGGACCTCGGCTATAATGTGCGGAGCCAAGTCGGTATAGATGGCGGCTATTATTTTAGCAAGGATGTTGAATCGATTCGCACGGGTAAAGTCTATGTCTGCGAAGAGGGCTAACAGAGTGCCTGGGGGATGATTGAGTTTCGTGATTATATGCGATATTATAAGGATGAGACGCAGAAGTATACTGAGCTTAAAGAGAGACTCGCGAAAGCCAATACGGGGAATGGCCGAATATTTGGAGGGCTAAAAAAGACTTTATAAAGGCAGTTCTACAAGTGGCGTCCGATGAAGGCTATGGCAGACGATTAAAGATGATTTCGTTGCGGTAGACCTGACCCGCCTGTTGTAGACAGGGGGGGCGAACCCTAATAATTAGGAAGAAGCTATACATGAGATATGGTTTGTCGGTGGTTTTATGCGCGTTTATTATGGCAAGGTGCGCGAATGCTCAGGAAATAGTCGAATCGCAGGAACACAATTTTCGTGTCGAAACCTTCGCCGAGGGTTTTGGCGTGCCGTGGGGTATGGCCTTTTTGCCAGATGGACGGTTGTTGGTTACCGAGCGCGAAGGGACGTTGCGCGTCGTCGGCAAGGATGGCAGGTTGTCGGCGCCGATCGAAGGCGTGCCCGAGGTACGGGCGGAGGGACAAGGGGGGTTGATGGACGTAGCTCTGCATCCACAATATGCGCAGAATGGCTGGATTTACTTGATTTTTTCCGACCCGTTGCGGGGGCCGATTGGTGGTACCTTGGGCCATACGGCGATCACGCGCGGTAAATTGCGTGGCAAACGTTTGGTCTCGGTTGAAGTAATTTATCGCGTGCCTGAACGGTTCTATTCGCCGCACTCGCACCACTATGGTGCGCGCATCGCCTTTGACCGGGAAGGCTATTTGTATTTTTCGATCGGTGATCGCGGCCAACGGCCCCTAGCCCAGCATGTGGAATTGCCTAATGGTAAAGTGCATCGCTTGCACGACGACGGTCGTGTGCCCGAGGACAATCCTTTCGTCGGGCAAAAAGACGCGATCGAGTCGATCTGGTCTTATGGCCACCGCAACCCACAGGGCTTGGCCCTGCATCCGGGTACTGGGCAGTTGTGGGCGGCCGAACACGGGCCGAAAGGCGGCGACGAACTGAACCATGTGCGCAAGGGGCTCAATTACGGTTGGCCAGTGATTACCTATGGCATTAACTACGACGGTACGCTGATTACTGATAAGACTGAGGCTGAGGGCATGGAGCAGCCACAGACCTATTGGCTGCCGTCGATTGCGGTATGTGGTATCGATTTTTATACGGGGGAAGGTTTCGGCAAGTGGCAGAATGACTTGCTGGTAACCTCGCTGAAGTTCAATCGATTGCACAGAGTGCGGATTGAAGGGGTCGAAGTGGTGCAGGATGAAATCGTTTACGAAGGGGAATCGCGGGTGCGTGATGTGCAGACCGGACCCAACGGTGCAGTCTATTTGGCGGTTGAGGAGCCGGGGCGAATTTTGCGATTGATGCCGGAGAAATAGGGGGTCTATGTTACTCGACGCGCAACAACTCGCGGAATATCGAGGACTTGGCTATGTCGTGGTGCCGTGTCCTTTTTCGGTGCAGCTTACGGAGGATTGTCTGCGAGCGGTCGAGCAGGTATCGGTCGATCCAGAGGACAATACTGGCGATACGCGCAAGAACCATTTTCGCTTAGAACCGCAGATCGAGGGCTCTTATTGGAGTGCACTCGACCATTCGTTACCTTTTCTCAAAATCGAGTTGCATGCCGAGGTCGTCGAGATCGCGCGGCAGATCATCAGCGCCGAGGATATTTATTATCGCAATGGCGGTATCAATGAACTGGCGCCGGGCCGCGGTTTTTTGTGGCACCGGGATTCGGGGTTTGCCACACCGGAGTTTATGCATTACTTCTCCGGCGCAGATCGCGCGAGCGGTTGCCTACGAGTCATTCCACGCAGCCAGGACGAGGGTCCGGAGGCTTTGGTCGCCGAGGTTGAAAAAGGACGACGGGCCAGGGGTGATGAGGGGCCGGCGACGATGGAAGGGCCGGCGGATGTCGAGTTGGACGGGGAAGTGTCGTTGGAGTTGGGGCCAAACGACTTGTTGGTGCGCAGCTCGCAAATTTTCCACGCGACCTGGAAAAACAACGCGTCGACTGGGCGACTGATGCACCACTGGCTTTTCCGCGAACCGGAGAGTTTGAACCATCGCTTTCGTTTTGACGATTATCTGACGGACGAATTGCTTGCCGAGTTGACAGACGAGCAGCGGCGGGTATTGTGGTTAGAGCGGGAGTTCGAGTTGGACCCGATCTGGGCTCAGGAACGGGAGTGCGAGTTGGGGAGGGTGCGCTGGTCGACTGTCATTTAGATACAGCTTTAAAAAAAACGTCCAGATCGACATGCTCCTTTAGATGCAGGGCGATTTGTCAGATGCCCTATCCTGCGACATAACCTCCGTCAACCGGAAAGGCGTGCCCGGTAACAAAAGAAGCCGCGTCGGAACAAAGCCAAACTACCGCTTCGGCCAATTCTTCGGGCCGCCCCATGCGCCCAATGGGCTGGGCCGAGAGGTAGAGCTCCTCGCGCTCTGGCAATTCTGCTATAATTTTTTCGACTAATGGAGTGCGGAAGACGCCTGGGCAGACGGCGTTGACACGGATATTCTGCTGTGCGAATTCAAGCGCGGCGGTCTTGGTCAGACCGACGACCCCGTGTTTGCTGGCGACATAGGGTGAAGAGCCGACCAAACCCACAAGGCCGGCGATTGAAGCAGTATTGACCACGACCCCGCCGCCTTGTTTTAACATTTGTTTGATTTCGTATTTCATGCCCAGCCAGACGCCTTTGAGATCGACGGCGATAACGCGATCCCAATCTTTTTCTTCGTAGTCGATGACCGAGGTCCCAACCTTGCCGGGGATGCCCGCGTTATTGAAGGCGCAGTCGAGGCGACCGTAGCGCTCGACGGTCGTTTGGACCATGGCCTCTGCCTGAGCAGCGATGGTCACGTCCATCGCGAAGGCACTGGCTTCGCCGCCGGTCTCGGCCACCATTGTTGCGGTCTCATGCGCGCTTTCTAGGTTTAAATCGGCGATCAGGACTTTGGCGCCTTCGCGGGTCAGGGCTTGTACGGTAGCGCGTCCGAGACCTGAACCACCGCCGGTAACCAGGGCGATTTTGTTTTCTACGCGCCCGATCATAGTGTTTGCTCCAGTCCCATAAGCGCCGCATACATCGCCTGCACAGCGGGCAGAGCGACGCCGCGTGCTTGCGCGTCGGCGAGCATGGGGGCGACGCAGGCGCTGAACTCGGTGGTTTGGCCCTTTTGGATATCTTGGTAAGCGGAGTGGGTGGTTTGGCTGTTGGCCAAGGGCGATTGCATGACCTGCTCGACGGCTGATTCGAAAGTGCCTTGGGTCCAGGAGGCAACGAGATAAGGGCCGATGTCGAGTAGTGGAATATTGCGGGATTGCGCCAGGGCACCTAATTCGCGCACCATGCCGAGATAACCTGCCGCGATCAGCGGGTCACTGAAGATATCGGCGTTGGTTTTGCGGGCCAGGGTGGCGTAGAGGCCAATGGGAATCCAGCCGACCATCTTGGTCCAGGTGGCGGAGAGTATCGCGCCGGTGGCTTCGGTATTGAGACCGGCTTCTTTGCAAAGTCCGACGAAATAGTCGACGCGCTCTGATGTTGAGCCGTCGAGCTCGCCGAACTGAGTGATGCCGTCGTAGGTCCAGTTGATCAAGCCGGGTGTAGGGCGTTCGCCGGCGACGATCGCCACGCCGCCGATTACTTTTTTGCGACCGAAAGTCTCGCAGAGCAACTCATCCTTGATCGTGCCATTTTGCAGCGAGGCGACGAATTCCCGGACTTCAATATGGGCAGTGCTGGCGAGTACGGATTGTGTGTCCTGAGCTTTGACGATATAGAGTATTGCGTCACAGCTTTTGATCTGGCTCGGGTCGTCGACGGCGTTTATGCGGGCTATGGCTTCTCGTCGACCGGTGAGCTTGAGGCCGTTTTTCTTGATTGTGTCTATATGGGGCCCGGGGCGACCAACGACCGTTATAGAGCATTTTCCTTGGTCTCCGAGCAGGGCGGCGTAGATGCCGCCGAGCCCGCCGGGGCCGACGATGACGACTTCTTTCATCAGGCTTCTTCCTGTGCTTGTTGCGTGTGTTGGGCAATCTGGGCCGAAAAACGGACGGCGCTATTGTCCTTGGGGGCGTAGCCGATGACCTTGCGGGCGTTGACCAGGCTCCAGAAGGCGTGGTCGTTGCCGGAAATACCGTAGAAAATTTGGAAGGGCACGCCCTCTTTGTCACGGATGTCGGCGGTTTCGATGCTTTTTATAATGAGCTGGCTGAGGTCGCGCTGGCTGATATAGGCGCCGAGTGCACGACGCACGCAGGCCAGGTCACCAGGCGCGCAGCGGTCAACATCGGTTTCGCGGGGGCCGCCGATGCGCACTTGGATGTTTTCGAGCGGGCGACCGTTGACTCTGCCGACGGCGAAGACAAAGCCGAGATGCTCGTAGCTTTCTTTGGCCCATCCGTAATAATTGTCGGAAAGAGCGCGTTCTTCGGGGTCGACCGTGTCGTGTTTCCTGGCTAGTATCAATGGCTCGTAATAATCGGCGGCGTGGTTCGAACTGGCGACGACGACGCGGCTGACGCTTTCTTCTAAGGCTGTCTGGTAAATATTGTAGGCCATGGCGACATTGGCCAATTCGGGCGCGAAACCCTGTTTTGGGTTGGGGTTGCCGACGAAGGCCATGTGCACGATGGCGTCGGCGCTTTGGAAGTGGTGGCGGTAGGCGTCGCGATTTTCATCGGTGAGATCGGCGATGTGGATGTCGGGTATTTCATTGCCCTGACGGTCGGTGTTGCGCACGTCGAGCAGGGTGAGGTCGTATTGTGCGCGCAATGTCGGCAGTACGAGCCCGGCGATCATACCGGAGGCGCCGGTGAGCACTACTTTTTTGCGATTGGGCATGGGGGGTATTCCTTGTTTTTTTTGTGAGTCCGGTTTGCGTCCAGACCAAGTTCAACAGGTGTTTAGCGATGTTAAAGGTTGCTTGCCTAATATGGAGTAGATCGTCCGTCGCCGCTAACTATTTGCCGCACATAAGGCTGTAATATATGGCACGCCGATTGCCGGCGGCGCCCCTTTTCTTTTTGCGTTTAGTCCTTATTTTTGCTGGCCTCCCCCAGAGTTTCATCGATTGATACCCAATAAAATCATACCACTGAAGGATACCTGATGCACGAGCAACACGTTGCCCAGATTGCCGCCGAACTCGGACTGCGGGCCGAGCAAGTAGTCGCCACGATCGAGCTTATCGATGCCGGTGGAACAGTGCCTTTTATCGCCCGCTACCGCAAGGAGGCCACGGGTCTTCTGGACGAAGTGGCGATCACGGACATACGCGATCGCCTGCAGCAATTGCGCGAGCTGGATGGGCGCCGCGGAACCATTCTAAAATACTTAGAAGAGCAAGAGGTGCTTTCCGATGAGTTGCGCGATAAGGTTATGGCGGCGAAAACCTTGAGTACGCTTGAAGATATTTATTTACCCTATCGGCCGAAAAGGCGGACCCGGGCGATGATCGCCCGCGAGAAGGGGTTGGAGCCATTGGCCGAACTGATTCTTGTGCAAGCCGACGACAGCGACCCGCTCGCCGCCGCCGAAGCCTATATCGATGCCGAGTGCGATGTGGCGGACGGCGGTACGGCCTTGGCTGGAGCGCGCGATATTATCGCTGAGTGGATCAACGAAAATCCGGAAGCTCGTGCTGCGATGCGAGACCTTTACGGAAATTACAGTATTTTGCGCAGCCGGGTAATTGCTGGTAAAGAGCAGGAGGGCAACAAATATCGCGATTATTTCGAATGGGAAGAGCCCTTGGCTAAGGCGCCGTCGCACCGCGTATTAGCGATACGGCGTGGCGAAAAGGAGGGATGTTTGAGCATGCGGGTCATTGGCCCGGAGAATCAATGTTTGGCGGTGCTCGACCGTCTCGCTGTCAAGGCGGAGAACGCCTGCGGCGAACAGGTGCGACAGGCGGCGCATGACGCCTATAAACGCATGCTTTCGCTGTCGATGGAAACCGAGATGCGCGTCGAGAGCAAGGTAAAGGCTGACGAAGAGGCCATTCGCGTATTTTCAGAGAATCTGCGGCAACTGTTGTTGGCGCCACCGCTCGGCCAGAAAAGGGTGCTGGCGCTGGATCCGGGTTTTCGCACCGGCTGCAAACTCGTATGTCTCGACGCCCAGGGTAATCTGCTGCACGACGACGTGGTGTATCCGGATCGCCATCAGGCCGAAGCAGAAAAAAAGCTCAAGGCGTTTTGTGCCAAATATGGGATTGAGGCGATAGCTATTGGCAATGGCACTGGCGGCCGTGAGACTGAGACCTTTATACGCGGTATTGGCCTGTCGGAGTCGATACGGATCGTGATGGTCAACGAAAGCGGGGCGTCGGTCTATTCGGCGTCGGAAGTGGCGCGCGCAGAATTTTCTGATTACGATCTGACGGTGCGTGGCTCGGTGTCGATCGGCCGGCGCTTGATGGACCCCTTGGCCGAGTTGGTCAAGATCGACGCTAAGTCGATCGGCGTCGGCCAGTACCAGCACGATGTCGAACAGCCTGCGCTCAAACGCAGCCTCGACGACGTGGTGGTTTCCTGCGTTAATAGCGTCGGTGTTGAGGTCAATACCGCCAGCGAGCAATTGCTCTCCTATGTGTCTGGCTTGGGGCCGCAATTGGCGCACAATATCGTCGAGCACCGCCGCGCGAATGGTCCATTTGCCTCGCGCGAAGCGCTGAAGAAGGTCGGCCGGCTCGGTCCCAAGGCCTTCGAGCTGGCGGCGGGTTTCTTGCGCGTTCGCGGCGGTGCGAATCCCTTGGATACCAGCGCGGTCCACCCCGAACGCTACAAGCTAGTTGCATCAATGGCGGGTGACTTGGGTGTTGGTGTTGAGGACTTGATACAGCGCCAGGATTTGCGCCGCAATCTCGACTTGCCGCGCTATGCTGGTGAAGGTGTCGGCCTGCCGACCTTGCAGGATATCGTTGAGGAGTTGAGCAAGCCCGGCCGCGATCCACGTGAGGAGTTTAGTGCCTTTTCTTTTGCCGATGGCGTGGAGAAGATGGAGGATCTGCGGGAGGGGATGAAACTGCCGGGCATCGTCACCAATATCACGGCCTTCGGCGCCTTCGTCGATATCGGCGTGCACCAGGATGGGCTGGTGCATATCAGCCAACTCGCCGATCGCTATGTCAAGGATCCGAACGAAATCGTCAAGGTGCAGGAGCAGATTGAGGTGCGGGTCGTCGAGATCGACCTCGAACGCAAGCGTATCGCACTATCGATGCGTAGCGAAGAGAGCGCGGAGGAAAAGACGGCGCGGGTCAAGCGGGCGAAAGAGGGTGGGAAAAATACCGAAAAGAAGGAAGGTGCGAAGGCGCGGCCTCAGAAAAAAAAGCCGCAGAAGCGCGAGCAGAAGGCCGTTCCACCGTCTAAGCCGGACACGGCTTTTGGCGATGCCTTGCAGCAAGCCGGATTGAAGAAGAAGTAGGCGCTGGCAGTTCATTACAGCGGGTGAGACGGACGTTGCGGCCTACTTGAAACCTAAACGCCTCGTTGGTTTGTCGATTCCGCTTGTGGTATCGCGCTGTCTCGGGCAGGCGAGACCATGTACTAGTGATGCTATAGGGGTGGTTTCTAATATTCCAAGGTTGATTTATTGCTCGGTTATAAACTCTGCCAACATAGAGAGATTCTGTTGTGCCGGCGCGTAGCCCGGATCGATAACCGCCACCCGGCGAAAGAGCGCAACTGCCTTAGCTATATTGCCCAATTCGAGCTCGGCAACGCCCAAGCTGTTGAGCAGGAGAATATTGTCCGGCTTTAAGATTAGCCCTTTTTTGTAGCTATCCATAGCTGCCGCAAAAGACTCTTGTTCCTTGAACACCCTGCCCATGTTGAAGTAGGCCGAAATATTGGGTTTCACCAGTATCGCCCGGCGAAAATAATCGATAGCCGAGTCAAACGCACCCTCTTTGGCCCGTGCTATTCCCAACTGGGTCAGTGCATGCGCGTGGCGACCGATGAAAGCGTCGCCGGTGAAATTGCTACTGGACAATTTGGCTGCGATCTCATATGAGTCCGTCGCCTGTCGCCATTGTCGCCGAGTATGAAAACTGTGCCCGGTAAATCTGTAAATGGTACCGGTCATTTCTCGGTAGCGTTCCTCCGCTGCCGGGCCCAAAACCGCATTGCGCTGGAATTCTCTGGCGATGGCTTGCTGTGCCCTTTGTGCGACTGCCGGATCCGAATCGAAGGAGTCGATGGCATATTTGAGGGTGAGCAGTCGATCGTCGTCGGGCAGGGCCGTGCGAGCTGCCGCCAGGGTCGAGTCTACTGGGGCGCCGATACTTAAGATCATATTGCACAGCCGAAAATAGATACTGCCGATCGGCAGTATGTCTCCGCCTTGTCGAATGGCTTCTTCGACTTGGGCGATTCCAGCTTTTTGCTCGCCGTCTATCCATAAATAATACCCTGCCCGGTAGAGATAATAATTATCTAAAACGCGCAATCCGGAATAGCTAAAAAGCATCAACGCGATCAATGACGGGTATATAAATAAGTGTCCGCCAAACATCCTGGATGCATAGCACAGACCCCAGGCAATACACACTGACGATCCAGCGGTAGCTAAATATAGGTAGCGGGACATAACTTCCGGCCAACCAAATACGACGGAGTCCTCCACTAGCGCGAAAGGGACCAAGGCCATTAGGGTCCAGACACCCCAAGCCGAAAGGGGTTTGCGCCTTCTCCATATAAGCGCTAAGAGGAGACCGACTATTGCGGCCCCCGCATAGAATTCCCAAGTGGCTCTGCCATGCCAAGACCGGGTCAGGAGATGGGAGAACGTTAAGAGTTTGCTGGCAAACCAGAAGAGTTGCTTTGTTAGGCCGAGAATGGAATCGAAACCGGCCGCTGATGTGGATAACATATCCAATGATCGCTGAGCGTTGGTATGTTGGGGTGTTAATTTTACCGCGGCTATGCTTAGGCTGAGCAAAAAAGTGCTTAATGGGATGATGTCTTGCAGAATTTTGCGCCGACTATCTCCGCACAGCGTAGACCAATACAGGCAGAAAGGTAATACTGCAATCGCCCCGATGTGGCTGAGTACGCTGCATCCGAGAAAAAAATAGGCGCCGACTATCCATTTTTTTCCGCCCGCGGCAACCAACTGGGCATAGCAGGTCATGCCCAGCAAAACTAGGACTAGCGCCAACGGATAATCCATGCCGGAGAAATGGTAGACGGCATAGAAATGTCCGATGTTGGCCAAAAAGAGGAAGCTGGCTGAAAAACATAGCAGAAGGTCTGCAGCCATTTTCCGCAGCAGGACTGCTAGGAGTATGGCTGCTAGCGTGTGTAGGCTGATCCCCACAAGATGCAGTAAATGCGGGTCGTCTCCGCACAACAATGAGGCAAGCCACTTGGCGAGTTCGGCCACGGGTCGACCGGTGCTTTGTGCTTTGTGCGAGGATAAAAGATACCCCAGGTCATTGCTGATAAGCGCGTTGTCGCGGGTCGTCTCCGCATCGTGCTCGGCCAATCCCATTTCGACCACTGGCGCAAAAAAAAGCCCTGAGGTCAAACAGATAAGCAAAAAGAAAATGGCCCAAGTTTTGTATTGGTCCGGTAGATCAGCTAGTGGAGTCGGCATGGTGCTGTATAATATACAGCAGTATTTGCATTGTCGTTTTGACGGGGCCTAATGGTCGGCTTGGTGGATGCGTTGGTTATGTCGCGCCGCTTCGGTTAACAATGTTTCTAAGCGCCGATAGTATTCTTCTGCTGCTATGGCCGCTTTTCCGTGGATAAGCGCCTCGACTTTAGAGATCGCCTAGCGATAGGCTTCGATCAATTCGGGTGGAGTGTCCAGCTGTAGATCCTGTAAGTAAATCTACTTCGCCAATATACCGTCGGTGCTGCCGGGTGCAAAGGGGATCAGGCGGGAGCCGAGATCGTTGCCGTCGTCATCGAGCAGAGCGTGCTCGATGCTCAAGTAGCCCGAATCCGGAGAGCGCGCCCGGTTTGGGGCCGCCGCCTGCTGGCATGCTTCGAAGACCGAGATACGTCCATCGTGGTCCTGATCGGCGGCGCCTTCTACAAACGTTGCGATAAAATGTTCGATAAACCAGGGTGCGTACGCTCGTCGACGCTCTTGGTGCTGGTACAATCGAAGGTGCGGTTTTGCGCTAGGTCTTCCTGAGGGCGTCGAAGGCTTGTTGGTATTGTCCCGGGCGCCAGAGGCGCTTGATAAGGACCGAGTATTTCTACGGGTGTTTAGATCGCCGGCGATTGAGCCCGGAGGAGGATGGGGCGAGGATAAACAAGGGAAGGACTATATCGTGTTTGCACATAGGTAGAACATGATTTAATAGGTGAATGTGGTAAAGAAAGTTGATTGAGGGCGATGCTGGGCGTATTCTACTTCTGTGATATGTTCTGCCCGCCGCATAAATTTTTCTTGGCTAAAGTAATCAGCTACACAAATAATAAGGGTGGTATGAAATGCTCGATGATCTCTACGATGTAATTATAGAAAAAAATATTATGGTGGAGATGCGGGATGGGGTGCGGCTGGCGACGGATCTGTATTTCCCCGCGCGGGATGGGATAAAGGTGGAAGGGAAGTTCCCTGCTGTTTTTCACCGCACGCCCTATGATAAAAGCGATGTCGAGCGCAATGGGGGCTACGGGCGTTTTTTTGCTCGGCGAGGTTATGTGGCGGTTTATCAGGATTGCCGGGGGACCTATCGTTCGGAGGGCGACGTCAATTTCCTGGTGCCGGAGGCGGAGGATGGCTACGACGCACTCTCGTGGATTGACGAACAGCTCTGGAGTAATGGGAAAGTCGGTTCTTGGGGGACTTCTTGGTCGGGCTGGACCCAGACGGCGATGGCGGCGTTGGGGCCGAAGAATTTGGCGGCGATGGTGCCGAATATGAGCGGGGCCGACGCGCACGAGGCGTCCGTACGGCAGGGCGGGGCGCTGGAGTTGCGCTTCTTGGCGTGGGCGTTTTGGCATTCGGCGGCCAATACGCAAACCCGGCTCAAGGCCGAACCGGCTGTTGATGGGGCGTTGAACCTCGGCGCGCCGAGGTTCGCCGATTGGTTGCAGCGGATGCCGATCCGCAAAGGGCAAACGCAACTGAAGCTTGTTCCCGCCTATGAGAAATGGGCATTGGATTTGTTGACCCGGGCTGATTACGACGAATACTGGCAGCACCCGAGTTATGCGCCGGCACTTTTCTGGCCCGCGTTCCCGGATGTGCCGATCTTGATCATCGGCGGTTGGTATGACTCTTATACGCGGTCGACCTGCCAGAATTACGTCGGACTCACGGCGCAGAAAAAGGGACCGGTGCGCATGCTGATGGGGCCGTGGACGCACGGTTCGAATATGCTGGAACTGAGTTTCGCCGGGGATGTGGAATTCGGCGAGGAAGCGGCGCTCGACAGTTTTCGCGAATTGCATCTTCGCTATTTTGACCGGGCGCTCAAGGGCGTTGACAACGACGAATCGTCGGCGCCGCCGGTGCGCATTTTCGTGATGGGCGGTGGTGGCGGATATCGCACGAGTGATGGGCGAATCTTTCACGGTGGACATTGGCGGGATGAGGCGGAGTGGCCGCTGACGCGGGCGCGGTATACGGAATATTATCTGCACGAAGGCGGGGATCTGTCGAAGGAAAAACCGGTAGCCGACGACGGCGATACGGTCTATCGTTTCGACCCTGCTAAGCCGGTGCCTTCGATTGGCGGTAATGTCTCGTCGCTCGCCGAGATGGGACCTTTGCCGCCGGGCGTGCCCGATTCGACGCATGCGCCGTGGCGGGCGCGTATGGGCCAACTGTTGGAACCGGGCGGTTTCGACCAGGTAGAAGCCCCGCATTTTTTCGGCTGTGCGCCGCCCTATCTGCCGCTGGGCTCCCGGTCCGACGTACTGGTTTTCGAGACGGCACCGCTTACAGAGGATGTCGAGATCACCGGGCCGATCGAGGTTAAGTTATGGGTCTCGTCGACGGCGCCGGATACCGACTTCACCGCCAAGTTGATCGATCTCTACCCACCGAGTGAGTGGTATCCGCACGGCTATGCGCTCAACCTAAACGACAGCATCGCCCGGTTGCGCTATCGCAACGGGCGCGAAAAGGGCGAGTTATTGCCGCCGGGCGAGATTGCGTTATTGACTATAACGCTCTATCCGACCAGTAATCTCTTCGCTGCTGGGCATCGGATTCGCCTCGATATCTCCAGTTCCAATTTCCCCCGTTTCGATGTCAACCCGAACACTGGGGATGCCATTGGCAAGGAGCGCCGGCGGGTGGGGGCGGACAATACGGTGTACCACAATGCGGCACGAGCGTCGCATATCGTGCTGCCGATCGTGCCGACAAAAAAACAAAAAAAGGAAATGCAGTTCGAATGATGAAGTTAAGCCTGATGGCGGCCTTTTTTGACACGGCGGACGACGGGGACCGTTATTCGCCAATAGCCGATGAAATTGCCGCGCGCTGGCTTGGGCCCGACCGTCGAGCGCGTTGAGACGGCGTTAGGCGCGTTCCACGCCGTGCTTTTTGCAGGCTTGCCCGGCGAGCACCGCAACCTCGACGATTTGCACGAAGCGGATTTTAAACGTTGGGGTAAAGCGCTTGGAAAGCTGCACGTCGCCAGCTTGGACCTAGATGTGGACCGCCCGAGTTGGACCGAGCAGTTGGCGGATATTCGGCGGCTCATCCCGGCCGAAGAAGAAGGTGCCTTGAGCGAATTGGCCTATGTCGAAGAGTGACTCGACGGGTTCGATGGCGCACCGGACGAATTCGGACTTATTCATTGCGACTTCGAAATGGACAATTTGCTTTGGCGAGATGATGAGATCGGTATCGTGGATTTTGACGATTGCGCGTATTATCCCTTTGCGGCGGATATCGCTCTGGCGTTGAGGGATCTCTGGGAGGACAAGGTGGCCCTGATAGACTTCGAGGACGAGCGTTTGCAGACTTTTGTCGCGGGTTACCGGAGGCCAAAGCGCTCAGCGAGGAAGGGCTGTGGGATTTGCCGCTTTTTATGCGTTTAAGTGACCTTGTGTCTTTCGCGGGGACGTTTTGCCCGCTAGCGGAGGGACCGTTGCGGCAAGAGCCGGTATGGACGGCGGAGTTGCGTCAAAAATAGGCCGCAGGCCTTGAAGGCGACCGCTGGGATTTTGTCGAGAGTCCAGTGCGCCTTTTCGTATGAAAACGGTAACGCGGACAGGTTGGCAGGCGGCGGCTAATAGTTGAATTAGGCCCGGAAACTTATTATGTAATTGTCGAGAATTTGGCTTTTGGTGTGGCGGCACCTCCTGTAGATGCCGTTGATGATCGCGTTAGTTTTGCCGTCGAAGTAGAAATGCGGAGATAGGCTGTAGCGCTATGAGCCTTGCGGCGTATCTGGAAGGAATTGCGGTGGAAGCGAGTGTAGACTGGTCTGAATGGGAGGCGAAGCTGCGCGCTTTAATCGTCAATGATGAAGCTGGCGATGCGGCACACGACCTATTGCATATAGAACGGGTGGTCGCCAATGCGCGGAGATTGGCCGAGGAAGAAGGGGCCCGGTTGGAAGTTGTCGTCCCGGCGGCCTATATGCACGATTGTGTTGTGGTGCGCAAGGATTCGCCCCAACGTAGCCAGGCCTCGCGGTTAGCTGCGGAACGAGCGGGGGTGTTGCTGGCCGAGGCGGGTTATCCCGCCGGTTTTGTACCGGCTATTCGGCACGCGATCGAAGCGCACAGTTTTTCAGCGCAAATCGAAGCCTGCACTCTGGAAGCGAAGGTGGTCCAGGACGCCGATCGTTTGGAGGCGTTGGGGGCGGTGGGCATTGCGCGGTGCTTGCAGACCGGCGGGACATTGGAACGACCGCTATACGATGCCGCGGAACCTTTTCCGCAACAGCGTACCCCTGACGATTTTGAGAACTCGATCGACCACTTCTTTTTGAAATTGCTCAAGCTGCCCGCGACGATGCAGACGGCAAGCGGCAAGCGTGAGGCCGTGACCCGAAAGGACTTTATGTTGCTTTACCTGCAACAGTTGGGGCGCGAGATCGGCGTGGTCGGGCCGCAGTCGTGCTTATTGGATGCGTAGCTTGGGGGGATGATGGATACAACACGAGATAATACGGCCGGTGTTGACGATCGCGTATCACCTCCGGCTACGGTCCCGACCCTATTGGTATTGCTCGCGCTATCATTGATTGTTTTCCAGTATAAGACACTGGCTAAGTTCGGCGTGTTGCCGCCAGGGCGCAGTTTCGCCGGCCCGCTGCGCTATTATCAGGCGGTGGCAGAGCGAGTGGCGTTTGATTTTTTCGACGGCTTACTTTTGGCGTTGGTGCTCGTCGCCGGGATGGCGCTCATCGGGCTCGAGGTCTATGGTCGCCAACTGAGCCGTTTTCTCGCTGCGGTATTTCGGCGCGAAGCGCGGACGCGTTTGCTGCTTTTGCTCGCCAGCGCGGTCAGTGTCCGCTATTACTTCGCCGCAGGTGAGTTTAGTTGGGCCGGTGACGCGCCGCATCATCTCGCGCTGGCCTGGGTTACGGCCGAGTCGTTGTCGCATCTAGAAATCCCGATCTGGACGTATTATTTTGGCGCGGGCTCCCCATATCTTCAGTTTTACGGCCCGCTGTTTTTTTTGCTAACGGGGGCGGTCGACCTGCTCTTTGGCGATATATACCAATCGATCAAGCTGGTGCTCGGCATCGCGCATATGTTCTCGGGTTTTGGCCTGTATCTTTTGGCGCGCCGGTTGGGGTGCTGTCGCGCGGCGGCGTTGTTGGCCGGTTTGGCCTATGTGCTTTGTTTTTGGCATGTGCAACAGGTGTTGGTCATGGGGCGTTTCGCGCTGGGGATTTTTTATGCGTTATTGCCCTGGCCCTTTGTTTGTTTCGAGCGCTTGCGGTCGAGTCAGCGGCCATTGGCTTGGGCTTTTGCCGGTGGGGTGGCGTTGTCGGCGCTGGTGTATACGCATCCGGGATATGGTTTTTTCGCGTTGGTCCTATTCGGATTATATGCCGCATGTCGGCTAGCCAGCGTGCGGCCGACGCGTCGCAGACTCGGCCACGGCGCGTTGTTATTGGGCGTCGGGGTGGTCCTGAGCGCCTATCTACTCTTGGGTATGTTGCTCGAACGCGGCGACACCGGGTTGGGGGAAATGGATTTTGGTTTGGTGCTGGGGGGCAAGGGTGCCGGCGCTGGTGTGCCGGACCCGACCTGGCAGCACTTGCTCGTTTGGTCGAATTATCGCTTCTGGCTCTTTACAGCACCGAGCAATTGGTACGGGGGCTATTTGGGCATTAGCGTCGTTGTGCTGGCGGCGCTGGGCTTGTTTGGGGTGTTCAAGCGGCGGTCGTTGTGGGCGGTGGGCCTATGTTGCATTGCGTCGTTGGCGCTGGTCTTCGGCCATGGGGCGCCGCCCTTGCGTTATATTGAAGTCGTACAGGCGATGAATTCGGCGCGTTTCCTGCTCTTTGTTACGTTTTTTCTTGCGTTGTGTTGCGGGTTCGGCGCGCGCGCGTTGCAGCTTCGGTTTAGGGGCATTTTTACTGTCTTGTTGCTGGCGGTATGCATCGACTTGGGGCCGACGACCTTGCAACAGCCCTATGTGCCGGCGGGCACTGACGATCTCGATAACCCCCAGACGATGTGGTATCGCTATCGGACGGCCGCGTCCACGTTTCGCTCTCGTGGCGAGTTGCCGCCTTATCGCATCAGTTGGTTGCGCGGTGCGGTGTCGCATTTTACGGCGGTGGGTTTTTTGCCCTTCGCGTCGCGGGTGCCCACGCCGGATATCCTGCTCAGCGGCGATTTGGCACCGGGGCGGCTCTTCAGCCAGCCATTACTTGATTTTACGAGTCATATCGTCGGGGCGGCGGATCGCTTCGAGGGCGTTGAGAAAAGTCCGACCTTCACTCTGGCGAAGGCCGGTTTCGCGATGCTCAATGTCCGCCATCTGTTATTGACCTGGAGCGACGGTAGCATTCGCCCTTTGCAACTGGCCGACGACAGCCCGGTGCTCGTCGCGTCGCGTATCGAGGGGTATACCGTTGAGGAATTGCAGCGCATACCCTATGCAGAAATGGCTGGGCGGACCCCGTTGTCCGCACAGGATCCGGATGAGCGGGCCGTGCTGCGGGCGCTGTGGACGATAGAGAAGACAGGCGTCGATATTGGCAACAAGCGAGCGGCGCGGATTCTGTTGCAGGGCGGCGATGCGCGCGAATTGCGCGGGCGGCCGGAGATCGAATTACTCGAACACCGGGTCGAAAACCAGCGCGTAGAGTTGCTGGTGAAGACCTCGGCTCCCTGTTTCGTCCGGTTGGCTTATGCCTATTATCCCCATATGGATGTATTGGTCAATGGCGTTAAGGTGCGCCCGATGCAGACGGTCGGTGGTTTTATTGCCTTGGAATTGGGCCGGGGGCGGCAGCGGATCGAGTTATTGCCGCACTTGTCGCTTTTGCGGACGGGGCTGTTGTGGTTGAATGGGTTGGTGGTGTTGCTGGGGGTTGTTTTGATCGGATACGAAGATCGTCGGATAAAAATAACATAACAACGGGAGATCGATATGGAGCGGTTGCAGTTGGCCTTGATTGGCTGTGGGGGTATGGCGGGAGCGCATGTGCGTGGTCTCGAAGAGTTGTGGAGGGCGGGGATTCGCGATATACAGGTGGTGGTTTGTTGTGACGTGGTCGAAGAGAGAGCTGCGCAGCGGGCGGCCGAGATCGGCAAGTTCCAGCGGCGCAAACCGGCGGTATACACCGACGTGGGCAAGATGCTGGCACGAGCTAAAGGCATCGAGGCGGTGGATATCTGCGCCTTGCATTCGCAGCATCATATCATCGCGGTGTCTTGTCTGGAAGCGGGTAAACACGTGATTATCGAAAAACCGCTGGCGATTACACTGCGCGCCGGTCGCAAGATTCTCGATGCGGCGGTTGACAACCGGCGTCTGCTGGCGGTGGCTGAAAACTATCGCCGTTCGCCGCAGGAAAGGGCGCGCGCCTGGGCGGTGGCCGACGGCCGCATCGGCCGGCCGCGGACCTTCTATTGGCAGGACGCGGGCGAGGGGTTGGGTAAATGGGGCTGGCGCAATTTCAAGCGCGACGCCGGTGCGGGGTGGATCCTCGACGGCGGCGTGCATTTTGCCGACCTGTTTCGTTTTCACCTGGCGGCGGAGGCCGAACAGGTCACGGCGCGGGTGCGCAGCTTTGAACCCTACCGCTATGACGAACCGGCCGAACGCAAGGGCGCCTGGCACGTGGATGTCGAGGACTGCTCAATGGCGCTGATCGATTTTCCCGACGACGTGCTGGTGCAATGGACCTGGCAGGGTTCGGCGCCGGGGCAGGGTTTCAATAAGAAGGTGATTTACGGCAGTGAGGGCTGCGTCGATTGGGAGAGCGGGCTCTGGAGTAGGGCCGGCAAGCAGACCAAGACCGAAACGCTAGTTAAAGAGTATCTGCGCAGTCTAAAGAAGGACGAGCGCGAAAAACTCTTCCCCGGCGGTTTAGAGAATTCAATTTCGGTGGAGTTGAAAGATTTTGCGGATGCGGTGCGCGGCGGCGGCACGCCCGAAGTCGACGGGTTCGACGGCTATCGCTCGCAGGCTATTTGCATGGCGGTCCTCGAGTCGTCGTGGCACAACCGGCCGGTGGGCTTGGGAGAGATTGAACGCGGGGACCTTGAAGGGTATCAGGCGGAAATTGATCGGGCGTTGGGGATAGTGTAGGGAGAATGGGGATGGGAGCGCGCGCTTCTCTTTTTTACTGATGAATAGGGATAATGGTTTTGCGGTGCCCTGTAGATGTACTTGCCATAACTCGACCTAAAAGACAATGTAAGATGATCTCATAATCGAACCCTGATTTAACAGTCATCAGACTCTATTTTACCCTTGATAGGGGGGATTATCGCGGGTATGCCAGGGTGTTGGAAATTTTCGAAGGATGGACACGCCCTCAAGTAACCAACTGGAAGCAGAACCAGAAATGAGTGATACGAACGCGAACGTGCCAAACACCTTCTTCATCGAAGTTTCCGGATCGGGCCTCCCCGAATGCGATGGATTCTACGTCCCCTCGACAGCCCTGCCCACTGAATCCGAATCTGGAATCTTATCCAGCCTTGGCTACTGGAACGGCAGGATGGCGTGGGACCGATCCGACGGAAAATCGGAGAGAACCCCGGCGCTCTCGTACTCCAACAGTTACTCATCCTGGAGGATCTGTCGTCTCGACGGGCATCTTGCCTACGACGCGACCTTCGACGTGGATATGCCGCCGACGGACCGGGAATGGCACGTCTATAAGAAGGGGGTCGCACCTGCACCCAAGGTCGTGATTCATCATTACGATCCGAGGGAGCTTTGCCCTGCGCCGAACGTAATCTTCGTGCTGGGTGGTCCAGGGGCAGGAAAGGGCACGATGTGCGAACTGGCGGAGTCGCAGTTGGGTTGGACTCACCTGTCCATGGGAGATCTGCTCAGAGCCGAGCAAGCCAAGGGCGGTGAGACGGCGGCTGGCATCGACCAGTTCATCACGGCCGGACAGTTGGTGCCGAACGAGATCATGGTGAGATTACTCAAGGACTCGATGGAGTGGATAACCCGGACAACGGGCAAGAACAATTTCCTGCTAGACGGATTCCCGCGCTCGTTGAACAACATGGAAGGCTGGAACGAGGTCTTCGGCCGGGAAGCTGAGTTCCCGAAGATGTTGTACTTCGAGTGCCCCTATCCGGTGCTCGAACAGCGCATTCTGGGTCGGGCGAAGTACTCGGGAAGAAGCGACGACAATGTCGAAAGCATGAAATCGAGGTTCGACACCTTCAAGGCGGAGACGCTTCCTACCGTTGAGTTCTTCAAGAGTGAGGGCAAGTGCATCGAGGTAGATACCAGCCAGGACAGGCAGACGGTTTACGCTCTGGTTGTCGAGCAGCTCGCCGAGTTCACGGACGAGGAAGCGGCGGCCAGGCCGCTTACCGAACGCGCAGAGATTCTTCTTGGCCTGCGGCCCTGGCCGGAGAAAGATAAATAGCTTTGAGGCCGTCACCGCCAACCGTCAAGAGTGCCCAAGTCCTGCAGCACCCCCTGCCCAGTCAAAGTCGGCCTTTAGCACCGCACCTGCCTTCGGCAACCGGTATCGACCCGGGCGCATTTAAGTAAGAGGCGCGGTATGCCTCTCGGCGAATAAGTACCTTGAAACGGTTGACTGGGTGCCGCATCTTTAGTGCCGGAAACGGCCGACCAAGGTGCCGATGCCGAAGAGTAACGAGATCGCTGGGAGACTGAGTTGATTGGGAAGGGTACGAAAAATACCTGCGCCGTTGGACCGACTAATCGCACGCCATTTCAGGAGATTCTAAGTGCACCATAGACGCATTCGAGCGGGCAATTCGAAAACCAGCTATCACGCGCCAGGTGTGTATTTCGACTCCAGCAAAGCGGTTGTTGCCGGTGATCAAGTCTTCATCGTGGGTTGCACAGGCCTGGAACTTGACGGTAGCGGATTTGTCGGGCAAGGCGATCCAGCGGCCCAGGCCGAGGCGGCGATGGCCAGCCTGCGAACCCTGGTTGAAGAGGCCGGGGCGCGCCTGGAAGATGTCTGCCTGATCAATACCTTCACCACCCGCCATGAGTATAGAGCCTTGATTTATCCGGTCATCGGCCGGCATCTGCAGGGGGTGAATCCCGTATCCACGGGGGTCGTCGTAGCAGACCTCGCCGCCCCTTACCTTGATTTCGAGATCGATGCGTGGGTCGTGATTCCACGGGATCGCGAGGAAGGACACGAACGCTTCCGGCTGACCAATGCGCGGGGCGGCTTCCTCATGCCGAATATCGACTACGGCAATGCGCGCGTGATCAAGGCGAACGACCACCTCTTTCTACAGGGCCAGACGGGCATGAGCCTGGATGGTCGCCGCTTCGACGGTGCTAGCGATCCGGCCCGGCAGGCCGAGGTGGCCATGCAGAACGTCCACACGCTGCTGGCCGATGCGGGTGCTTCGATCAAGGATGTCTGCAAGATCACGACCTATCTGACCGACGCTGCCGACACGCCTCGCATCGATGCTGTTCTCGCCGAGCATCTGTCAGCGGTACGTCCTGTGGTGACCAGCACCATCGTCAAGGACCTGGCGCGCCCCGAGCTGAATTTCGAGATCGACATCCACGCGATTCGGCGCACCGGCGCTGATCACGAACGTCGCCCCCTTGCCGATGACTGCCTGTTGGCCACGTGGCCACAGAGTCGCTCCGTTCGGGCCGGTAAGTTCCTCTTCATTCAGGGCCAGAGTGGTGTCGCCCTCGACGGCGGCGGCTTCAGCGGCAAGGGGGATCCAGGCACGCAGACCGAGCAGGCGATGCAGAATGTCAGGGTTGTCGTCGAAGAAGCGGGTGGCAGCTTGGAGGACATCTGCAAGATCACGACGAACCTCACGGACGTGGCGTATCGATCTGCTGTCTATCCTGTTTTGGGAGAGCATCTGAGGGGCGTGCATCCCGTCTCGACGGGCCTGGTGATGAAGGCTCTGCCTCGTCCCGAGATGGACGTACTCGTCGACATCTTCGCCGTTATCGACTAGACCTCAATCGCGCCGACAGAGGTAAGTATCCCTCAGATTCTCAGCGAAGTCCCCGCAGCGTCATACAAGCACTAATGCAAAGGAGTATTGGGGGGGCGGTACCTCGGAGGCCAATTATCCCCTGCAGGCGCAAGACCCGCAGTACACTCCTATACGCCGATGCCGAACTTCTCTTCAAAATCCGTCCATATATCCGCCGGAATCTCCTGCGTCGCCGCGTCATAGGCGTCCTGGAGTTGGTGCCGGTCGGCTGGGCCGCTCATGACGATGCCGTCTATCGGTGCGTCGAGGCAGAACTGCATGGCGAGGTGTTTAATGTCGACGTCCTGCTCCTGGCACCATTGCCACATCGCGTGCGCGCGCGGCTCTTCGGGGCGGTTGGGTTCGATGCCGGTCAGCCGGCCCATGCCGAAGACGCTGGCCAAAATTAGCCCGGTACCGTGTTTTTTGGCTAGGCGCATCGTCGTGCGACTGACGGACTGATCGAGCAGGGTGTAGTCGAGGAAGGTCAGCACGATTTCGGCGTGGCCGGCTTCGATGGCGGTTTTATGAAATTCGTGTTGGCGGACCCCGAGGCCGATATGGCGGATGAGGCCTTCTTCTTTCATCTTCTGCAACTCGTCGAAGGCGCGGCCGGGGCCCAAGGGGTCGGCGATATCGGGTGGGTCGTGCACTAGCACCGAGTCGAGGTAGTCGACGCGCAGGGCTTGCAGGCTCTGTTCGACGCTCCAGCGCGTAGTCTCGGCGGAGAAATCTTTGGGGCGTTCGGGGTGGGGGCCGACTTTGGCCTGCATATAGTAGCTGGCGCGGTCTACGCCGGCAAGTGCGCGGCCCCAGCGCTCCTCGTTTGCGCCTGCATAGGTGTCAAAAAAGTCGATGCCCAATTCGAGAGCGCGTTCAACGGTGGCGATGGTTTCGGCCTCGTCGACGCGGTTAACGAAGGCCGCGCCCATGCCGAGCGCTTTGGGTTGCATGCCCGTGCGGCCCATTTTTCGCCGCGGTAATTCGCTCATTGTTTAGCTCCCTTTGATGCCGAATAATTCGATTTCAAATATAAGTGTTGAACACGGGGGAATACTGTCCGTTGAACCCTTCTGACCATAAGCTAAGTGTGGCGGGATCACCAGTCGAGCCTTGCCGCCTCCCTTGACCATTTGCAGGCCTTCGGCCCAACCGGGGATCGCCATTTCGAGCGAGAGCGTGCTGGGGTAGCCGCGTTCGTACGAACTGTCGAATACGGTCCCATCGGCGAAAGTGCCCTTGTAGTGGACGGTAACGCGGTCTGTGATGCCCGGATAGGGGCCGTAGCCTTCGGTTAGTTGTTGGTAGATCAAGCCCGATTCGGTACGCATGGCCCCCTCTTTGGCGGCTTCGCGGTCGAAGAAGGCTCGGTCGACAAATTCGGCGCAGGGGTCACCGCAGGCAGTTAGTGTACAGAGGGCGAACAGATGAAGGGCGCGGCGTTGTTTATTGAGCAGCATGGTGATATTCTCCATTAAATTCAGACCGCCGGCAGCAACGCCGCCATATGGCAGAAGCCGGGGCATGCGGAAAACGCATGACACGGATACACAATAGTGGGATGGACGGTTGCAACACTTGCCATAAAAGCGGCGCCGCCAATCCGCGCAGTGGCGGCGTTGAACTTAAGTGGTGATGGGGCGCCTGAAGGGGCAGAACCGGACGAACCCAGCGGCGCCAGTTCGTGGCCCGTAAAATAATATAGTACGGCTCAAGACCCCGAAGCACTTCCCGCATTGCTACGCTGTGGGTCTTGGTTACCAGCGGGACAACTCCAGTGCCCGATCGCAGTGTCCTCAGCAGCGATCAACTCGTCGCGACACGGCGGGCTTATCCTCTCTGGAAGGGCGGTCGCCAAGCGATAAAGACACCGATAAGAGCGAGCACACCCCCCAGCGCCAAGAGCCCGGTCCGCAAGGGAGAAAGTCCCGCCTCAACGGTGATCGTATGTTCTCCCGGTTCTAGACGCAAGGCGATACATCGACCGGCTGTCTGCATTTTTTCGACGACCTGCCCGTCGACACTCACCTTCAGATGCGGATAATAGGCATAGGCCAGCCGTACGAAACAAGCTGCATTAACGCGCACGCCCACTTCTACTCGCTCATTCCAAACCCGGTGTCGCAGTATCTCTACCTCCAACGGGATGTCGGACAATTCATGTCGATCATTGCCTTCGCTCTCCGCGAGAAAGATCCGGGCACTTCGTTTATGTGGCGCATCCACCTCCATCTGCCGCACCATCCAATAGACCCGATACATCGCCACCGAATCGGGATCTACCACTGACTGAGCAAGTAAGAACTCGTCTATCATTCTTCTGGGTGTTACAACGACCGAAGGCGCAGCGATCAAAGGGGTATGATGCCGCATTTCCAGCCCTCTGGTTTTATTCTCTACGTTTTCCAGTACATAGCGAATATTCAGCAGAGCCAAGACCTGCTCGAGAAACGATTGGTAGCGTTGTATGTTCGCCGGTTTTTTTTCGCCCATACTCTGATGCAAATGGTCCAGCATTCGAGTGAGCGGCAAGCTGAGATCCTCTACAGCACGCAAGTTGTGGGCACTAGGAGCACTGACAACTGGCGTATCTGTCCGGTACACCAGTTGTCCCATCGTCAAAAAAGGAGCATGTGGATGGTGCAACCACATGATTCGATATCCGGGCAATTCCCCTTTGCGTAGATAGGAATCAGATTGCTGTTTGGCTACGGAATAGACCGAAGGATCGACAGCCAGCGGCTCCTTTGAACTATAAGGAGCTTGAAACGTAGCCGTGCCGAGATCTGCGACCACTACCAATAACAACAGCGCCAGGACCCGATCCTGATGTCTTCGCCTTCCCACCAGCAATACGCGAGTTCCCACCCCAACGGCAAACGCAAGAAATAAAACGACAAAGAGCAGGTAGCGCCCTGCATTGAACGCCGTGACCACTGGTAACTCCTGCAATATCGGCCAGCGATAGCCGAAAACTAGCAGCAGACCTAAAAGCAACCCCAAAGCAGCTGCTACCAATGGTTCGCACGCCCACGGGCCACGCTGGCGCAACCTGCGCGCCAGCGAATAGACCACTACACCAGCCAGCGAGGCGCCAACATAGCCCCCATACCAGTGATCTACTCCAGTAGGTATCAACCAGAAACGGAAATTAGACCAACCAAAAACCTGCAGCCAAACCGGATCGGCGATACCCGAGAGACTGATACCACGGTAAAGACCAGTATCGTTGCGCTCGAGTAACATCCCCAGCGTCAGATACCCGCCAAACCCCACGCTTCCCAGTGCTGCGGCAACGCTTCCTTTTGCCAGTAAAGAAAAACGCTTTGATCCCAAGGTCCCACCCAGACGCGCGAGCGAATACACTCCCCAGAAAAATGACCCCCAGAAACCGTAGCCAGGATGTGTAAAAGCCAGCCCCCCCAAGGTTGCTGCGGTTCCAGTGACGCCGATGCCCCAGCGGCCCCTCCGCCACATCTGCTCAAAGAAATAAAATGGCCATGGCAAGAGCGCGTAGAACAACCCCAAAGGCAGACGCCCCATGAAGAGAACCTGTTGAAAGTGCCAAAAGCTCAACACATAGGATACGCCCCCGAGCAGAGCAGCGCGGCGTGAGCAAGTGACGCAGCGAATCCACATATACATGCCGAGTCCGGATAGAACGTGGCACAGACCCAGCACCAGCTTTATCGATGAGTATAGATTGTCGAATAATAGATCGATACCCCCGACCAGGTAATAGAACAGGAAGCCGTAAAATTGCAGGTAGGGCGAGCCCAAACCTACGTAATTAGTCCAAATGGGTAGATCGCCCATGGCCATAGCGTCGGCCGTAATCTTCGCATAAGTGATATGTCCGGCCGCATCCGCCCCCCAACTCAATCCACCAGGCGAAAAAAAACAACGTGCGAAGACTAAACCGCTCCCTATCAGGAACAGTCGAGTGCGTCGTTCACTGGCAAAAATATAAGCCAGGAACAGCGCCAGACGGCCACGCCGCCATTCCAGTACTGCCACCATCAGGCATAGAATACAGATCGCCCCCGCAAAAAATAGATCTCCCGCGTCCAAACTTACTTTTTCCTGTATTGCCTGCAGAAAGCGAGGTAGGGACCCATAGCTAAGACTGGGCGACAGGACTGCAAATTTGTCCAGAGTCGACCACTGGAAATAGTACAACAGCACGGCCAACGAGCCCAGCAGGACAGCCATACCTAGGTCAATGCGCCCGTCTTGTTTCATCTGCGGCTAAGCTTTCAGCAATCGCTGCATATTGGCGCCGAGAATCAACTCTTGGTCTTTGGGGGGAATAAAAGTGCAGTGAGTCCTGAACACTTCCAGCGACTGCTTGTAAGTCATAGACCACAGCACCGGCGGATAATCCGAGGCCCAGCAGAGCCGCTCAGGGCCGAACTGCTCGTAGAGTTTACGCACCATCCAGTGCGTATCCGAATAGGGGTAGTCCCAGTCCACTTGCGATACATAGGCGAAACCGGAGAGTTTCAGGTAGATATTGGGCACCGCGGCGGATTTGAGTACCTCGTCGAAGTTTGAGTAGGGCGGTTGCTCGTTCGCCCGCGTCCCAGTCATGTGATGCCCGATGAAATTTACTTCGGGAAAACGTTGAGCCAACTTGCGTACATGCGCATGCCAGGGCGCGCCGAAAGCCAGGCTAACCACCAACCCCAGCTCGGCGGTTTTGGCGAAGAACCGCAGCCCCTCATCCGACTCGAACCACTCGTAGTCGTCCTTCAAGTACTGCGTATACCCCTTGAGCTGATATTTCTCGGCGGCCGCTGCCAGTCGTTCGGCCGCACCCGGTGCGTGATAAGTATCGGTCCACGAACAGCCCACATCGGCTAACTGCACTAGGCGGTCGGGTATTGCCGGACGCAGTCGGCAATATAGTCGTTATTGTGTGGATTGTGCTCTATGCGCGCGCAGAAGATAATCGCCTTGTCGACTCCATTCTGGTCCATCTCCCACAGTAATTTTTCAACTCGACCGTGGCTTTCGGGATTCGGCACCTGCGGTTCGTAGGGCCAGTAGTCCCAAGCATGTGTATGGCAATCAATGATCATATCTCGCTCTTTCGGTGAACTGAATGTTGCGCTGGAATTCAAACTAATGTCCTAAATAACATACCACAAAAATCAAAATATCGAATGTCCCGTATTGCGTGACTTGACTCCACGAGTTTTTTCGCGTTTCCAAGATCTCGATGCGAACTGCACTTAGGTCAAGATGGGTAAGGGGATCGCCCAAAAGTTCTCACCGAAAACTAGCGTTTGTTTTTCAATGGCACTCGAGCCAGAAAGAGATCGGCTGCATCACGGGCGCGATATTCACCGGAGTATTCGTGCGCGGAACGGTGAAAAACCACCAGCATCTCATCGCCTTTCTGCACCGCCGTGGCATAGGAACTGTCGTGGTTACCACTCATTGGGCCAAGCAGACAATAAGGCTTGAGGGTCCCCTTCTCGTAGGTGTATATCACCGTTCCTTGGTCCAATTGGGCAGGCAAGGCATCTCGGGGTGCTCCTGCAACCACTGGAGGATCGCTGACCATGGCCCTCGACAAGACATAGGTGCGATTGGAAAACGTATAGACAGCGTGCCCGGACAGATGGACATCGGCGGGACGCTGCGTCCACTGAACGAATGGAGGTTTTGCTTCCAATATCGCACCGCCGACTCTGGTCTGGTCGCGCAGAAAAGCCGTCAGGTGCCCGGCCCGGTCAAATATAAGCGCCGTCTCGCTTTCACCGGTCCCCCGACGGATCGAGCTGACTTTCGTCCACGAAATTCCGTCGGATGAGACCATCAATTGCGAGAGCCGCTGGTCGTTGCTGCCCGGTTGATGCACTCCGGCATAGAGTCGCCCCGCGCAAAGAACGGGTTTCCAAAGAATGAACCCATCGCGGTAAATCTGCCGCGGCGGATCCCATGTCTGCCCGTCTGCGCTGCAGGTTGCAAAGATCTGAAAATTACCATCTCGCAAGCTGTTGATATAAAGCCAAAGTCGATCGCCGAAAACGACAAATTGAGGATCGCGATCGTCGCCATCAAGGTCGAAACGGACCGCCTCTGTCCACTCCTTAGTCTCTGAGGAAACAAGCAATGCGATCTCACCGTCTCTGGTCGTATGGCCACTGGCTCTGCGATAGGCCAGCCAGTACTGACCACGCCATTTCGCAAACGAGGCAAAGGCATTGTGCCGACCATCTGCAACCAATGGTTCGACCCGAACATTCTGCTGAAAAAATCCTGTCGTGCTGATGTTTCGATTTGGTATGGTCAGGGTCAAAACTAGCTCCTATGCAGACCTGAAGTGTTGCCTAGCGCGCAAACGGATCAGGGAGATCCCACCGGACCCATCGCCATTGAAACATATCATCCGCCGCACTGTTCCCTCCTGTGAATCGATCCTTATCTCAACGGGGATATCGGCGCAGGACGTATCGTCGATTCTTCTTTCCAATTCCGTCGGGTCTTTTTCGAAATCGCACAATTCATATAGATCGTTGGGCGAATATACGTATTGTCAGCTCGTGCACCATGGGGTGCGGTTGCGCACGGCCGCTGGGTGGTGGCGATTGCGGTATTTGGGCTCGATAAAATTGGCGAGGATCAGGCCGTCTTTTGCGCCGCCGAGGTCAAGGTCGCTATACCGGCTGAAAGCTGCGGAATTCATAATCGTCATATTAGTGTGTGCAGCGGTCTTGTTCAGGGCGATTGGGGTATCTATACTCAGCACCTATAACCAAGGGGCGGCAATATGACAGGAGCATTATGCGCCAGGAGCGCCAAGAGCGGTAGGGCTGAAAAGGCGCGCAGGAATATCGCATTGAGGCTTGCGGCGATTTTCTGCTGCGCGTCGTTGTTAGCTTGCGGCGGGGAACGGGCGAAGAAAAGGCTCAAACAGGTGCCGCGCAACCGCACGTTGATCACCGACTGCGCGGAGAATAATACCTGTGGCGGGCAGATTCAGGACTACAACACCTTCAATCCCTTTGTGCCGGGCGGTATTTCGCGGACCGGCTACCAGTTCCTCTACGAGCCACTCTACTTTTTCAACGGCTATCGCGCCGACGCCAAGCTGATGCCTTGGATCGCGACAGGGCACCGTTTTAACCAAGACTACAGCGAGGTCACGATCGATATTCGCCCCGGTGTCAAGTGGAGCGACGGCATGCCGTGGACGGCGCACGATTTGGTCTTTACGATCAATATGCTCAAGGAGCATGCGCCCGATCTCGTGTTCTCAACGGATATGGAGACTTGGGTCGAGACAGCGGTCGCACTCGATAGCTTGACGGCGAAGATCATGCTTAAATCGTCAAATCCGCGTTTTATCTCCAGCTATTTCGCCCACGTGCACGGGAATGGCGTACCGATCGTGCCCGAGCATATTTGGCAGGGACAGAACCCGACGACTTTTGCTAATTACGACTTGGCTAAGGGTTGGCCGGTGGTTACGGGCCCCTATGAGATTGCCTTGTCTGAGCCGGGCCAGCGGGTTTGGGATCTGCGGGCGGATTGGTGGGCGGCTAAGAGCGGTTTCCATGCGTTACCACAAGTCGAGCGGTTAATTTTTCTGCCCTATATGGAGGAGCATCAGCGTGTGCAGAATTTGCTCGCCAACAATCTCGATACCTGTTTGGAGCTTAGGCCGTCGAATATCATCACCTTGCTGGAGCAGCACGACAAGATGAGCACCTGGACGGGGCGCGAGCCCCCCTATAGTTATATGACGCCGTGGCCGATCGCATTGGGTTTTAACAATACGGAAGAACCCTTCGTCGACCGGGAGATCCGGCGGGCGATCAATTTTGCCATCGATCGCGAAGAGTTGGTGGAGATCGGCTGGCAGAATTCTGGTAATTATGCGCTACTGCCACTGCCGGAAGTGCCGCAGATGCAACCCTATTTCGCGGCGGCGGAGGATTTGGTCGCGAAATACGAAATTGGCGTGCACGACACCGCGCGCACCGCAGCGATTATGCGCGGCAAGGGCTGGGCGAGAGCACCGGGCGATGGTTATTGGCAAAAGGCGGGCGAGGCGTTTTCTATTACCATCGATATTCTCGCGCATTTCCAGGATCTGACGCCGATTCTGGTGGCCCAACTCAAGGAGGCGGGTTTCGACGCCTCGTTTCGCAGGACCTCCGACTTTATCTCGCGCATGAACCAGGGCACGGCGCGCTCATTCCTGATGGGCAACCTGAGCTCGATGAGTGATCCCTACCAGGGTTTGAGCCATTTTCACAGCCGCTATGTGCGGCCGACGGGCGAGACGGGTGAATACGCATGGCGCTGGGCCAACCCGGAATTCGACGCGTTGATCGACCAGATGGCCCGCACGCCAAACGATGCACCGGAGATGATGCGAATTTATCGCGAGGCGATGGCTATTTGGCTCGAGGAATTACCGGCGATCCCGATCGTGCAGTGGCCGCACCGAATTCCAGTTAATGAGACCTATTGGACGGGGTGGCCTTCGGCGGAGGATCCGTATATCAATTCTTCGTATTGGGCACGGTCTTGGTTGTTGGTGTTGTTGAATTTGAAACCAGTGGGGTGATGGGTCGCTAATTGGGTGCGTGCGGGCTTGGGGTGGGTATCCCCTCCTTATCTTATGCATCGCTTCGCGGTACGCGCCCTTGGGAGAGCTCGCAGCCTTCGGGTTGCTCCGAGGGCTATCCCCTACGCCACTTCCTGCGGCTCTAGAGGACAGCAAACCGCTAAGATAATACTCGCCAGAAGCCCTCCGACACATTGGTCTTTTAGAAAATAAATGAAGAGAATTATGAGAATCGTAGATGCGCACGCACATATTTTCCCCCACATACAGGGCCAGGTCGGCTCGGGGCCGACCAAGGGATTGGGTTATGGGCGAATGCTGGTCGGTTCCGACGAAATTCAGTTGATGCCGGCGCACAATGAAGAGACGGTTTATAGCGCCGAGATGCTGCTGGCCAATATGGATTGGGCTGGGGTGGAGCGGGCGGTGTTGTTGCAGGGCCCTTTTTATGGCGAGTGCAATGCGTATGCCCAGGATGCGGCCAGGCGCTATCCGGATCGCTTGCAGGCGGTGGCGTATTTGGACCCGTGGCGCGAT
>Ga0315339_1000521_pt1 | contig 46771 bp, 41 predicted proteins | sample ASW17metaG_FD_204514 | JGI IMG/M metagenome (GOLD analysis project Ga0315339, IMG submission 204514) | Ammonia-oxidizing marine archaeal communities from Pacific Ocean, United States - ASW #17 | ecosystem: Environmental > Aquatic > Marine > Oceanic | place: USA: California | collected 2016-12-05 | reverse complement strand
GCCTGGGTTGCATATGTACCGGCAATGGAATGTGGTGACTCTCCCGAGTTCTATGTCAGTTGCGAAGGTGCGGTTTCCGGCCTTGTCGAACACCCCTCGGGTGGAGCGAACAATGCCTACAACTGGCTCGTCGGGTCCCTGTTGATCGCCCTGGAAGACAATGGCGAAACCAACGGCGATTGGGTCGTCACCGGTGATGCTCTCGATGGGCAATGGAACAGAGGTGTTCCGGTCAACTGTGACCGAGGCGACCCACCGTCAGACGAAGATGGATCCGGTTCCTGCTGGCTCACGGACAACTCCTCTGGCGATGGATGCAACAGTGATGTTGACGAGGGCTCAACCATTCTCACCTCCGGTGTCATCGACCTGGCGGGAATCGACAGCCCCGTCCTGTCCTATGCACGCTGGTTCAGCAATACGTATGGCGCTGCACCGAACACCGACACATTCGTCATCGAATACTCGACCAATGGATCGACCTGGTCGACCCTTGAGACGGTCGGCCCAAATGGCGCCGATGTCGATGGTGGATGGGTACGGGTGGAATGGAATCTTGATGACGTCATCGGTGGAGCAGAGCAGATGCAGTTGCGTTTCACCGCATCCGACATCGGTTCAACCACCCAATCTGTCGTTGAGGCTGGTGTTGACGGAATCATGGTCAGCGCAACCGACTGCGACGATGTCGGCACGCCTGGTGATGCAAATGGTGATGGCGCTGTCGATGTCAATGACATCCTCGCGGTCATCGCCGCCTGGGGCCAGTCCTGCAATGGCTGCCTCGAGGACCTCGATGGAAACGGCACTGTCGACGTCTCAGACCTCCTGTTGGTGATTGCCAACTGGGGTTAAGCCCTCGAGGATTATCCAAATGTGTTCTCCCGGCCCGCCTCCATGGCGGGCCGGGTTCGTTCCAGGAGTGCTGCCGCAGGCCATGGGCTGCTATACTTCGCCGTTCCGGGCCAGTAGCTCAGCTGGCTAGAGCGCACCCCTGATAAGGGTGAGGTCGGTGGTTCGAGTCCACTCTGGCCCATTTCCCGGCCCCCGCGATTGCGGGGGTTTTTTATTCGACTTCATCCACGGGAAGTTCGGGGGTCAGGATCTCGTACACCCTCGCTGCAAAATTGCCGTAGACCGGACGGAAATACGTGGGGTCATAGGATCCAAGAAGTCCCATTTGAACGGCGTTGCTGGCAAGTGCCTGGCGGTCAAGAAGCAGCATGGCATCGGCGCCAGGCATGACAACCAGGTGTAGCTCATGTTCAGGATCCGGCGCCACGGCTTCCACGGATATGCCCCCTGCAGCCCTGTCCAGTGCCGCCCACCGAGCAGGTTCATGTTGTGGCGCACGCTGTATTCGAACTGATCCATCACGCTCATCCTGCTCAATCAGTCGCACACTGGCAAACGCCATCGGAGTGACACGGCCATCCTCCCCGGTGAACCCGGTTGCTCCCGTGTCCCTGTCGAACACCAGTCCGTTGTCCGGATGGAACATGTACCTCTCATCCTGAATACCCAGGCCTGCAAGCCATCGAATGAATGGCGGTGGGTCCTTCGCCCTGCCCATGGACCTTCTCTTTCCAAAGACGGCAATTGTCTCCAGGAACTGGATTTGATCGAGGGGGAGATAGAGGAAGGTACGGCCAGAATGAGGCGGTGGCCGCCTCTGTCCAGACGTGATCTGGTTCATGGCATCTTCCAGGCTCTCCTGCTTGGGATACCCGGCATCGAGCAATGCCTTGTGAATCGGAATGCCATGACCAGCAGCACGCCATCCGGAAAGCGAAGACGCAAGAGTTGCTGTTTCAGACGGAGAATCACCAAGGAGAATGTGGCTGATAGCAAAGAAGTCGTTTGTATGCCGGCCTGGATGCACCAGCACATCACAATCACCGTAGTACCAGATGCCCGTGCCATAATCCCACCAGGCAATGGTGAGATCTTCGGGGGACGAGGCCTCCTGCAGCGCCTGCAGTGCTTCGATTTCACCTGCGCGGAATATCGACGGCGGGGAGAAGCGAAGGGCGTGCTGGATACCTGGTATCGCCATGGCAAGGGACAGGGCCACACCGACACCGACCACCCATGACGCAACAGGCTTTGTTTTGTTTGCACGAGATGCGAAGTAGCGTGGGATTGCAAAGGCGAGGAAGGAGGCGCCGAATGCGGCGGGCACAGTCCCCCACGTGATAAAACGCAGTCCGCCAGTCAAGGCGAAGAGGCCGACTGCCGCCATTGGCAGAAGGCACACCAGGAGCGGGCGGCGAATGCATGCCACCAGGAAACCTATTATCCCAATAGAAGCAATCCAGGCATTTCCCAACAACCGATATCCCAGCTCTCCTGTCGATACCAATTGGGCTTCCAGTATTGAAACACTGTGAGCCTCTCTATAACTGATCTCCGCAAATGTGCCTGTGGGCATTTGTCCAAGGCCGAGTCCTTTTGCATAGATCAGAACTTTTAACCATATTTCCACCCATGGAAAAGTGAAAGCAGCCAGGAGGAGACTCCCGCCAACCGCTGCTGCATAGAGTCGGGGAGAAGGGCTTCGTCGAAGCAGGTAATAAGCAACCAGGACCAGGGCAACGGCGATGAGCCATGGCCATGATTTGATTGACAGTTGGTCACCACTTGAGAAAGGAACAACTGCAGTTGCCAGGGCCACGAGAATGGTGGCACTTCGGGTAAATGGTGAGTTGGGATATCGAATGAACCGCTGGATGATCCAAACCAACCCCACGCCAATAACAATGACCTTTCCTGCTGCGTAGAGCAAGGGAAAGAAGATCATGGCCATGGCGCCGGCAAGCAACCAGTTCATGGACTCTCGACGATCCGCCTCGATGAGCAGCCAGGCGACCATCGCCACCCAGGTCAGGGAGAGCATGTCATGGTCGTAGTAGCCAGCCATGGTGCGTTCGTAGTAATTCACAGCTGTGACGGACAGAATCGCTGCCCCAAATCCCCACCATAGGTCCCCAAGGGATCGACCAATCAACACGACCGGGACAGCAAGCAGGCCCGCGAGAAAGACCGGCATCCAGAGGAGGACGGTGTCTGTTGAAACAGGCAGGATCCAGCGTGCAAGCATGCCCGGCCACTGCACGAGACTGTGGCTGCTGACCAGGCCGGAGACGTCGTTGACACCGGCAAGGCGTCCTTCGACATGTTGGCGTATGGCGGACCCGTGGTAGAGCGCGTCATAGGTCACTGGCTGGACCTGGCCCTCCCATTGCATCGACTCGACACCGGAGGCCCAGTCGATCCAGGAAAGACGGATGGAGAATCCGATCGCAACAGCAATGATGCAGAGAAACAGCACCAGCCATACCGAACTCTGATCAGCAGCATGGGACCGATTGCCAGCCAGGCTTGTGGTTGGTTTAACCGTTGCCATGCAATCTCCAGTCAACAGGACCCGCGGTCCGATGCAAACGGATCCCGGGTTCGATATCGACCGAATACTCGGTCAACTCCCATTGATGTAAGGTCAAACTACGAACAGATCATGCCTATTCGCACATGCCCCAGTTGGAAATCACCAGCAGCAGATCCATCACGTCCACGAATCCGTCGTCATTGAAATCGGCCTGTGGATTGTCGGTGTTCCAGACCAGGATCACGTAGAGCAGGTCCAGTACATCCACGTTGTAGTCGGCATTGGTGTCGCCGAGGCAGGCCGCCGGTGAGCCACAGATCTCCTCGAACGTCACGTCCCCATCATCAAGCCAAGCTCCATAGATGTCATCCGGGGTGTTGGAGCAGAAATGAGTTGTATCAATCTCACTAATAGCAATGAGGTTGTAGATAGCTCCACCTTCCTGCGAGGCAGCATTTTCATCGAAGAGCGAACCACTGATCCTCGTAATGGATTCGAATCCAAAGATCGCTCCTCCCTGGTAGGCCGAATTCCCAGTGACAGTAGAACTTGTTACACCCATGGTTGAACTGATATCACAGAAAATGCCTCCGCCATAGGAAGACTCGTTCGCAATCACGAAGGCTTCCTCCAGCCCACAGGCTGCGTCCCGATTCACGTATATGGCCCCCCCATAGAAGGAGGCTGTGTTCCCTTCAAAGGTTGTGGATTCAGCTGTTAAGAACCCAGCGCCTACATGCACAGCCCCGCCACCATGGCCCGAGCTATTCCCAGTGCACATCCCGGCTTCCAGGGCAACGCTGCTAAGTTCACCATTTATTTCATATCCGCTGTCGATGCTTATTGCACCCCCATTAACGTAGGCAGTGTTATCGACAATCGTGCAATTCTTGAACGTGATTGGCAGAAGGGACCCGTTGTTGTTCCCAAATCGCAAACCTCGCGGGGTTGCACTGTAGTTGATTGACACTCCGCCCCCGTTGCCAAGCTGAGAGATGTTTTCTGAAATGATGCATTCTTCAAAAGCAACGGTTACTGAACCGTTGTTGTTCCACAATTGGGCGCTTCCTATATACACACCGCCGCCATCTGTGTCTGATTGATTTGAAGATATGGTGCAGCCCAAGACGACAGGCGTGCTCTCGTTTCCATTTCCAGTCGCATTGTTGTTCAAGAGGTTTTCATAAAAGATCCCTCCACCTTTGCCTGACGTAGTGTTGTTAGTAATGATGCAGTTTTCAAATTTTGTGTTGCTTGTACTGGAGTTCCAGAAATTGCTAGTTGATGAAACTACATATACGCCGCCACCACCCAACCAACCAGTATTGTTTGAAATAGTGGAATCAGTGAACGTTGCATTGAAGTTCGAGTCTACGAGTGCACCGCCTCCCCGGCCGTCGTCGGCATCGCCGCCAGTGATCGTGATGCCGTCTATGTAGATATCTCCCCCATTAGCAATCATGGTGTCATCGGACATCAACAATACGGTGCCTGCACCCCCGCCATCAATAACTACCTTTCCACGACCAACTGCGGGACGAAGAGACAACTGGCCCCGGGAATAAAACTGAAGATTTTCGTTGTAGGTCCCCGGAGATATTTCGATGACATCTCCATCCCCTGCATCATCAATGGCTTCCTGAATGGTCGCATAGTCACTTGGCACATAGATGACACATGGCCCACCGGGGCATGCACAACTCTGTCCAAATGTGTTTCCACCACCATTCGCCCAACACCCCCACACATTTTCGGGTGTGTTCAGGCAGAAGTATGTGTCCTCAAGTGTATTGTTTACGCTGCTCGGGCAATTAAGGTACACGCCTCCCGCATTGTTGTTGCACTGATTTGCGCTGACTGTGCAGTTTGACAGAGTCACACTGCTGCCAAACATACCGCCCCCATCACCATTCGATACATTGCCTTCGAAGATGCAAGAATCAAAGAGATGGGCGATGTTACCCCATGTGTATGCGTATACACCGCCCCCTGATCCACCAGTCGCTGCATTGTCAATAAATTGGCACAGGTTAAACACCATGCCATAAGGCCCCGCGGCATACGCTCCGCCACCACTATCTCCAGACAGATTTGATACGAAAACGCAATCATTAAACTCTGGAATGCAGTTATATGCGTAAACGCCGCCTCCAGAATACGTAGCCTCGTTGTTGATGAAGATGCAATCATTCACTTGGGTTGTGTTATTAGCAAATCCCCAAATAAACATTCCTGCGCCAAAGCCTTCGGATTTCCAACTGCCCGGTTCACTTGGCGTTACACAGTTGGCAACGGTGAACCCTTCAATCACGCTTTGATTGCTGTATGAATAATGATAAATCCCCCTGGCCACTCCCTGTCCATCGATGATGGTTTGCTCAGGACCACTGGCTCCATAGACTGTGATGGATTTACCGTTTAGTGAAAACACATAGCCGTTGGCGTACACATCCGTATACGTACCTGGGTAGACCAATACGGTGTCGCCATCCGCGGAAGCATCGATCGCATCCTGAATATTTGAAAAGTCACACGTATTGCCAGGACACACTGTGATAAGAGCAGCTGAGGCGACCCCTGCTGGGAGCAGGGTGCAGAGTGCAGTGACAACAAGAACGATAGTGGCGCTAATACGACGCATGGGTTCTCTCCTCCCCCGGAGATTCACCAACTTGCAAACAAGCTTTCAGCCCCTCATTAGAGGGGTCAGGGGCGGAGCATGCAATCAATTTTTCCCTGATCCAGCATAAGGAGTCAACAGGCCCTGTAAACCAAGCAATACGGGGTTTCCCCCCGCCCTACGGTCCTCCTATCATGTGAAATCTCGCCCTTCTTCAACCAGGGGCTACCCCGGACATACCCCCGGTTAAGGAACCAGTACCCATGCCACGTGCCAAGATCAGCATCATCGGAGCCGGCAATGTCGGCGCAACCTGCGCCCACTGGGCCGCCGCCAAGGAACTGGGTGACATCGTCCTCGTCGACATCCCCGACAAGGTCGGCGTCGCACAGGGCAAGGCGCTCGACCTTTCCTGCTCGGCACCCATCGAGCGATTCGACTCCCAGATCATCGGCACGGCGGACTACAAGGACACCGAGGGCAGCGATGTCGTCATCGTCACCGCCGGCATTCCCCGCAAGCCGGGCATGAGCCGCGATGACCTGATCTCAACCAATGTCAAGATCGTCAAGTCCGTCTCTGAACAGATCGCACGACACGCGCCAGATTCCATCGTGATCGTCGTGGCCAACCCGCTTGATGCCATGGTCTACACGGCATGGAAGACCACGGGCTTCCCGACCAATCGCATCGTCGGCCAGGCCGGATGCCTCGACGTGGCACGGTTCCGTCACTTCATCGCCGATGCCATCGGCGTCTCCATCGAGGATGTCCAGGCACTGCTGCTTGGCGGACATGGTGACGACATGGTTCCACTGCCCCGCTACACGAGCGTGCACGGCATTCCCGTCCACCAACTGCTCGACGACAAGACGATCAACGCCTGTGTCGATCGAGCCAAGGCCGGTGGCGGTGAGATCGTCAAGCTCATGGGAAGCAGCGCGTACTACGCCCCGGCCTCGGGAAGCGTGCAGATGGCTGAGGCCATCATCAAGGACAAGAAGCGAATCCTTCCCTGCGCCGCCTACTGCGATGCCGAGTACGGCGTCGGTGGCTACTTCGTCGGCGTTCCCTGCATCCTCGGTGCCAACGGCGTCGAGCAGGTCATCGAGATCGATCTCGACACCGATGAGCAGGCCCTCATGGACGAATCCGTCTCGCACGTGAAGGACCTTGTCGGGGTCGTTCAGGAAACCTTCCCGGAACTGGTCTGACCCGCATGGCCGGTCGTCTCCTTGAAATCTGGACGTCTCCTGCCGCTGGCAAACCAATGGAATCCCGCGAGGAAGTCCGTGCCGTTGCCGGCAAGGGGTTGGAAGGTGACCGCTATTTCAGCGGAGCCGGATCGTGGAGCAGCGGCGATCCGGCCGAACGGGAAATGACACTCATCGAATCCGAGCAACTGGGCTGGTTCGAGGAGAACACCGGCCAGGTGCTTGCCTCCTCGGAGTGTCGACGCAACCTCATCACGAAGGGCATCGCGCTCAATGAACTCGTCGGTGTACGTTTTCACGTCGGCGAGGTCGAGGTGGAAGGCCTGCGGCTCTGCGAGCCCTGCTCCTACCTGCAGGAGAAGACGGGGCTCGACGTACTTCCGGCCATGGTCGGGCGGGCGGGACTCAACTGCCGCATCGTCACGGAAGGCATGATCCGCCCAGGTGACATGGTCGGCTGACCTCAGTCCTTCGAGGCAATCATCTCGAGCATGTCGACGCAGCGAGTGGCGTAGCCCGACTCGTTGTCGTACCAACTGATGATCTTGAAGAAGTGGTCATTGAGCTCGATGCCCGCCGTCGCATCGTAGATGCTGCTGTGCGGGTCACTGATGAAGTCGCTGGAGACCACCGGGTCCTCCGTGTACCCGAGCACGCCCGACATCGGGCCTTCCGAGGCGGCTTTCATCGCGGCATTGATGTCCGCGAGGCTCGTTGCCTGCTCGGTCTTGAAGGTCAGGTCCACGACCGAGACATCCGCCGTGGGAACACGGAAGGCCATGCCCGTGAGCTTCCCCTTGACTGCAGGCAGGCACAGGGCGACTGCCTTGGCTGCGCCCGTGCTGGAAGGAATGATGTTCATGTAGGCATTGCGTCCACCCCGCATGTCCTTCTTGGTCGGGCCATCCTGCGTCGGCTGCGTCGCGGTCACCGCATGGATCGTCGTCATCAGGCCCTCGGCCAGTCCGAAGGAATCCAGGATCACCTTCGTAATGGGAGCAAGGCAGTTGGTCGTGCACGAAGCATTGGAAAGAATCGTGTGCGAGGCGGGATCGTATTGGCCGCAGTTGACCTTGTGCACGAAGGTGGGAATTTCGTCCGGGGTCTTCGTCGGGGCCGAGATCAGCACACGCTTCGCACCGGCCTTGAGGTGCTTTGCGGCACCCTCATGGTTCGTGAAGAGCCCGGTTGATTCGAGAACATAGTCCACCCCGAGGTCACCCCAGCCCAGCTTTTCTGGGTCACGTTCGCTCAGGCACTTCGTGGAATGAACATCACAGACCAGGGCATTCCCTTCGCCCCGGACGATGTGATCAAATCGACCGTGCATCGTGTCGTAGTTGACCAGGTATGCAAGGTTCTCGGCAGGCACGAGGTCATTGATCGCAACGACCTCGATGTCGCCACGTCGCAGGGCCTCACGATAGACAAGACGTCCAATGCGCCCGAACCCGTTGATGCCAATGCGAATCGCCATGCCAGTTGTCCTTGAGAAGAGGAGAGAAATAGAGAAGGGGGAAGTCTAGGCGCCTCGCCAGGGAGTTTCTTCAACATCGTGCAGACGATTTGCTGCACGAGCCATTGCAAACAGGAGATCACTGAGTCGGTTGACCCACTTCATTGCGTGTTCATTCACTTTTTCAGCATTGTTGAGCGTGACCATTGCCCGCTCACAACGGCGAGCCGCGTTGCGTGCAAGATGCAGTCGAGCAGCCAGATCGCACCCTCCGGGCAATATGAACTGCTTCAACTCCGTATTGTCGCCGTCGATCTCGTCGATCCAGGACTCCGACTGTGACACATCATCAGCCGTCATCCGGCGAATCTTCGACTCATGGTCGGTTCCAGGCGGTGTTGCCAGATCCGCCCCGAGATCGAACAACCGAGATTGCAGGTCGACGAGGATCTCCGCAAGACGTACATCGGTGTCGCCGCACACGGCCACAGCCATCCCGAGGTTTGCATTCGTTTCATCCGAGGCGCCGTAGGCCTGGACACGCGCATCATCCTTGGAGACGCGTGGTCCCCCGAAGAGGCCGGTCGTACCATCGTCACCTGTCTTGGTATAGAGGCGGAACATGTCAAGAGCGTACCAAGTAGGGCACGAAAGCCTATTCCAGGGCGGCAACGCCAGAAATGATCTCCGTCAACTCCGTCGTGATCTGGCCCTGGCGAGCCCTGTTGAACTTCTGCTTGAGCAGGCGGGCGAAATCCTTCGCATTCTCCGTTGCCGCTTTCATGGCGATCATTCGCATGATCTGCTCGCTCACCACGGCATCATTGAACGCCTGAAACAGCACGGTCTTCGCCATGAGGGGAAGAAGGTCATCGAGGAGTTCGTCGATCGAAGGTTCGAAATCGTAGACAAGCGTAGTTCCCCCAGTCTTCTCCTGTGATTCAGAAGTCATCTCAGGGCGTGTCATCGGAAACAACTGCATGAGTTCCGGGGTCTGCCGTGCATTGGAGATGAAGTGCATGGAGGCGATTCGAACTGCGTCGTATTCACCCGACATAAAGTGGCGGATGAAGGATGAGGCGATCTTCTCGACATCCTCGTAGGCTGGAACATCTCCAAGGAAATGCTTGGTCGTCACATCGATCTTCTGGAATCGGAAGAAGTTCACGGCTTTCTTGCCGGCAACCTCGATGTCCAATTCGACCCCACGCGACCTGCAGTCCTGGACGTGGCCGATGGCTGTCTTGAGCACATTGCCGTTGTAGGCTCCGCACAGGCCGCGGTCCGAGGAAATCACGAGCAGCAACTCCCGATTCCTGGTTTCGGTCGGTCCGCTGATCAGGGGAGAGTTGTAATCGGATGCCGACGAGGACACCTCGTGCACCAGTTCACGAATACGCTCCGTATAAGGCTTGGTCGATGCGGCGCGGTTTGCTGCAGCGGTGAATTTCGCAGTAGCGATCATCTGCATCGTCTTGGTGATACGACCGATCGTCTTGACCGCTGACATTCGCTTCTTGATGACTCGCAACTGGGCCATGGGGGCGAAATGGTATCAAAAACAGGCCCCGGTGGTCATTCCGGAGCCCCGGCCCCCACGCCAAGGCGAAGCCCGTCCCAGGCCAGCTTCATTCCCTCCGGCAGAGTGGCATCGACTTCCGCATGCGATATCTCGTGTGCCATGTGAATGAACCATGTTTCCCGGGCCTCGATGTGCGTCGCCATTGCAACAGCCTGGTCAAGGGTCATGTGGGTGGGATGATGGCGGTGACGGAGCATGTCGAGAAACAGGGTCTGGACCCCATCGAGCATGGCGAGCGTTTCAGGTGGAATGCTCGAGGCATCCGTGCACCAAGCCAATGGCAGAATGCTCCTGCCCGGCGGCGGTTCCATGTGATCAAGGCGATATCCGAGAATGGGCAGTCGGCCATGGAGTATTCGAAGCGGCGTGATCCGTAAGCCATGGAACTCGAGGGGCTCCCCCGGTTCAAGGACATGGGGAAGAAGCGTCGCGACGAACGATGGGTTTGCATTCCGTTCCGACTTGAAGATGTGAGGGTGGATACGCTGCACATGTTCCATGCTTCGAGCCTCCGCATGGATTGGTATCGGCTCCTTCATGACAGCATTGAACCTGCGTACCTCGTCAAGACCGAAGAGATGGTCGACGTGGTGGTGTGTATGGAAGATGCCGTCGCACCGGGTGATGTTCTCCCGGAGAACCTGCTGCCTGAGATCGGGCGATGTGTCGATCAGGAGTACTCGCTCCACGCCACCGGGATCCGTGAACCTGGCAGCCGCGCTTGTACGGGTTCGCGTATCGCGAGGATCCTCGGAGCGGCACGTTGCACAGTCGCAAGCTATTGCCGGGATACCGGCCGAGGTGCCGGATCCGAGCACGATAAACTCGAATGCAGGCTCATTCATGGGGCCTGTTTGTCTATGCAGCCGGAGAGCCTGATGATGGTTCGTATCGTCGTTCCCTGCAGCAGCAGGGTAAGAAGGACGACACCGAATATGACCGGCAACATGAAGTTCTTGAGCTCGGGGGTGACACCGATGTAGCTTGCCGGCAATGTCAATACAAGCGCCAACGTGACGCAACCTCTCAATCCGGACCAGAAGACGACGTGTGACGCCCCCCGGGGCCAGTCCTTCCCGTACGAGATGCCTGCCGGGTAGATGACGATCGCTCGTGAAACGAGCATTGCCAGGTAGACGAACCCGATTGCCATCATCACGGTGCCATCGAAGAGTTTATCGACGCCGATGAACTGCAGTTCGATGCCTACCAGGAGGAAGATCAGGGAGTTGATGATGTAGTCGATGGACTCCCAGAACGTGGAGATGGTCTTGATCGAATCATCTGCGTTCTCATCGTGCCATCGCGTTGCACCGACGATGATGCCCGCAACGATGACGGCAGCCACCCCTGAGACACTTTCGGCTGAAGCAATTATGAAGGATCCATAGGCCAGGACCACCGTGATCGCATTCTCGAGAACCGGGTCACGCGACCATCGCATGAGCAGTACGGCCGCCCAACCCAGCAGTCCACCGATCAACAGTCCAAGCGAGCTGTAGGTCACGACGGTCAGGGCGCCACTCCAGACCGCCTCCATGATCCCTTCCGTATCGTTGACGACCTCGGTGGAGAAGATGGAGTCGACGGTTCCCTCTATCACCTCGGCGGGTGATTCCTGATGCTGGGGGGGTGGAGTGACTTCCTTCCCGTGCATGTAGCTCATCCCGGTGAAGATCGACCCCCACAGGAGAAAGAAGAGCGTGACGGCAATGCCATCGTTAAAGAGGCTTTCTCCCTCTATGACCGTCCGGACTCGTGCCGGGATACTGATGTTCTTGATCACGGCGATGACTGAAACCGGATCAGTCGGTGACATCATTGCACCGAACATGAAAGCTGCAATCCAGATCAGGTTCGCCGAGATCATGTCAGTTGTCAGGAAGTAGCGGATCACGAACCCGACGGCAACTGTCGTCACCAGGGTTCCAAGTGCAGTCACGATGACGACGGAGAGCCAGTTCCTGCCAAGAGATTTCAGATTGATCCTCAGCCCTGCATGGAACAGGATCGGCGGCAGAACGATGTAGAAGACGAGGTGGGGCCCAAGGGCTGCGCCCTCCGGAGCTGCCTTGAAGAAGGCGACAACAAGACCTGCAATCACCAGTGCCACCGTGTAAGGCATCTTCAACTTCTTGCTAACGACCCCGACGCAGACCGCGAGCGTCAGGAGGAGTGTAAAGAGGATGATCGAGCCCGAAACAGTATGAGGATTCACCAACGGGTCAGCCTTCACCTGATCAGCAAAGGCAAGGAGCGTCGGAATCACATCGGGAAACGACATGGTCCAGAGGATACGCGAATGGGCCTGTTCCGGCGGGTATCAGGACGCAGCCAGACCTGCAGCCAATTCGGAACAGAGTCGAACTCCGAACCCGGTGGGACCTGTTGCGAACAGGTCCGTGTCCTTGTCCGTTGTTGCCGTCCCGGCAATATCCAGGTGGCACCAGGGGATTTTTGGATCAACAAAGTAACTTAGGAATGCGGCTCCCTGGATCGGGTGTGCATCCCTGCTTGGAGCGGAATTCCAAATGTCCGCATGCCTCGATCGCATGAAGTCCCGGTGGCACTTCCAGAGCGGCATTCGCCAGACACGCTCGCCACTCGCCACGGAGGCCGCCTCGATCCGGGTTCGTAGTTTTTGGTCATTGCACCAGAGGCCGGCGCAGAAACCTCCGAGTCCGACGACCACTCCCCCGGTCAACGTCGCGAGGTCCACGATCCGGGTCGGCTTCAGCCTTGAACATGTCCAGGCGAGTGCATCCGCCAGGACAAGTCGGCCCTCGGCGTCGGTATTGGTTACCTCGACGGTCACGCCGTTGCTCAACGTCAGGATGTCGTCAGGGCGATAGGAATTGCTGCTGACCATGTTCTCGGCACATGGAAGAACGCCGAATACGCGAACCGGCAACTTCAGTGCAGCAATGACCTGCATGGTGCCCATGACGGCAGCACCACCGCACATGTCGTACTTCATTCCCTTCATGCCGTTGCCTGTCTTCAGCGAATATCCCCCGGTGTCGTAGGTCACCGTCTTGCCCACGAGGGCAAGTTGCTCGTTCGTCCTCGGATTCCTTGGACGGTGCTCGAGAATGATGAGACATGGTTTGTGTGATGATCCTTCGCCCACCGTGCAGAGCCCGGCCATGCCGAGCTTCTTCGCCTCCGCTGCATTGATGACCCTGCAGTGAAGGGTCGTCTCCCGAGCAAGTCGTCGAGCCTGGGACGCCATCCACCCCGGGTGACAGATGTTCGGGGGGGTTGCAGCCAGGCGACGGGCTTCGTTGACACCCTCTGAAAGAACCAGGCCCCGCCGAAGCCCCGCACGCACTGCGGCGTCCCCTGCATGAAGTACCAGGGAGCCGGCAGGGGCGGTGCATTTTGAAGCTCGGCCCCGGTGTGCCACGTACGACCAATTCGAAAGTGCTATTCCCTCGGCAAAGGCCTGGCCAACTTCTTCAGGTGTGCCCACCGAGGCGGGGATGGTGCGGTGAATCTCCACGGTTGCCGCCGACTGGCTCCTTGCTTCCAGTTCGGACCGGACAGCTGCTCCAGCCAATCGAATTGCATCAAGATCCAGCTGGTCCCGCTTGCCAAGTCCTGCAAGCAGAGCGTGGTCCACTACTTCAACCTCGCCAATTCGACCAGAAAACCTGGTGGACTTCATCGCCTTCGACAGGCTGGATCCACCTGGATCCAGTTCCTGGAGAGCTGGGGGGAGTCGCTTCGCGCCATCGATCACGGCTGCGACAAGCATTGGTTTGCGGGGAGAGCCTGTACGGATGCTGCGATACACGATGACCTCCATTGTGTGATGGGAACTGGTTTGGGGCGTGGTACTGTATCGACGCATGAGCATTCCACGCGTCATTGATTCCAACTGCAACCGGCTGGCTGAAGCTCTTCGGGTCATGGAGGATCTTTCCCGATTCATGCTCAATGATCGGGAATTGTCCGCGGCACTCAAGCAGATGCGGCACGAATGCAGGTCCTGGGCCGACCGCTTTCCTGCGGGGTGGCTCACCGCTCACCGGGATGCTGGAAACGACGTTGGAACCGCAACCAGCACCCTCTCGGAACAGACACGAAACGGCTCGTGGGATATTGCGGTTGCCGCAGGGAATAGGGCAGCAGAGGCTCTTCGCAGCATCGAGGAATGTGCCAAGACAATCGAGGGCGATCTTGCACGCGAATGCGAGGCGATGAGATATCGCCTCTACGACCTTGATGCACAGCTTCGACGTTCCCTTTCTCCGGGACAGCCTCAGCAGTGGGCCGTCTGCGTACTGCTCACCGAATCTGCCTGCCAACTCGATTGGTGGACGACGGCATGTGAGGTTGTACGGGCCGGCGCAGAGTGCATACAACTTCGCGAGAAGGATCTTCCCGATCGAGTGTTCATCGACCGAGCCCGCAGGCTGATCGACATGGCACGCCCGCAGGGGTGCAGTGTCATCGTCAATGACAGGATCGACGTAGCACTTGCCGCCGATGCCGACGGTGTGCATCTGGGCCAGGATGACCTGCCTCTTGCCGATGCGCGGAGATGGGCTGGCAACGACCTGCTCATCGGGATCAGTACCCATGGACTTGAAGAAGCGGATGCAGCCGTCCAGTCGGGTGCCGACTACTGTGGAATCGGTCCCATGTTCACAGGGAACACCCGGCCGGAACTTGAACCGGCCGGACCGGAACGACTCGTTGAATTCCTGGATCATCACCCCGATGCGGCACACCTGGCGATCGGCGGAATAACACCTGGTCGAACCCGGGTTCTGGCAGAGGCGGGGTGCAGGGGAGTTGCTGCCTGCGGCGCAATCTGTGGAAGTCCGGATCCAGGTGAGATCGTGCGGACCATGCGTGATTGCATCCGGGCCGGGGCGGAGTCGGCGACCGCAGGCGCCTAGTGGGCAGCTTCACCTGCGGTTTCACCGCATGTGCCGACCGAGTCGATCTTTCGAATCCTGGCTTCGTGTCTTCCGCCCTCGAACTCCGTCGACAACCAGGTATCGAGTATCGAGCACATCATCGGAACATCCAGGCAGGATGCACCCATGCAGAGAACATTTGCATCGTTGTGTCTCCGGCTCATTTCTGCGGCATTCGCATCTGAAACGAGTGCCGCGCGAATGCCGCGGACTCGATTGGCCGCCATCGACATGCCGATTCCACTCCCGCAGACAAGAACACCGACGTCAGCATTTCCATGGAGAATCGCGGTCGTGACTTCGCCTGCTGCATCGGGATAGTCAACCGGTTGCTCGAGATCCTCAGGACGCCCGACGATATCAACCTTGTGCCCGGCGGAAACAAGGTGTTCCTTGATGGAATCAACCACTTCATGGCCACGGTGATCTGATGCGATTGCAAGTGTTCGGATATTCACAGTCACTTGTCCTCTTCATTCATCAGGGCTTCGAGACGTTCCGGGATCAGGGTCATCAGGCGTTCGCCGAGTGAATCATAGGTCGACTGTCCCATCCCGATCGGGTCGGGCAGTTGGCCCTTGGGGTCGAGCGGCTGGATCCGCTTGGTCGCATCCGGGTCATTTTCAACAAGCGACTTTGCCGCCCTCACGTGCGAGTTCGTCATTCCAAGGACCAACGAGGCCTTTCTGATCATCTCGGCCGTCAGGCAGGAAGAAATGCCTTCGTGTGAAATTCCCATGCGTTCCAGCGTCTCCATGGTCTCCATGGACGGCATGGCTCCCTCGAACGCGGCAACGCCGGCAGAAGCTATAAAAAGGTCATCCCTGCCAGCCATAACATGCCTGCATATGGCTTCTGCCATGGGGCTACGACACGTATTCCCCGTACAGATGAAGAGGATTGTTTTCATTTGCCCCTGTCCCCTGGACCGGCCTGATCATACTTGATGACGAGGATGGGTCCCCTCTGGGTTGCAATCAGCGCGTGCTTCCTGTTGAATGAGCCCTGAAACAGGAAGAAATCGGGTGGAGTCCCACCCAGTTGGAGTCATCAAGGTGGAATTCATATCCGAGGGTGAAGTGGCCGAGCTCCTGCAGAGCCATGGAATTGCCAAGGTTTCAGAGGACGAAGATCACGTCTACTGCCGCATGGGCGACGAGGCGGCGTTGCATCATGTACACCTGTGTGTTCCGGGTGCAGGCACCGAGCCGAGGGAAGGTGCCCAAGTCTACGATATCGAGGCTGACCGGATGGAGAGTGTGCTGAACCACATTCTTCGCAAGTTGCACCACAACCAGTTCATTCTCATTCCTGTCGGCAAGTGGAGAAGCGTCTTCGATGCTGTTGCCTTCAGCCTTGCCGAGAACGAGGAATGGCAGGCGGTCGATGCCGCTGCAACGGTTGAACTCAATACGCGGGACCCACTGCTTGCCGATGCAGGAGATCTCCACCTGCTCTGTGATCTCGTTGGCGCAATCATCCGCGATGCGGAAACGCCCGACCATGGACTCATGATGATCACTGCTGGTGTTCCGGTTGTTCTTGAAATCGTCTCCGCCGGGGGTGTTCGAATGAGCTTTGGAAACCGGGCCGTAGCGGAGGAGGTAGCCGAAGCGTTCTCATCCTGATCACGAACGCACCCCTCGGCATGCTCCATTGACATGAGCCAAGATGAACCTGTAAGAACGAAGTCGCTGGCAGCGCTGATACAGCGTTCCGGGTGCGCACTCGATGCGGGAAACTGGTTCGAGGCTGAACGCCTGGCGGAAGAAACTCTCCAGGCTGCAAGGACCCGGGAAGACTGGGCTGGCATGGGGGAAATCATCGATATCATCCAAGCTGCCCGGCTCGGTCGGCGAGACCCTTCGCTGGTGAAGGGGCCTGTGAGCGTGTTCGACGAACCCTATGAAGAGGGCGCAGTTCTTGAACCAGGTCGATGGCTTCTTCAGCCACCGCTGGTTGGTGCTGACGCAAGGCGACTGAGAATCGCAACACTTGAAGCCGACGTACCGGTCCTGGTCCTCTGCCGTGAACCAACAACACAAGCCGGACTGGTTCCACTTGTAGCAATTGCTCCCGGTTCAACGATCCGAACCCAGGTGAAACAACCGGCTAACGAGAAGAAGCCCACTGCGACGTGGTTCCAATCGTCATTGATTGCTCTTGGCCAGGCCGCCATTGATGCGGTTGATCCAGGACTAGTCGTTGATCGTCGCATTGATGCGTTGCTCAGGGCTCTCGATGCCGTTCCAGATCATGATGGTCTGCATGATGCCCTTCTTCAAGCGTGTAATGAAGCAGCTAACCAAGGTGATTGAACATCTCCACTACGACTCAAGAAGGGTCGCAGCAGTCAAGGGTGTATGATCAGCAGGGCCATCGGTACGATGGTCAGCAGAGGTAGGTGATATGACCGATTCGAACAGCGACCCGGATTTGATGGGGCATGATGGGACCATTCATGCTCAACTTGCGGCTGGGTACTGGATCCGGGCCCTGCTCATCGGGCTGATGTGCCTGGCTCTGGGCATCTGGGGACTCTACGACTACATCTACGCGATACCTCAGCAGGAGGAGGGCGCCCAGCGAAGGGAAATCGCCCAGGCTGTGAAAGTGGTCATCGATGATCAGGCAGCAACCCCGGAAATATACGAAGCTGCGATGGAAGTAATCAATACCAGCCTTGCGGTGTACACGACCCCTCCCGTGGTAGACACGACGTCCTCCATCAGTACTGATGCTGGCTGGCATGTCGCACTTGATCTGTGGAAATCAACCCTCGAGGCAATGCAGGATCCCGGGAGCAGGGGTTCTTCCAGGAGCCTGGGCCTCGTCACGGATGCCAAGGCCGAAGTTGAACGAGCCAACACCGCATATGGCGACATCCAGGCTCCGTCCGCCTACGACCGACCGATTCAATGGATGTTCATCGTCTCGTTGGTCTTTGTTCCGTACTACATCCGGCAACTCATGCTTCATTGGGGAAAGACGTACACCCTGGATCAGGACGGCAGTTTTCATGGGCCGCACGGAACCGTACGAGCCGACGAGATCGCGGATATCGACATGAGCCGGTGGATGAAGAAGTCCGTCGCACAACTGGTCGATTCCAAGGGGGAACGAACTGAGCTCGATGCCTACATCTACAAGGATCTGCACCTGATCATCGGTGCGATAGCGCACAGGCTCCATCCGGACAAATGGACATCGGATTCAAAGATCGTAAAGGAACCGGTGGCAGCGGATTCGACGACAAGCACCAATGAAGAACAGAATCAATAGGGGAGCCAGGCAGCGCTGGAACATACATGTCACTTCTTCAAGCCAACAACCTGGTCAAGAGCTACTCCGGCAGGCGGGTGGTGGATGATGTCTCCTTCGAAGTCAACGAGGGGGAAATTGTCGGACTTCTTGGTCGAAATGGAGCCGGAAAGACCACCTCGTTCCGAATGGTCATCGGAATGATCTCGCCGGAAGCCGGAAACGTGATCTTCGACGACGAGAATGTCACCGGACTTCCCATGTACCAGCACGCAAGGCGGGGCATCGGTTACCTGAGCCAGGAACCGAGCGTCTTCCAGAGATTGAGTGTCTCGGACAATCTCCTGGCCGTTCTCGAAACAACCGACCTCGATAAGGCCGCCCAGCGCGGAAGGTGCCGTGAACTGCTTGAGCAATTCGGTCTTGAGCACAAATCCGGTGAACAGGCCAGGACGTGTTCTGGAGGAGAACGTCGTCGACTGGAAATTGCACGTGCCATGGTTTCAAGACCTCGCCTTCTGCTCCTGGATGAGCCGTTTGCCGCTGTCGACCCACACACCGTCGAAGAGTTGCAGTCGGAGGTGAAGGAACTGACGAAGCAGGGTATTGCCGTGCTCGTTACTGATCACAATGTGCAGCAGACCCTCCGTATCTGCGACCGGGCCTACATCATCCATTCGGGCAAGAATCTCCGGAATGGAGACCCCCGCTCAATCATCAATGATCCGGTCGTCAAGGAGGCTTATCTCGCCTCGACGTTCCGGGGAGACGAGTTCGATTGAAGAAGTGCTAGGGTGTGCCCATGCAGACGCGATTCCTGTTTCTGGTTCTCCTGCTCCTGGCTCCCGCCGGTTGCGTGCGTCGAACTCTTCAGATCACCAGTGAACCTCCCGGCGCACTTGTCTGGGTCAACCATCGAGAGGTTGGCAGAACGCCGATTGAAATCGACTTCACCTACTACGGCACCTACGACGTACAACTGGCTCGCGAGGGACATGAGCCCGTCTTGACATCCGCTGACGCCTCGCCTCCCGTCTGGGACATCATCGGGCTCGATTTTGTGTTTGATGTGGCCCCCTTCGAGTCGCACAGCAAGGTTGAGTGGCACTTTGACCTTGAGGAGAGAGACGGTGACCTCGATGCACTGGTCGAGAGAGCAAGAGAGCTTCGTTCAAGAGTCGATCCCGAGGGAACCATGCAGAACGTGACGGTTGGTCGTGGCGGAATACCCGAAGGTGAGCAGAGTCATGGTGAACCCGGGGCAGTAAATCAAATTCCGGACTCTCGCTGAATTTCTCGACGACGACGGAAACCAAGCTAATAATGCAGCATTCTCACACAGTGGGGTGTCGAGTTGGAGGTGAACCATGCACAGATCAACCAATCCTGTTCTTGGCGGGCTCTGCCTGTTCATGGCAACACTCGCCACGGGTGGTTCGCCGGAAATGGACGGCCTTACAGGCAAGGCTGTTGCCGAACCCACGAGCTCGTCCCAGGAAGAACGAACCCTGCTTCACATTGATCCTGATATCAACGAAAACTCGAATCGTGCGGATCTCTGGAATGAACTCGTAAAGACAGCCATTGCTGCTTCGGAACTCCGACAGGAACTCTCAAGGGCCCGGATGAAGACTACGCAAATCGAGCGGGAGCTGGATGCTCTGCGACAGTTCATCCTTGATCACGAGGAGTTCGGGCCTGACTACGAAGAATACGAGAAGATCCGTTCCATCGCAGAACGAGAAGCCCGGCTCCGTTCAGCAAGGGAACGGCGGGCGAAGCTTGATACCCAGCGAAAACTACGGTTGTCGGAAGTTGAGCGTCGTCGGGACCTTGAAGAGGCGGTGCGACTCGAAGAGGAACGGGACAAGCACTACGCTCAGGTGGGATTCGGCCCCATCGGGTTGGATATCTACCTTGGTCGCTCCTCGTACTTCTACGCACCCATGGATGTGTCCCAGTCCCAGGTCATCTACAACCCTTCCATTCCATCTACCGGAAATACCTCCACTGAAACGGAGATCAACTACAGCGAAATGACCATCTCTGGCAGCTTCCTCAATGCATCGGCAGAAACTCGCAATGTAGGGATCGCCATCACGTTCTTCGATGAACACGGAAATCAAGTCGGGGCGGAGATCATCCAAGTGGAGAATGCGAGATCAAATGTCCCCTACCCCTTCACTTCGAAAATCAAGATGGCACTGAACCGACCATTCTCAACCCACTCCTCCTACGTGCTCTATGCCGATCCTGTCCAGTAGGAAGCCCAGTCTAAGAAACCTGTTTCCACTGGCCATCATGGGACTGGCTGTCGGAATATGGTTGTGGAGTGCCCGCGAGAAGGAGCAGGTCGATGCATCCGTCGCTGCGGTGATTCAACATGCCGCTGAAGCCGTATGCAACCAGGAAGCCATGCCAGGGGCTCTCTCGTGGCCAACGCCAGATCTGAAGAGGGGCTTCATCTCATCGATCCAGTCCAACTGTGAACAAGCAGGGATCTCTCCCGGAGGGCTGGATGTACATGTCACTCGTGGAGACCAGGAGAATTTCGATGGCCATGCCACCCACCAGGCCCTGATCCTGATTGCCGGGCAATCCCTTCTCCGGCTTCGACTTATAGTCCTCGACGAGGACCACGTCACCGTCATCGGGTGGTCAAAACCCTGACGAGGGTATCCTGTGCGGTTCATGGACGTATGGCTCAATGGACAACTCGTACCTTCTGATCAGGCGAGTGTCGCCGTCTTCGATGCCGGCTTCCAGCACGGTGTCGGACTGTTTGAAACACTGTGTGTGTACAACGGTCGACTCTTCCGACCTATCGAACATGTCCAAAGGCTTGTTGCCTCTGCAAAGCAGCTTCACCTGAGCGAGAAGATCCAGGTCAAGCCTCTCATCGAGGCACTCGAAACAACCGTTGCCCACAACAAGCTCGACCGTGCCCGGGTTCGACTGACCATTACCGGGGGCAACCTGAACATGCTGCAGTCGGGGACCGCCAATGAGCATGATCCGACAGTGCTGGTTGTCGTCCAGCCTCCAACACCGTACCCAGATGCCTTCTTCGAAAAGGGCGTCGGGGTCACGATTGCTTCCGGGCGACTTGCGCCCTGGCTTCCAAGTGCGGGGCACAAGACGCTGGATTACTGGAGTCGCATTCTTGCGCTCCAGGAGGCAGCTGCCTGTCGGGCCGGGGAATCACTCTGGCTGACGCCAGAAGCGAACGTGGCCTGTGGATCTGTAAGCAACATCTTCCTTGTACGGGATGACACCCTGTTGACGCCACCAACTCGAACGGAAGCACCGGCGGATTCACCATCGCCTGTTCTGCCAGGCGTAACTCGTGGAGCCGTTCTTGAACTGTCTGCAGGAAGAAGTATCGAACGTCGAAACCTCTCTCTTGATGATCTCGTTGCTGCAGACGAGATCTTCCTGACCAACTCGAGTTGGCAGATACTTCCCGTGACATCTCTCCTTCTTCGTACGAAGAAGGAGGGAGAGGATGAAGAGAAGGAATCCTTTAGCCTGGAGCACCGTCCGGTGGGAGAGGATGGATGCGTTGGACCGGTCACAAGCGACCTGAGAATCGCCTTGCTGGCCCTGATTGACCGCGAGACATCATCCTGAAGAATGATTTCTGGGTCGGATCGGGGGCTACAATGGGCAGCATGGGAACTCCCCCCCAATTCCGGTTCGTAACGCCTGGCAGTGCCCGGGCGGCTGAGGCATTTCGACGAATCAACCAGCAACCCGGCTGGGTGACGAAAACGGCCGCCCTCGTATTTCTCCTGGTCGTCGGGCTGCCGATACTCCTGCTCCTCGTGGTGGCGACGATCGCGGCAACCGTGGTCTTCGGAATCCTCGGCCTGTTGAACGCCCTCCCGGGCTTGTTCAAGGGTGGTCGAACTCCCGAGGCGAAGCGGAAGAATGTACGAGTCATCAACAGAGACTGAGTTGTCCCCGGCCTGACGTGGAGCGATGTACCCTGTAGGGATGCACTTCGCCCACCTGCACCTGCATACCGAATATTCACTGCTTGACGGTGGCAACCGCATTGACCGGCTCATGGACCAGGTTGGTGAGCTGGGAATGACTTCCGTGGCGATCACCGATCACGGGAACCTGTTTGGTTGCATCGAGTTCTACCACGCCGCGAAGAAGAGAAACCTGAAACCGATTCTCGGCATCGAAGCCTACGTCGCTCATGGAAGTCGACATGAGCGAGGTGGAGGCAACTCGAGCCCGGGCAAGGCCGGGGGGCACCACCTCGTCCTGCTTGCAGAGAACAACACCGGATGGTCGAACCTGCTGAAACTCAGCAGTGATGCATATCTTGAAGGCTTCTACTACAAGCCCAGGATGGACCGGGAGACTCTCGAGCAATGGGGCGAAGGTCTCATCGCCATCAACGGGCATCTTGGCAGTTCACTTGCCGATGCCCTGACGAAGTTTCACGAAACAGGACTTGATCAGTACTGGGACGAAGCTGTCGAGGAAGCTTCATGGCACGCCAGTGCCTTCGGGACCAACACGGATGGAGAATCCTGCTTCTTCATCGAGTTGCAGCGAAACGGTGTCAAGGCACAGGAGGACATCAATCCACTGCTCGTGAAACTTGCAAAGGAACTTGATCTGCCGCTGATCTGTGACAATGACGTGCACTTCCTCAGGGCGGAGGACCATGACGTCCATGACACGCTCTGCTGCATTTCGATGCAGAAGATGAAGGACGATGAGAAGAGACTCAGGTATCCGACCGACCTCTACCTCAAGAGTCCAGAGCAGATGGCATCACTTTTCGAGGACCTTCCCGAGGCCCTTGAATCCGCCTCCAGGATCGCGGAACGATGCTGCGTCGAACTCGATTTCAATGCCTCGCACGTCCCCCTGGTCCGAGCCAATGGACCGGAGACGATCCCCCCGTATGAGGGCGGCGGTCTGACCGAGTGGTTTTATTCCTGCTGCAGCCTCTTTGAACTGCTTCCATACGACGCATCAACCGATCCAGGCGTGAGTAGAAGTGAAGTTCAGCGTGAATGCAATACCGCTCTGCGAACGCTCTGTGAAGCAGGCCTTCTCTGGCGATATGGTTCCGACGGCATCACCGATGCCATCCGTAGCCGTTGTGATCGGGAACTCAACATCCTCGAGAGCAAGCAGATCAGCGCCTACTTCCTCATTTGCTGGGACTTTGTTACCTGGGCCAGGCAGCGCGGAATACCCGCCAATGCCAGGGGAAGCGGAGTGGGAACCATGGTCGGGTATGTCCTGGGTCTTTCAAATGCCTGCCCCGTTGAATATGGACTGCTGTTCGAACGCTTCACCGATCCCGATCGAAGTGAATACCCGGACATCGATATCGACATCTGCCAGGATGGGCGGGCGGATGTCATCAACTACGTTCGAGACAAGTATGGCCATGTGGCCCAGATCATCACCTTCGGACGACTCAAGGCCCGAGCCGCCATCAAGGATGTCGCACGAGTTCACGGACTCAGTGCGCAGGAGGGGCAGCGCCTTGCAAATCTCATCCCCAGCGAGCTGAACATCACGATTGATGATGCGCTCAGCCGAGAGCCGGATCTCGTGACGGAATGCCAGCAGAACCCGGTTGTTCGGAGAATCATCGACCAGGCCCAGTCACTCGAGAACCATGCACGGCATGCGGGAGTACACGCAGCCGGTGTCGTCATCGCCACGCAGCCACTCGACACGATAGTTCCCCTCTGCCGCGCAACCGGCAGTGAGGATGTCATGACACAGTGGGATGGGCCGACCTGTGAGTCTGTCGGCCTCCTGAAGATGGACTTTCTCGGATTGAGAACACTCTCCACGATCGAACTTGCACGGAAGCACGTCCGTGAGCAATTTTCCGACGAGGAAATCTGGCTGGCTGTTGGGAGGGGGGATGGGATCGGTGCCCACCCACTTGATCTCGACCGACTGGCATACGACGACCAGACAGTTCTCGACATCTTCCGTCGAGGTGACACTTCCGGGATCTTCCAGTTCGAATCGTCCGGGATGCGGAGGTTGCTCCGTGACATGGTCCCCGATCGCCTGCTCGACCTGATTGCAGCCAACGCTCTCTACAGGCCCGGTCCCATGGCTCTCATGTCGGAGTACTGCGAGAGAAAGCATGGGGCCAAGAAACCGGAATCGATCCATCCCGTCGTCGATGAATTCACGCAGGAAACCTATGGAATCATGATCTACCAGGAGCAGGTCATGCAGATCCTGCACGGCCTCGGCGATGTTCCGTTGCGGGATGCCTATTCCCTCATCAAGGCGATCAGCAAGAAGAAGAAGAAGATCATTGAGGCGCAGCGAGTGGTCTTCCTCGCCGGGGCAGGTGCGAAGGGCATGGAGCAGAGCAGAGCCAACGATCTGTACGACCTCATTCTCAAGTTTGCAGGCTATGGCTTCAATAAATCCCACTCGACAAGCTATTCGATCGTCGCGTACCAGACGGCGTACCTGAAGACATGGTTCCCTGTCCAGTACATGGCCGCCGTCCTGACACTTGAAAGCGGCGCGAAGAAGACTGAAGACTGGGCTCCATACCTGGAAGACTGCAGGCGTACGAGGTTCCCAGATCACGTTGATGAGGCACCGAATATGGGCGTTGACATCCATCCGCCGGACATCAATGTCTCGCAGGCCGACTTCACCGTTGCCTGGGATGATTCACAGCCTCGGACCAACTGCTGTGGACATATAAGGTTCGGGCTCGGGGCCATCAAAGGTGTCGGCCGGGCCGCCATCGATGCCATCCTTGCCGAACGTGACAAGGGTGGTTCTTTCACAAGCCTGCACGATCTCTGTGCAAGGGTTTCATCCCGGGCCGTAAACCGCGCGACGCTTGAAGCCCTCATTGAAGCGGGTGCTCTTGATTCACTTCATGGTGACGGGAGACGTGCCGCAATGATCGCCTCGGTAGAGGATGCGGTTTCCATCGGGCAAACTGCCGCTGCCGACCATGCTGCCGGGCAGAACACGATGTTCGACATGTTCCAGGAGAACCAGGAAGCTCCAGAGGTTCGACTCCACGACATCCCCCCCTGGAACCAGGCTGAAATGCTCACGCGCGAGCGGGCCTGCCTGGGTTTCCATGTTTCCGGTCACCCCCTGGATACCCTCGAGCAGGAAGTCATGGCCTACTGCACCACGGGGCCTGCTGGTGTAAGGGATCTTACGCAGGATGAGGGCGTAATCCTGGCTGGGCTTATCACGGATACCAGGACGATCCTGTTGACCAATGGGCGGAATGCCGGCCAGAAGATGGCTGTTCTGACATTACAGGACAGGGTTGGAAGCATCGAGTGTGTCCTGTTCGCTGATGCGTATCTGGAGTTCGGTGGGCTTGCCCAGGCAAACTCCCTGGTCTTCGCCGAAGGTCATGTGGACCACAAGAGAGGTGAGCCGCAGGTAATCCTGTCAAGGCTCTATTCAACCGAGGAAGCTGCCGGGGGGCTGACAGGTTCCATCGAGATTGATCTCACTACGGCCATCAACCCCGAGGATGGGGGTGTGGAAGCAGCGACCCTCGAGGAAATCAAGGGAATACTCCGGAACAATGCCGATCCATCAAATGCCGGCCGGAAGGCTGGGGTGTCTCTCCGCCTTCCAGTCGACGGACACGTAATCCAACTTCAATCGGACTTCCGCGTCGTTCTGGACGAAGGCATGGTGGCGAACCTGCGACAGGTTCTTGGAAGAAACAGTGCGGTCCGCATTCGCGGACGAAGGCCTGCATCCGCTCCTCCACGAAAGTCGTGGAAGAAGCGAAAGAGTTCCGCTTGATTCACCAGGCCTGTTCAGGCTGCGATATCCCAGTCCGATTCGTCATAGGATTCATCCGGCCATTCAAGCTCTGAACGCTTGTGCACCCGGAGAATTCTTGCAAGCTGCTCGGCCAGGACCGAACGGAGCGCATCGAGCATGCCCGCCATCTCCTCCGTGAATGGGGTCGTGTCCTTCCGGAAGAATACGAGGACCGCCAGTGGTTCACCGCCGAACATGCACGTGCAGGCGACGACTTCGGAAGACTCGAAGAGTTCCGCTTCCACGCCATCACACATAGCGAACTCCCCGGCATCATCGAACTTGAGCAAACCTACGTTGCCTGTCATCTGGGGGCAGACGGCTGCGCCGAGTTTCTCCAGTGACTGGAGAATGTTTCTGTCCTGCCACTCGTAGTTGACATAGGCTCCGATTCCGTAGTCACCCTCCGATTCACGCAGGTAGACCACGCCATTCGTCGGCCCGATCTTCTCAAGCATGTATTCCAGTGATGTCCTAAGCATCTGCTCGACATCGAGTTCTTGTCCGATGAGCGTTCGGAACTCTGTCATCATTTCGACCAGTGAGAGCTGGTCCTTGATGTTCGTATAGGCCGAAGCAAGATCTCCGCACAGCACGTCCACCTGGTTTGACATCGCATCCTTTGTTTCGCGAAGCTGCTCACAGGCGTCGGCAAGCCGTGAAAGACGTTCATCCCTGCACTTGTCCGCTCGGCTCGCTGCAACTGCTCGATCAACACGTTCGGCGAGTTCCTTGAGATGTTTTGGAAGGTGAAGGTAGTCGCATGCGCCTGAACGGACGGCGGAAATTGTTGTTTCTGAATCCAATGCGGGAGACCAGACAATGACCTGTCGCCAGGTGTGTGGTGAACGGGCATCTTCAACCAGTTTCAGGACATCCGGGGAAAGGCCTGCATCAACAAGAAGCAGATCGACATCCGGGGTCAGTTGTTCACGTGCCGAGTTCTCTGTCGCCGCCTCGATGACACGATGGCCTGCCTTGGCCAATATGTCCTTGATGCGGCCTATCGCTCCAGCATCAGCGGTGGCAACCAGTACAACCGCCGGACCATGGATCCGTGTTTCTGCGGGTTCGCCCAGTGGCCACAGGCTGTCCTGTGTTCCCGGGTCCCTGTCATGATCATGCGGTTGTGGTTCCATGGAGAACTCATCGACGTACATGCAACGTGGATTTACCGGCATACCAAGGCAGCCAATATTCCCTGGATGGAACAGGCCGCACAGACGGAACATGTCGGACTTTCAGGTGCCTTCACGGGCCTCCCAGAGGGATATTGCCTCTGGGGGGCGTGGGTACAACGGGAGCATGGCCATGGGATCGTCGTGAAGTCCCTGCTTGTGACGATCCGAAGTCATTTGCAGGCAACATGTTGCGTTGTAACAGGGTTCCACGATCTCGATTGATGCCGCTTCTGCAGCCCTTTGGAAAGAACCTGGGAGGTGTTCATCGGCAATGATTGAAACAATTCCTTCCAACCATGGCCCAAGATCCTTCGCAGCGACCAACTCGCCGGGCCCGATCCATCGGCCTTCGCGTGGATGCTCGATGCGAGTCAGCCATGCTGATTCACCCTTTGATGCCAGAACCACAATGACCCTCCCTGGAGGAGTTGGAGTGGAGAGAGCAGCAACGGCAGCAGATGGAATTCCATAGAGAGGGATCTGAAGCGCTATCCCCATCGCCCGTGCCGTCGCGATGGTGATCCTAAGACCGGTAAACCCGCCTGGCCCAAGCGAGCATCCGCACCCCTCCAGGTCCGAAGGGCCGAGGCTGGCTTGATCAAACAGCGACTCGATGGCAGGCTGGAGAACATCATCCCGGCGAATGCCGGGTTCGAGATCGACAGTATGAACCTGGCCGCTCCGATCCTGCAATGCAACACCGCCATATCGCTGCGAACATTCAATGGCAAGGAGTACCGGGGAACTCATGTTTCACCCACCCGGGGAATTGGCACCGTCTGCAGCAGGATTGCGGATTCCAACAACGATTCCGGCGAGGGTGTTCTCTCCAGATCCCATGGAACGGCGACCCCACGAGCGTGGTCCGAGTTGACTGCGACCAGTCGATGCCCCAGCTGGTTGATCCCGTCCGGAACGAACTGGTGGCCGATGCAGAAGGTCGACACATTCCATCGCTCTGCAAGTTCCTCGAGCTGGTCATCTTCATGGTTCCGGCCCCATGTAAGCATCCATGCCGAACCGGTCATGCCCTCGTAGTCGGTCGATTCAATATGGCGATCAAGAATGCAATGATCGAATTGACTCATGCGTGACGTGTCCGGCAACGAGTGGGTGCAGAGCAGGCCGTTTGAGGTTCTGACACCCAGCGGCAGCGACGTGAGAAATGCATCGATGCTCGATGTGACTTCATCGGCCTTGTCATCGAATGTCCAGGCAATTGCATCCTCAAAGAGTGCGACGCTGTTTCCCGCCCCCTTGCTGACCGGACGTCGTGTCAATTGTGCGAGTTCGTGGTTCCCGAGAATCACGTGTACCTGCCCGGGATGTGCAAGCACGGTTTCAGCAACACGCAGGAGCATTCGCCAACTGAAGTCGAGACCGTTTACAAGCCTGTCACCGTGAATGAGTTCCTGCAGAAGGACATGGTTTCCCGGGTTGCCTTCAAGTGAAGCAAGGTGAAGAATACGATTCCAGTTGTCCAGGTGGTCATGCAGATCGCCCGTGATCAAAAGGCGCCCATCGGCAGGAAGCGTGACGGAAGCTCCTTCGCGACCCGGTTCGGACAGGAGCACCTCGGCGGCGTCCCGCATGAGCGCCGAAACGGTATCAGCGTTGTTGTAGTCCAACTGCCGGCCACCGGGGAAATCGTTCACGTGTCACTCGCAGCCTGTTCATTACGCCTGCTTCGACGACGGGGTGCGGCGATCGCCGAGGATGCTCCCCGGGCGGCATCCTTTCGAACCATGCCTATGTTGAAGATCCGATCCCATGCGCTGTCTGCGATTGCATTTGAAAACTCGATTCCGATTGATCGCCGACCCGTTGCCCTCGAAACCGTGCACGTCGTCCCGGAGCCCGTAAAGGGATCAAGGACGAGGTCGCCCTCGTTGGAGCAGGAGAGGATGACACGTTCCAGGTAGACCTCTGGAAGCTGGTTCCTGTGGGCGTGCCTTCGTTCCTTGTTGTTTCCCTGGATTCTGCCCCAGTACTTTCCATACCAGACGTCCATTGGAACACGCATCCCCTTGTTCGTCTCCTTGGCCATCGTCCGGGGGTCCCCATAGACACTTGCCCGATCCGACTGCTCAAGCACGGGGTCCGGGTTCCAGGTTCGGTTGGACGGATCCTTGCAGAAATACAATGCATGGACCTTGCTGGTGATGAAGGCTCCCTGGCGGCATTGCCCGAATCGAAAATGCCAGATGCACCAGTTGACCATGGTCATGCCACGATTCTTCAGGTGCAGGACGATTTCGGCCGCACTGTCATCTGGGGTATTCACCCACATGCTCCCGTGAGGTGAGAGCACATCGACGCAGGCATCGAGCCATTCCCTTGTAAACGATTCGTATTCCTCTCGGGGAAGATCGTCGTCCCAGTCGCCATACTTCACGTCCCAGTTGAACGGGGGATCGGCGAAGATCAGGTCGACGGAGCCTGCATCCGGCAGTGACCTCAGTACCTGGCGACAGTCTCCGGCATAAAGCCTGGTGTCAGGATCTTTGGCCACGTGGGAAGGTTCGAGCAGAGAATCGTTCCCGAACAGTGTTGTCGGCAGAGGGTTGGTCATGGCTCAGACCATGATACGTCGCATCACTGTGTTCCGAAGATACGATCCCCGGCATCACCAAGCCCGGGCATGATGTAGCCTTTTTCATCGAGCCCCTCGTCGAGTGACGCCGTGTAGACCGGGACATCTGGGTGCTCCTGCTCCATCCTGCGAATTCCCTCGGGAGCGCACACAAGGCAGATCAACCTGAGATCGCTGCATCCATGTTTCTTGAGTCTCGATACTGCGAAACTCGCCGAACCACCCGTGGCAAGCATCGGATCGACGATGAACACCGGGCCTTCGGAAATGTCCGGGGGCATCTTTTCGTAGTAGGGCACCGGCTCCATCGTCGACTCATCCCTGTAGACGCCGATGTGCCCGACCCGAGCTTCGGGAAGCAATGCGAGAATGCCGTCGATCATGCCGATCCCCGCGCGGAGTATCGGCACAAGCGTCAGTGGAAGTTTCAGTTGTACGCCATCCGCCTCCTTCAAGGGTGTGGTGACCTTCATCATCCGGACCTGCAGATCCCTGCTGATCCTGAAAGTCATGAGGCCGGCAACCTGGTCCAGCAGCCGACGAAAGGTCTCCGGGGGGGTCGACGCATCCCTTAGTCGTGACAGTCGATCCTGTATCACGGGATGATCAAGAACGGTCAGGTTTGCGTGCGCTTCGTGGCTGGATGGCATGGGTCGAGTGTACCAGCCTCACCTGAATACCCTCGAAAGCTGTTTCGTTTTGGGGTTTAGGGCTGCATTCATTAATCGCATCAAGATTGCCCCGCCTTGTGCTCTACAATGCGTGGTCCGCCCCGGAAAGCGTATCCTGAAACAGCCACCTGCTTGCCGATATGTGGAGTGAGTTCATGCAGTCAAGATCGACCAGAACATTCCATCCTCTTTTTGAGCTGGCAGTTGCCGGCGCCCTCGCCTCTGCGCCGATCTATCTGGCTGGCTGCTATTCGGGGTTCAGTACGATTGATGAGGAAGTCGGCTCCATGCTCAAGGTCGCCAGCGGAAATCTCGGTAAGGGTGCTCCTCCGCCAGTTGCAGGAGAATGGGCTGGAGTCTCGGTCTCGGAAGAAGTCATGGATGACACCAGTCCCACGACCTGGAACCCTGCTGCAGACGAACTTTCATTCACAGCCATAAAGGAAACCGGTGCCGAGTCCGTCCTTGAACGGCTCAAGGGATACCAGGGCACCTACGACGATGCTCCGAGAATCGGGTTGCAGGATTCGCTGCAGTGGGCGTTCGCCAATGCCCAGGAGTTCAAATACGCGCAGGAGGAATACCTTCTTTCCTGCCTTGCACTCCTGATCGAGGAGCACCGATGGGTCCCTCGAGTCAGTGACACCATCAGCCCGCGGATCACCGCCGACGCCAACGACCCGTCTGATCGCGGTTTCTACGAAACGGCACTGAATCTCGTGAACGATTGGAACGTGACGCAGAAACTCCCCTACGGGGGGGAGGTATCCGCTGGGTGGGTTGCCACATTTGCAAAGGATCTCCATCGGGATGTCTCGGGGACACACGAGCAGAGTAATGCGAGCACACTTGTGAGCGACATCAATGTCCGCGCATCCATTCCTTTCCTGCGCGGGGCCGGGCCTGTTGCACGTGAAAACCTCATCCAGGCTGAACGGAACATCGTCTATGCGGCGAGAAGTTTCGAGCGGTTTCGAAGAAGCTTCCTGGTTCAAGTTACAACCGAGTTCCTTGCTCTGCAGGTTCAGCGCCGCCGGCTTCGTCATGCCGAGGAGAGTATCGGGTACTACGATGCGCTTGCTGCCAGGCAGGAGGCGCTCTACGAAGCTGGACGAACTGAGTTCTTCGAGTCGGCGGATGCAGAGAACAGCGCTCTCCAGGCCAAGGCAGATCTCAGCAGGCAGTGGGAAGAGTATCGACTTGCCGTCGACCAATTCAAACGCCTCATCGGCTACCCGATCGAGGAACCGATCGTGATCAGTGAAGACGCACTCGCCATTCCACCTCCATCCACCAGCATGGATGGGGCGGTTGGCCTTGCTCTCACGAATCGCCTTGATCTCCAGAATGAACGAAACAAGCTCGTGGATCGTCAGCGTGCAATTCGAAACGCTCGTAATGCTCTTCTTCCGGATCTGGATCTTGCGCTTTTGGCATCGATACCCAGTGATTCCCAGCTTCCTGACGCAAGACAGGGGTGGAACGGGTTGAACCCGGACTTTCAGAATGTCGACTACTCGGCCGGGCTGAGTTTCGGCATTCCACTGGACAGGGAAATTGAACGACTGCAGGTGCGGGAGGCCCAGATCAACTTGGAGCGATCACAGCGGACGTTCATCCTGTTCCGAGACACCATCGTCATCGATGTACGCTCCGCCATTCGGGACATAGACTCGAACCTCTTCGCGCTGGATCTCCAAAGGAGAAATGTTGATATTGCGCAACTGGGCATCGAGTCGATCAGGGCCAAGTCGGATCGAGTCTCAGTGCTCAACTCCCTGCAGGCAATTCGACAACTCGTATCAGCCCAGGATTCGAGGGATTCCTCCTTCAGGGATGTGCAGGTCTCAATACTTGAATACCTTGATCGTTCCGGTCAACTGCGGGTGAACAGCGATGGAACGCTGCAACTCCTTCCTGGCATGGAACTTGTTCCATATGATGATCTGGCCATCCAGGAGCCCTCGGCCTAGACTGGGCCCTTCAACCCATGTACCAGAGCCCTTCAATACGACGCCATGGACTCAGTACCACGACCATGGTTGCCCTTGCAACTGGTGGAGCCATGGTCGGCACGATCGCGTGGCTCGTTGCTGGTGGTGGAAATCCAGTTGAACTCCTCGATGACTCCGACATCTACATTGTTGAATCCGGCGGTTTTGACATATCCATTCCCGCGTCCGGCGACCTGGCCTCCCTTGAAATCGTTTCAATGAGAAACCAGCTCGAGGGAACCTCGACCATCATGGAACTCATTCCAGAGGGCTCCTTCGTTCAGGAGGGGGACCTGCTCCTGAAGCTCGACGACGAGACGGTGAAGAAGAACATCGAGAACGCCGAGGAGGCTCTCACGACAGCGAAAAACCAACTTGAAACCGCCAAGTCGAATCTCGAGATCACACAGAAGCGACGTGATACGAACATCGCCCAGGCCCAGTTGCGAATCGACCTTGCGGAACTGTCGCTCGAAGCGTGGGAAATGGGCGAAGTTGTGAGCAAGCGAAAGAAACTCGAGCTTGATCTGATGACCGCTGAGAAGGATTACAAGCGATTGAAGGGCAGTTACGAGAAGTCACTTGAACTGAAGGAACGGGACTTCATCAGCCAGAATGAACTTGACCAGGATGAAATCTCGATGATCAGGGCAAAATCGAGCTGGGAGCAGGCAGTCCTCGCAAAGGATGTCTACGAGAACTACACGCACAAGAAGGAAGAGCAGTTGAACAACTCCGAGTTGACGATGGCTCAAGATGAATACACCCGAATCGTCCGACGGGAAGATGCCGGCGTGAGGAGTGCTGAAAGCAGCCTCGAGGCGTACAAGGAAGGTTTCCAGAACAGGACCGATCGTCTTGAGAAATACCGGCTGCAGGAAACCTTCTGTGAAGTCCACGCTCCTTCGCCGGGACTTGTCGTCTTCGGCACGAGTGTTGAGGATTGGAGAGAGGACAATGCTCTCAGGGTTGGAACAAAGGTGAGTCGAAATGAACTTCTCTTCATCCTTCCCGACAACACGAAGATGGCTGCTGAACTTTCCGTCAACGAAGCCCTGAGTGGCTACGTCGAGATCGGACAGCGAGCAACAATCGTGACCGATGCCATCCCAGATGTGGTGCTCGAAGGAAAAGTCATCTCGGTAGGTGTTCTTGCAGAAGACGGGGGTTGGCGGGATCCGAATCGGCGAGACTACCAGGTGAAGATCGAGCTTCATGGCGAAGAGGGGCTCCCTCTGAAACCTTCGATGCGGTGCAAGGGACGAATCTACATAGACCGAATCGAGGCCTCTCTCTTTGTTCCGGTTCATGCTGTCGGCCGAGAAGGCATGACACCATTCCTGTGGGTTGCAACCGAAGGTGGATACGAGCAGCGGGAAATAGTCATCGGGGACTCTTCTGAACTGTTTGTCGTCATCGAGGACGGGCTCGTCGAGGGTGAGCAGGTGCTCCTGCGTGAACCCCTGGCCGGCACGGTCGCTCGACGCCTGGGTGACAAGAAGGACATGAACTGAACCAGTACAGGACTCATATGCGATGAAGCATGGGATCGTAGTCGTTGGAATAACCGGAGCTTCCGGCGCCCCGTACGCATTGCGAATGCTGCAAGTGCTCGCAGGACAGGGAATCAAATGCCATGTAGTCGTGTCGAAACTCGGAAGGCGGCTCCTCTTCGAGGAAAGTGATATTCGCAGCCTTTCCCCGGAAGCACTTGTCGGCGATGAGCTCTCCCACTTCGTCAAGATTTATGACAACAACGATCTTGGTGCACAGGTTGCCTCGGGTTCGTTTCTCCATGATGGGATGGTGATCGTCCCTTGTTCCAGCAACACGCTGGGCGCCATAGCCTCCGGTCTCACGCTCAACCTCGTGCATCGTGCCGCATCCGTAACACTCAAGGAGGGACGGCCGCTGATTCTTGCCCACCGCGAGTCGCCTCTTGGCAGGATCGATCTTGGCAACATGGAGCGGCTGGCTGAAGCGGGTGCCACGATAGCGCCACTGTCACCCGGGTTCTATCTTGCACCGGAATCGATCGACGATCTCGTGGACTTCATGGTCGGCAAGCTGTTGGATCTGCTCGAAGTGGAACATGAGCTTGCAACCAGGTGGAATGGCGAGATTTCTCCAAACATCCATGACCGTTGCTAGACTGTAGGCACCCACCAGGAGATTCGCCTATGCGCCTCGTCCTTACAACGACAGTCTGTGCAATCCTTGCAGGATGTGCTCCCTACGGGAGTTACCCACCCGTCGAGGAAACCGCTTCTGTTACACGGCTGACCTTCGAACCAGCCCCGACCATTGTCACAGCCTCGATCAAATGGGCACGTGGCAAGGAAACCGGGGAGGTCGCAGCGGAGCCGATTCGCTTCACACTGCCCGTTGGTTCAAGCGCCGAGGCATACGAGCAGATCCAGGATCGTCTTGATGGATCAGCCCCTGGAAACCCGGGCGAACAATCGATTGGTATTCGATCCGTTCGCGTACGTGGATTTGATGCCACCGTCGATGTCACGGTTCCCCGTGATGGACGACCACCGCTTCTCTACACCCTCACCCTCAAGTCCAAGCCGTTTGAATCATGGCGAATCGTTGCCGAGCGTCGTTGGCGATTCTCTGAGGATGACATGGCCGATGTGCGTCATGAGCGCCCGGCTGGAACGGATGACGACCTCGCAAACGCAAACCAGGAATGACCGGATCCACTGGACCCGAGTCCTGGATCACGGCTGCAGTCGAGCAGGCCGAGTTGTCCTGGTCCGGTGGCGGTATTCCAATCGGTGCTGTTCTTGTTGATGAGCAGGGTAAAATTGTTGCCCGGGGGCACAACGAACGAGTCCAGTCGGATGATCCCACCCTCCACGCGGAGATGGCATGCCTTCGAAACGCAGGCCGCAGGCGAGACTGGTCGTCCTGCACCCTGGTCTCGACCCTGAGTCCATGCCCGATGTGCAGCGGCGCTGCTGTCCTCTATCGAATACCTCGCGTGATCATCGGTGAGAACAAGACCTTCACCGGTGCCGAAGGCTGGATGCGAGAGAACGGCATCGAGTTGACGGTCATGAATGATGAACGCTGCATCGCCCTGATGGAGCGTCTGCAGCGTGAAAAGCCCCACCTATGGGCCGAGGACATTGGCCTGTAGCCCCTGCAAAGGACAAGAGCGAACGGGACTCAGCGTTCAAGAAGCATTGATACCGAGTTGCCGCCGCCGAGGCAGAGGCTGGCGATCCCTCGCTTGGCATCAGTTCGACACATCTGGTGAACGAGCGTGGTCAGGACACGTGCGCCTGAAGCTCCAATGGGATGACCCAGGGCAATACCGCCACCGCAGATGTTGAGCCTGTCCTCCGGGATCGACAGTTCCCCGATGTTGGCGAGCGCCTGGGCCGCGAATGCCTCGTTGAGTTCAAAGAGATCAATGTCGTCCACGGACAGGCCATGGTTGTCCAGCAGGAGGGCGATGCCCCTTGCCGGGGCATCGAAGATCTCCTTGGGAGCAACACCGGATGTGCAGTGTCCAACGATCCGCGCGATCGGATCAAGGCCTAGTTCACCGGCCTTTGCTTCTGAAGCAACAACAACCGCCGCCGCACCATCACTGATCTGAGATGCATTGCCGGCCGTGACAACACCCTCCTTCGTAAATGCCGGTCGGAGTTTAGAGAGACTCTCGGCCGTCGTATCCAGCCTGATCCCTTCGTCGACGGTGACATCGGCCTTCTGCTTCACCTGAGAGGCTTCGAGCGGGATGATTTCGTCGGCGAACCAGCCTGCTTCCGTGGCCGCTGCCGCACGCTGGTGGGACTGGGCGGAAAACCTGTCTAACTCGCTTCGTTCCAGGGAATGCTTTGAAGCAATATGTTCCGCGGCAAACCCCATGCCCCATTCCTCGAAGGCGCATGTCAAGCCATCGTGGGCCATGTGGTCAACCATGTTGGTGTCACCGAATTTCACCCCTCCACGGATCGAGGAAAGGTGGGGAGCAAGGGTCATGTTCTCGAAGCCACCAGCAACCACAAGGCTGTTGTCGCCTGCACGGATGGACTGATCAGCAAGCATGACAGCCTGCAGTCCACTTCCACAGACCTTGTTGATCGTCTGTGCACTGAGCGAATCAGGCAGGCCAGCCTTAAGCCCTGCCTGCCTGGCCGGGTTCTGGCCAAGTCCTGCCTGGAGCACGCATCCCATGATGCATTCATTAACGTGATCGGATGCGCCTGGCGATGCTTCAAGCGCCGCTTCGATGGCCCACGCACCGAGCTGGGGACTTGGAACACGACTTAAACCCCCGAAGAAGCGGCCGATTGGTGTTCGTTTGGCAGATAGGATGACGGTGCCGGACATGAACATTGCTCCATATGCGGCGATCTGGTCGCCGGTAATGACCTGGCATGTTTCGCTACAATCAGCACCCGGAGTGGGGGCTGAAGCGGCGGAGCATCCTATCCGATGTCGAATATCCTGTCCGCACGCCCCTTGACGCTGGATTGCCATGCCTGATACGACCCCATCCCGGGACCTCGCCAGTGACAACCTGATGTCACTGCAGAGTCACATCCTGGCCGAGGAACAGCAGCATCCCGGGGCTTCTGGTGACTTCTCATGGATCCTCTCTGCAATCGCGCTGGCGACAAAGACCATCGGGAACAAGGTCCGTCGAGCCCGGATTGACGATGTTCTCGGGGACTTCGGTGATCAACGGAATATCCACGACGAACAACAGAAGAAGATGGACGTGGTTGCCAATGAGATCATCAAGGCCTGCCTCGGCAACAGGGCCAACATCGGGGTTCTTGTTTCCGAGGAGGATGAAGAGCCGATGGTGCTTCGGACGCATGCCGAGGGTGGACGCTATGCGGTCCTGTTCGACCCGCTCGACGGTTCTTCAAATCTCGACTTCTCAGTCGGAGTCGGCACGATCTTCAGCATTCACAGGCTGGAAGCTGGGCACGCCGCCCGCGGCGTCGAAGCCGTCCTGCACCCGGGAACCAGGCAGGTTGCTGCTGGATACGTGCTGTATGGTTCCTCGACGGTGTTCGTTCTCACCACGGGGAACGGTGTCGACATGTTCGTTCTCGATCAGTCGATAGGTTCATACGTACTTGTCGAATCAAATCTCCGGATACCCGAGTGCCAGAAGGTCTACTCGGTCAACGAAGCGTATACGCCTCGGTTCCCGGAGGCGTATCGTGAATACCTCGCATGGGCTCATGACGAGCAGTATTCGAGCAGGTACATCGGTTCGATGGTCGCAGATGTCCACAGGACACTGCTTCGAGGTGGTGTGTTTCTCTATCCACCGACCGAGGGTCACCCGGATGGCAAGCTTCGCCTGCTCTATGAAGCAAATCCCATGTCCATGATCATCGAGGATGCTGGTGGCATTGCGACAACAGGCAAGCAGCGGATTCTTGACATCAAGCCAGAAAGCCTCCACCAGAGAACGCCCGTCGTACTTGGGTCTCCTGAAGAAGTGGCGAATGTAGAACGATTTACCCAGCCATGACAACAACCGATACGACGTCCTCGATAACGCTTCCACGAGACAGCAACCAGGCGATCGGGATTGGTCGTTACGCATGCGAATTCATGTCTGGGAGGATTGGAGCCCCTGGCGATGTCGTCGCTGCAAGAACGACCATGTTCTTCACCGACAGCATTCTCTGTGGCCTGTCTGCTCTGGCCTGCCGGACGAATGCGCCGACGATTCTGCGGGATGAAGCCCATGAATATCCCCGTGACGACGGGGCATGCTGCCTCGGTTCGACCGAAAGGGTGTCGCCTGAAAAGGCGATCGCTGCCAACACTTCCGCGGTTCGGGAATGGGACAGCAATGGAACCAACTTCGGATACAACCCGGAACTGGGACATGTGGCTGGAGAGTTCGGCCACAATGATTTCTATGCCGTACCGATTGCAGCGGCCCAGGTTGCCGGGCTTGATGGAGCGGCTGCACTTCGTGGCATGATCTGTCTTGATGAAATCAGGGGTCGCCTTGCCGAGGTGTTCTCTCTGAAGAGTTACAAGATCGACCACGTGGTACATGGCGCAATCGGATCCGCAGCCGTCTACGGGGCGATGCTTGGTGCAACACCGGAACAGATCGAGTCGGCGATCGGCATGACCGTCGCTCACTACGTTCCCTGGCGAGCCATTCGTGCGGGGCACCAGTTGAGTGATTCCAAGGGTGCTTCCGCTGCAATCAGCACGGAGGTTGCCATTCTCTCGATGCAGCGGGCAATGCGTGGGTTTGTCGGGCCGGGTGACATCTTCCGGAACCCGGAAGCCTTGTGGCGGCAGTTCGAGCCGACCAGCGGCGACTGTCCGTTCGATCTTGTCCTTTCACATAGTGGTGATGATTTCGCCGTCATGGGAATGCATTTCAAACTCGGCCTGTATGAACACCAGTCGGCAGGTGCGCTCCAGGGCCTTATCGACCTCATGTCGGCGAATCCAGATCTCCTCGAGAACCCCTCGATGCTCAAGGGAATTCATATCACCGCCTATGAGCCCGCATTCGGGATCATCGGTGATCCCGCCAAGCGGGACCCGCACACGAGGCAGTCAGCGGACCATTCGATGGTCTACATCGTTTCAACCATGCTGCGGAAGGCATTCGACTTCGCGTCTGAAGCGGGTACCGGAGCCATTGCGGACGGCAATGACTCGTGGTGGAAGAAGTTGATGCTTGAGCCTGCCGACTATGGAAGAGATGCTCTTCACAACGAGATGACCCGGGGACTGATGGATGGCATCGAGTTCAAGCATGGTGGAAGTGAGTACGACGAGCGATACCCGGATGGGATTCCCACGTCGATACGAATCAACCTTGCCGATGGGCGTGAGCTGGACAGTGGTTTCGTCATGTATCCATCGGGGCATGCACGGAACACGACAGGCGATCTCAAGGACATTCTGACCCACAAGGCCGATCTTCTCGGCAGGATTGCCATGGATGACCCGGGTTCCATCATCGACCGGTGTAACGGCATCGGGGAACTGGATGCACCAGGCCTGCTTTCCCTCTTCGATTGCCAGATCGAATTGCGTGACCACATCGATTGACGGGTTATTGGAGACGGCGTGCAGCTCTTACGCATAGGTTTACTCTTCCTTCTGCTTGTGGGCTCGGAATCCGCGAATGCAGCCGAAGTTGTGTCTCCACCAGGGAATGATCATCCAACTGCTTCACTGAAGTCGGATGAGTTCCGGCATGATTCGATCGGCGAAGGTTCCAGTTCGCATGGTCCGATCGCCCTCCACAGGCTCCAACCTGTTTCCGATGCTGGCATGGAGGATTCCGCTGATGGGCCCGTCACTCCCATCAACCGCGGTGATTACATCCTCCCTCCTCCCCACGACCCATTTTCATTTCTCCAGGACGGGGTCGACCTGGTCAGTTCCCTGGCAAGCGAACTGAACCTCTCGTTTGCTCCCCAGATGGTCTACGTCTACCAGCACGCGGACAAGTCGCATGGGGAACACGGGTTCTCACACATCTACACCAACATTAATGGCGCCATGCCCTTCTGGGCCACGGACAAGGATCCGTCAGGTCACCTGATCTACAACATCCAGGGCAACAGTGGAGTCGGCGCAAGCACGTATCCCTTCATCAACGAGCACATCGGCTCTCCCTATTACGTGGACAACGTGCTGACCCAGAGCCGGTTGAGCTTGAAGAAGCTCTGGTGGCAACAGGATCTTATTGACGGGGTATTCAAGATCAATGTCGGAAAACTCTACTACGCCAACTTCTTCGATCTCAATGCGGCAGCAGAAGATCCAACTCGGCAGTTTCTTGCGGGGCAATTGACAAACAACACGGCTGTGCCGTTCGCCGCGTACGGCTTTGGGGCCGTGGGGCAGTGGAAATTCGACGAAGAGTCGCTTGTCCGTTTCGGATCGATGAATGCACGTGCTTCGGGTGTTTCGTCGGGCTTCGAGAACCTCGACGAGGGGCGTTTCTTCAATATCGCCCAGTACAACTGGATGCCGAAGCTGCGTATCAACGGGGAGGATCGCCGTGGACATTACCGAGGCTTCGTCTGGTACTCGAACGACGACATCGACTACCAGGAGAAGGGGTGGGGCGTCGGGCTGAGCTTCGACCAGGACATCGGCGGGGGGCTTACGCCGTTCTTCCGGTGGGGCTGGGCCCAGGAGGGCGCGGCACCTGCAAACATGTGCTGGTCCACGGGAGCAACATTGAACGGGGTATTCGACCGGGCACACGACGGTATCGGTGTTGCCTTCTGCTTTTCAAGGATCGAGGGTGGTGGCCTTGTAGGCGGGCAACCGGGCGATGGGTGGGAGACGATCATCGAAGCCTTCTGGCGAATCCAGGTCACCAAGACCCTGCAGGTCAGTCCAGACATCCAGTGGTTCCAATCGGGTGAGTCGGGGGGGATCAGGAACACGTGGATCTGGGGCCTGCGATGTACCTGGAACTTCTGATCCCGGAAGATCTTGCTGCTTGTCCGAGGATCTATGCCGCCCTGGACCATCGCTTTCGCATTCCCAGGATTTCCTCCGCGTCAAAGAAGTGTGTCGCAACCGGCGCCTTGTACATCCGGTCGAGATAGGTTTCTGGAAGAACGAGTTCCCTCTTAAACTGCTGGTAGACGGATGCGTATGCCTTCTTCGACGCGATGTTCTTCCTTTGAAGCACGGGAACAGGGGTTCCGACAAGTTGCTCAAGGGCCACCTGCTTCTGGTCATCATGAAGATCTGAACGCATCAGGAGCAGCGTCCACTTCTCGTTGCTCATGATCGAGAACTTCCTGTCTGTCTGGAACCGGTGTTTCATGACATCGATGCCGACCAGGTCCCGCACCTCGGTATCGAACCAGTCCAGTGGCTCGTCGTGTTCAAAAATCCTGAGAAACCCTTCAGTCAGGTCGGACAGTGGCACATGCGACCAGGCTCGCCGTATCCCCCATATCTCGTCGAGGTGCTGGAAGTAGGACGAAACATTCCTGGCGACCGGATCACGCACCAGCGTCACCATCTTCGACGCCAGGCCGGGCTGGATGATCTGGGCATTGACCAACTCGCCAAAATGATCACGGTCTCCATATCGGTTTGAAACCCGGCTGGTTTCATCAACCACTCCTGCGCGATGCTCGAGATTCTTCGGGTTGCACCAGTGCGTATGGAAGACATGGCATGTGCCCATTCCCTCCAGCGAGGCCATGATGCTGCTCGACCCGACCTTGCCCATCTGGTGAAGAAGAATGATTATTCCGGTGTTCGTCGTAGCGGACCTGATGCGTTTCTGATTCCGAAGACGGTGGCGCCATTTACGCAACCTGCGGCGAAGGGGGGTGTGGTTCCTGGAATCGGCATCCGTGCCCATTGCGCATCAACTCCCTTGGGGCGGGGGGTCCGGGGAATCTGCTTCCTCGACATCATTCGGCAATCCAACCTCCCTGACATGAACGACGACGAAGCAGGTAAGAGCTATGCAGAAGGCAATCAATCCTATCCACGTCAGCATCGAGCCATCTCCGAGAACCATGGCAATACAACCGGCGATCGATATTGCTCCGAGGGCCAGGGACTTGAGCGGTGAAGCGCTCCTGCCAACCCCATTTCCGTTCCATTCTTTCTCAGGCTTCAGGAGGCCAAGTTTCTGGAGATCAGAGACACTCATGCTTCGGGCTCCTTGGAAAGGAAGAATTCGATGACCTGCTGGGTTGCGAACCTGGCCCTCCCCGACCTGAGTTTCACCAGCAACAGGGCGCCTTCACATCGCTTGGCAACTGCTGCATGCAGGGCGGTAAAGGAACGCCGCTGCAGCCATGTTTCCCTTGCCGCCCCAAGAATCACCAGATCCGCAAGGCTCGCAGCCTCGACGATGCATGGGATGACGTGGCTGCTGACCTCCGTGCGAAGGCGAACCTCGATCCGCCGTCGAGGTGTATAGATGCTGCGAAGATCCGCCATATCTTCTCCGAACATGGCTCCCATGAGTGCTGTTGCCGACTCCTCGGCTTCCGCCTGGTTTCGAACGACATGAAGCAGTTCTATGACCGTCCCTTGAACAGCAACCGCCTCAGCTACGCCAAGTGCATAGAGAGCCTGCCTGGGATTTGCCACTGGAACAAGTATTTCCTTGGGTTCGTCTGGCAGGTCTCCGCGGAGCACAATTGTATTTGCATCGGCCCTGCTCAGGACATGATCGATTTCCGTCCCAAGCACGATGGATCGGACCGAACGTCGGTGTCGTGGGGTTCCACGCCAGCCCAGAACGAGTGTCGTAATCTTCCTCTCGCTGATGGTTTCCACGATTGACTGACCCGGGCTCCTGCTCAAGCGTACAAGTCCTGAGGCTTGCATGCCCATGCCCCTGGCCTGTTCAAGCGCCTTGTCGACCACCCGTCGGCCCTCGATTGCGAAGGGTTCGGCCGAGGCATAGGGAAGTTGTTCCGGAATTCCTACGACATGAAGCACTGTCAATTGCGTCTCATCCACCTCCGCGATTCGGGAAGCCAGTTTCATCAGGGGGCCGGTTGTAGCCGGGTTCGCCACCGGGATGAGGAGTTGTTGGGCCGCGGAGGTCATTGGAAGGCTCTGGTCGAAGAGCACGGCTGATGCGCGATGCTCGTGCTCCTGCCTCCTGGAGTACAGGTAGTAGATGAGAAGGCCCAACCCCGCCCAGCCCCCGGTAATAGCCATGGAGAGTGGTTCGTGCCAGAACAGGAACCCCGCGATGCACAGCTGGCCGACCGCAGCGACGATCGGGACAATCGGAAATCCGGGGACGATGTATCCGTACTGGAGTTTGTCTCCGTACTTTCTTCGAATCGTGATTGAGGCGATGTTCACTGCTGCGAATACCAGCAGGAACATGACGCATGTGGCAGCGGCCACCTTCTCGACCGGAAGCAGGACCGCAACAAGAATTATCAGAACGCCACTGGCAAACAGTGCGAACACAGGAGTCCGTGTCTTGGGAGATATGGAGGCCATAGCCTCTGGCAGGTAATGATCACGGCCCATCGCGAAACTCACGCGGGTCGAACTGAAGGTGGTTGCATTCAACGCACTCATCGTTGAAAGGACGGCCCCGATCACGAGAAGAATCGCGCCCATTCCCCATGGCATGAAGGCATTTGCCGCAACAGCGACGCCTGTTTCACCAAGTCCAGCAAGGTACCGCCAGGTATCCGTTGAACTCCACTCGACATTCTGTTCAAGGACCCCCTGTGGAATCGTAAGTGCCCCGAGGGAAACGATCGCGACGAGTATGTAGATCGGGATGACGATCAACAGGGAGAGGAAGACCGCTCGTGGGATGTTTTCCCTCGGGTTTTCAACCTCTTCCCCCGCCTGCACGATGATCTCGTAGCCCTCGAAGGCGATGAAGGTGAGGCCCATTGCAATAAGGACACCCCCGAATCCCTCTGGCATGAATGGGATGAAGCGAGCCCCCACGCTCGGGTCGCTCCCGGTCTCCTGCACGCCTCCCTGCAGCATCGCGACGAGCCCGGAGATGATGAAGATCGCGATGACAATGACCTTGGCGACGGTAATGATGTTTCCCGCCTTGCCTGTTTCACTTGATCCCCGGTAGTTGATGTACAGGAACACCACGCAGATGAAGACGGTCAGGCCCTTTGCAAATGGCCAGGCTGGGAGGCCCAGGAGTGTTCCCATTTCACCGGCGTGTGCTCCCGTAGGCGGCTCACCCAGTCCAAAGATGACCTGGGCACCCCAGATGATGTAGGCGCCGAAGATGACCGCATACAACGATCCAGCAACGGCGTGAGCAAGCCAGTCAAGCCAGCCAGCGAGGAAGGCACATGGCCCGGGCAGCCCAAATCGTGCCCAGAGATAGCCGCCACCTGCCGCTGGAATGGCGCTGCCGACCTCGGCATACACCATTGCTGTGCAGAATGTCAGGAGGCCGTTGAGGCAGAAGGCGAGAATGAGTGCGGGACCCGCCTTGCCTGCAGCGATGCCTGTCAGCGCGAAGATCCCGGCGCCGATCATGGCGCCGACGCCGACCATCGTGATATCGAACAACTTCATATCCCTCGCCAGCTCGGTAACGGCTGGGGGACCGGTGCCTTGCGGGGCGTGTGAAGCGCTCTTGGGCATTGCTTCGCATGGTACTGCCCCTGCGTCCCTGCAGCGTGGTGCATCCGGTATCATTGACCCCCGATTTCCTCTTATGCCCAGTCCAACCACAGAACCCACGACCCGGATGGAAAAAGTCGATCGCTGCAGCGATCTGGACCACCGCCCCCGCGTGCTCCTGGGAAAGATGGGACTCGACGGGCATGACCGAGGGGTCAAGCTCATTGCCCGGGCGATGAGGGACAGTGGAATCCATGTGATCTACTCCGGGCTCTGGCAGACACCCCGCAGCCTCGCCATTAGTGCACGGGATGAGGATGTTGATTGCATTGCCGCCTCGATGATGAGCAACTCCCACCTGGTCCTGGTACCGAAACTGATGGAGGAGTGTGCCTCGGTGGGGCGTCCCGATACGCAGGTCCACGTGGGTGGAATCATCCCCCAGGAGGATGTGAAGGCCATGCGCAATTGTGGCGTAAAGGAGGTCTTCCATACAGGGACAAGTATGCAGGACATTGTCAATTGCGTGCGGGCGAGCACGATGCCGTATGAGCCACTGGACACGGACCACCCATCTGCTGTTCTCGCTCGACACATCAGTGAACTTGAACTGGGCCGGCCGCCGGCTGATGCCCCCCGATCTCGACCAAGTCGGATCATTGGCCTCACCGGTTCGCCCGGCGCTGGCAAGTCGACTCTCGTAGCCTGTATGGCTGCAGAACTTGTCAAGCGAGGTCGCCGGCTTGCCGTAGTTGCCTTCGACCCGATGAGTCCCATCACCAGCGGTGCGCTGCTTGGAGACCGGCTTCGGGTTGACTTCAATACCGTGGACGAAAATGTCTTCTACAGGAGCCTCGCTGTCGTGGGAGAAGACTACAAGACACTTCCGGGGATACTTGAGCTCATCGGTGGCGCCGGTTTTGATGACGTAATCGTTGAAACTGTTGGAGCAGGACAGAGTGATGTGGCCATCAGGGAGCATGTGGACACCACTGCCGTGGTGGTCGTGCCCGGCATGGGAGACGCTGTCCAGATGGACAAGGCTGGTATCCTGGAAATCGCGGATGTCTTCATCGTGAACAAGGCTGACTATGATGGAGAGGCGGAACTGGTACGCACACTTGTGGATGTCTGTGCCGGCCGGGACATCCTAGAAACGATTGCAACCGGCGGAAAGGGCATCGTTGAGCTCGTTGATCGACTCTTCGATTGAAACCGATGTCCTCGAGACAAGTGCATCCCGTCACGCTGCTGAACGAGATCCTCTCTCGGGCCATTGTCGATGTACTCGGCAAGGAATACGAGGGAGCGGATCCGGTGATTCGACCCGCAAAGAGCCCGGAGTTCGGTGACTTCCAGGTCAATGCTGCCATGGCACTTGGAAAGAGGATCGGCACACCTCCGCGTGACCTCGCCGAGAAGCTTGTCGAGGCTGCCGACCTTCAGGCCATTGCCGAAAATGTGGATGTCGCCGGCCCGGGATTCATCAACATCCGCCTCAAGGAAGAAGTACTGGCCGATGCGCTTGGGGGAATGTCCGGTGCTGACCTCGGTGTTACCCCTGTTGATGATCCCCACCCGGTCGTGGTCGATCTCTGTGGGGTGAATGTCGCGAAACAGATGCACGTCGGGCACCTTCGATCAACAATCATCGGTGACTCGCTTGCCCGGATTCTCGAGCGGCAGGGAAGGAGTGTTCTACGGGAGAATCACCTCGGGGACTGGGGGCTTCCAATCGCGATGGTGTTGCGGACCCTGAGAGATGAAGGTGTTGATCTCGAGAATATCAACCTGAATCAACTTGATGAAGCCTACCGAGCCGCGCAGGCTGGATCCAGTGGGGATGAGCGGGGGATCGCCGTCGTAGAGGAACGGCGTATCGGACCACATCGCGTTGCAGAACTTGAAGAACAGAATGCCGGCGCTGAGACGAAGCGAACAGCTGCTGCAGAAACACTGGTCCTGC
>Ga0315339_1000519_pt1 | contig 46848 bp, 37 predicted proteins | sample ASW17metaG_FD_204514 | JGI IMG/M metagenome (GOLD analysis project Ga0315339, IMG submission 204514) | Ammonia-oxidizing marine archaeal communities from Pacific Ocean, United States - ASW #17 | ecosystem: Environmental > Aquatic > Marine > Oceanic | place: USA: California | collected 2016-12-05 | reverse complement strand
AGGGTATGCCAAAACGATTGACGCGAGAATAAGTCACTATGGTCTCCCAGAAAGTGCGGTAACTGAAGAACTTGTAACGATTGATTTTGAAACGGGTCGAAAAGCCCGTACAGACGAAGCAGCATTACAAAAGAAATATAGGCCCCATCGCCTACCGGTAAAACGCATGAAAAAGTTTCATACTAAAAGTGGGTCCGGCGAATGCTACCCGCTGAAAATGCTAGATACACTGAAGGATGAATTAAATAGCATAAACGAAGGTTTTTAGGAGCGCCGTACTGACACCGTATCTGAGGCTGGTATCCTGAGACTCTTGGCAAAGCGCCGGACGTAACCGAGGAATAGGCCTGGAGGCCTAAGATTGAAACGATGAATCCCGGAAAGCTTGTAGCAGTCGTCGAAGATGAGATTGCGATCCGTGACAACTATTTAGCGGCCCTCAAAAGACAAGGGTATCGCGTGGCTGGTTACTCAACGCGCAAGGACGCGCTCTCCGCATTCGAGGATCGCCTCCCGGACCTCGTCATCATTGACATCAATCTTCGCGGCGAAGTGGAAGGGGGATTCGAATTGTGCCGGGAGTTGCGAGCACGGGCTGCTCAACTGCCAATTATCTTCCTCACCGCACGTGAAAGTGAGCTGGATGCCGTATCGGGCTTGAGACTAGGAGCGGATGACTACCTCAGCAAGCGCATCAGTCTCGAGCATCTTCTGGCCAGGGTCGCAGCACTGTTGAGACGGGTGGACGCTCTCACCTCTGCGGAGATCGATGCCCAGCTACTGGAACAAGGCCCATTGCAGCTGGATCTCGACCGTGTGACCGCTTCCTGGAAAAGCAACGTCGTGCCCCTAACGCTGACTGAGTTCTGGGTCGTGCATGCACTAGCCAAGCATCCCGGATACGTTCGGACTCGCGCAAATCTGATGGCGGCCGCCAACGTTGTATTAGATGACGGCAGCGTAACCTCACAGATAAAGCGCATTAGAGAGAAGTTCTCCGCGGTCGACGAGCGATTCTCTGCAATTGAAGCAGTTTATGGCATGGGCTACCGCTGGGTCAGCGACCGAGAGACATCGCCGAGTTAAGCGTGTCTTTGCGAATCCAATTGCTTGGTCTCGGTCTATTGACGTTGGCCTTGCCCTGGGCTGGCTACCAATACGTCCAGGAACTCGAAGGTGCTCTGCGATCTGGTCTCGAGCAGTCCCTGCTTGCTAGCGCGGACACTATGGCGGCGGCTCTCGGCGATCAAGAATTAGGCATATCGGACGCCAACCCCTCCGCAGCGGCGGAATATACGATCTACGCCCATCCTCTGAGCGGCCAGCCGTTGCTGGACGGTTTTCGTGATGACTGGGATACGCCGGAGGCTGGAAGCGTACCGGTCGGAAGCGGAGGGCGTCTCTGGGTAGGCCGTCAGGATCGCATGCTATACCTCTTCCTCAGCTTTTCTGATAGCTCGATCGTCTATCAGAGTGGACCCGGGGAAACACCATATGGGGACCGCGTGCTCTTAATTACCGGGGCTGATACACCACGTTGGCTGATGTTTCAAACGGGAGCGCCGGGTGCCCTCAGGGGCCAACAGACCATGGCCCCGCAATTCGCACCTATGGGCGATTTCGAGACCCGAGTACTTGGATTCTGGCGCGAGACTCAGAGCGGATTCGCCTTAGAGGCACGGTTACCACTCGAACTCGCAGGCCAACACCTTGGCGTCTCCGTAGTAAACGTCAACCCGCTCAGCGCCGCTAGCCCTCCCTATCGCGTCACCATGGAAAGCTCTGGGGCTGACGGCTATGAACCGGGGCTATTAGTGTATCGCCCAACCAGCCTGAACGCAGTTGCGAGGCGATTCGAGCAACCGGGGAGACGCTTGCGGATCGTGAATATCGACGGCTGGGTGCTGTTCGACGACGGTGCGATCGATCCCCTCCCCACAAACTTTGACAATGTGACACTGAGCTTGGCGGAGCGATTCTATCGCCTCATTCTCCGGCGAAATGACCCACCTTATGAGAATGTCGAAGGGCCACCGGGTCGATTGGCCGATTCCGAATTGCGCACCGCGCTGAACGGCAATTCCGTCACAGCCTGGTATGCACGCGACCCCGATGCAAGCGCCATTGTGGCGGCATCGGTGCCCATCTCCCGTGGCGCGACTCAGTTGGGGGCGGTTATTCTTGAGCAGAGCAGCGACTCCATTCTGACCTTAACGAACGGAGCGCTCGTCCGTCTGATGAGCACAACTCTCTTAGCAACCGCACTAGTAGCTCTAGGGCTCCTCAGCTACGCGACGCTGCTGTCATTTAGAGTCCGGCGGCTAGCCCGGGCCGCTGACGGTGCGCTTGGTCCCAAGGGGGAGATTCGTCCCACGCTCCCGGGTCGAAAAGCGAAAGACGAGATCGGTGATCTCGCCCGTAGCTTCACGCGTCTCCTGAATAGGCTCAGTGAGTACACGGACTACCTGAACACACTCAAGGGCAAACTTGCACATGAACTAAGGACACCGCTAGCGGTCGTTACTACCTCGCTTGACAACTTGGAACGAGAACCCCACGGATCCAACCTCTCTCCCTACATGGCCAGACTGCGAGAAGGCGTGGGACGACTCGATTCCATACTGAATGCGATGAGTGAAGCGACCATCATCGAGCAAGCTATCTCCAACACCGAACCGGAGGCCTTCGACACTCACGCAGTCCTTGAGGATTGCGTCGCCGCCTATCGAGACGTTTATCGAGATCGTGTTTTCAAGTATGAGAATCGAGCACCACAGACGAATATCTTAGGATCCGCGGAACTCATTGCCCAGATGATGGACAAGCTCATCGATAACGCCGTGAGCTTCAGCCCGATGGGTAGTACGATCGAAGTTCGTCTCAGCGACACCCGCCGAAAGCTCTCGATAGCGGTGATCAACCGCGGCCCCCGACTTCCGAAAGCTATGCAAGATCAACTTTTCGATTCGCTAGTCTCTCTGCGTGAGGAGGGAGATGATCGTCGCCACCTGGGCCTCGGCCTTTATATCGTTTCGCTGATCGCCAATTTCCATGGCGGCAAGGCACGCGGAAGTGACCTCCCGGACGGCACCGGTGTCATCTTCGAAATCCTTATACCGGTCGCCCGGAGCAACTAGGACGGTGCGATCCTCGTACCGCAGGCCACACCCGTGCCGCCGAGACCACAGTAACCGTTAGGATTCTTGGCGAGATATTGTTGGTGGTAGTCCTCCGCGTAGAAAAACTCACCAGCCAGCCTGATCTCAGTCGTGATATTGCCGTAACCGGCGTTGTTAAGTAACGGTTGATATCTACGCCGACTTTCCAGAGCAGTCTCAAGGTGACCTTCGTCGAACGTGTAGATTCCGGAACGGTATTGTGTTCCAACATCCGCGCCCTGACGCATCCCTTGCGTCGGATCGTGAGACTCCCAGAAGAGTCTTAACAAACGATCGTATTCGACCTGCTCGGGATGGAATACCACGAGTACCGCCTCCGCATGCCCGGTCAGTCCACTGCATACTTCTTCGTATGTTGGATTAGCGGAGGCACCTGCAGAATAACCCACGGCGGTTGAATAAACGCCGTCGAACTCCCAGAACAAGCGCTCCGCGCCCCAGAAACACCCCATGGCGAAAAGTACTCTTTCGGTTTCATCTGGGAAGGGTGGCTTGATTCGCTGTCCGTTGACAAAGTGCTGAGCTTGACTGTCCAGCGCATTGGAGCGGCTAGGGGAAGAGCTGTTCGTCCCATTAGCCACTGGCGGCATCCATTGTTATTCCCGGAGCTGGTAGGCTACTCGTGCCAACGAGATACTGATCAATCGCCCTCGCTGCTCCTCGCCCCTCGTTAATTGCCCATACAACCAGGGACTGGCCTCTGCGACAGTCACCCGCCGCAAAAACTCCAGATACACCCGTCTTAAAATCGCCGTGTTCGGCCTGATAATTCGACCGTGGATCCAGCGCTACGCCAAGGGCCTCCGCCAGGTAGGCCTCTGGACCCAGAAACCCCATCGCAAGAAGGATGAGATCGGCCTCCCAAGTCTGCTCTGTGCCCTCAACCTCGGCCATTTCAGAGATGCCGGCGTTGCGCTTCCACTCTACGCCGACGGCATGCAAAGCCGCAACATTACCTTCATCATCCGCAGATAGCGTTTTTGACAAAATACCGAAACTCCTGGGATCTGTACCAAACCGCGCAATCGTCTCTTCGTGCGCGTACTCAGTCCGGAAAATCACGGGCCAATCGGGCCAAGGATTGTCCGATGCCCTCTCAGCGGGAGGCTGACCCAGCAGCTCCAGATTGACCAGGCTCCGGCACCCATGCCGTAACGCGGTACCGATGCAGTCAGCACCTGTGTCGCCGCCGCCAATCACTATGACATCTCGATCCTTCGCATTGATAAAGCGCCCGTCTTCAAGATCACTTGCCAGGAGACTCTTAGTGTTTAAAGTCAGGAACTCCATCGCGAAATGGACGCCGGAGAGGTCTCTACCCGAAATCGGCAGGTCCCGAGGATTTGTCGCTCCAGTTGCCAAAAGAATCGCATCGAACTTGCCCTTGAGTTCCTCCGGATCGATGTTCCTACCCACGTCCGCACCGGTACGAAAGCTAATACCAGCCTCCCGCATCAAATCAACGCGTCGATCGACCAACGCCTTGTCGAGTTTCATGTTCGGAATACCGTACATGAGTAGCCCACCGATGCGATCTTCGCGCTCATAGACGGTAACTTCGTGGCCCGCCTTGTTTAACTGATCGGCCGCGGTGAGACCTGCAGGCCCTGAACCGACCACCGCGACACTTTTATCCGATCTGGTTTTGGGACGCTCGTGTCGCACCCAACCCTCAGCGAACCCACGATCAATGATCGCGTTCTCGATGTTCTTGATGGTCACCGGCGGATCGGTAATACCCAACACACAGGCCCCTTCGCAGGGCGCGGGACACGTACGTCCAGTGAACTCCGGAAAATTATTGGTCTTGTGCAGTCTGTCGAGGGCTTCCTGCCAACGGCCCTGATAGACGAGCTCGTTCCACTCCGGAATAAGGTTGTCTATGGGACAACCGGTACCGGACTGGCAAAAGGGAACGCCGCAGTCCATGCAACGAGCGCCCTGACGCTTGAGCTGCCCCTCGGCTGGTTTGGTGAAGATCTCGTCGAAGTCACCCACACGTTCGATCGGATCCCGATACGGAACGGCCTTTCTGGGGTACTCCATGAAGCCTGAATGCTTCCCCACTTCGGCTACCCCTCTATCGCCACGTGCTGACCGGAGTCATCTTCGTGGATAGCTGATTCCATTTCCTCGTCGTGTTTCTTTCGCTCGACAAGAACGCGCTTGTAATCGGTCGGCATGACTTTTACGAACTGCTCCAGCACATCAGGCCATCCGTCAAGTATCCGCGCGGCGACACTCGAGCCCGTGTACTGTTTGTGGAGTTCAATAAGTTCCCTCAGTTCGACAATGTCCTCGTCGGCTTCGACGCTCTCTAGGTCGACCGTTCCCTTATTGCATCGGGGACTAAATATTTTCTCAGGGTCCCAGACGTACGCGACGCCCCCCGACATCCCTGCGGCGAAGTTCAACCCCGTCGGTCCCAGAATCACCGCACGACCGCCTGTCATGTACTCGCAAGCGTGATCTCCGACACCCTCGACGACAGCCCTCGCGCCGCTGTTGCGAACACAGAACCGCTCCGCCGCTCGACCCCGAAAGAAGGCCCTTCCACCGGTGGCACCATAGAGTGCAACGTTACCGATTATGACGTTTTCCTCTGCGATAAACGTACTCTCATGCGGCGGGTATATGATCACGCGTCCACCCGAGAGGCCCTTACCGACGTAGTCGTTACTGTCACCCTCCAACTCCAGTGTGATCCCTCTCGCCAAAAACGCCCCGAAGCTCTGCCCCGCCGATCCCAGAAACTTGAAATGTATCGTGTCGATCGGTAGCGCACGTTCACCCCAGACCTTAACCACTTCGTGGCTAAGCATCGTACCCACAGTGCGATTGGTATTACCTATAGGGAATTCCAGGTTGATTTTCTTCCCGTGGTGAATCGCATCGAGAGAAAGCTCTATCAGCCTTCGATCGAGGGCCTGGTCGAGGCCGTGATCCTGCTCCCTCGTGCAACGGACTTCGACGTCCTCGTGGGGCTTCACCGCGGGTGTGAGAACGGGGGTGAGATCCAGTCCCTCAGCCTTCCAGTGATTTATAGCATCTCGAGTCTCGAGGATGTCCGCTCGCCCGATCATATCGTCCATTCGGCGAAAACCGAGCTGAGCCATTAGCTTACGTGCTTCCTCTGCCACCATGAACAGATAGTTGACGACATGGTCCGGCGTGCCGGCGAATTTCTTACGCAGGACCGGATCCTGGGTCGCGATACCTACCGGGCATGTATTCAGATGGCACTTACGCATCATTATGCAGCCCAACGCGATCAAGGGTCCGGTTGAAAACCCCATCTCCTCGGCACCAAGCAAAGCGGCAATCACGACATCTCGGCCCGTCTTCAACCCGCCGTCCGTCTGCAGCACAACGCGACTTCTAAGATCATTTAAAACCAGAGTCTGATGAGTCTCCGCAATCCCAAGCTCCCAAGGTAGCCCGGCATGCTTGATGCTGGTCAACGGCGAGGCTCCCGTGCCACCGCCATCACCCGAAATCAGAATATGATCCGCGTGAGCTTTCGCCACGCCCGCCGCGATCGTGCCTACGCCGACTTCCGAAACCAACTTCACACTTATCCGTGCAGTGGGGTTGGAGTTTTTCAAGTCGTGTATGAGCTGCGCAAGATCCTCGATCGAGTAGATGTCGTGATGGGGCGGTGGGCTAATCAAGCCCACGCCAGGAGTCGAATACCGTATGCGCGCGATGATCTCATCGACTTTGCGGCCCGGCAGCTCACCACCTTCTCCGGGTTTTGCCCCCTGGGCCATCTTTATCTGTAATTCGTCGGCGTTCGCCAGGTACCAAATCGTGACGCCGAACCGCCCGGAGGCCACTTGCTTAATCGACGAGCGCCTGGAGTCTCCAGACGGCAATGTTTTGAATCGCTCAGAATCCTCGCCGCCTTCGCCCGTATTGCTCCTGCCCCCTGCTCGATTAAGAGCAACGGCGAGCGCTTCATGCGCTTCCGCCGAAATGGAGCCGAAGCTCATCGCACCCGTGCAGAAACGTTTCATGATCTCACTTGCCGGGTCGACCTCTTCCAGCGGCACGGCTTCCTCGATACCGGTCTTCAAGCGCAACAACCCGCGCAGTACGCAGTTTGCTTGGGCTTCTTCGTTAGCCTGCTCGGCGAATCGCTCATATGAACTTTGGTCACCGGAACGCGCTGCTGCCTGCAGCGAGGAGATGACGACGGGATCCCAGCCATGGCGCTCACCCGCACTGCGCCAATGAAACTCGCCGGGATTCGGTAGCGCTGCTAGATGGGTCTGCCCCCTTTCTGGGTACCCCAGCGCATGTCTCCTAAGCGCCTCTTGCTCGAGCACGTCAAGTCCGACGCCTTGCAGCCTGCTTGCAGTCCCTACGAAGCAGCGTTCAATCACCTCATCGGCAAGACCCACAGCCTCAAAAATCTGCGCGCCCTTGTACGACTGGAGAGTCGAAATCCCCATTTTCGCCATCACCTTCAAGATGCCCTTGGCTACGCCTTTCCTGTAAGCGGACACGACCGCGCGCTCGCTAGTGTGTACGGTTTCATCGAGGAGACCATCCAGTCTGGCCTGCCATAGGGACTCAAAGGCCAGATACGGATTAATCGCGTCCGCACCGTAGCCAACCAAAAGGCAATGATGGTGAACCTCGCGTGCCTCTCCGGTCTCGACTACAAGACCGATACGAGTTCTTTTTGTTTGTCTAACAAGGTGATGATGGACAGCCCCACAGACCGCGAGAGCGCTGATGGGCACACGGTTCTCATCGATCTTCCGGTCCGAAAGGACAACAATGCTGTAGCCCTGATCTATTGCTTCTTCAGCTTCCTGACAAACTCGATCTAGAGCTCGGGCCATCTCTCCGGGATTGGCCCAGCGATCGAACGTAGTGTCAATGGTTCGCGATCGCCACCCGCGGTGGTCCATGTGCTTAACCGCCGCCAGCTCTTCGTTCGTGAGAATGGGATGCCGGATCCGAAGCCTATGGGCGTGCTTTTTCGTGATATCGAGCAAATTCGGCTCCGGGCCGATATAGCACTCCAACGACATGATGATCTCTTCACGGATCGAATCAATTGGGGGGTTGGTGACTTGCGCGAAAAGCTGTTTGAAATAGTCATACAGCATTCGCGGCTGGTCGCTAAGACACGCGAGGGCGGAGTCATTGCCCATTGAACCAACGGGATCCCGTAACTGATCAATCAGCGGTTGCAGCATGAACTGCATCGTTTCGACCGTGTAGCCGAACGCCTGCATACGGCGCAGTAACGTCTGCGGATCCAGGCCGATCGCTCGAGGCTCAGGTAGAAGCTCCCTCAGCATGAGCCTCTCACTGTCGAGCCAGTCTCCGTAAGGTTCTCGATTCGCGAATTCCTGCTTCAGCTCCTCATCCGGCACCAGCCTCCCTGCGACAAAGTCGACCAGGAACATACGACCCGGCTCCAGGCGTCCCTTGGCCTTCACCATCGCTGGCTCCACAGGTAACACACCGACTTCACTGGCCATGATGACGCGGTCATCGTGAGTGAGGTAATAACGACTCGGTCGCAAGCCGTTTCGATCCAACACCGCCCCGATGTAGTGCCCGTCCGTGAATGCGATAGAGGCGGGGCCGTCCCACGGCTCCATCACGCATGAATGGAACTCGTAGAAGGCCCGTTTGTCCTTTGGCATCAGTTCGTTTTTCTGCCACGCCTCCGGAATCATCATCATGACCGACTCCTGGAGCGTCCGACCGGTCATAAGGAGAAATTCTAGTGCGTTGTCGAACACACCAGAGTCGGAGCAGTCGGGCTCGACGACCGGGAAAAGCCCCTCGATTGATTCCCCGAAAAGATCGCTCTGCACAACACCCTGGCGCGCTGTCATCCAATTGACGTTACCGCGCAACGTGTTGATCTCGCCATTATGGGACATGAAGCGATTAGGCTGTGCCCGGTCCCAGCTCGGGAACGTGTTGGTCGAGAACCGTGAGTGGACCATGGCCAGATGCGTCTCGTAATCTCCATCCTTTAGATCAGGGAAATACGTCATCAACTGGCTCGGCGTCAACATACCTTTATAGATGAGTACCTTGGTCGACAGACTGCACACATAGAAGGCCTTCGCCTGAGTCATCTCGGGGTCTGAGCGCAATAGGTGGCTCGCCCTCTTGCGAATCAAATAGAGTCGGCGCTCGAAAGCGTCGCCCTCGAAACCGTCTCCCGCCGCGACGATAATCTGTTCGATCCGCGGGGCCGCCGCTAAGGCACCCGGACCCAGGTCAGCCTCGTCGGGCCGAGTGGGGACCACACGCCAACCGACCAGGATCTGACCCTCTTCACTACAGATCTCCTCAACGGCCCGTTTGCATTTCTCGCGCTCCAGATCGACCGTTGGGAGAAAAACAACCCCCGCCGCGAATCTGCCAGGCTCCGGGAGCTCGGTGCCTAAATCATTCTGTGCAATTCGAGTGAGGAAAACGTGGGGCAGGGCCGTCAGGATGCCAGCGCCATCGCCAGAATTCGGATCCGCTCCGCGGGCGCCTCTGTGGTCCATTTGGCACAGGAGATGCTCCGCGTCACGAATGATTTGGTGGCTGGCTTCGCCCTTCACATGGGCGACGAATCCAACGCCACAGCTATCATGCTCCCGCTCAGGGGAGTACAACCCATGTGCCGGAGGAAATGCAGCCCCCGGCTTGATGTCGTGACTCAGAGTCATGCCATACCTTGGCGGAGCCGGCGGTCCGCGATGTGCAGGGCTTCTTGGCGGCCCGGCGCCGGTGATTCTGGCCAGGCCCTGAGTTCTTCGGGCGACCTCGTACTGCTGGAAGCGTACGACCGCTGTTAGGGTCTCGATGGGCCAGTGCCGGCGCCGATTATAACACCGCCGGATATCGGGCTATGGCGCCGACAAAACACTGGGAGCCACAACGATCTATAATGCTGTTATTTTTCAGTTAGTTACTGGATGTTAACCCTGACGGCCAGCCGCTCCTGACCGCGTGACGCCCCGATAACGCTCCTACCGAAGAAACCAGGATAAAATCCGCGCTGGCAGGCGCGAGTCTTTCGATGGGAGTGCGCTGTATGACGCTAGTCACAGGCAAGGAGGAAGGCTGTGCGTAATCAACCTGCGAGGCCCGTCGCAATCGTCGGAAGCCTGAGAATTCCCTTCGCTCGGGCGCACACGGCTTATCGAAACTGCTCAAACCAACAGATGATGAGCAGAGTACTCGCTTCTCTTGTTGAGAAGTTCGAGCTCAAGGGTGAACGTCTTGGCGATGTTTCACTCGGGGCCGTTATAAAGCACTCCCAGGACTGGAATCTTGCACGAGAGTCAACGCTCTCGTCCGGACTAGCGCCCGAAACACCTGCCTTCGACGTTCAGCGTGCCTGCGGGACGAGTCTGTCAGCCACAGTCCTCATCGGCGCGAAGATTTCAACAGGAATGATCGAAGCAGGCATCGCGGGGGGCACGGACACGATCAGCAATGTGCCCATCGTCTACCCTGATGCCTATCGTACGATTCTCCTAGAGAGCGCTCGCGGACGAACTCTGGGCCAGAAGCTCAAACCCTGGTTAGCGTTGCGGCCACGTCATTTCAAGCCCGAATTTCCCGGCGTAATCGAGCCACGGACCCAGCTTTCCATGGGCGAGAGCATGGAACTGACTGCCAGGGAGTGGCAACTGAGCCGAGAGGATCAGGACGCTTTCGCCCTCGCGAGCCACCGCAAAGCGGCAAAGGCCCAAGAGGACGGTTTCTACAACGATCTCATTGTCGAATTCCAGGGACTCAAGCGGGACAACAATGTGCGCCCGGATACCAACATGGAGCAGCTGGCAAAACTGAAATCCGTTTTCGATCGCAGCAAAAAGGGCACCATGACGGCAGGAAATAGCACGCCTCTAACCGATGGCGCTTCCGCAGTGCTCCTAGCATCGGAAGACTGGGCGCGGGAACGGGGCCTCCCCGTACTCGCCTACCTAACCTACTCTCGGGTCGCAGCCGTGGACTTCGTTAACCGGGAGGGACTACTCATGGCCCCCGCCTACGCGGTCTCGGAGATGCTGGAGGATGCGGCATTGTCGCTGCAGGATTTTGACTTCTTTGAGATTCACGAAGCCTTCGCGGCGCAGACGCTAGCAACCCTGAAAGCGTGGGAATCCGAAGCCTTTTGCGCCAAGCGCTTGGGTAGATCTACCCCTTTGGGCTCCGTCGATCGGCAAAAGCTGAACGTTAAAGGCGGTAGTGTTGCGATTGGGCATCCCTTCGCCGCTACGGGAACGCGTATTCTCGGCTCGATGGCGAAACTGTTGCATGAAAAAGGTTCCGGCAGGGGTCTAGTCTCCGTTTGCACAGCGGGCGGCATGGGTGTCACCGCCATCCTGGAGGCGGGCTGATCCTTACGAGGGATATTCGACGGAGGGTTTCATGGCGTTCCTGACGACGCTGAACGGTATTATCTGGCACGACGCCGTTCTGATCATCCTGCTTGGTACAGGGGTAGTTTTCACGATCTGGAGCGGGTTCGGCCAGTACAGGGCGCTGACTCACGGCGTCCTGGTTCTCCGCGGCAGCTACGACGACCCCAACGACCCCGGAGTCATCAGTCATTTCCAGGCGCTCTCCGCAGCCCTTTCCGCCACAGTCGGCCTGGGCAATATAGGGGGTGTCGCGCTTGCGATCGCGCTCGGTGGCCCGGGCGCCATTTTCTGGATGTGGATCGTGGGCATCTTCGGGATGGCAATCAAGCTAACTGAAGTCAGCCTATCCATGCTCTACCGGAACACGGACGATCCCGACAATCCTCACGGCGGCCCCATGTGGGTCGTTAGCAAGGGCCTCACCCGATTGAATCCCAGCCTCGCGCCATTGGGCGGATTTATCGGCGGACTGTTCTGCATCACTCTACTGGTGTCGACGGTTACCGGCGGCAACATGTTCCAGGCTTGGAACGTGGGGGAGATCACCGAGGAGTATTTCGGCATACCCAGCATTGTGTCAGGCATGGTGTTAGCCGTGTTGGTCGGCATGGTAATCATCGGTGGCATCAAGCGTATCGGCGCCGTCGCCGGGCGGCTAGTACCGATCATGGTAACCATGTACCTCCTCGCCGGAACCTACGTGTTGATCATCAATGCAGGAGACATCCCGGCAATGTTCACCCTAATCGTGAGGTCGGCATTTCTTCCACAAGAGCTGACGGGCGCGTTTATCGGCGGCACGGCAGGCTACGCATTTCTGTTCGGAATGAAACGCGCCCTTTTCTCGAACGAAGCAGGACAGGGCTCTTCGCCGATCGCTCACTCCGCTGCCAAAACGAATGAGCCTGTGCGTGAAGCCGTAGTCGCTGGCCTGGAACCGTTTATCGATACCATCGTCGTGTGCACCTTCACTGCTCTCGTCATTCTTTCGACGGGAATCTGGAACCGCGCTCCGGAAGCCCAGTTCAATGTTGCTCCTGACGTCATCCCCACGGGTACGGCAATGTGGAGTCTAGAGACACTCCCTGCACCGGAGCGCGTCGACGATGTCTGGGGCGAAGGTGACGTCGTCTTTATGATCGTCAATGCCGACCCCAATCCACTATCAGCCAATGACGCTCATCGCCTCGAGGGCCGCGTGCTCAACCAGAACGGGGGGCTGGTCATAGACTGGGGCACGCTCACGAGCAACTCCCGTCCCCGCGTCGAGAACACCGGCGTGTACGCGACTTACGTCGGCGCAACGCTGACGGCAAAGGCGTTTGATTCGGTCACGCCCGGCCTCGGAAAATGGCTGGTCACGTTGGCCGTATGGTTATTCGCCCTCTCAACGATGATCTCGTGGAGCTACTATGGCGAGCAGGGTGTCGTGTTCCTATTTGGGGAACGGATGATCCTTGCATACAAGTTCATCTATTGCGCGCTGATCATCGTCGCCACCTGGGGTTTTATCGAATCAGATGCCGATCTAGACAATCTGACAGGTTTCGGTACAGGCGTAATGTTATGGGCAAACGTTCCGATCATGTGGGTGTTCGGACGCCAGGCTATGCGCGCCTATCACGATTACATTGACCGACTAAAGACGGGCAAGATGGGGCCTGATCACCCGCCGCCCACGCTGGAGGATCTCCTCAGCAGACGGGATGTTCGCTGACGGACGCGATTTTTCGTCGAGGTCACACCCCAGTTAGCCCTACCTGCACGCACGTAATAAACGGTCGAGGCACCCGGCCGTCTGTCCCAGATACCCCTGACCGAACAAGTTGAAATGGTTCAGCAGATGGTAGAGGTTGTAGAGATCGACGCGCGCCTCCCATCCTGTCTCCAACGGCCATTCGGATTGGTAAGCTGAGTAGAAGGCCTCACCGAAACCTCCGAAGAGCCGGCTCATGGCCAGGTCCGCTTCCCGGTCTCCGTAGTAGACCGCAGGATCATAGATATAAGGTGTTCCCACACCGTCACATCCCCAGTTACCGGACCACAAGTCGCCGTGAAGCAACGAGGCGAGGGGCGTGTAGTCTCCAAAAAACCGCTCGAGTCGCACGAGCAGGCGCTGCCCCCGATCAAGTTCCTTTTCGGGCAGACCTCGCTCCGAGGCCAGCTTGAGCTGGAAACCGAGCCGGTCAGTCCGGAGGAAGTCAAGCCAATCGGAGGTTAGTCTATTCTGTTGCTGTGTCGCCCCGACGGTGTTTTCCCGGTACCAGCCGAAGCGTTCGGATGTCACGCGATGCTGGCGTGCCAACGCAATCCCGAGCGAGCGCTCACCAGCCGCCGTCTTGCCCCGAAGGTCGACCCAACTCAACGCCAAATAGGCCGCCCCTCCGGCGCGCCCGACGTCGACCGTATCGGGAACATTGACTGCGGTCGCGGCCCGGAGCTCAGCAAGCCCGTCCGCTTCTGCTTCGAACATCGAGAGTGCGCTCGGGTCGTTGACCTTTAAGAACAGTGGGGCACGATCAGTCGGCAAGTAGTACGCCTGATTGATGCTGCCACCGGCAACGACCTTCGCATCATCTGCAGCGCAGCGTATGCCGAGGCGCCTCTTCAGCTCGACCGCAAATTGCTGGAGATCCAAAGCGATCTAAGCAACTACCTTTTGGAGGACGAGATGAATCCGCAGCCGATCGTGTAGAGGCGAGGTGCGGGGGAAATGCGTGAGCAGATACTCCATTTGATCTGCAAGCACTCGACGACCCTTCAGATAGATGTACTCGGCGTATGTCGGGGTGAATGGCACGGCCACCAGCTGCACTCCAACCTGTTCTGGAGTGCGCCCCCCTTTATGGTTATTGCATCGCCGACACGCGGTTACCACATTAGTCCATACGTCCCGCCCACCCTGGCTGATCGGAGTGATGTGGTCGCGAGTAAGTTCGGAAGTGCGAAACTGCTGAGCGCAGTACAAACATAAATTCGTGTCGCGTTTGAACAGCGTTCGGTTATTGAGTGGCGGGGTATACCGATCGCGGTTTCGCTCTATGGCTATGGTGTCACCATGAGTGGCGATGATGGAGCTCACCACAATGACGCTGCGCAAGCCCGTCTTAGCATTACGCCCCCCACGTATTCGATAGATCGGTGAACCGCAGACGTACGCTACCTGTTCGGTATGATACAACCGCACAGCGTCACGGTAATCGATCCATTCTAGAGGCATGCCCGCGACATCAGTTCGCAGTACCTCCTGAGTGACGGCGCCTTGCTCCATTTTACTCGCCGAGTTTGCCCTGAGCGCCACAAGTTTCACCGACGCCGCAACAAGATTCAATGGCTAGAGCGGCAGAATTCCAACTGCCTCGAGCCTTTCCAAGGCCCGGTGTCGACGAAATCTATCGGAGCTCTTGGAAATCGATACCACGGGCCTGGAAAGCGGCCGTGGCCAACCGGCCAGCGTTAACCGCCGCTGGCCAACCAGCGTAGAAGGTCACGTGAAGAATCACTTCGGAGATCTCCTGCGCGGTTACTCCGTTTTCATCAAGGGCACGATTGATGTGGGTACGGAGCTCGTTCGTCGCATAGAGCGCCTGGTTGACCGCGACCGTAACCAGGCTCCGGTCTCGCTTAGAGAGAAGCGGTCGTTCCCAGATATCACCGTAGAGGAGGCTGTTACGCAACTCACCGAGCCTCGGCACTGCCGCATATGCATCGCTGAGCGAAGTAGGAGTGGAGGCCAAGCTGTCCGGCGGAGCACCGGAGAGCTCACCAAGAGAAAGGCCGCGTTCCTCAAAGACCGAAGCCGCGATGGTGGAGGCCTTCACACCAGTGGGCCACCCTGTGTAAAACGTCACGTGCAAAATAATCTCGGAGATTTCCTCGGGCGTCAGCCCATTATCGAGACCTCGCGGGATATGGATCGTGAGCTCCTCGCGGGTGAGGGCTTGGAGTACGGCTATCGTGATCAGGCTGCGGTCACGCTTAGAAAGCTGAGGTCGTTCCCATATTTCACCGTAGACCAATGAGTTGCGCAGCTCCCCAAGATAGGGGGATCCCGCATAAAAATCGGGTGACGGCAGTGGGGGGACGTCTGTCTCCTGCGCCGTGGCGGTGGGGGACATGCTGGGGACCCACCCCGTCGTAAGCACTATTCCCAACGCTGCGAAGAAAAGGACGAAAGCTCTACACAATCTCTTCATATGTTCGCTCACTACCCGGCTACAGTTCCTTCCGAACGGCGTCCAAGCTCTCACGCGCGTCGCCGAACAACATCTGGGTGTTCTCCTTGAAGAACAGAGGATTCTGAACTCCTGCATAGCCCGTCGCCATGCTGCGCTTCAAGACGATGGTTACCTTTCCTTTCCACACTTCGAGTACCGGCATACCTGCTATGGGGCTATCCGGTTCCTCTTGAGCCGACGGATTCACGATGTCATTTGCACCAATAATTATAGAAACGTCGACGTTCGGAAAGTCCTCGTTGATCTCGTCCATCTCGTAGACGATGTCGTAGGGGACCCTCGCCTCGGCCAACAGAACATTCATATGGCCGGGCATCCGCCCGGCCACTGGATGAATACCAAAACGGACGTTAATACCCTTATCGCGAAGGACCTTAGTGATCTCGCAGACGATGTGCTGTGCTTGAGCAACGGCCATTCCGTACCCTGGCACTATCATGATCTCTTTGGAGCCGGAAAGGAGACTGGCAACCTCTCCAGCATCCACCGAGATGACTTCTCCCTGCTCGGATCCGCCCCCGGTGGCCGTGCCGCCAGCGGTGCCGAAGCCGCCAGCGATTACTGCCAGGAACTTGCGGTTCATGGCCCGGCACATGATATAGCTCAAGATGGCACCGCTGGAACCCACTAACGCTCCCGTCACGATCAGAAGGTCATTGCTGAGCATGAAGCCGGTCGCCGAAGCCGCCCATCCCGAGTAGCTGTTGAGCATGGAGACGACAACCGGCATATCCGCGCCGCCGATTGCCATGACCATATGGATACCGAACAGGAGCGCGACGGCTGTCATAATGAGTAAAGGCGTCAAACCCCCTCCCGCAGCCGATTCGTTTACGAACTGCCAACCGACCCAGATCGTGATTAGAAGCAAGCTCAGGTTTAACCAGTGGCGCGCTGGCAACGTTAGGGGCGTGCCACTTATCTTGCCGCTCAGCTTGCCGAACGCGATCACCGAGCCCGAGAACGTGACCGCGCCAATGAGTATCCCCAGGTATACCTCAATGTCGTGGATAGTCTGCTCGACGCCCTCAAAGTGCACTTCAGGGTCCATGAAATTCGCGAAGCCAACCAGCACAGCCGCGAGTCCCACCAGGCTGTGGAGCATGGCAACCAGCTCCGGCATCTGCGTCATCTGAACACGGCGCGCGAGAATCAAACCGATCGAGCCGCCGATCACAAGACCACCCAGCAAGAGCAGATAGTGTGCTGTCACGACGCCGAACACCGTGGCCAAGAGCGCAATGCTCATGCCGATGATGCCGTAGAGATTTCCGCGCCGGGCTGTCTCAGGATTACTCAATCCACCGAGCGCGAGAATGAAAAGAATCGTGGCTCCGATATAGGCAACTGTAACGAGTCCTGACATCTTGATGACCCCCTATTTGCGGAACATGTCGAGCATGCGACGCGTCACTGCGAAGCCACCGGCGATGTTGATACTTGTGATCAATATAGTTATTCCCGCGATCCACATGATCGTGCTTTCAGCGGAACTAATCTGCATCAGAGCACCGATGATGATGATGCTGGAAATGGCATTAGTTACGCTCATAAGCGGTGTGTGCAGCGCTGGCGTCACGTTCCAGATCACCATGTAGCCGATGAAACACGCCAACACGAAAACCGTGAAATGCGCCATGAACGACGGCGGCGCTACGGCGCCAAGCCCCAGTAGCGCTAGGGCACCCACACCGAACGTTAAAAGAGGCCCAAGAAACGACGGTCGCGAATCGGCCACGGGTTCCGGAGTCTTGGGGGCAGGCTCTGACGCGGTCGGAGGCGGTGTCGCAGACAGCTTGGGAGTTGGCGGCGGCCAAGTGATTTCCTCATCCTTCACGACGGTCGCACCGCGGATGACCTCATCTTCCATATCCACGGCGAGCTGGCCATCTTTCTCCGGACACATGTCCGTCAAGAGGTGCCTCAGGTTCGTTCCGTATAGTTGGCTAGACTGGGCAGCGAGGCGACTGGGCAGATCCGTATAGCCGATGATGGTGACACCCGCCTTCTCCACGACCCGATCTGCCTCAGTAAGCTCACAGTTGCCACCCTGCTCAGCCGCAAGATCGACGACGACGCTTCCGGCTCTCATGGACTCAACCATCTCCGACGTAATCAGCTTAGGTGCAGGCTTGCCGGGAATCAGAGCCGTCGTAATGATGATGTCCACCTCCTCGGCCTGCTCTGCGAATAGCGCCATTTCGGCCTTGATGAACTCCTCGCTCATAACCTTGGCGTAGCCGCCCTGTCCCGAGCCTTCTTCCTTGAAATCGAGAAGCAAGAACTCGCCGTCCATGCTTTCGACCTGCTCCTTAACTTCTGGGCGGGTGTCGAATGCCCGCACGATCGCCCCCATCGCTCTGGCTGCACCGATCGCAGCAAGCCCGGCGACCCCGGCTCCGATGACGAGTATTTTGGCTGGTGGAATCTTCCCCGCAGCTGTGATCTGCCCGGTAAAGAAACGCCCGAAGTGTTGGGCGGCTTCGATCACCGCGCGATAGCCTGCGATATTGGCCATGGAACTCAACGCATCCATCTTCTGCGCACGGGAAATACGCGGGAGGCTATCCATGGCAAGCGCCGTCACGCCTTTCGCAGCTAAATCATCGAGGAGTTGAGGATTCTGCGCTGGCCACAGGAAGGCAATCAAAACCTGGTCTGAGCGCAGGAGCTCAACCTCATCGCCTTCCGGTGCACGCACTTTGATAATGATGTCGCTCTGCTTCCAGAGCGCCTCTCGGTCGGTAACGACCTCGGCTCCCGCACCGCGGTAGGCCGAATCATCGAAACTCGCATCCAGGCCGGCTCCTGTTTCGACGGCTACCGAAAACCCGAGCTTTTGTATCTCTGACGCCACGTCCGGGGTCGCCGCAACACGCCTCTCCCCCTTCCGGATTTCCCTGGGTATTCCGATTCTCATACAGATTCTCCAGCCACCCTCGGTCGGCAGCGGTACCAGTCAAAAGATATCTTGGGCATCGAGATTTCGAAACACCGCGTTTCGCGATCGTATTTCCTCGATGCCTGGTGAACTCAGGCGGGGATTGTAAACAAATAGGCGGTGCTCAGGGCGGGGATTTTCTCTGTTAGGACCGGTTTACCATGATTCCGCGCCGGAGGGCACGGAGCCGGGGTTCGCAACTGAATCAGTTCGCTCGAATCAGCGGCCCATCCCTCTCGCAGCGCCCGGACCCATCCCTCTCGCAGCGCCCGGACGATCTGGCGCACGGTTAGAAGGTCGCGAGCGGGTATCTCGCAACGCGCGTACCTGATCGGGTGTCAGCGTTCGAAACCGCCGCTGCAACTCCTGGCGCCGGTCCGGCGGAAGGTTCTGATATCGCTGATATGAAGCCTGTACCCGCGCTCGGTCTTCCGGCGTCATGTCACGATACACCTGATACCGATCACGAATCCGGGCCCGCTGGTTCGCATCAAGCGACTGCCAGCGCTCGAAACGCGAGGATGCCTGATCTCGCTGCCGCACACCCATCTCTAGCCAACGCTCTGCGCCGGTAGCAATCTGCTCCTGGCGAGCCGGGCTTAGGTCTGCCCAGGTACTCTCGTGTTCTCCAAGAAGCTCAAGAAGCTCTTGTTGCTGGGTTGACAGATCTACCCAGCCGACGCCCAATCCCTGAGCCAAACCGAGGTTCGACGCGCTCAGCCCCGTTAGGAGCCATGCGACGAGCTTAAGTTTCCTTCTCATCGTCCTTTACCTCTTTGTCGTTGGTCTCTTTTTGCGGCGTCTGGGCGGTTCCCAAAATTGTTCCTAGCCCCAGATCTTCATTGTCCTCTTCATCGCCGTCCCATTCCGACACTGCCAACCATTCTTCATCGTTTTCCTGCCAACTGCCCAGATATGCCAAAAAATCCAGATCTAGCGTTTTCTCAGCAGCCATCGCGCCCGTAGCCAACAGACCAGCAATTGCCGCGGTCCCCAGCGCTCCTCGGGCCATCTGTGCAGGCCAACGCTTAACCAACGCCACCCTCCGCACTTTCAGGCGTCACGATCTCGGCCTGCTCATCCAACCAGGCGTAGAACTCGAGCTCTTGGAGCAACCCCAGATCACCATCTCCCAGAATTATCTCCAGATCGCTCAGGGCCGCCACATCGAATGCCGGTGTCCCCGGCGACACGGCGGGCTGACCCTGCCAGAGCATCACTAAGACAAGCACGCCCGCAGCAAGCACGCCCGCCGGTATCCACCGCGGGCGCCAGCCGGCCGGCGCACTACCTTCGAGTTCTTCCAAGGCGCGATAGCGGGCTTGAGTCAGTTTCGAGCGCGTCTGCGGGTCCAAACTTGAAACACTCCCATCAAAGAGTAGCTTCGTACGCTCCTCTAACGCCCGGTCTTCGCTTACATTGTCCGTTTTCATTAAAAATGCTCTCTAAGCGACTCCCGCAGCCGGCGAACGGCACGAAAATAATGTGTCTTTACACTACCCTCCGAGCAACTCATGGCAATCGCGGTCTCTGACACACTAAGTCCCTCGAAGTTTCTCAGCATGAATGCCTCTCGCTGCCGCCGCGGAACCTTCGCAAGCTCCTTTTCCAAGGCGGCCATCGCCTCACCGCGCGCTACCACCTCGTCTGGGTTTGATGTCGACGGTCCCGGCGCTTGGGCAACAGGGTCGTAAGTCTCCCCTTCCTGCCCTCCGAAGAAGCTCAGGACCCGACCCTTGACGACTCCATGCCTCTGCCAATCACGAATCCGATTCTTCAGAATCCTGTAAAACAGGGGCCGCCATTCTTCCGCAGGTCGTCCCGAATACTTGCGTACGAGGCTGATCATTGCATCCTGCACTATGTCCAATGCCTCATCCGCATCTCGTATGCTCGCCAATGTAATTCGATATGCCCGTTTTTCCACCTCGCGGAGAAAGGCGTCCATTTCGATCCCCGACTCCAGCGTCCGTTCCTCCTTCGGCAGGCATGTCGCCTGCACGAATACTGCGAGCGTCATTAGTCACGGCCTCGGCAGCAGTGCAAAGAGATTCTATGGTAATTCTTTATAACCTCTCGACGCATCCCATCCTCCTCCCTCAAGATAACGCCCAAAGGGGGTCGAGGTTGACAAGGAGACCTAGACTAACTCCCTCACGGCCAAAGAACTGTTATTCACATAATGCGCACGGTGCCAGTCAACTCGACGAATCCAACCCGTACAGGCTCGGATCTTTCCTAATACCATGAATAACATAGACTTTATTTTAGAGATCGGTCCCCGGCGGGTCCGATCAGCCCACAGCCTATTATGAGTGCGCCCTCCACACTCGTCCGAGTTGCGGTACCAGTGCCCCTCGCGGATGCCTTTGATTACAGTTGGCCAGAGTCGACCCCACCACCCGCCCGAGGTTGCCGCGTGGTTGTACCGCTGGGAACCGGTCAGAGAATCGGCGTGGTACTGAACCACCCCGAGCATACAGACCTCAAGGCGGCGAAAATCAAGAGTGTTCTTAACGTCCTAGATGAAGAGCCTGTGCTCAACGAGGAGCTTTTATCACTACTTACTTGGTGCGCCGACTACTACCATCATCCCATCGGCGAGGTCATCAATCAGGCCCTACCGGTACTGCTACGCCAGGGAAGAAATCCAAAAAGACGTCGCGAAGAAACGTGGATGCTGACTGACGAAGGCCTGTCTCTAGCCGAGGAGCGACTACCGCAACTCGGCAGACGTCAAGTCGAGGTCCTTGAACTCCTACAACACAGTAGCTCGGCAAACTCCCGAGAGCTTCGCGATGCCGGCCTGGGTCGAGAGGTGTTGAGACGGATGCAGGAGAGAGGATGGGTCAAAGCAACGAAGGCGCCCCCGCCTCCGGGGGACTACGCCACGGACTCGCCGCCCCGAATGACGCAAGAGCAAGAGCGGTGCTTGAGCAGCATCGCATCCGATGGGTACCACGCCTATCTGCTCCAGGGCGTCACGGGTAGCGGCAAAACAGAAGTGTACATGCAGCTGATCTCGCAACAACTCAAAGCCGGTCGCCAGAGCCTGCTACTCGTGCCGGAGATCGGCTTGACACCCCAGCTTGTTAAGAGACTGAAAAACCGCTTCGGTCCCGGGCTTGCTGTCATGCACTCCGGCCTCGCCGCCGGGCAGCGCCTCGACGCATGGCAAGACACCCGATCAGGAACTGCCAAACTCATCGTTGGGACACGGTCAGCGATATTCGCCCCGCTGGTCAACGCAGGTCTGATCATTCTGGATGAGGAGCACGACCCATCTTATAAGCAGCAGGACGGTTTCAGGTACTCGGCCAGGGATCTTGCCGTACTCAGGGCGCGTCGGTTAAACATACCCATAGTTTTGGCCTCGGCGACTCCATCGCTCGAGAGCATCCATAACGCCGATCGCGGTCGCTATCAGCTCCTGACCATGAAGCATCGAATCGGTTCAGCAGGCGACCCGCAGATTCGCATCATTGATATGCGACACCATGCGCGACGACATGATTTGTCCACCCCGCTTATCGCAGCAATTGAGCGCCATCTTTCCGACGAGCATCAGGTCCTTTTATTTCTCAACCGCCGTGGTTTCGCTCCGGTACTGCTGTGCACAGCATGCGGGATCGTCGAGGAATGTGACCGCTGTGACGCGCGTCTGACGCTGCACCCCGCAAGCGGCCACCTACGGTGCCATCATTGCGGCCGGACACGCCCTCTCAGTTGGTCTTGCCCGGATTGCGGGACCGAGCGACTAGCAGCGGGAGCCGGGACTCAACGAGTGACTGACGAGCTGCGTGCATTGTTTCCGGAGGCGCGCATCGCTCGACTCGATCGCGACACCGCTTCTGGAAAAGGAAGCCTGGAAACCATACTGGCTGACGTCGAACGGGGCGAGACACAGATCCTGGTAGGTACCCAGATGCTGACCAAGGGACACGATTTCCCACGTGTAACGCTCGTCGGGGTTCTCAGCGCGGACCAAGGCCTCTTCGGAACCGATTTCCGCAGTAGCGAGCGCTTAGCTCAAATTCTCCTGCAAGTTGCCGGAAGGGCCGGCAGACGAAGTCGTCCCGGCGAGGTACTGATCCAGAGCCATTATCCGGAGCACCCACTCCTGGCTAACCTAGCGGCGCAGGATTACGACGCCTTCAGCGAACTCGCGTTAGCGGAACGTGAAGCCGCTGCCTGGCCCCCGTTTTCGCATCTGATCGTCTGGCGGGCAGAGGCCACTCGCCGGGAACCTGCGCATGCCCTCCTCCAACGTCTTGCTGCGGACGCCCAAGGGGCTGTTGGGGCGGAAGTCAAAATACTGGGGCCGGCAGCCCCCAGCATGGAGCGGCGTGGTGGCCGTTATCGGGCCCAACTGCTCTTTCAGAGCCGTTACCGGACACCTTTACACGATTTGATACGCGAGCTGCTGCTGCGTGTCCGATCGTGGCCGGAGGCCAGACGGGTCCGCTGGTCCATAGATGTGGACCCGAGTGAGTTATAGCTTCAGGTAGAATCCCCGCATCGCGACCATTTGATCCACACCCGTGCGCGCTCAAATCGATCATCTGCTTCAAGAAGCTATGTCTGAATTCCTTGCCGAGCGCGGGCGAGCGGGCGAGCTGGACCTGCAGCTCGAGCGCACCCGGGATCCGAAACATGGAGATTTCACCAGCAACATCGCGCTCAGGCTCTCAAAAGAGCTCGGCCACCCGCCCCGGGAGCTGGCCGAGACACTGTCGGCATCAATCCCCGAATCCGATCTCATTGAGCGAGTGGAGGTCGCCGGCCCGGGGTTTATAAACCTCACCCTCACAGCGATCGCATACCAAAGAGAGCTGGCCGAAATCATCACTGGCGGATCGACCTACGGCTGCAGTGAAATCGGTGCGGGTCGACGGGTTCTGGTGGAGTATGTGTCGGCCAACCCTACCGGGCCTCTCCACGTCGGCCATGGACGTCACGCCGCCTACGGTGCATCACTTGCCAATCTGCTCCGAGCCACCGGTCACGATGTGCAGGAAGAGTACTACGTAAACGACGCCGGACGACAGATGGAAATCCTCACCGTCAGTGTGTGGCTGAGGTACCTGCAGTCACTTGGCTCTGATCTGGAATTCCCGGCCAATGCGTATCAGGGTGAGTACGTCAGCGCAGTTGCTGAGAACCTGCACACCTCCATGAGGGGGGCGCTCTCGGCCTCCGATTCAACTCAGCTGAAGCAGATCCTCCAGCGGCCTCCGGAGGATGGCGATAAGCTTCTCGACCTGCTTATCGCCGAGGCGAAGGAGGCACTCGGCCAAAAGCAGTTCACCGCACTATTGGGAGAAGCCTTGAACAGTGTGCTCGGCGACATAAAGGATGATCTAGCTGAATTTGGTGTGGAACCAGACCGCTGGTTCTCCGAAGCCAGCCTAACCGATGACGGTACGATCGATCGCTCACTTCACCGTCTGCGAGAACGGAAGATGCTCGACATTCGTGATGGCGCGACTTGGTTCAAGGCAACTGAGTACGGAGACGAGAAGGACCGCGTTATCATTCGGGAGAACGGTTTGAAAACCTACTTCGCCTCCGATATCGCGTACCACTTCGAGAAACGGAGCCGAGGGTTCGATCTACTCCTGGATGTCCTTGGTGCCGACCACCACGGCTACGTGGCGCGACTGCGTGCTGGCCTCGAGGCCATGGGGGAACCGGGTGATTCTCTAGAGGTTAAGCTGGTGCAATTCGTGACTCTTTACCGAGGAAACGAAAAGGCGCAGATGTCGACGCGGTCGGGGCAGTATGTGACGCTGCGTCAACTTCGATCAGAGGTCGGTAACGATGCCGCTCGCTTCTTTTACGTTTCGCGATCTAACGACCAACACCTTGATTTCGATCTGAAGCTCGCGAAGCAGCGATCTAACGAGAACCCCGTGTACTACGTTCAGTATGCCCATGCGCGGGTGAGCAGCCTGTTGAGAAAGATGGAGCAAGAAGGACTAGGTCTCGAACTCAGCGACATGGATGAGCTTGACTGCTTGACGGAAGAGGCTGAACACGGTTTGCTAGCACTCTTAAGTCGATACCCTGAGGTGCTCCAGCTCGCCACTGTGAACCGCGCACCGCAACATATCGTGCAATATCTACGCGATCTTTCCGCGAGCTTCCACTCTTACTACAACGCGCACAGGGTACTGGTCGAAGACAGGCGCCTCCGTAATGCTCGCGTGACTCTGGCGGTTGGAACACAACAGGTCCTGAGCAACGGACTGGCGCTCCTAGGTGTAACCGCACCCGACAACATGTAAGGGAGTTCGAATGACCGCGCAACAGAAGCGACACTCCAGGATAACTTCCCCCGAGGCGCCCGGCTGGGTGTGGATGCTATTCGGCTTGAGCTTGGGCCTGGTTGTTGCTGCAGCGGTTTACGTAAGCGATAGGAGAGGGAACGTTCAAACCGTCACCCCTACGCCAGTACAAGCGGCTCAGCAACAACGTCGTGAAGAGCCGGCGCCGGAGATCTCGGCTCTGCCGCATCCCGCCACCCGCTTTGATTTCTACGACATCCTGCCAAACGAAGTCGTGATTCCCGAAGTCGAATCCCAAGCAAGGCCGGTTCGTACAACGACGCCCGTAGAAGATCCAGATAGTTATGTTCTGCAAACTGGCTCTTTCCGAATTCCTGAGGACGCTGAGCGCATGAGGGCGAATCTGGCGACCCTTGGAATCGAGTCACGCATCCAAAAAGTCACGATTGATAACACTGATTTTCATCGTGTGCGTATCGGGCCCATGAACGACCTAGACGCGTTGACCGGTGTGAGGAGAAGACTCTGGGATGCCGAGATGGAGGTTCTCTTGATAAAGGTTTCGGACTAGGTCATGAGACGCCTGCCGCTCCTCGCGCTCTTGTTTCTCTCCCCCACGATCGGGGTCCTCGCCCAAACTCTGACCATCACGAGCGTAGGCGACATCATGCTCGGAACAGACTTCCCCGAAGACCGCCTGCCGCCGAATGACGGAGTTACTTTCCTAGGAACCGTGGCCCCGGTTCTCAGAGCGGCGGATATCACGATCGGAAACCTAGAGGGAGTCCTTATGGCAGGAGGGACCCCCATTAAGACCTGCTCCAATCCCGAAGCCTGCTTTCTTTTTCGCTCACCCCCCCACTACACGGCCTATCTCAGAGACGCTGGTTTCGACGCGCTTAGCCTCGCCAACAACCATGCACGGGACTTCGGTGAGGAAGGCAGAACGGCTTCGATGGCGGCTTTGGACAGTTACGGCCTGCGTCATTCGGGGAGGCGAGGTGATATCGCTAGCTGGGCACAGGACGGCCTAACCGTCGCATTTATCGCCTTCTCTCCCACGATCAAGTCCTACCTCCTTAACGACATTCCGACAGCTCAACAAGAAGTCCTAGAGCTCGCGGCAACGCACGATATTGTGATCGCCTCGTTTCACGGCGGTGCGGAGGGCCAGACCGCCACGACCCTTCCCTTCGAAGAAGAGTTCTACTTCAGTGAGACTCGGGGTGAAGTGGTGCGCTTCTCACACACTATCATCGAGGCGGGCGCCGACTTGGTGATAGGTCACGGCCCACACGTGCCAAGAGCACTGGAGCTCTACGAAGGCCGACTGATCGCCTATAGCCTGGGGAACTTCGCCACACATTGGGGCGTCAGCGTCAACGCCATTGCCGGGTGGGCGCCCATCTTAACGGTGGAAGTCGACCGTGAAGGCGTCTTTCTGAACGGTCGGATCGACTCAGCTCTCCAAACGCGGCCAAACGGCCCGGTCTGGGATCCAGACCAACAGGCCTATAAGCTGATCAGAGAACTGACCGAAGAGACCTTTGGGCCGTCCATCCTGCTATTCCAGGATGACGGCACATTCCTCGCGGCAGAATAGACCCCGACGAGAATCAATTATTTGTCCGCCGTTACCTGACGGAAATCAACGCCCAATGAACGAAGCTTGCGATAAAGATGCGTACGCTCCATTCCTACCCGCTTAGCCAACTGTCCGACTTTCCCCCCGCATAAAATCAGTTGCTGGCTAAGGTAAGCCCGCTCGAAATGCTCTCGCGCTTCCCTCAGCGGCATCGAAAGGAGATCCTGCTTGACGAGCGGCTCAGTGGTCGATACGACCGAAGCGAGCTGGTTCTCGACCTCGTCCAGGGTAATCTCCTCACCTGCGCCGAGGATCAGTAAACGGCTGACCAGATTCTTCAGCTCTCGGATGTTCCCTGGCCAGGGATAATTCCGTAGTCTGTTCTGGGCCGCTACGCTGAATCTTCGGAACGGCAGATTTTCGGAATCCACCAATAAGTCCACGTAATAGCGCAACAACTCTGGCACGTCTTCCGAGTACTCGCGCAATGGTGGCACGCGAATCACTACGACGCTGATATGAGACAACAGGTCTCTACGGAAGTTATCCAAATTTTGTTCGGCCCCATGGGCTGCGCACGAGAGTATTCGCACGTCGAGCTCCCTATCCGTCGTGCTGCCGGTGGGACGGTAGCGCCCTTGTTCGAGTACTCCGAACAACATTTGTTGAGTCGCGGCGGACATATCACGCAAGTCGCTGAAGTAGAGAATTCCACCGTTCGCACTCGCGAAAGCACCCGGATCGTCCTCATCGCCGAAGAACAAAGCCGCCCCGTTGCGGTCGTCTGCGATGCCGAGCCTGACAACTACGAATGGCTCCGTCGAGCGACCACTCAAGCTCGCTAGGTAGCGGGCAAGCGCCTCCCGGCCGGTGCCGGGTTCTCCGGTCAAAAGCGTGTGCGCATCATGATTAGCGATTCTTGCAACCTGCTCCCGCAGAGCCCTCATGGTGTCACTTTTACCAACAGGCGCTAGCATCGGTGGTACAAGCGTGCGCCGCTCCCCACCGGTTCCTTTCTGGGTTAACGCTTTCTCTACGGTGCGCAACAGCTTCGCCAGAGAGACCGGTTTCTCAATGAAGTCCAATGCGCCCAACCGAGTTGCTTCCACGGCAGCATCTACCGTGCCGTGCCCGGACATCATGACCACTGGCCCGAGCGCACCCTCATCGGACCATTCCTTTAGGAGGGAGATGCCATCCGTATCGGGCATCCATATGTCCAACAAGATTAGGTCAAAATCTTGTCTCACCTTGGCGGCTCTCGCCGCCGCGGCATCTTCCGCCGTCGTAACGTCGTAGCCCTCTTCGCTCAGGATCTCCTGTAGTAGTAAACGGATGTTGGATTCGTCGTCGACGACCAATACTCGCGCATTTTTCACGCGCGTTCCCTCCTCTTATCGGGGCGGCGGGAGCTTAGCAGCAATGCGTCCTCCGCTTCCCCTGTTGTGGGAAGAAGTATAGTGACCTCCGCCCCCCCTTGCTTACGATTGCGCGCTGCTATCTGACCACCATGTTCCTCGACCAACTTCTTGACGATGGCCAAACCTAGACCAGTACCCTTAGGTTTACTCGTAACGTAGGGGTCAAAGGCCTCCTCGAAAATATCGTCGAGGAACCCGGGTCCATTATCCTCAACCTTGATCTCGGCGAGCTCCACGCTCTCGCTACCAATGCGGCGGGTCGATATTTTCAATCGGCCTCCGTCATTCTGTTCCATTGCCTCAAAGGCGTTGCGAATCAAGTTGTGGAAGACCTGCCGCATCCGTCCCGCATCCGCTTCAACTAGTGGGAGGTTCTCCAGATTCAACCTCATCACGAAACGCCGTTCCTGATCACGGTAGAGCTCCGCAACCTCAGTGATCAGCTCGTTGAGGTCGAAGCGACTTAACTCCATGTCGGGAGTTCGAGCGTAATCGCCGAACGCATTCACCATTTCCTTCATCGCTTCGACTTGCTGGATGATAGTGTGCGTGGCGGTGTCGAGCAGTTGGGGATCGGTCACATCGGACGCTAGGTAGCGCCGCCGAAGACGTTCTGCTGAAAGCTGGATGGGTGTGAGCGGATTTTTGATCTCGTGTGCGAGTCGCCTTGCCACTTCTCCCCACGCCGCATCCCGCTGAGCCTGCACCAGCGCGGTGATGTCGTCGAACACGACGACGTAACCACCAAGCTCGTCACGCTCCCCGGGGAGCGCAGCACAGGCGCACATGAGAATCCGCCGGCCAACCTCACTCCGAAGCACGATCTGCTCGCGCCAGTCGCTATCACCGCGATCCAAATGAGCGCTCGATACAGTGAGGAACTGAGCCAGCAACGGCCGAGTTTCCGCCAAGTCGACTAAAGACTTACCGACATGAGATTCCAGATCTACACCAAGAATCGCTCCAGCCGCCTGATTCGCCGTGCGTATCCGCATATCGGTCTCCAGCGAAACGACCCCCGTCGATAACCTGGCCAGAATTGTCTCGAGCTTTCCACGCTCGCTCTCCACCTGTTGTTGGCTCTTTCGGGCGTCCTCGTGAGCCCCCGCAAGCCGTTTAGTCATGTCATTGAAGGAGTTCACGAGAAAGCCTATCTCATCCCGAGCGGGAATCGGCAGACGCGTGTCGAAGTCGCCCCTCGCCACTGCCCGTGTACCAGCCATGAGCTGTTGAATCGGAACCACGAACCGACGCGCCGAGAAAAAAGCGCCGTAGACGGCGGCTAGTAGCCCGGTCAACAAGACGATACTCAGCGTCGCCGTAAGGCTCGTCTTCAATGGCGCACGCAGGAATGAGAGCTCCCGGTATTGGTCATAACTGGACTGCGCCGCGCCAACTAGCTCGCTCAGTTGTTCCTCTACCGCGAAGGTGGCCAGTAAAACATCGGGTTCACTCCTTGGTGTTCCAGCGATGAGGTTCACAGCCGCCAAGATGTCGAGCCCACCATCCACTCGAGGCTCGAGCCCAACATAGGAACTACCCTCGGCCTGGCGAAGCTGGAAAATCAGCTCGTCGTTGGGGTATTGAGGAACGGCTAGTGAGGGATCCTGCGCGCTCGTTGCGAGAATTTGATTGTTGCTAGCCGCAAAAAGCGTTAACTCCATCGCGCCGCTGGCACGTCTTAGGTCGCCCAGCTCCCCCACGATATCGCCCCGGTTACTGCCAGTGATCTGCTGTGCCATTTGGCGCGCGCTTGCCAGATTCTCCCGCATTTGCACATCGAGAGCGCCCCGGCTCAACTCCAGCGCGCTTTCCAGTCCTTCTTCGACCTCCAAACTAAACCAGCTGTCGATGCCTCGGTTGATGAATTGGAGCGAAAACGTATAAACCACCAACAGGGGCACTACCGTTAAAACAACCAGCAACGTGACCATCCGCGCCTTGAGACGAACACCCGGTACGTGGCGGCGGTAGTCGCGAATCAGCTGCGCCAGGTTTCCGATGATCAACAGCAGCAGCACTGCGATACCGATGACGCTCACCACCAGTATCCCGTTCTGCAGCTGCGATAGCGCGGCGGCATCCTGGGCTACCTGCGCGAACCAAATGAGCGCAAACACCCAGATCAACACCGCCGCAATCGCGGCCAGAGTGTTGACAGCTTTTTTCAGTCTTCCAGTTGCCATCTGTACCAGTCGCTACTTTGGGCAACCTCACGACGCCAAAACGCCAGGAAGCGGAGGGGTCCCGGCATATCCTCAGTGCTCAGGAGCGCACGAATTCGAACGTCGTGATTCTGGTTCGGGTCCAAGAGCGCTGCATCGATCAACGGCAGACGGGTGACCCGGCCTAGATCGTTCAACGCGGAAAAGAGCGTGGCAAACGTACTCTGCTCCCCGCTATTGAGGTTGCGTACGATGTAACGCTCACTCAGGGAGTGGTACTGAAGTTGGTAGCTTTGGCGCAGGTTGCCAACGTTTTCACCACCCCAGAACCACCTAGAGTTGATGAATTCCACCTCCAGCTGGACCGTGAGTGGCACCGCCGCTTCCAACGCCTCGCGGGCATCCGACGAGAGCCGATACTCAATCCAGGTGTCGAGATAATAGACCCCGGATTCCAACCCGATGCTGGCCGAACGAACATCAAAGCCACCCGGATCTTCTTGCGCCTGGGCGAGGTGCGGCGCCAAGGCGAGAACGGCTAGTCCCGCCAGCCACCAGGAACAGTGACCATGACTAGACCGTCCCGAAGACACTGTTTTGCTGCCGACCCGATACAAGAGGCATTGGACTATTCCGCCTTCTCCACCCAAGCATAATAGAACCCGTCCATATTAGCCTCTCCGGGCAGGATCTGCCTGCTAGTCCCGGTCGTTGAGACGGGCCGGTGAATAGCAGGCGCTTCCTCGATAAGCAGCTGAATCTGTTTCTGATTTTCCTCTCTCGAGGTCGTGCACGTGGAGTAGAGGAGCCGACCGCCCGGTGCCAACAACGGCCACAGACCCCGGAGCAACGACCTCTGGGCCGTCGCAGACCGTCCGATGTCCTCGGCGCGGCGTAGCACCTTGATATCCGGATGTCGCCGAATAACACCCAGAGCACTGCAGGGTGCATCCACGAGAATCCGGTCGAATGGCCGTTCATCCCACCACTCAGCAGGCGCGGCAGCGTCTCCGTGAATCAAGGTGCCGGTCAGCCCCAGGCGTTCGAACTCCGCGTCAACGACGGCGAGGCGGTCCGCATCCCGATCCACAGCCACGAGTTCGTTAATCTCCGGACAGGACTCCAGAATGTGTGCGCTCTTTCCCCCCGGGGCGGCACAAGCATCGAGCACCCGCATAGACGGTTTGAGATTGAGGAGCCCCGCCGCAAGCTGAGCGGCCGCATCCTGCACGGATACATGGCCCTCGGCAAACCCGGGCAGTGTGCTCATCGCCTGCGCCTCAGCCAACAATACGGCGCTCGCTGGCTCTTCAGCAGATTGCCCAGCGATACCCGCCTCGCTCAGTGTCGCCAGGTACTGGCCCGTGGTAGTCCGTCTCGCATTGACCCTCAACCACATGGGGGGAGGCTCGTTGTTGGAGGCAACGATTTCTCGCCATTTAGCGGGCCATTCAGTCTTCAGCCTCTCGAGCATCCAACCCGGATGACTCGTCACCGCCTCCGAAACGCCGGCCATGCGCCGATTTAGCTCCTGGCCTTCACGAAGAAATCGTCGCAGGACAGCGTTAACCAACCCCTTGGCGCTAGCCCTTCCGAGGCATTCCGCAGCCCCAACACTCGCCGCGACAGCTGCGTGATCAGGAACCCGCAGCCACTGCAGCTGATAGAGGCCCACCCGAATCAGGGCGGCCAACTCCGCGTCACCGCGTTTCAACGGCTTTGTCAGCAGCTGGTTTGCCTGCCATTGCAACCTGTGATGCCACCTGAGAGCGCCAAAGCACAGGGCTCTGAGCAGGGATGCGTCTCTTGGCGAAGGCGTTTCGGACTGCCGAAGAACCGTTTCTAGGGACAGCCCTTCCCGCACTACGCTTGCGTTGATACGCGAGGCAAGGGCACGTACGCTTGCCCCTTGTGCCATAGTCATCGGTTGACGCTCAGCAGACAAACTGGGTGCCTTGCAGTCGGTACGCGTTCACATATTCCTCCGCTGCCATTGCCTTCTTTCCGGGTGACTGCAGCCGCAAGATGCGAAGCGCCCCCTCACCCGTAGCGACATCGATTCCGTGCTTAGTCGCCGCGATAACCGAACCGACGGACTTCGAGCACGCGCCCTTCAAGGCGATCGCCTCCCAGATACGCACGCGCCGACCATCCATGGTCATCGTTTCGGCGACCGGCCAAGGGTTGAAGGCGCGGATTCGTCGCTCGAGATCTACCGCCCCGAGCGTCCAATCCAACGGTGCGTCCCGCTTTTCGATCTTTGGCGCATAGGTAACTTTACCCTGCTCCTGGGGCACCGGAGACAAATCACCGCACAGGATGCCCGGCAAGAGATTCCCTAGCAGCTCGGCACCTAGCTTTGCGAGTCGGTCATGGAGCTCACCGACGCTCTCCGCGGGCTCGATCGCTGCGGACCGCTGACCATAGACGGGGCCAGTGTCAAGCCCAGCGTCAATTTCCATGATGCTCACTCCCGTCTCGGCATCGCCCGCCATAACGGCGTGCTGAATCGGTGCCGCCCCCCGCCAGCGCGGCAGCAGGGATGCGTGCACGTTGATGGCGCCCAGACGAGGCCACTCCAGGACCCAGGTCGGGAGCAGTAGGCCGTACGCAACCACTACCAGCAAGTCCGGTTTCAGCCCACCATGATCACCGAGGGCTCCCGACTCCAGGGAGCTGGGCTGGCAAACCTCGAGCCCCTGCGCAAGCGCTTCTTGTTTAACGGAGCTCTGAGTCAGCCTACGGCCTCGCCCCGCAGGTCGGTCCGGTTGGGTCAACACGACTGGGACCTCCACGCCTTTGGACAACAGGGAGCGCAGTGACGGCACCGCAAAAACGGGCGTACCTGCAAAAACGATCTTTGGAGCTGCGCTCATTCCCTGACAGGGAATCGTCGTGGGTCTCAGATAACCGGGGCCGAGATCGTCGCGGCGTCTTCCTGCCCGGACCCACGCTTGGCCGTTTTCGTTATCTTCTTTTTCAAACGGCCGCGCTTCAGGTCCGAGAGATAGTCCACAAAGAGCTTGCCCTCCAAGTGGTCCATCTCGTGCTGAATACAGATGGCGAGCAGCCCCTCCGCGTTCAATTCGGCCGGCTTACCGGTTTCGTCCAGCGCCTTGACCTTGATGTGTTCTGACCGGCTTACCGCCTCAAAGACACCGGGCACCGAAAGGCACCCCTCCTCGTAGCTGACATCCCCTTCGGCGCTCAGGATCTCAGGATTGATCAAGCACAACGGTTGGTCACGATCTTCGGAAATGTCGATAACCAGGACCCGTTTATGAACATTGACCTGAGTCGCGGCTAGACCGATCCCCGGAGCGTCGTACATTGTTTCCAACATGTCCGTGATCAACACCTGGATTTCAGCGCTCACCTCTGTGACGGGTTCCGCACGAATTCGTAATCGTGTGTCCGGGTACTTGAGAACTGGGAGAAGTGCCATGGTGGTTTGTCGGAAGTTTCGTGAATAACCCGCTGAGTTAACTTAACCCTCTGACTTTACGGGGATAGCAGTGGTTCCTCAGGCGCATTATCGGGGGGGTTTCGGCTCCTGCGAACACCACCAATTATAGCAGTTACGCTTGAGGAGCAAGCGAACAGCCGCTCCCCGGCGGAACGGACTGTCGCAAAACTGTTGCACCCCATCACAAACGGCTTCAGCATCGGCGATCATGAGCCTCGACTCGTGGTTAATTGTGCTGCAGGCCGCCGCACCCGGTAGCCGCTGGCCCGCACTGATAAGGGGCCAGAATTCCATCGAGCACATTCTCGAACTTTCCCGCCAGGAGATCCTGCATGCGGGACTCGGGGAGGCTGACTTCGAGAAGCTGCAGGCTCCTGATCGCGAACGCCAGAACACTTGGCGTGAATGGCTGGGCGCTGCACCCGATCGACAGTTGATCACCCTAGGCTCAACAGCCTATCCCAGACTGCTGGCGGAGTTGCCCGATGCACCGTTGGCACTGTGGACCCGAGGTTCGCGTACGGACCTGCTGAATAGCCCGCAGTTGGCGATGGTAGGGAGTCGTTCGCCCACGGCCAATGGCCGCGAAACTGCGGAACGCTTTGCGCGCTACTTCAGTGTTCGTGGCCTGACGATTACCAGCGGTCTGGCCACAGGAATCGACGGCGCGAGCCACCGAGGCGCACTTGCCGGAACAGCCGGCACCATAGCGGTACTGGGCTCCGGTCCAGACCAACTCTATTCCAGATCACTAGAGGACCTGGCAACAGAAATCATCGCCGACGGCCTTATCGTCTCGGAATACCCGCCGGGGACATCTACCCACCGCTGCCATCTTCCCCAACGGAACCGGATCATTGCCGGAATGACCACAGGTACACTCGTAGTCGAAGCGGCAAGACGAAGCAGCTCTTTGATTACTGCACGGCTAGCTGGTGAGTATGGCCGTGAGATCTTCGCCATACCGGGTTCCATACACAATCCCATGACGAAGGGATGCCATCGTCTCATCCGGGATGGCGCCAAGCTCGTCGAGGACGCCGCCGATGTGCTTGTAGAGCTCGCACCACTTTTGCAAATCGCCCTCGACACCGACGAACTCTGTCTACAATCAACTGAGGAGAACTCCCACGCTCTCACGAACGAACCGGGTTACGAGAAACTGCTGGCCGCCCTTAGATTCGACCCCTGCAGCATCAACGTCTTGGCTGCGCGCACTGAATTGACGGCAGCAGAGCTTTCCTCCATGCTCCTGCTCCTGGAAATGGAGGGGTTAGTAGAGGCACTGCCCGGCGGCCGTTATTCTCTAGCATCAAAGAGGGCTCCGTGAAAGAGACTGTTCTTGACGTTCTCATGTATCTGTTCGAGTCTTTCGTTGACAGCGAAAACGAGCCCGAACCCGATCGTAATGAACTGAAGGAAGAGCTGGAGTGGGCCGGTTTCCGGGCGCGCGAGATCGACCGTGCACTGGATTGGCTAGATGGCCTCAACGCTATCGACATCGATACCGATGCAGGTCGCCCGTGCCCAACAGCTGTCAGAGTCTACGACCGAATTGAACAGGAGCGCCTGGACCCTCAATGTCGAGGCTATCTTCTTCATCTGGAGCAGGTCGGTATTCTGACGCCCGCTCAGCGTGAGCTCGTCATTGACCGACTACTCGCGCTAGGAACGGATGACATCGACATAGAGCAGATTAAGTGGGTCGTTATGATGGTCTTGTTCAGTCAGCCCGGCCAGGAACAAGCCTATGCGCGAATGGAGGATCTGGTTTTCGCGGACGACCCCGGCTGGCTACACTGATTTTCTTATCCCCCGGTCAGACCGACTGAGGCGCGCGTCGGTGATTGTGGCGTTACCATGAGCAAGAATCTCGTCATAGTCGAATCCCCCGCCAAGGCGAAAACCATCGAGAGGTATCTCGGCAAGGACTTTCAAGTGCTTGCGTCATACGGACACGTTCGCGACCTCATTCCAAAAGTAGGCGCAGTTGATCCAGAGCATAACTTCGCAATGAAGTATCAGCTCATTGAGAAGAACCAGAAGCACCTCGAGAAAATCGCGAAGGCCGTAAAAAAAGCCTCCACGCTCTATCTTGCGACTGACCCCGACCGCGAAGGTGAGGCCATCTCCTGGCATGTTCACAGCGTTCTAAAAGAGAGAGGACTGCTTGATGATAAAGAGGTAAGCAGGGTCGTCTTCCACGAAATTACGAAGAGAGCAATTCAGGACGCGCTCAATAATCCACGGGAACTTTCTGAAGATTTGATCAATGCTCAACAAGCTCGTCGTGCGCTAGATAATCTGTACGGCTTTAACCTGTCTCCTCTGCTATGGAAGTTAGTACCGGGGGCGAAGTCTGCCGGACGGGTGCAGAGCCCTGCGCTTCGTCTCATCGTCGAGCGCGAAGACGAAATTTCTGCCTTCAAGTCCAGAGAATACTGGACCATCGGGGCCACCGCCGAGCATGAGAAAGAATCCATCAACGCAAGACTTGCGAAGTACGGCGGTGAAAGAACCGAGCAGTTTTCGTTCACCGACGAAAAAACCGTGCGTGAGGTCGAACAGATTATTAAAGAGACCGCCGACGGCATCCTAACGGTCGCCAAGGTGGAGAAGAAGCAACGGCGCCGCAACCCAGCGGCACCGTTCACGACCTCTACCCTGCAACAGGAAGCTTCACGCAAGCTCGGCTTCAGTGCACAGAAGACCATGATGACGGCTCAACGTCTCTATCAGGGAATAGATGTTGGCGATGAATCGGTGGGTCTTATTACCTATATGAGAACCGACTCGGTAACACTAGCAGGAGAGGCAATAGCCGAACTCCGCACGCTGATCGAGGAGCGCTATGGGCAGGAGTCTCTGCCGGATAAACCAAGAACGTATACGACGAAAGCGAGAAACGCCCAAGAAGCACACGAGGCCGTGCGGCCCACGTCAGCAGCGAGAATTCCAGCCGAGCTCAAGAGCCGGTTGGACTCAGATCAGTACCGCCTTTATGAGCTGATATGGAAGCGCACTGTCGCGTGCCAGATGAGCCCAGCGGTCTTCGACACTGTCAGACTGGACCTCATAGCGGGGAAGGCACGCGAGGGGGATATCAGCTTCCGCGCTACCGGATCCGTGCTCGTCAAACCCGGTTACATGATCCTCTACCAGGAAGGTACGGATGACACACCGCAGAACGACCAGGATCGCGTGCTTCCACCTCTCAAGGAAAACGACCGACTCGCATTAAAGGAGCTCGTAAGCGAGCAACATTTCACAGAACCGCCTCCACGCTACTCAGAGGCAACACTGGTCAAGGCCTTGGAGGAATACGGCATAGGTCGCCCTTCAACCTACGCCTCGATCATATCCACGCTTCGTAACCGCGAGTACGTTGAAATTGAAAGCCGACGATTTATACCGACCGATGTCGGCAAAGTCGTCAACCGATTTCTTACGGAATATTTCTCGCAATACGTTGACTATGAGTTCACGGCAAAGATGGAGGATTCCCTTGATGCAGTTTCCAGAGGTGAGGGTGAATGGATACCAGTCTTGCAGGATTTCTGGAAGCCATTTAATGAGCTCATAGAACACACTGAAACCTCGGTTACCCGCGAACAGGCCTCGCAGGCCCGGTCGTTGGGTGATGATCCGAAGACGGGCCGCCCGATGACCGTGAGAATGGCCCGCTACGGTCCGGTCATTCAGATAGGCACCAAAGATGACGAAGAAAAACCTCTATTTGCAGGTCTTCGTCCAGGTCAGAAAATGGACACTATCACCCGTGAAGAGGCTCTAGAGCTATTCAAATTGCCCAGACAATTGGGTTCAACGCCTGACGGAGATCTTGTGTCAGCCAATATCGGACGGTTTGGGCCGTACGTGCGATACGGAGACAAATTCGTATCGATTAGAGAAGACGACCCCTATACGATTGCTTTGCCGCGCGCGCTGGAAATTATTGAAGAAAAAAATATTCTAGATGCTAAGCGCCTTATCCAAGATTTTCCCGACGCGGGAATTCGGGTTTTAGATGGGCGCTATGGACCTTATGTAACTGACGGGAAAAAGAATGCGAGGGTACCCAAAGATAAAGAAGGGGGAGCCGAAGCAACACGGGCAAGAGCGGAGAAGCTAACTCTTGACGAATGTAAGGCAATGATTGACGCAGCACCTGAGCGTAAAGGGCGGCGCGGATTTAAGAAAGCTGGCGGGAAGAAAAAAACCGCCGTCACCAAGCGCACGACTACCAGCAAGAAGACGCCTGCCAGGAAGACCTCTCGTAAGAAGGCTAAGAAGGCCAGCCGCAAAAAGACCGCCGCAAAGAAATCAGCGCCGGAGAGATCACAGACCGACCCCACCAAGGTCGATGGGATCAACCCCGTCGAGGGTCCCGTCGAAGACAGCTAGACTCAGTTATTCGATTGCAATGGCAGGGCACCCCCACGTGTCACCGATTCTCCTGGACAAAGCTGCCCGAATACTTTTGGCCGGCGGTCTCATCGCCTATCCGACCGAAGCCGTTTACGGTCTGGGCTGCCTTCCGGCGCGGCAAGACACCGTGGAGCGACTGCTGGCGCTGAAATATCGTTCCTGGCGAAAAGGACTGGCGCTCGTCGCCGCGGATCTCGAGCAACTTGACCCGCTCGTCGTCTGGCCAAAGGGCACCATACGCCAAGAGATCTTAGCCAGCTGGCCCGGCCCTTTCACCTGGGTGCTCGAAGCGCAGCCGGGTACTCCTCAGTGGCTGAGCGGTGGTCGCGAGACCCTCGCGGTCAGGGTCACCGACCACCCGGTGGTACGCCAACTCTGTGAGCGCGCAAACGGGCCCCTAGTCTCAACGAGCGCGAACCGCGCTGGACGGCCGCCGTTACGGCGTGCGTTGCAAATCAGGCGGGAATTTGGGTCGGAGCTGGATTTCATCCTGTCCGGGCCCCTAGGGGGGCTTCAACAACCCACGACCATCAGGGACGGGCGAACCGGAGCTACCCTACGAGCCGCGTGAGATTGCAACCACACTGAACGTCGAACAATTCGAGGTTGGAAAGGCAGGGTAAACGGGCGAGAATCCCAGTATTCCCTTAACTTGCGTGGCGGCAGATGGAAAGTGCGCAGACGCCGACGGACCAGTATGCGGTCGTCGGATACCCAGTAGAACACAGCCGTTCCCCTATGATCCATGGACTTTTCGCTCGCCAGACCGGGGAGAAGATCACCTATGAACTCCTCCCGACCGAGCCTGATAATTTCGAGAGAGCGGTCAGAGAGTTCGCGGCCGCGGGTGGGAAGGGCCTCAACGTGACGGTCCCCCACAAGGAAGCAGCCTGGAAGCTAGCCAACGAGCTGGGACCAGAGGCTGAACGAGCGCGTGCCGTCAATACGCTGTCGCTGCCCTCCACGAACCGAATACGCGGCGATAACACTGACGGAATCGGGTTCTTGCGTGACTTGACTCAGAATCACAAGGTTAACCTTAGTGGCAAACGGGTCCTCGTCCTTGGTGCGGGCGGGGCCGCACGAGGGATACTGCCGCAGATGTTGGATGCAGATCTCGGGGAACTCGTACTAGCCAACCGCACGATGGATCGGGCGAATAGGCTCGTCGAACTCTTCGAAGCAGCCGAGAAGGTATCTGTCTGCTCGTTTACCGCCCTAAGTGACCACGCATCGTTCAACGTTGTCATCAACGCCACGTCCGCGGGTCTCAAGGGTGAACTCCCACCGTTTCCACCGAGCTGCCTGGACTCGAGCAGCTTTTGTTATGACTTGACCTACAGTTCGAAGCAGACTCCGTTCGTTCAGTGGGCACAAGATCGTGGTGCCGGACAGGCCGTGCAGGGCTGGGGGATGTTGATCGAACAGGCCGCGGAGTCATTCGCCATTTGGCGGGGGATCCGGCCGGACACGGCTCCGTTGCTTCAACAACTCGCGACTCGTTAGAGCCACAGGAACTAGCGCATAGTCACCAGTTCCTCCGCACTCGTCGGATGGATTGCAACAGTATCGTCAAGATCAGATTTCGCAGCCCCCATAGATACCGCAACAGCGAAGCCTTGAAGCATCTCATCGGCGCCGTCGCCAATTACATGACAACCCACGACCCGTTCGTCGTCGCCCACGGTGACGAGCTTCATCGCAGACTTCGGCTTAGCTTCTGTCAGCGCATGGTACATGGGCACGAATTCTGAGGAGTAAACCCGCACGGCCTCATCCCCGTAACGCTCTCGCGCCTCGGCCTCGGACAGCCCGACTGTACCAACCGGCGGGTGTGAAAAGACCACCGTGGGAATATTCTCATAGCTCAGGCGGCGTTCGTGCTGATCGTTGAACACTCTGTCGGCAAGCCTGCGCCCGGCGGCGATTGCTACGGGGGTGAGCTGCGCCTGGCCCGTGACGTCACCGACGGCGTAGATGCCATCAGTGCTGGTGTTCTGATAGCCATCCACGACGACGTAACCACCCGAATCAGTCTGAACCCCAGACAAAGACAATTCTAGTCCGCTCGTTCTTGGAGACCGGCCGATTGCCCACAGCAGGCAATCAAACCCTTCAAATGTTCGCCCGTCCTTAGTGGTGAGAATCAGTCCGTTTTTTGATTCAACACCGCTCGGGACGGCGCCGGTGACTATCTCGATCCCCGATTCCAGCATGTGCTCCATAAGGTGTCGCCCGAGCGTTTCTTCGAACGCTCGTAGCACACCATCGTAACGGATGAACTGTGCGACCTCGCTTCCCAACGCGCGGAAGACCCCCGCCAGCTCCACGGCGATGTACCCGCTGCCGATCACTGCCACGCGGTTGGGCTGGGCGTCCAGTTCGAAAAATCCGTCGGAAGTAATGCCCAGTTCAGCCCCCGGGACTGTCGGGACTGTCGGGAACCCCCCGGTTGCGATCAGTATGTGCGTTGCTTTTAGTGTCTCACCGCCACTAATCACGATCTCCTTTGAGCCCGCGAAGCGGCCCTGCGATCGAATCCAATCGATCGACTTCTTTTCGAGATTCCGCCGATAGATGTCGTTCAGTCTTGCGACGTAGGCATCGCGGCCTTTCTTGAGAACTGACCAGTCGTGCCCCTGCCGGGTGAGTTCGAAGCCGTAGTAACCGGCATCGTCGAAGGCACGGCCCAACTGGGCAGCATTCCACATCACTTTCTTTGGCACACACCCAACATTGACGCATGTCCCGCCAAGACGAGCGGGCTCGATAACAGCAACACGAGCGCCGTACTCAGCCGCACGCTGCGCGGCCGCGAGGCCGCCACTACCTCCTCCCAGCACGATGAAATCGTAATCGCTCACGGAAGATTTCCTGACTGATCCGGACGCGGAGCTTACCAGGAAAAATACCGGTCACTGGAATTCCTGCGCTTTGCCTTACTGGTCAACGAAGCCGTCGCACTGTGCTAGATTGCGCTCCTTTGGTTGGGACTCCCTTTGAAGAACCCTCTGCTCGAAAATGACGGACTGCCGGCCTTCAACTCTATACGGCCGGAGCACATAGAGACTGCCGTTCGCCACACACTCGAACAACAGCGGTCCGAATTGCGGCGCGCCGAGGATGTCACCAAGCCCACGTTCGAGTGCGCCGAGGAACTAGAGCTCATTCAAGACGCGATCCATAGAATGTGGGGCCCGGTCGCCCATCTGAACTCCGTTCTCTCCACTCCGGAAATGCGAGAAGCGTATAACGCCTGTCTACCACTGATTACCGAGTTCGGCACGGAAGTGGGCCAGAGCGAGGCCCTGTACGCCCTGTTCTCTCAGTTGGAGCGCGAGGTTGACCCAACGGAGAAGACGAAACTGAAACTTCTCTCTCACACTCTCAGAGAATTCAGGCTGGCCGGCGTATCCCTTCCAACGCGTGCAAGGGAGCGATTCAAGACGCTAGTGAAAGCGCTGGCCCAGCACCAGGCAAGTTTCGAGCAAAACTTAATGGACGCCACGGATGCCTTCCAGCACCACGAGGCCGACGACACCAAGCTGAGTGGTGTACCCGAAACGGTGCTCCGTCGCGCGCGGGATCTCGCCGAGGCTCACAGCCAGCCCGGCTGGATGCTGACCTTAGATCCACCAACTTACCTAGCAATCATGGCGCACGCTGACAGCGAGGAGCTTCGCTCGCGGTACTACGAAGCATGGGTTACTCGCGCATCGGACCAGGGTCCCCTAGCCGGACGCTGGGATAACCGTGGCCTGATTGAGGACATCACTCGGCTACGCCATGAGTCCGCGACTCTGCTCGGTTTCGACAACTACGCAGAGCTTTCTCTTGCGACGAAAATGGCGGATTCGCCCGAAGAGGTCATGGAGTTCTTGCAAGATCTGGCCCAGAAAAGCAGGCCCCAAGCACAAGCTGAGCTCGAGGAGCTAACCGCCTTTGCGGGGAAGCCCATCCTAGCCTGGGACGTCTCCTATTTTTCGGAGCAACTACGTGAGACGCAGCTCGGATTGTCTGAAGACGAGTTGCGCCCCTACTTTCCGTTACCGCGGGTGCTCGAGGGGTTATTCCGTGTGGTGGAGAAGCTCTTTGATCTCAAGATTCAACCTCGAGATAGTGTCGAGGCCTGGCACTCTGATGTCACGTACTACGAAGTCATTAGCGGCGACGAAACACCCATCGGCGGGGTTTTCACTGACCTGTTCACGCGTCCGAACAAGCGCGGCGGCGCGTGGATGGACGAATGTCTAGTCAGAAGTAAGCTAAAAGGCCTAAGTCAGCGCCCAGTCGCCTATCTCGTTTGCAACTTCAGTCCACCGCTCGGCTCAGATCCATCGCTACTCACCCACGACGAAGTGGTCACGCTCTTTCACGAGTTCGGGCACACGCTACACCATCTTCTAACCGAGGTTGACTACCCTTCCCTGGCCGGGATTAACGGCGTCCCTTGGGATGCGGTGGAGCTGCCGAGCCAGTTTCTCGAGAACTATGCTTGGCAGCCTGACGTGCTGCCTTGGATATCCGGACATTATCGGACCGGGGATACTCTGCCCCAAGAAAAACTCGACAAACTCAGCGCCTCACGAAAGTTTCAATCTGGCCTAGCGATGATCCGTCAGATCGAGTTCGCCTTGTTCGATTTCCGACTCCACGTGGAGTACGACCCTTCTAAAGGCTCGCGTGTGGAGGAGGTGCTTGCGCGAACAAGGCGAGAGGTTGCTGTCATAGACGTACCACCGTTCAATCGCTTCGCTAATACTTTCTCCCACGTCTTTGGTGGTGGCTATGCTGCCGGCTATTACAGCTACAAGTGGGCCGAGGTACTTGCGGCCGATGCCTTCTCGGCTTTCGAAGCTTCAGGCACCTTCGACCGGGAGACTGCCCAACGTTTCCGAGCCAGCATCCTCGCAACCGGCGGAAGCAGGGACGGGCTGGATACCTTCAAGGAGTTTCGTGGCCGGAGCCCGAGCTTAGAGCCTCTTTTACGTCAAAGCGGCATTCAACCTACCTGATGACAACAATTGCGTCATGGAATGTGAACAGCCTCCGGGTCCGACTCGAGCAGGTGAGCGAATGGCTGCAGCGTGTCGATCCCGACGTGCTCGGGCTGCAGGAAACAAAAGTGACGAACGAAAACTTCCCGCTAAACGCCTTCGACGACCTCGGCTACAAAGCAGTTTTCAGTGGCCAACCAACCTACAACGGCGTCGCATTAATATCACGGCAGCCAGCGCAGGATGTAGCCACCGAGTTAGATGGCTTTCCGGATCAGCAGAAAAGGGTCTTAGCCGCCACTTTCGGCGATGTGCGTATCTTAAATCTGTACGTACCCAACGGCCGAAGCGTCGACTCCGAGGCATACGAATACAAACTGGAATGGCTCCAGGCGCTCTGTGCCCAACTTCGGAAGGAGCTCCGAAATCACAAACATGTCGTGGCGATGGGGGACTTCAATATTGCGCCTGAGGATCGTGACGTACACGACCCGACAGCATGGGAAGGAAGCGTTCTTTGCAGCGACAAAGAGAGGCAGGCTCTAGCCGAGATACTGTCGGTAGGGTACAAGGATACCTTCCGGCTGTTCGATCACCAGGACAAAAGCTTCAGCTGGTGGGATTATCGCGCCGCAGCGTTTCGCAGAAATATGGGGCTGCGAATAGACCTGGTCCTAGCTTCCGAGACCATGAGCGCACGCTGCACGGCAAGTCTCGTCGACATCGAGCCTCGAAAACTGGATCGCCCCTCAGACCACACACCGGTACTGGCTGAGTTTCGTGACGACTAACGTTACGTTAGATGGTCGAATTTCCCAAAACGTAAAATTTTTCGGTCTTGATGAGAGGCCCATCTTTACTGGAGTATCAACGAAGCTAACTTTCGATGTGCTATCTGGCTGTCGTAGCTGTAGATTCAGGACGAGCGAGGTATGTGAATAGCAACGCGATAATCACGAGTAATACTAGTGCGCTCAGCGCTAATGACCAATGAATACCGATATACCCCCCTATTACGCCAATCGTGACTCCAGAGAATGTGCGCATGCCTAGAGATGACATGTTATAGAGACCAATAACGCGTCCGCGTATCTCCGGTGGTGCTCGTAGTTGGACCAATGTTTGCGCCATTGAGTTAAAGGAGAGCTCGACAAAGCCGACCGCGAACAACAGCGCCAGCGCAATTAAATAATTTGTTGATGCTGCAAATGCAGCAATAAAAAAACACCAGAGCATTGCCAAAATCAAGGCACTTCTGGCTTTGGGCCGTAGTAGTCCTAGAGACTCGAGAACCAGACCTGCGACCAGCGCGCCACAGGCATCTGCTGCCAGTAGGAGTCCGTAGGTCAAACCTCCGTTTCCGTATCCTAGGTCATAAGCAAACTCTGGCATCTGAGGGTGGTAGCCATTACCAATAAAAAATGCCGCGCTGCCTCCAAGTAAGACCATCGTAACGACAGTGCGGTTTTCAGCGATAGCGAGCGCCGTTGAAAAAATATCCTTAAAACCACGTACGGTGCGCGCAGGCATCGGCTTAGTCTTTCTGAACTTGGGTCCATACGGTGCCTTCCAGAGCCAGATGACGAGTGGCAAATAGATTAAGGCATTCACAAGAATGCCATTTGCAGGACCTAGCATTAGCATGATTGCGCTACCAACAGCAGGACCCATCAATAATCCGAGATAGCGCCCCATGGAATTCAACCGAATAGCACTTTGGAGTTGCTCGCGACCGACAATCTCATGGACCAATAACTGAGTCGGTGGGCCCCAGAGCACCCCACCTAGACCGTGCAAGATCAACAGCACCACCGCATGCCAAATTTCAAGAACATCGAAGGTAAATAACAGGCCCCATGCCACCGAGACCCCCATGAACAGGACCATACCGATTTGAATCATGCGCCTCGGATCGAACCGATCAGCCAGTGCGCCCGACCACACTGAGAACAGGAGGAAGGGCAACCAGTGTGAAATGATCGCAAACCCACCCAAAGCGGGAGACTGAAACTTTTCAAAGAGGACCCAGTAGCTGATGACATGTTCGATGGAGTCGGCCATCATCGCCATCGATGCAAGAATGAAGTAGGCGCGATAGCCAGGATGCCTTAGTGCGGCGAATGATCGTTGTGAGTCGGCTTGGTTCATTTAGGGTACATCACCGAGTACGGGCTATCGGTGGGTTCGTGGGGCCCCAAATTCTATACGCCATCTTACGTGGCGTAACGAATAAGAAGTTCTTGAAGTTTAGCGGTCTGAAGAAGAGCAAGACTCTAAGCTAAATAGAGAGCAGATACTCTTGTCACTTTTGCGACATGCTGATTAGTGGCTTCGAGATGTTAGTCTAAGTTAGAAAGATCGTGTTTATAACTTATTCCTCTTTGAAATTATTTTCATTGGTTTCCCCTTCACCAGTTAGTGTTTTCCACACAGTATAGAACCTGCTGTGTATCCCGGACGCAGTTCTGATATGGAGAAATGGCCCCATAAAGCAATACGATCCCAACAACGGTGGCAGTAGCAAGAATCAGATAGTTTCTTAAGTGTTTATTATCCATCTGTCCTCCTCCGTTCCTCTAATGCTGGCGCGTTTCGCGTCTCTTGAAAATGAGAACTAAGAATTCCGCTCCTGAGATTCAACTCTCTTGACCTGCTCTAGACTATTTACATAATAGATATGGCGCTCAATATGCTTATCCCTCATGAAGGGGTGTAAGGGCTAGGGAAATGCGTCACTTAATCGAATAAAAGCTCATGAAGGGAGAATTGGATTATGACACCGAAAGAAATCGTTTTAGGTGGATATCAGTCATTTTCTACAGGAGATCTTGAAAGTCTCGGGAAAATCTTTCACGAAAATGCCGTGATTAGAGTAAATGGTAATCACAAACGATCTGGTGAATATAAAGGTTTCGGTGAATGGAGGGATAATTTTCTCTCACACCTACCCAATGATTATCCAAATTTTGATTTGGAAATCCTACACGTCGTCGCAGAAGGCGATCGAGTACACGTTTTTGTTAAATACACCGCAGACAACCTAGATGCCAACGGCGTTCATATGTTTGTAGTGGAAGACGGACTGGAAACCGAATTTCTGATTTTTGACGACACCCAAAAAATGGCAGCAGCGCTAGGAGATTAAACAAACCAGCGCAAACCTTTCGCGAGCCTACAGGCCTTCACTTAGGTGGCTGCGCCTAATCGTGCTCAATAAATGGGTTCTCCAAAATCATTCAACTGTAGCGGAGCGATGAATACCTGTTAAGGACTTAGGTCTTCTTCGACGAGTTCCCCATTTCTGAAAATCATTGTCCTTATCAAACTTCCGTTAACGGAGAACTCCTCCCTGAAACCATCCTGTACCCCGTACACGTAGTTTGTTCTGCTCGATAATTGACCGTTTCTGTCGAACCACTCCGAGAGGCCGTTTAATTCCCCGTCTAGGTAGTTCTGTCTAACCCATATTTGACCGTTGTCGTAGAACAGCTCAGTGAGGCCGTTTAGTTTCCCGTCTATGTAGTTTTTTCTGCTCCCTACTCGATAGTTGTCGTGGTACCACTCAACAATCCCAGTAAAAGGTTCTGTGGATGGTTGGTGATAAACAGAACCGTCCTTCGTAACAGTCTCGACCTCAGGAATGACCTCCTGAGAATAAGAGTGAACACTCAGAAGAACTAGACAGAGGATGGAGAAAAGTCTTTTCTCTGTATCCATGCGATGAAAACTATTCGACCGT